>OEIU01000187.1_pt1 | contig 63072 bp, 48 predicted proteins | sample 1539221 | NCBI WGS metagenome assembly OEIU01 (sample SAMN03792071, study PRJEB22550) | activated sludge metagenome | feature: wastewater treatment plant; material: activated sludge; isolation source: Wastewater treatment plant of a petroleum refinery complex | place: Argentina: Zarate | collected...
AGGGGCGGCGTCGGCGGAGCGGAGGTGGTCAATGGCGAGCGGGACGGGGCGGGGGAACAGCCCGGGGCGGAGGGGGAGCCGGGGGAAGGCTCCGGCCAGCTCGGCCGTGACCATCCCCTGCTCACCGCCCCGCCGGGTCACGTGCCGAGTGCGCCGACGATGATGCCGGTCAGCGCGCTCTTGACCGGCCCGGACTTGACGACCGCGAGCAGCAGCGCGGCGAAGGCCACGGCGGCGACGGTCCCGACGGCGTACTCGGCCGTGGTCATCCCGGCCTCACCCCGCCGGGACAGCCGGGACAGCCGGCGGGCGCCGGCGCGCAGCCGTGTGATGAGTCGTGTGGTCATGGGTACCTCCCGGAGGTCGTGGGCGCGGCGGTCGCGCCCCTCGGCTCCACCGTCGCCGGGGCGCCCGGGCCGGTCGAGGGGTGACGGCGGATCTGTGGACGGCGGCCTCGGCGCGACCGGGCTGTGGACGGCCTCGGCGCTCATCCCAGCCCGCCGAGGAGGAGGAGCACGACGGGGACCACCGTCGTGGCGACGAACGCCGGCAGGAAGCAGAGCCCCAGCGGGAGGACGAGCAGGACGCCGGCGCGGTGCACGGCCGCCTCGACCCGGCGCGACTCGGCGACCCGCATCCGGTCGGCCGCGGCGGCCACGAGCGAGGCCGGGGGCGCACCGGCCGTGACGGCCGCGTGCCAGGCCGCGGCGGCCGGTGCCCACCCCGGGCCGACCCTCGCCCAGGCCCGGTCGTGCGGCTCGCCCCACCGCTGCGCCGCCGCCACGACGGCGAGCTCGCGCCCGGCGCGCCCGGGGTCGACGGCCGCGACCGCCTCGAGCCCCTCGACCGCACCCCCGCCCCCGCGGAGGACGGCGGCAAGGAGGGTGAGCGCCGCCGCGGCGTCCTCGACCGTCGCCGGGCCCCCGGGCGGCGCGGGCGCCTCCGGGCGCGCCGGCCGGCGGGCTCGCGGCGGCGGCAGGAGGAGGAGCCCGGCCGCGAGCAGGAGCATCGCGACGGTCGTCATGGTCCCCTCCGGCTCGTCATGACGGGCCCCCGCTCGTGCGGGCCGGCCGGGCCGCGCGGCCGACGAGCCGGCGGGCCCACAGCCAGCCGGCGAGGGCGAGCAGGACCCCGACGAGCGCCGAGGCCCTGGCCGCCGCCGAGCCGTAGAGGGAGGTGGGGGACAGTCCGAGGGCGAGCCCGGCGACGGGTCCGGCGAGTGGGAGCGCGGTGAGGACGCGCATCGACGCCCGGGGACCCGCCAGCGCGGCCCGGGCCCGTGCCTGGGCCGCGGTCCGCGCCCGCAACGCGGCCGCAGCGCCCTCGGTGGTGCGCGATGCCGCGGCCCCGACGCCCTCCGACAGGCGCCAGGCCCGGGCCAGCAGGGCCAGGTCGGCGGCCACCGGCCGGAGGACGGGCGGGTCGGCGAGCGCCTCCGCCGTGGAGGAGCCACGGCGGCCCGCGTCGGCGAGCCGGTCGAGGAGCCATGGCGCCGCCTGCGCGACACCGGGACTGCGCGCCGCCACCTCGGCGGCCGAGCGGAGGTCGAGACCGGCCCGCAACCCGACCGCCGCGAGCTCGGCGAGGTCGGCGACCCAGTCGGTGCCGGAGGGCCGGTCCCGACCCGTGATCCGGCCGTACAGACGCCGGCCCCACCGCGCCGCACCGGCCGGGGGGCGGTCGTCCTCCCCGTGCGGCCACACGAGGACGGCCGAGACGGCGAGCAGGACCGCGAGGGCGGTCACGAGGGCACCCTGCCGGCCGGCGGGCCGGCCCCGGGCAGCAGCGTGCCGAGCGCTGCCCACGCCTCACCGGGCACCGTGCCGGCCGGCGCTCCGGCCCCGGGCAGCAGCGTGCCGAGCGCGGCCCACGCCTCGCCGGGCACCGGTCCGTCCGGACGGTCGGTGAGGGCGACGGGTACCTCGACGAGCCCGTCGGGGCCGACGCGGAGCACGCCGACGCGGTCGACGTGGCGGCCCCGCCCGTCCCGGACCACGTGGACCACCGCCTGCAGGGCGCCCTTCAGCTGGGCGTGCACGGCGGCACGTGGCATCCCGACGAGCGAGCCGAGGGCTTCGAGCCGGGCCGGAACCTCACCGGGCCCGTTGGCGTGCAGGGTGCCGGCGCCGCCCTCGTGACCGGTGTTGAGGGCCGCGAGGAGGTCGCGGACCTCGCCGCCACGCACCTCGCCGACGACGAGGCGGTCCGGGCGCATCCGCAGGGCCTGCCGGACCAGGACGGACAGCGGGACCTCCCCGACGCCCTCGACGTTGGCGGCCCTCCCCTGGAGCCGGACGACGTGCGGATGGTCGGGGTCGAGCTCGCGGACGTCCTCGACGACGACGAGCCGCTCCTCCGGCGGGCACTCGGCGAGCAGGGCACCGAGGAGGGTGGTCTTGCCGGCGCCCGTCCCGCCGGTGACGAGGAGGCTCCGCCGGGCGGCCACGAGGCCACGCAGGACGGTTGCCGTCCCCGGGCTGCACATCCCGTGCTCGACGAGGGCGGCACACCCGGCCAGCCGCCGCCGCGGGACCCGGAGGCTGAGGTGCGGGCCGTGCTCGACGAGCGGGGGCAGGACGGCGTGCAGCCGCACCCCACTGGGCAGCAGGCCGTCGACCCAGGGCTGCGCGTCGTCGAGCCGCCGGCCCGCGAGCCCGGCCAGCCGGACGGCCAGCGGGCGCAGCGCAGAGGGATCGAGGGCGGGACCCGCCGGTTCGACTCCTGCGCCGCGCTCGACCCAGACCGACCCGTCGCCGTTGACGAGGACATCGGTGACCTCGGGGTCCTCGACGAGCCCGGCGAGCGGGCCGAGGCCGACGAGGCCGGTGGTCAGGTCGTGCGCGGCCCGGTCGCCCGCGGTGGGGCCGAGGTACGGCGTCGACTCGCGGGCGACCCGGGCGATGCGGGCGGGGCTGGGCCCTTCCCCGGCCCGGATCGCCCGCTCGACGCCCGCCGGGCGTGGCGAGGTCGGGACGCGGCTCACGAGGCTCTCCCGACCGGCCCGGCCCGGGCCCCGGTGAGCGCCGCGGCGACGGTGTCGGCACAGCGCCGGACCGCCGTGCGCGCGGTGCCGGGCCACAGCCCGCGCTCGGCCTCCTTGGCGACGAGGGGGTCGTCGGGCAGGTGCTGGAGGTGCGCGACACCGAGGTGCGCCTCGACGTCGTCGAGGACACCCGCGCTCGGCCGGGCACCGCGGGTGACGAGACGGAGATCGGCTGGCGCCGTGACGGACTCGGTCAGGTCGACCAGGCGGTCGACGAGCGCGTCGGCGTCGGCGAGCTGCCGCGTGCGCAGGCCCGCCACGACGACGACGAGGGGTCCGCCGGCGAGGAGGAGGGAGAGGTGCCCCGAGGTGGCCGGTGCGTCGACGACGAGGGGTGCGGCGTGGCCGACGAGCGCGGCGAGCGTCTCGGCGACAGCCTCGTCGGTGAGCGTGCGCGGTGCCGGCCCGCCGGCCGAGAGGACCCGGCAGCCGTCCTCGGCGGGGAGGGCCGCGAGCAGGCTGTCGACGGCGGGGACGCCACCACCGGCGAGGGCCGACCAGCGCGGCCCGGCGAGGTGCTCGACGCCGGCCGTGACGTCGAGGCCGCCGCCGGTCGTCGCGAGGTCGACGACCGTGGCGGGTGGGCCGACGGCCGCGAGGCGCCGACCGACGGCGAGGGCCAGGGTGCTCGCGCCGAGGCCGCCGGAGGAGCCGACGACGACGCAGGACGGTGGAGAGGTCATGGCCCGACGCTGCCGCCGCGCCGGCCCGCCGCGCGAGGGGGTCACGCCGATCTGTGGACGACGAGCGGCCGTCCCGGACCCTGTGGACGGCGCGACACGGGGCGTCCGCGGTCCGGACATGGGACGGCCCCGGTCGGGGGGACAACCGGGGCCGTCGGCGAGCCGAGCTCCGGGGGGGAGAAGCCGGTTCGCCGGTCGCTCTACCCCAAGGGGGAGCGAGTGAGTACATCGTGTCTCATCGATGGCCCCCCGCGCAAGCCCGATGCCAACACTGCTGAAATCGTCCTGAGAGTCCGCTCAGGAGCACTGGATCCGTAGGTTGGGCCGAAAAGGTTGAATGCTTGACCACCCGGTCCCCGCGCCCCGGGGGCGGCCCCTCACCTGCGGGAACACCGGGCCCCAGCCACCACCGAGGCCACCGACAGGTCCGGGGGCGTGACGGCGCCCCCGTCAGGACCGGCGGGGGCGTCGTCCTGCCGCGGGCTGCGGGCGACCAGGCGTGCTGTCGTGCCGTGGCCGTGGGACGAGCCCACGACGACCGGTCCATCAGTGGACTGCCCGCGCGTGGGTACCCGTCGTCCGCGGTAGGTGTGCGGGGGAGCGGGTGCTCCTCCACCTCCAGTTCTACTCCTCGCGCCCCCCGGCGACAACCGGGGAGGGGCACCTAGTCGAGGCGTCCGGCGAGCACGGCGTCCGCGACCGCCTCACCCTCGCGGGCGGCGGCCTGCACGGCCGAGCAGCAGTGCGAGACCCACAGCCCGACGCCGACGGCGTCCCCGCGCCCGTAGGCGGCGAGCGCCCCGAGGTAGGCCGCCCCACCCTCCGCCGCGTGCCCGGCCTCGGTGACCGCGACCCCCGTCGGGTCGAGGCCGCCGGCGCCGACGAGCACGCGGTCGAGGGCCCGGGCGACGACCGCGTTGCCGCGGAGGAACGGCCGGACGCTCGCGAGCTCCGCGTGGACCACCGCCGCCGCGACGACGACGGGCAGCCGCGGCGTCGCGAGGACCACGTCCGCCAGCCCGCGCAGCCGCACCGCCGCCTCCGCGGCCGACGGCGCCGGGCCGAGGTCGGTCAGCTCGGCGCACTCCTCGTCACCGACCCGAGGCCTCCCGAGCGCGGCGTCGGGGACCAGCCCCGCGGCCGCCACCGTGTGCAGCCGGGCCAGCGCCTGGAGCGGCGCACGCAGCACGAGGCCGGCGACGTGCTCGGTCTCGGCCGTCGCGCCGACGACCCCACGCACGACCCGCTCGACGGGGTCCGGGTCGGACGACCAGGTGGCCGCCCCGCGCACCACGTCACGCACCGCGTCGACGGGCATCGTGGCGCCCTCGAGCTCGGCGCTGGCCACCGCACCGCGCACGCGTGACTCCGCGGCGGCCTCGGCCGTTCGCCGCCGGAGGGCGTTGTGCCAGCGCAGCCGCGTGCACGCCGCACGGGCGGCCTCGACCTGCTCGGGCAGCCCCGGCAGCTCGGAGAGCCGGACCACGGCGTCGACGGCCGGTGACCCACCGGGCGCGGGGGCGGGAGGCATCCGGGCAGCCTAGCCAGCGCGCGGTACGAGTCCCTCCGGTGGCACCCGGATGCCCGCCAGCTGGCGGGCGCGCGCGACGAGCCGGCCGGTGGAGTCCCAGACGTCGGCGTCCTCGACGTAGACCGAGCCGGCGACGGCGTCGGCGTGCAGCGCCACCTGCAGCCAGCCGGGCGCCGGCCGGCCGAGGACCTGCCCGCTCAGCTCGTAGGTGGGCGCCCAGCCGGCGACGCCGAGGTCGAAGGCGACCGGCATGAGGCAGTCGACGACGAACGGGAGCATCGCGACGTCGGGCTCGCGGCCGTCGGCCATCCGCACCCACGCGCGCAGCACACCGCGGCCCGTCGGCCGGCCGACCGCGAAGCCGGCCGTCGCGGGGTCGACGCGCACGTCGAGCCGGTCGAGGAGGCGGATGGCCTCGCCGGGCCCGCCGACCTCGCGGCGCGCCGGCACGCACTCCTCGGGCGGCGGCATCCGCGGCGGCTCGGGCCCGCGGTGGGCGGGCTCGCCGGTCACGGCGAGGTCGCCGAGGGTCGCCGTGACCCGGGCCCGCTCGACCGGACCTCCGCCGGATGCCTGGAGCAGCCGCGCCTGCCCGGTGGAGACCGACCGGCCGACGCGCAGGACCTCGGAGCGGACCTCGACCGGGCCCGGCTGGGCGGCCGAGAGGAAGAAGGTGCTCCACGCGAGGACGTCGGGGTGCCCGGCCCCGACGACGCCGTCGGCGACCGCCCGGACCCCGAGCGCCATGAGCAGCCCCCCGTTGACCGCGGCGCCGACCACCCACCCGTCACCGAGCACCCCCGCGCCGACCGCCTCCGGTCCCGGCGCCGCGGCCGGGCCGTCCGGCCAGTCCAGCCGCAGTGCCTCGTCGAGCTCGCCCATCCGCACGCCTTCCGTCCTCTGCCGCACCGGTCCCCGTGAGCCTAGGGTGTGCCCATGACGGGCAGCATCCACTGGCCGACGGCGGTGCTCGTCGCCGGTACGATGCTGCTCCTCTGGCTCGGGGTCGCCCTGCTGCGGCGCAGCCGCCGCCGAGGGTTCATCTCCGAGACCGACCGGGCCACGTACGCCACCCTGCACACCGCCTCGCTGGCGTCCCGGCACCTCGCGGACGGGCTGACGCCGGAGTCGGCCGAGCGCGCCGGCCGCCACCTGCTCTCCATCCTCGGCGCCCACGCCGTGTCCCTGGCCACCCCCGGCAGCGTCCTGTCGTGGACCGGTACCGGCGAGCACCACCGCGACCTCGCGGTCACCCTCGGCGAGCAGACCCTCGAGACCGGGCGCACGGTGGCCCACGGCCCCGACGACGTCGGCTGCTCCGACCCCGACTGCCCCATCCGGATGGCCGTCACCGCACCACTGGTCTCCGACGACCTCGTCGTCGGCACGCTCACCGCGTGGACCGCCTACTCCTCCCCCGGCCTCACCCGTGCGACCGAGGAGGTCGCGGCCTGGGTCTCCAGCCAGCTCGCGCTCGCCGAGCTCGCCCGCACCCGCGGCCAGGTCGTCGAGGCCGAGCTGCGGGCGCTGCGGGCGCAGATCAGCCCGCACTTCATCTACAACAGCCTCGCGGCGATCGCGTCCTTCGTCCGCACCGACCCGGACCGCGCCCGGGAGCTGCTCCTCGACTTCGCCGACTTCACCCGCTACGCGCTGCGCACCGGCGGCACGTTCACGACCCTCGCCGAGGAGCTGCGCAACGTCGAGCGCTACCTCGTCCTCGAGCAGGCCCGCTTCGGCGACCGGCTGCGGGTCTCGCTGCTCGTCGCCCCCGAGGTGCTGCCGGTGACGCTGCCCTACCTCGCCGTCCAGCCGCTCGTCGAGAACGCGGTCCGGCACGGCCTGGCGACGAAGGAGGGCCCGGGCCACGTCTCGATCACCGCCACCGACCTCGGCGCCGAGGCCGAGATCGCCATCGAGGACGACGGCGTCGGCACCGACCCCGAGCGCGTCCGGACCATCCTCGACGGCGCGCGGGCCACCGACTCGGTCGGCCTCGGGAACGTCGACGCGCGCCTGCGCCAGGTGTACGGCGACGAGTGCGGGCTCGTCGTCGAGACCGCGCCCGGCGCCGGGACGCGAGTCAGCTTCCGTGTGCCGAAGTTCGCACCCGGAGTCCACGCACAGGACTGACCCGGGGTCGTAGGCTGCCGCGCATGTCCTCGGAACAGGGACTGGTGGTGCTCGTCGTCGACGACGAGCTCCCGGCGCTGTCCGAGCTCGGCTACCTCCTCGGTCGCGACGAGCGGGTCGCCGAGGTGATCACCGCGAGCAGCGGCACCGAGGCGCTCCAGGTCCTCGACGCCCGCGACGTCGACGTCGTCTTCAGCGACATCTCGATGCCCGGCCTCGACGGGATGGCCCTCGCCCGGGTCATCTCCCGGTTCACGGTGCGCCCCCAGGTCGTCTTCGTCACCGCCCACGAACGGCACGCCGTCGACGCGTTCGCCCTCGACGTCACCGACTACGTCATGAAGCCGTGCCGCGACGACCGGATCGCCGAGGCCGTGCGCCGGGTCGTCGAGCAGCGCGAGCGGGGCTCGGCCCGGGCAGCCGCCCCCGACGCCTCGTCCGCCCCGGCGCCGGTCGTCGAGGACGAGACCATCCCCGTCGAGCTCGGCGGCGTGACCCGTTTCATCACCCGCAGCCAGATCCGGTACGCGCAGGCCCACGGCGACTACGCCCGCCTGCACACCGACACCGGCAGCCACCTCGTCCGGGTGCCGCTCAGCGTCCTCGAGGAGAAGTGGGGCGACTTCGGGTTCGTCCGCATCCACCGGAGCACCCTCGTCGCGCTCCCCCACGTCAGCGAGGTGCGGATGGACCACGGCCGCTGCTCGGTCCTCGTCGGGCAGGTCGAGCTCCAGGTGAGCCGCCGGCACACCAAGGAGCTGCGCGACACCCTCCTGCGGCGCCCCCTCGCCGAGCGCCGGCCCGGCGGCTGAGCCGGTGAGCACGCCGCCGGAGCGGGTCCGGGTCACCAGCTCGCGCCGCGGCGCCGCCCCACTGCGCGCCCGCCCGGCCGCACGCGACATCGACGAGCAGACCGAGCTCGGCGACGTCTACCTCGACGGCCTGATGCGCGCCCAGCTGCGGCTGTCGGTCGCCATCCTCGCCCTCACCGTGGCCGGGCTCGCGGCCCTGCCGGCCGTCCTCCTGCTCGTGCCGGCGACCCGCGGCGTCACCGTGGCCGGCATCCCGTTCGCCTGGCTCGTCCTCGGCGTCGCCGTCTACCCGGCGGCGTGGGTCCTCGCCCGCTGGTACACCCGGCAGAGCGAGCGGATCGAGGCCGACTTCACCGAGGTCGTCGAGGAGCCGTGAACCACCCGCTCTCGCTCGTCGCGGTCGTGCTCGTCTGCCTGACGACGCTCGCCGTCGGCGGCCTCGGGCTGCGCCTCTCGCGCCGGACGAGCGACTTCTACGTCGCCGGGCGCACGGTCTCCCCGCGCCTCAACGCCTCGGCCATCGGCGGCGAGTACCTCTCCGCGGCGAGCTTCCTCGGCGTCGCGGGGCTCGTCTACGGCGGCGGCGTCGACCTGCTCTGGCTGCCGGTGGGCTACACGCTCGGCTACCTCGTCCTGCTCGTCATGGTCGCCGCCCCGATGCGCCGCTCGGGCGCGTACACGCTGCCCGACTTCGCCGAGGCCCGGCTCGGGTCCAAGGCCATCCGCCGGGTGTCGTCGGTCCTCGTCGTGGCCATCGGCTGGCTGTACCTGCTCCCGCAGTTCCAGGGCGCCAGCCTCACCCTGACCCTCGTCACCGGCGCCGACTCGTGGGTCGGCGGCCTCGTCGTCATGGTCGTCATCGCCGCGGCCGTCGGCGCCGGCGGAATGCGTTCGATCACCTTCGTCCAGGCCGTGCAGTACTGGGTCAAGCTGACCGCCCTCGCGGTGCCCGCGTTCGTCCTGCTCCTCCTGTGGTTCCGCGACGGCCACCCGGCGCCGGTCGTCCCCCCGGAGTGGAGCATCCCGCTCACGCCGACCGGCCCGGACGACCACCCCGTCTACCGCACGGCCTCGACCGTGCTCGCCCTGTGCCTCGGCACGATGGGCCTGCCGCACGTCCTCGTCCGCTACTACACGAACCCGGACGGCACCGGCGCCCGGCGCACCACCGTCACGGTCATCGCCCTCCTCGGGACCTTCTACCTCCTGCCGCCGGTCTACGGCGCCCTCGGCCGGGTCGCCTTCCCCGAGCTGCCGGCCGGGGTGCGCCCGGACTCCGTCGTGCTGCGGCTGCCCGGCGAGCTGGTCGGCGGGCTCGGTGGGGACGTCCTCACCGCGATGCTCGCCGGCGGCGCGTTCGCGGCGTTCCTCTCGACCGCGTCCGGCCTCGCGATGTCGGTGACCGGGGTCCTCGACCAGGAGCTGCTGCGCCCCCGGCTCGCCCGCTTCACCGGCGGGGACGCGCCCGGCGTGCGCGGCTTCCGGTTCGCCGCCGTCGCGGCCGTCGTCATCCCGTACGTGCTGAGCCGCGTCACCCAGCCGCTCGGGGTCGCGACGACGGTCGGGCTCGCGTTCGCGGTCGCCGCCGCCACCTTCGCCCCGCTCATCATGCTCGGGGTGTGGTGGCGGCGGCTCTCGACGACCGGAGCGATGGCCGGCCTCCTCGTCGGCGGCGCCTCGACGCTGTTCGCCCTCGGGACCACCATCTCGAGCCGCACCTACGACGGCTGGCCCGCGGCCCTGCTCGCCAACCCGGCGCTGTGGGCCGTGCCGCTCGCCGGCGCCACCGCGGTGGTCGTCTCGCTGGCGACGCCCGGGCGGGTGCCCGCCTCGACGACGCGCGTCCTCGTCCGGCTGCACACCCCGGAGCGGGTCCGGTTGGCGCGCAGCCGGGTCCGCGACTGACAAGGCCGGCTCCCCGCTGGTGAGCACTGCGAGCCGCTGGGTGGCCCGGGTCATCGCGACGTACCGGTCGACCGCGCCCGCCACCCCCTCGCCGAGGCGCTCCGGGTCGACGAGGACGACGAGGTCGAACTCGAGCCCCTTGGCGGTGAGCGGCGTCAGCGACCGGACCCGCGGCCGGCCTGCGAACGTCGGGTCCCCGATGACGACACCGGTGCCCTCGGGGTGCTGCGCGGCCCACGCGTCGAGGACGTCGTCGAGCTCGGCGACCCCGCCGTGGTGGACGGGGACGCCGGAACGCCGCACGGAGGTCGGCACGTTGGCGTCGGGCAGCGCCGCGAGGATGACCGGCGCGGCCTCGTCCATCACCTCCTCCGGGGTGCGGTAGTTGACCGTGAGGGAGGCGGTCCGGACCTCGCGCAGGCCGACCCGCCGCAGGCGCTCCTCCCACGGCTCGGCGAAGCCGTGCCGCGCCTGAGCCCGGTCGCCGACCACGGTGATGCTCCGGGACGGCGTGCGCTGCAGCAGCATCTGCCACTCGGCGTCGGTCAGCTCCTGGGCCTCGTCGACGACGACGTGGGCGAAGGGGCCGGCCAGCCGGTCCGGGGTCGGGGTGGGCAGGGCGCCGGGGTCGACGAGGGCCGCTCGCAGGTCCTGGCCGCGGAGCATCGACATCACCTTCAGGTCGCTGTCGTCGGTGGCCAGCAGGTCGGCGACGACGTCGGCCATCCGCTCGCGCTCGGCGGCCTCGACGGCCTCCTGGCGGCGGCGGCGTGCCGAGGTCTCCGGGTCGCCGAGCCGGCGCCGCATCGCGTCGAGCAGCGGCAGGTCGGCGTCGGTCCACGCGGTCGGGTCCTCGCGCTGCAGGGCGGTGACCTCGTCCGGCGCGAGCCACGGGGCGCAGCGCCGCAGGTAGGCCGGCACCGTCCACAGGTCGCCGACGAGCTCGGCCGGGTCGAGCACCGGCCACGCCCGCTCGAGCGCCCGGGCCAGGTCGCGGTCCGCGGCGAGCGCCCGGCGGGCCGCCTGTCGCGGGTCCTCGCCGGTGCGCCCGTACGCGTCGAACTCCTCCTCGGCCAAGCCCCATCCGTCGTCGTCCTCGTCCGCCTCGCCGTCGTCGAGCTCGGCCACGACGGCGTCCGTGAGGATGCCGAGCAGCGCCTCGCGCACCTCCTCGCGGGCCTCGTTGTGCGGGGTGCCGGGCTCGACGGCGTCGAACGCCTCGGCCCAGTCGCGGGCGGTGACGCGCACGTCGACCCAGGGGGTCGCGACGACGAGCACCTCCGTCGGTGGCTCCTCGTAGAGCGCGACGGCGGGCTCGACCGCGTCGAGCATCCGGGCGTCGGCCTTGAGCCGGGCGACGAACGGGTCCGGCTCGGGACCTGCGTCCGCCCCCTCGGGCACGAGGTCGCGCAGCGTGCAGGTCGCGACGCCCTCCTCGCCGAGGCTCGGCAGCACGTCGGCGACGTACTCGAGGTAGGGCCGGTGCGGTCCGACGACGAGCACGCCGCCGCGGCCGTCGGCGAGCCGCGGGTCGGCGTGCAGGAGGTAGGCCGCGCGGTGCAGCGCGACGACCGTCTTGCCGGTCCCGGGGCCACCGTCGACGACGAGCGCGCCGTGCGAGCCGGCCCGGACGATCGCGTCCTGGTCGGCCTGGATGGTCGCGAGCACGTCGCGCATCCGGCCGGTGCGGGCCGCGCCGAGGCTCGCGACGAACGCGGACTGGTCGTCGAGCGCCGCGTGGTGCTCCAGCCCCTCGGCGGTGAACACCTCGTCCCAGTAGTCGGTGACCCGCCCGAGCGTCCAGCGGTAGCGGCGCCGGCTGACCAGGCCGCGCGGGTCGCCGTGGGTGGCGGCGAAGAACGGCTCGGCCGCGGGCGCGCGCCAGTCGACGAGCAGCTGCTCGCCGTCGGGGCCGGTCATCCCGGTGCGCCCGATGTACACACGCCGACCGTCGGGCGTCACCATCCGGCCGAGGCACAGGTCGATGCCGAAGCGGCGGATCAGCCGCAGCCGGGAGGCGAGCCGGTGCACCTCGAGGTCGCGCTCGACGGCCGCGCTGCCCTCGCCGGCCGGGGCGCGGCGCGCCTCCTCGAGGCGTCGGGTCAGGTCGGCGACGCGCGCCTCGAGCACGTCGGCGAGGTGGGCGAGGAAGCGCTCGTCGGCGGCGACGAGGGCGGGGTCGGCCTTGGCGGCCAGGTGGTCGGGGAGGTCGAAGGCGGTGGTCGTCTCGGGGGTCACGTGTCGGGGTCTCCGCGTCGTCCGGGCCGGTCGGGTACCGGCGCGAACCGCAGATTCTGGTCGCGGACAGGGGGCTTGCCGCAAGACCCCCCGTGCGCTATACGTTGGAGGTAGAGGGACGAGGGGGTCGTCCGGCGGTGCCCGGCGGTGGCTCAGCCGACCGCGTCGCGCCCGGACACGAACGCCTCGACGCAGCGTCGCACGTCGTCCTCGGAGTGCGCCGCCGACAGCTGCACGCGGATGCGGGCCTTGCCGCGCGGCACGACCGGGAAGCTGAAGGCGATGACGTACACGCCGTGCCCGAGCATGTGGTCGGCGATCTGCGTCGCTTGGCGCGCGCCGTCGTCGCCGGGGAACATCACCGGCACGATCGGGTGGCTGCCGGGCAGCAGGTCGAAACCAGCCTCGTCCATCAGCCGACGGAAGAGGGATGCGTTGCGCCGCAACGTCTCCCGCGCCTCGGCCGAGCCGTCGACGAGGTCGAGGGCGGCGAGCGAGCCGGCGACCACCGCGGGGGCGACCGAGTTGGAGAAGAGGTACGGCCGCGAGCGCTGGCGGAGCAGGTCGACGACCTCGCGGTGGCTGGCGACGTAGCCGCCGGACGCGCCGCCCAGCGCCTTGCCGAGGGTGCCGGTGAGGATGTCGACGCGGTCCATGACGCCGAAGAGCTCGGGGGTGCCGCGGCCGCCCTCGCCGACGAACCCGACGGCGTGGCTGTCGTCGACGAGGACCATCGCCTCGAACTCGTCCGCGAGGTCGCAGATCTCGTCGAGCGGCGCGTAGGAGCCGTCCATCGAGAAGACACCGTCGGTGACGACGACGGTGCGCCGCGCGCCGGCCTCGCGGGCGGCGGTGAGCTGCGCGCGCAGGTCGGCCATGTCGGCGTTCCGGTACCGGTACCGCGCCGCCTTCGACAGGCGGATGCCGTCGATGATCGAGGCGTGGTTCAGCTCGTCGGACACGATGGCGTCCTCGGCCCCGAAGAGCACCTCGAAGACACCGCCGTTCGCGTCGAAGCACGAGGAGTAGAGGATCGCCGCCTCGGTGCCGAGAAACCCGCCGATCCGGCGCTCGAGGGCCGTGTGCTGGGTCTGGGTGCCGCAGATGAAGCGGACCGACGCCATCCCGAAGCCCCACGTGTCGAGGGCTGCCTTCGAGGCCGCGACGACGTCCGGGTGGTCGGCGAGGCCGAGGTAGTTGTTGGCGCAGAAGTTGAGCGACTCACCGCTCGTCGTGCCGACGTGGGCCGACTGCGGCGTCGTGATCTCGCGCTCTCGCTTGTAGAGCCCGGCGTCCTCGATCTCCTGCAGGGTCTGCGCGAGCTGGTCCTTGACTGCGCCGTACACGAAGGGCTCCTCGGGGTCGTCGGGCGGGCGGCGGGTCGGGGTCGCCGACCGAGCCAGCCTAGGCGCTGCCTCGCACCGCGCGGCCCGGCCGCAGCGGTCAGCTCCAGTCGAGGACGACCTTGCCGCCGTGCCCGGAGCGGGTCTCGGCGAAGGCCTGCTCCCACTGCTCGGCCGGGTACCGGCCGGTGATGACCGACGACACCGCCGCCCGCAGGTCCGCGGAGGTCGCGAGCATCGAGCCCATGAGGTACCAGGTCTCGAACATCTCGCGGCCGTAGATGCCGCGCAGCGTGATCATGTGCGTGATGACCCGCCCCCAGTCGATGGCGTAGCGGTCCGTGGGCAGGCCGAGCAGCGCGACCCGCCCGCCGTGGTTCATGTTCGCCAGCAGGTCCTCGACCGCCGCGGGCGACCCGGACATCTCGAGCCCGATGTCGAAGCCCTCGGCCATCCCGAGCGCGGCCTGGGCGTCGCGCAGCGTCTCCCGGCGCGAGACGTCGACGACATGGTCGGCGCCGGCCGCCCGGGCCAGCGCGAGTCGCTCGGGCGACAGGTCGGTCACCGCGATGCGCCGGGCGCCCGCGTGCCGGACGACGGCGGTCGCCATCACCCCGATCGGGCCCGCGCCCGTGACGACGACGTCCTCGCCGACGACCGGCCACTGCAGCGCCGTGTGCACCGCGTTGCCGAGCGGGTCGAACACGGCGCCGAGGTCCGGCTCGAGGTCGGCCGGCTGCACCCACGCGTTGGTCGCCGGGATGACGACGAAGTCGGCGAATGCCCCGTCGCGGTTCACCCCGACACCGACCGTGTTGATGCACAGGTGCCGACGCCCCGCTCGGCAGTTGCGGCACGTGCCGCAGACGATGTGCCCCTCCCCCGAGACCCGGTCGCCGACGGCGACGTGGTCGACGTCGAAGCCCACCTCGACGACCTCGCCGAAGAACTCGTGGCCGATGGTCATCGGCGCCTGCACCGTGGCCGCGGCCCAGTCGTCCCACTGCTCGAGGTGGAGGTCGGTGCCGCAGAGCCCGGCCCGCAGCACCCGCACCTTGACGTCCTTCGGACCGCACTCGGGCTCGGGCACGTCGACCAGCGACAGACCGGGGCCGGCGGAGACCTTCCTCAGCGCACGCACGGCGTCCATCATGCCGGGCGACCGTTCGGCGCACCACGGGGCCCGCTCGGCGCAGTGTGACCCACCGCACACCGTGGCCGCGGCTCCGCCCGTCGCACCGTGCCACCGCCCGCCGAGGCACCCGGCGCGGGGTCTCGCCAGCCGCCGGGCCGCGCGCGCACCCTTGGGACCGATCCGGGCGGAGCCGCCCGGACCCCGACCCTGGAGGTGACCGTGAGCAACGAAGCTCGCACGCAGGCCGAGGACCCGTACCTCGCCCTGCAGTCCACGTCGGAGTTCCAGGAGCTGCGCCGCAAGTTCCGGGGGTACGTCTTCCCGATGACGGCGTTCTTCCTCGCCTGGTACTTCCTCTACGTCCTGCTCTCGATCTTCGCCACCGGCTTCATGGGCACGCGGATCGCCGGCAGCACCATCACCGTCGGCCTGCTGTTCGGGCTCGGCCAGTTCGTCACCACCTTCGCCATCACCTTCATGTACTCGAAGTGGGCGACGCGTGAGTTCGACCCGGCGGCCGACGCGCTCGGCGCCAAGCTCGACGGCGTGAAGGAGCACTGACCATGGCCGTGACCCTCCTCCCCGCCGCCGATGCCGCCACGAGCGTCGGCGAGCCGGCGCTCAACATCGGCATCTTCGCCGCGTTCGTCGTCATCACCCTCGTCATCGTCATCCGGGTGGCGTCGGGCAAGAAGACGGCCGAGCAGTACTACACCGCCGCCGGCGCGTTCAACGGACGCCAGAACGGCATCGCCATCGCCGGCGACTACCTCTCGGCGGCGTCCTTCCTCGGCATCGCCGGCGCCATCGCCCTCCAGGGCTACGACGGGTTCCTCTACTCGATCGGCTTCCTCGTCGCGTGGCTCGTCGCGCTGCTGCTCGTCGCCGAGCTGCTGCGCAACACCGGCCGGTTCACGATGGCCGACGTCCTCTCCTACCGCCTGCGGCAGCGCCCGGTGCGCGTCGCGACGGCCATCTCGGTCATCTGCGTCTCGTTCTTCTACCTGCTCGCCCAGATGGCCGGTGCCGGAGGCCTCGTCTCGCTGCTGCTCGGCGTGAGCGGCGAGGGCGCGCAGAACATCGTCATCGCGATCGTCGGCGTCATCATGATCGCCTACGTCCTCATCGGCGGGATGAAGGGCACCACCTGGGTGCAGATCATCAAGGCGGTCCTGCTCATCGTCGGCACCTTCGTCATGACGGTGTGGGTGCTCGGCAAGTACGGCTTCAACCTCTCCGGCCTCTTCCAGGCGGCCGCGGACAACTCGCCGAAGGCCGGCGAGAAGCTCTTCGAGCCGGGCCTGAAGTACGGCAAGGACCTGACGACGAAGATCGACTTCATCTCGCTGTCGATGGCCCTCGTCCTCGGCACCGCCGGCCTGCCGCACGTGCTGCAGCGCTTCTACACGGTCCCGACGAGCAGGCAGGCCCGCAAGTCGGTCGAGTGGGCGATCTGGCTCATCGGCGGCTTCTACCTCCTCACCCTCGTCGTCGGCTACGGCGCCGCCGCCCTCGTCGGCCCGACCGCCATCGGCGCGGCTCCGGGCAAGGCGAACTCGGCCGCTCCGCTGCTCGCCTACGAGCTCGGCGGCTCGGTGCTCCTCGGCCTCATCTCCGGCGTCGCGTTCGCGACGATCCTCGCGGTCGTCGCCGGCCTGACCATCACGACGTCGGCGACCTTCGCCCACGACCTCTACAAGGAGGTCTTCAAGCGGGGCCGGACCACCCAGGAGCAGGAGGTGCGGGTCGCCCGCACCGCGGCGATCGTCATCGGCGCGGTCGCCATCCTCGGCGGCATCTTCGCGAAGAACCAGAACATCGCGTTCCTCGTCGCCCTCGCCTTCGCCGTCGCGGCGTCGGCGAACCTGCCGACGATCCTCTACTCGCTGTTCTGGAAGGGCTTCAACACCCGGGGCGCACTGTTCTCCATCTACGGCGGCCTCGTCAGCTCGATCGTGCTCATCGCGTTCAGCCCGGTCGTCTCCGGGAAGGCGCCGGTCGCCCCGGCCACCGTCAGCGCGTCGATGATCACCGACCCGAGCATCGACTTCCACTGGTTCCCGCTCGACAACCCGGGGCTGGTCTCCATCCCCCTGGCGTTCTTCCTCGGCTGGCTCGGCTCGGTGACGAGCAAGGAGCACAACGCCGCGAAGTACGCGGAGATGGAGGTCCGGGCCCTCACCGGTCACGGCGTCGCCGAGGCGATCGACCACTGACCACGCGGCCGGCCGGGGTGACCCGGCCGGCCCACCGGGACGGCAGCGGCCGCGGAGCGGATGAGCCCCCTCCGCGGCCGCTGCGTGTCCCGGCTCAGGAGTGCGCGCGGACAGGCGCCAGGGCCAGCACGACGAGGGCCCCGACCGCCACGACGACCGCGCCGATGGTCAGCGCGTGCCCGACGCCGGTGACGAACGCGTCGCGGGCGCCGTCGACGACCTCCTGCGCCCGCGGGCCGAGGGCGGCCAGCCGGGGCGATCGGGTGGCCGCGACGGAGGCCGTGAGCGCCTCCTGCGCCGGCGCCGGGAGCCCCCGGACGACGGTCGCGACGCCGTCGCGGTAGGCAGCGGTCAGGGCCGCCCCGAGGACGGCGATGCCGAGCGCCGACCCGAGCTCGCGGGCGGTGTCGTTCACCGCCGAGGCGACGCCCTGCTTGCTCGCCGGCAGCGCCTCGGTGATGGCCGTCGTCGCCGGCGTCCCGGCGAGCCCGGCACCGGCGGCGAAGACGACGAGCCCGGCGACGAACAGGCCGTACGAGAAGTCCAGGCCCTGGCGGCCCATCGTGAACAGGCCGACGGCCAGCAGGCCCAGACCGACCGCACCCACTCGGCGGAACCCGAGCCGGGCCGCGACGTGGGGTGCCCGCCGGGCGGTGGGGATGAGGACGAACGGCAGCGGGAGGAGGCGCAGCGCGGCCTCGAGGGGCGAGTACCCCGCGACGAACTGGAGGTACTGGAGCATCGCGAAGAAGAACCCGAACATCGCGAAGAACTGGAGCGAGATCGACAGCGACCCGGTCGCGAACCCGCGCTCGCGGAACAACCGCGGGTCGAGGAGCGGGTCGGCGGTGCGCAGCTCCCACGCGACGAAGGCGGCGAGCGCGAGGACGCCGACGACGAGCGCGGTGAGCGTCACCGCGTCGCCCCAGCCGCGGTCCGCGCTCTCGATGATGCCGACGACGAGCCCGGAGACGGCGACGAGCGAGAGCACCCCACCGACGACGTCGAGCCGGCCGGGTGCCGCCTCGCGGGACTCGGGGACGACCGCGACCACCCCGACGAGCGCGACGACGGCGAGGGCCACGTTGAGCGCGAAGAACGAGTTCCACGCGAAGTACTCGAGCAGCAGGCCGGTGCCGAAGAGGCCGAGCACCGCCCCGCCGCCGGCGACTCCGACCCACACCCCGATCGCCCGGGGACGTTCGGCCTCCGGGAACGAGGTCGTGATGACCGACAGCGTCGTCGGCATGATGCCGGCCGCCCCGAGCCCCATGAGGGCCCGCAGGCCGATGAGGACCGTGGGGTCCTCGGTGACGAACGCGCCCGCGGCAGCCACGCCGAAGACGACGAGTCCGGCGACGAGCACCCCGCGCCGGCCGAACCGGTCGCCCAGGGCGCCGGCGAGGAGGAGCAGGCCGGCGAAGACGACGGTGTACGCGTCGACGACCCAGGTCAGCTCGGTCTGGGTGGCTCCGGTCGCGGTGGCCAGCTCGGGGAGCGCGACGTTGAGGCCGCTCACCGCCGAGACGACCGTCATGAGGGACAGCCCGACCGTAGCGAGGACGACCCGGCGGCGGCGCGGGTCGTCGATGACGGCCGCCGCCTCTTTCTCAACACGCGTTGAACTCAACATGAGTTGAGTTATGCCATGCTGGAGCCATGGCTGTCAAGGGCGGGGGGCGCGGGCGGACCGCGGCGGGCGGCTCCGGCCGGCGGCCCGGACGCCGGCCGGGAGACCCCGACACCCGCGGCGCCATCGCCGATGCCGCCCGGAAACACTTCGCCGACAAGGGTTTCGCCGCCGCGACACTTCGGGCCATCGCTGCGGACGCCGGGGTCGACCCGGCACTGATCGTCCACTTCTACGGGTCCAAGCGCGAGCTGTTCCTCGCCGTCCTCGAGCTGCCCGCCCCCGCGGTCTCGCGCGTCGGGCAGGCCCTCGACGGTCCCCTGGAGTCCCTCCCGGACCGCTTCGCGGCAGCCGTCGCCTCCGTCCTCGCCGACCCCGACCTCAGCCGCCGGATGGAGGCCATGCTGCGGACCGCGGCGTCCGAGCCGGACGCCGCGGCCACCATCCGGGCGGCCCTCGGCGAGGCCGTGCTGCGGCCGATGACGGCACGCCTGTCCGAGCTGCCCGGGGTCGACGCCGAGGAGGCGGCGCTGCGCGCGACGATGATCGGCAGCGCCGTCGCCGGCATTCTGTTCGGCCGGCGGGTCATCGGCATCGAGCCGCTCGCGTCCGCCGACCCCGGGCGCGTCACCGCCCTCCTCGCCCGCGCCGTGCGCGCCTACCTGGCACCGGCCGCTCCCTGAGCCGGTCAACCGGTCCCGGCCGGCGCGCGTCCCTGTATCGGGCGCGTCCCCACGCGCCTCCTCACCAGAGCCAGACCGTGAAGGAGGCCCCGATGTCCGTCATCCAGTCCACCCCCACCCGCCGCCGCCACCGCCTCGCGGCGCTCGGGGCCGCCCTCGCCCTCGCCGCGGTCCCGGCGGTCGCCGGGACGTCGGCCGAGGCGGCGTCCTGCGCCGTGACGTGGGGCTCGCTCGCCAAGACCTCGGCGCCACTGGTCACCGGCCGCGTCGCCGCCGTCCGGGCCGGCCACCACCCCTGCTACGACCGGCTCGTGCTGGACATGACCGGCCGCGCCCCCGGCTACGACGTGCGCTACGTCCGCACCGTGTACACCGAGGGCGGCGGCTTCCCCGTGCCGCTCGCCGGCGGCGCCCGCCTCGCGGTCGTCGTCCGGAAGGGCGCGACGAGGATCCCGACGATGCCGTCGGTCGCGGGCTACCCGACCTTCCGCCAGGTCCGGTGGGCGGGCTCGTTCGAGGGCTACACGACGATCGGCCTCGGCGTGCGCGCCCGGCTGCCGTTCCGGGTGTTCACGCTCGTCGACAGCGTGCACGGCACGAGCCGGCTCGTCGTCGACGTCGCCCACCACTGGTGAGCCCCGCCGGTCGGGCCGCCGCCGGTCAGACCCCGGCGGTGGCCTCGGCGCGCAGCCGGGCGGCGAGGTCGTCGTCGACGGTCTCGAAGAAGTGCCCGACGACGTCCTCGAGGTGGGCGACGCTCTCGGCCCGGAACAGCACTGGCTGGTAGGCGGTGATGTCGTAGTTGAGCGTCCCCATGACGGCGAGGTCGAGCGGGCGGATGTCCATGTGCCCGAACTCGTCCATCTCGCCGTAGCTGCTGAGGATGCCGGCGCCGTACGCCTTGAGCTCGTCGCCGTCGGCCATGACGCCAAACTCCATGGAGAACCAGAACACGTCCGCGACGAACTTGACGGCGTCGTCGGTCTCGAGGCGCAGGCTCGCCTGCCCGGCGGCCTCGGTGACCGCCGCGAAGCGCGGGCTGGCGAGCTGGTTCCCGTGGCCGACGACCTCGTGGATGATGTCCGGCTCGGGCGTGTAGAGCGGCTGGCTGCCGTGCCGCAGGTACTGGGTCGAGTTGAAGACCCGGCGGCCGAGGTCGCCGTAGAAGTCGCGCAGCGGGACCAGCCCCGGCGCACAGGTGTAGGACCAGCCGGTCAGCGGCCGGAGGAGCTCGGTGACCTCGGTGAGCTGCGGCACGTGGTCGGTGGGCAGGCCGAGGGCGGCCTTGCCGGCGAGGAACTCGGGGTGCGCGTACCGCTCGTGCTTCGGGGCGAGCTCGGCGCAGACCGTGCGCCAGATGGCGTGCTCGTCGTCGGTGTAGTCGACGTGGGGCACCGGCTCCCCGGCGCGGTGAGCCAGCGACACGCCCGCGATCTCGCCGCGGCGGGCCAGGTAGGCCTCGTCGTGCAGCCCGGGATGGTTGTCCGACAGGTGCACCCGGACGGTGCCGTCGTCCTCGGTCGTCACGGCCGAGTAGAGCTGTCCCTCCTCGAACACCGCGCTCACCTCCTCGTGAGTGGTCGTGGCCTCGTGGGCCGGACCACCACGGAAGCACGCCGCCGCGCACGATGGAACCGATGGCGTGTCGGATGGTCAACGAGCGCACACTTTCGCCACCCCGAGGCGACGAAAGCAGGACAGGTTGTCCACTCGGAGTCGGCGAGAGAGCATCGGGCGCCGGCACCCCCGCCGCGACCCACGCGTATCGGGTGACCCGATACCGCCTCGCTCCACCCCGGAACCGTTCCCGGGTGAAGAGCACGCTTCCGCGGTGGAGCCGGCTCCGGACGCCCGGGACGACCCCGGGGAGGACGGGCTGGCGCGACCACGCGGCGACCGCTCCCCCGCTCGGCGCAGTTCCCGCCCCGCTGGACCGGTCCCCCCGGTCCGACGGTTGCCTCCCGGCCCGTCGTCGGGTTGGCTTGAGGTCGAGAGTCTCAACGACGAGGAGGACCCTGCCGTGACCGACGACAGCCTGTCGAGCCACCTGCACGAGATGGACCTGAGCCCCGCTGCGGCCTTCACCGCACAGGCCAACGGCACCGCGGAGATGTACGACGAGGCCGCGGCCGACCACGAGGGCTTCTGGGCGAGGCAGGCGCGCGAGCGCATCAGCTGGTCGACCGACTTCGGCCAGACCCTCGACTGGAGCGACGCCCCGTTCGCGAAGTGGTTCGTCGGCGGCGAGCTCAACGTCGCGCACAACTGCGTCGACCGGCACGTCGAGGCCGGCAATGGCGAGCGCGTCGCCATCCACTTCGAGGGCGAGCAGGGCGACACCCGGACCATCACCTACGCCGACCTCCAGAAGGAGGTCAGCAAGGCGGCCAACGCGCTCGAGTCGCTCGGCGTCGGGAAGGGCGACCGGGTCGCGGTCTACATGCCGATGATCCCCGAGACGATCTACACGATGCTCGCCTGCGCGCGCATCGGCGCCCCGCACTCGGTGATCTTCGGCGGCTTCTCGGCCGAGGCCCTGCACACCCGCATCGCCGACGCCGAGGCCAAGGTCGTGGTGACCACCGACGGCCAGTGGCGCCGTGGCAAGCCGGCACCGCTCAAGGCGGCGGTCGACGCGGCCATCCACCACGGTGACGACGAGTCCCCGGTCCAGAAGGTGCTCGTCGTCAAGCGCACCGACACCGACGTCGAGTGGGACGACGAGCGCGACGTGTGGTGGCACGACCTCGTCGAGGGCCAGCCGGACACCCACGAGGCGCAGCCGATGGACAGCGAGCACCCGCTGTTCATCCTCTACACCTCGGGCACGACCGGGAAGCCGAAGGGCATCTTCCACACGACCGGTGGCTACCTCACCCAGGCCGCGTACACGAACGCCGTCGTCCACGACGTCCACCCCGAGACCGACGTCTACTGGTGCACCGCCGACGTCGGCTGGGTCACCGGCCACAGCTACATCGTCTACGGCCCGCTGGCCAACGGTGCGACGCAGGTCCTCTACGAGGGCACCCCCGACACCCCGCACCAGGGTCGCTGGTGGGAGATCGTCCAGAAGTACGGCGTCACCGTCCTCTACACGGCGCCCACGGCCATCCGCACCTTCATGAAGTGGGGCGCGGACATCCCCGCGAAGTTCGACATGTCCTCGATCCGGGTGCTCGGCAGCGTCGGCGAGCCGATCAACCCCGAGGCGTGGCTCTGGTACCGCAAGCACATCGGTGGCGACCGCGCGCCGATCGTCGACACGTGGTGGCAGACCGAGACCGGCGCGATCATGATCAGCCCGCTGCCCGGCGTCACCACCCTCGAGCCGGGCTCGGCGCAGAAGCCCATCCCCGGCATCTCGGCCGAGATCCTCGACGACGACGGCAACCCGTTCACCGAGGCCGAGAAGGTCGGCTACCTCGTCCTCACCAAGCCGTGGCCGTCGATGCTGCGCGGCATCTGGGGCGACCCGGAGCGGTACAAGGAGACGTACTGGAGCCGGTTCGGCCCGAAGTACTACTTCGCCGGCGACGGAGCGAAGTACGACGACAAGGGCAACATCTGGCTGCTCGGCCGGGTCGACGACGTGATGAACGTGTCGGGCCACCGGCTCTCGACCGCGGAGATCGAGTCGGCCCTCGTGTCGCACCCGTCGGTCGCCGAGGCCGCGGTCGTCGGCGCCAGCGACGAGACGACCGGCCAGGCGGTGTGCGCGTTCGTCATCCTCCGTGGCGACGCCGAGGACCACGGCGAGGAGACCGTCCAGGAGCTGCGCAACCACGTGGCGAAGGAGATCGGTCCGATCGCCAAGCCGCGCCAGGTGATGATCGTCCCCGAGCTCCCGAAGACCCGCTCGGGCAAGATCATGCGCCGCCTGCTCAAGGACGTGGCCGAGAACCGGGAAGTCGGGGACGTCACGACCCTCGCCGACTCCTCGGTGATGAACCTCATCAAGGAGGGGATGTCGGGCGGCTCCGCCGACTGAGACCGTCGACCGGCGGGGTCGTCGGGCCGGTCGGGCAGTCCGTAGACTGGGTGGCGGAGCGCCGGGAAGTCTGGTCGGCAGTCGATGTCGCGGACCCCGCCGGGGGTCCGGGACCACGCCCGACCACGGACAGGACCCTCCGATGAGCCACCCGCCCGGACCGCCCTCCCCGGCCGACCTCCGCCGCCGCCTGTTCTCGAGGCCGTCATGGGCCGAGACCCAGCACGTCGCGGATGCCCTGCGCACCGAGACCATCGGCGGTGCGCTGCTGCTCGTGGCCGCCGTCGCGGCGATCGTCTTCGCGAACAGCCCGTGGCGGGAGTCGTACTCCGCCCTGCGCGACACCTACGTCGGCGTCGACTGGGGCCACCTGCGGCTCACTCTCGGGCACTGGGCGGCCGACGGGCTGCTCGCCCTCTTCTTCTTCGTCGCCGGACTCGAGCTGAAGCGGGAGTTCGTCGTCGGCGAGCTGCGCTCCCCCGCCAAGGCCGCCGTGCCGGTCGTCGCCGCGGTCGGTGGCGTGCTCGTCCCGGCGCTCGTCTTCACCGGCACCGTCACCGTCCTCGACGCCGCCGACGGTGCCGCCCGCGGCTGGGCGGTCCCGACCGCCACCGACATCGCCTTCGCCCTCGCGGTGCTCGCGGTCATCGGCTCGCACCTGCCCTCGGCACTGCGTTCCTTCCTCCTGACCCTCGCCGTCGTCGACGACCTCATCGCCATCACGATCATCGCCGTCTTCTACACCTCCGACCTCCAGGTCGCGCCGCTCCTGCTCGCCCTCGTCCCGCTCGCAGGGTTCGCCGCGCTCGTGCAGCGCCGGATGGGGCAGTGGTGGCTGCTCGTCCCGCTCGCGCTGCTCACCTGGGGCCTGGTCCACGCCTCCGGGGTGCACGCCACGGTCGCCGGGGTGCTGCTCGGGCTGGTCGTGCCGGTCCGACCCCGGCGACGGCGGGTCCCGTCGCGCAGCACGATGCCGTCGGACGCCGACGTCGCGCACCGCTTCGAGCACCGGCTGCGCCCGCTGTCGGCCGGCGTGGCCGTGCCGGTGTTCGCCTTCTTCGCCTCCGGGGTGACGGTCGTCGGCGGCGGCCTGGGCCAGGCGGCCCGCGACCCGGTCGCGCTCGGGGTCGTCCTCGGCCTCGTCGTCGGCAAGCTCGTCGGCGTCCTCGGGGCGACGTGGCTCATGGCGCGGTTCACGCACGCCGAGCTCGACGAGGACCTCGCGTGGTCCGACGTGTGCGGGCTCGCGCTGCTCACCGGGGTCGGGTTCACCGTCTCGCTCCTCGTCGGCGAGCTGGCCTTCGGGCCGGGGTCCGACCGCGACGACCACGTCAAGGTGGCGGTGCTCACCGGGTCGGTCCTCGCGGCGGCGCTGGCCTCGCTCGTCCTGCGCCGCCGGAACGCGGTCTACCGGCGGATCGAGGCGCTCGAGACCCGGGACGAGGACGGCGACGGCGTCCCCGACTGCTTCCGGCAGGAGCAGCCCGACCCGGGCGCCGCGGCCACTCGGTAAGGTCGGGGAGGACCGCCCCCGACGTGGGCCGACGACACGAGGCAGGACGCATGGCACCCGAGAGCACCGAGCGCACCATCGGACAGCTCGTCGCCGACGCGACGCACGACCTCCAGGGCATCGTCCGCGGCGAGATCGCCCTCGCCAAGGCCGAGGTCGCCCAGGGCGCGAAGGTCGTCGGCACCGGCGCCGGGCTGCTCGGCGGCGCCGCCTTCGTCGGCCTGCTCGGGCTGGTGTTCCTCTTCCACACGATCGCCCAGGTGATCGCGATCTGGCTGCCGCTGTGGGCCGGCTACCTCATCGTCACGGTGCTGATGTTCGTCGTCGCCGGCGTCCTGGCACTGCTCGGCAAGAACGCGCTGCAGCGGGCCAAGCCGGCGCCCGAGCGGGCCATCGCCCAGGGCAAGGAGACGATCGCCGCCCTCAAGCGCGAGGGCTGAGCCCGGCGTCAGCCGGTGCGGCACCGGCGTCAGCCGGTCCGGCAGGCCCCGGTCGAGACCTGCGCGTCGCCGACCGACGCGCCCTTGACCACCGGCGCGAGCTCCGCGTAGGTCATCGCGTACCCGGTCTGCGGGTCGTCCAGCGAGGTCGCGAAGACCATCCCGACGACGTGCCCGGCCGGGTCGAGCATCGGTCCGCCGGAGGCGCCCCGGCGCACCTCGGCGCGCAGCGAGTAGATCTGGCGGACGGTGCCGGGACCGCCGTAGATGTCTGCACCCTTCGCCTCGAGCACGCCGCGCACGCGGGCCGCTCCGACCCACAACCCCTGGTCCCCCGGGAAGCCGGCGAGCGCAGCGTCGTCGCCGCGACCCAGGGCGGCGCCGCGGGTGAGCGCCGGCGCACCGAGCCGGGAGGTGACGACGACGGCGACGTCGCGGTCGGGGTCGAAGCGGACCACGCGGCCGGTGACCTCGGGGCCCGTCCCCCGGACGCTGAGCCGCACCGTCCGTGAGCCGGCGACGACGTGCGCGTTGGTCACGACGACGCCCGGCGAGACGACCCAGCCACTGCCCACCTGGGTCTGGCCGCAGCGCGGCGCCTCGGCCCGCACGTGGATGACCGAGCGCAGCGCGCGGGCCACGGCGGGGTCCTCGACGAGGGCGGGGTCGGGCGCCGGGACGGCGACGATCGGCTCGGGGCCCAGGCCCTCGAAGACGCGCGGGAAGCCGCCCTTGTCGAGTGCCTCGGTCAGGTCGTCGACGAGGGTCTGCGCCGAGCGCGGGACGAGGGCGTCGACCGTGCGCACCACCTGCGAGGAGGCGATGGCGCTGCGCAGCGGCGGCGGTCCGCTGACCCGCAGCGCGCCCGCGACGACCCACAGGACGAGCACCGAGGCGACGAGCACGGCGACCGCGCCGAGCAGGTTGTCGACGAGGCGCAGCCCCGCGAGGCTGATGACGCTGCGGATCCGCGAGGCGACGAGCAGCATGAGCCACTGCCCGAGGGTCGCGGTGACGAGGACGACCGCGACGAGGAGCAGCGTGCCGCCGGGGGTGGAGAAGTCGATGCCGCCGTGGCCGTCGAGCAGGCCCGGGGCGACCTTCGCGGCGAGGACGGCGCCGCCGAGCAGGCCGACGAGACCGAGGACGGCCGCGACGAGCCCCTGCCGCCAGCCGCTCCAGGAGTAGGCGAGCAGGACGAGGACGAGGACGATGTCGAGGAGGGTGGACCCGGTCACGGCTCGTCCTCGGTCTCACCCGGGTCGGGTCGGTCCTCGAGCCCCCGCATCCACGGGGAGCGCACGCGGTCGGGGAGGGCCCGCTCGACCCCGTGGTCCCACGGCTCGGTGAGCCCGGCGAGGTCGAGGACGGCGTCGAGCAGCATCGCCGTGAACCCCCAGACGAAGAGGCCGTCGACCTCGAAGCCGGGGCCGCGGTAGGGGCCGAAGACGGCGGTGAACCGGTGCCGGGCCGCGAGGAGGTCGGCGACCGGGACGCGGTCGACCCGCGCGACCTCCGCGGTGTCGACGACGCCGACCGGCACGGGGGCGGGCCACCAGCCGAGGACAGGGGTCACCGCGTTGCCCGTCGGCGCCAGGTGCAGCGTCGGCAGGGTGGCGAGCACCTCGACGCCCGACGGGTCGAGGCCCACCTCCTCCTGTGCCTCGCGCAGGGCCGCACCCACCGGTCCGTCGTCGCCGGGGTCGAGCCGGCCGCCGGGGAAGGAGACCTGGCCGGGGTGCGAGCGCAGCGTGTGCGCGCGCTCGGTGAGGACGACGTCGGTGCCACCGGCCGGGTCGGGACCGAAGAGGACGAGGACCGCCGAGCGCCGCACGCCCTCCGCGGGGGCGGGGTGCGCCGCGAACCACGGGTGGCCGGCGGCGTCCGCCCGAGCGGCGAGACGGGTCAGCCACGCGGGCGCCGGGGTCATGCCGGTCATCGTAGGCACCCGCGCCCGACCCCCGGCTGTGGACCGCCCACCGGGACGGGCCGTCCGCAGCGGCCTCACAGCGGACGTCCAGTGTCGACGGGCACGGTGCTGGGTATCCCGACGACGAGGAGGCGATCGATGAGCCGGCGCAGGACGTGGACGACGACAGGGGTCGGAGCAGGAGTGGGGGTGGCGGCCCTCGCGGCCTGGGACCTCCTGCAGAAGCGGCACACCATCCTGCGGCGCTACCCGGTGATCGGGCACGCCCGGTACCTGCTCGAGGACATCCGCCCGGAGATCCAGCAGTACTTCATCGAGCGCGACTGGGACGGCCGGCCGTTCGACCGCAACACCCGCTCGGTGGTCTACGAGCGGGCCAAGGGCATCCACGGCGAGAAGGCCTACGGCACCGAGCGTGACGTCAACGAGGTCGGCTACGAGTACCTCGTCCACTCGATGACGCCGCTCGACCCGCCGGACGAGCCGCACCGGGTGGCCGTCGGCGGCCCGGACTGCTCGCGCCCGTACTCGATGGCGCTGCTCAACGTCTCGGCGATGAGCTTCGGGTCGCTGTCCGCCAACGCGATCCGTGCGCTGAACAAGGGCGCGGCGATGGGGGGCTTCGCCCACGACACCGGTGAGGGCGGCCTGTCCGAGTACCACCTCGAGCACGGCGGCGACATCGTCTGGGAGCTCGGCACCGGCTACTTCGGGGCGCGCACGAAGGACGGCGACTTCGACCCGGACACCTTCCGCGACAAGGCGGCCCACGAGTCCGTCAAGTGCGTGTCGCTCAAGCTGAGCCAGGGCGCGAAGCCCGGCATCGGCGGTGTGCTGCCGGCCGCCAAGGTGACGGCGGAGATCGCCGAGGTGCGCCAGGTGCCGCAGGGCGAGAAGTGCGTCAGCCCGCCCTCGCACCGCGTCTTCTCGACCCCGACCGGGCTGATCGAGTTCGTCGCCCGGATGCGCGAGCTCTCCGGCGGCAAGCCGGCCGGCATCAAGCTGTGCGTCGGCTCGCGGCTCGACGTCCTCGCGCTGTGCAAGGCGATGCTCGAGGTGGGCACGGCGCCGGACTTCGTCATCGTCGACGGCTCCGAGGGCGGCACCGGTGCGGCGCCGCTCGAGTTCGAGGACCACGTGGGGATGCCGCTCACCCACGGCCTGATGACGGTGCACAACGCGCTCGTCGGCGCCGGCCTGCGCGACCGCGTCCGCATCGGCGCGAGCGGCAAGGTCGCCCAGGGCAACGACGTCGTCAAGCGTCTCGTCCAGGGTGCCGACTACACGAACTCGGCCCGGGCGATGATGATGGCCGCCGGCTGCATCCAGGCCCAGCGCTGCCACACCGACACCTGCCCGAGCGGCGTCGCCACCCAGGACCCGTGGCGGGCCAGGGCGCTCGACGTCGGCGACAAGAGCGTGCGCGTGCGGCGCTACCAGGAGGCCACCGTCGACGAGGCGGTGCGCCTCATGGCCGCGATGGGTGTCTCCGCCCCGGACGAGCTGACTCCGGCGCACCTGCGCCGCAACGTGAGCAGCACCGAGACCCGTTCGTACGCAGAGCTGTTCGAGTGGCTCTCCCCGGGCCAGCTGCTCGACGAGCCGCCGCGGTCGTGGGCCGAGGACTGGGCCCTCGCGAGCGCCGACTCGTTCGTCCCGCACGCCGGCGCGCTCCGCCTCTGACCACCGCCGACGTCGCTGCGCTCCGCCCTCAGCCGCTCGCCCGCTCGGCGTGGATCGCGTCGCGCAGCAGCTCGGCGAGGTGGCGCGGCTGCCGCCCGGTGAGGTGCTCGATCTGCTCGCGGCAGCTGAAGCCGTCGGTGACCACCTCGGTGCCCGACGCGGTGGCGCGGATGCGGGGAGCCATCTTCCGCTCCCCCACCCGCACCGAGACGTCGTACTTGTCGGCCGAGAAGCCGAACGACCCGGCGAGGCCGCAGCACCCGGCATCGAGGACGTCGGCCGAGACGCCCATCCGCGAGAGGACCGCCTCCTCGGCGTCGGTACCGAGCGCGGCGACGTGGTGGCAGTGCATCTGCACGACGGCGTCGACCGGCAGCCGCGGTGGCTGGTAGCGCTGGCGCTCGAGGAACTCGGAGAGGATGAAGGTCTGCTCCGAGAGCCGGCGGGCGTCGGCGTCGTCGGGCATCAGCCCGACGAGCTCGTCCCGGAAGGCCGCGACGCAGCTCGGCTCGACGCCGACGACGGGGACGCCGGCGCGGATGTCGTCGCGCAACGTGTCGAGCACCTGCCGCCAGAGGCGCTCGGCCGTCGTGAGCATGCCGGCGTCGTACAGCGGTCGCCCGCAGCACAACGGCCGCGAGGGCACCGACACCTCGTAACCGGCGTGCTCGAGCACCTCGACGGTCGCCTCGAGCACCGAGGACTCGAGGTAGTTGTTGAAGGTGTCCGGCCACAGCACCACGCGGTCGGTCTCGATCGGGGCGTCGGCACCGTGCGGGTGCAGGGTCGGGCGCAGGCCGCCGCGCTGCATGGTCGGGGTCGTGTACGACTCACCACGGAAGCGGGCCGAGTCGCGGTGCCGCAGCGGCGGGCCGTCGCCGTGCACCGGGCGCTCGCCACCGGGCCCTCGCCGTGCCCGGAACCCCCGGGCGAACGGCTGTTCCCGGAACCTCGGGACGGGCCGTGCCTGCGCCACCCCACCGGCCCTCTTGAGCAGCGGTGCCAGCAGCCCGTTCTGCGTCACGGCGTTGACCAACCGGGGCACCCGGCTGGCCACGCGGGCCCACCAGTAGATGAGGGTGATGGCGTAGTCGCTGCGCGGGCGGAGCCGGCCCTTGTAGTAGTGGGAGAGGAACTCGGCCTTGTACGTCGCCATGTCGACGTTGACGGGGCACTCGTGCTTGCACGCCTTGCAGGCCAGGCAGAGCTCGAGGGCGGCGGCCACGTGCGGGTCGCGCCAGCCGCCCTCGGGGCTGTCGCCCCGGAGCATCTCGAAGAGCATCCGGGCCCGACCGCGGGTGGAGTCCTCCTCCTCCCGCGTGGCCATGTAGCTCGGGCACATCCCGCCGGTGTCGACGTTGCGGCACTGCCCGACCCCGACGCATCGTGCCGTGGCCTTGCCGAAGTCGTGGTCGTCGTCCGGGAACGCGAAGTGCGTGCGCACCGGGGTGAGCCGGACCCCGGGCCCCTCCCGGAGGTCGTCGGTCGGGTCGTGCGGGTGGACCACCTTGCCCGGGTTCATCATGCCGTCCGGGTCCCAGACCGCCTTGAACTCCCCGAAGGCCGCGACGAGCTCCGTGCCGTACATCGTCGTGAGCAGGGCCCCGCGGGCCTGCCCGTCGCCGTGCTCACCGGAGAGCGAGCCGCCGTAGGAGGTGACGAGCTCCGCGGCGCGGGTGAGGAACTGCCGCCACTGCCGGACGCCGTGCGCGGTGGAGAGGCGGAAGTCGATGCGGCAGTGGATGCAGCCCTGACCGAAGTGACCGTAGAGGGCGGCGTGGTAGTCGAACTCCTCGAGCAGGTCCCGGAAGTCGCGCAGGTAGTCACCCACCTTCTCGGGGGGCACCGCAGCGTCCTCCCAGCCCGGGTGGGTCGTAGCCATGCCCGGCACGTGGGCGGTGGCGCCGAGCCCGGACTCGCGCACCTCCCACAGCTTCTGGGCCTCCCAGGAGTCGGCGAACACCTTGGTGCTCGGGGGGTGCTCGAGGGCCTCGCAGGCCTCGACGAACCGCCGGGCCTGCGCGTCGGCGTCGTCCTTGTCGTCGGAGCCGAACTCGACGAGCAGGAAGCCCTTCCCCTCGGGCAGCAGGTCGACGTCCTCGGGGTGCAGACCCTTCTTCCGCATGAAGTCGACGAGGAGGTGGTCGATGCCCTCGCACGCGACCGGCCGGTGCCCGCGCACCATCGGTACGTGGTCCCCCGCGCTGGGGGCGTCCGCAAAGCCGGCGACGACGAGGGTCCGCTCCGGCTTGGCGTCGATGAGCCGGACCCGGGCACGCAGCACCACGACGCAGGTCCCCTCGGTGCCGACGAGGGCCTTCGCGACGTCGAACCGGTGCTCGTCGAGCAGCTGGGGCAGGTTGTAGCCCGAGACCCGGCGCGGGATCTGCGGGAACCCGGTGCGGATCGCGGCGAGGTGGCGGTCGCGTACGTCCTGCAGGCCGGCGAGGATGCGACCGCGCTCGCCGCCCTCGGCGACGGCGGCGTCCAGCTCGTCGTGGGTCATCGGTCCGACGGTGAACCGGGCGCCGCGGTAGGTGAGGACCTCGAGCTCGAGCACCTGGTGGGCGGTCAGCGGACCCGGACCGTAGAACTCGGCCATCACCGAGTGGGTGCCGCAGGAGTTGTTGCCGATCATCCCGCCGAGGGTGTTGCGGCTGTGCGTCGCGGGGTCGGGACCGTAGGTGAGGCCGTGCTCGGCGGCGGCGTCGCGCAGCCAGTCGAGGGTGCAGCCGGGCTGGACCCACGCGGAGCGGTCCTCGGGGTCGATCGACTCGACGGCGGTGAGGTACTTGGAGAAGTCGAGGACGACCCCGACGTTGCACGCCTGGCCCGCGAGGCTCGTGCCCCCGCCGCGGCTGGTCAGCGGCACGCCGTGCTCGCGGCAGGCCGCGACCGTCGTCACGACGTCGTCGAGGGTCCTGGGCAGGACGACACCGAGCGGCACCTGGCGGTAGTTCGACGCGTCGGTGGAGTAGGCGGCCCGGCTGCCGTCGTCGAAGCGCACCTCCCCCTCGATCCGGCCCTCGAGCGCCGCCGCGAGCGCCCGGGCGGTGGTCGCGAGGTCGTCGGAGGGTGCGCTCGAGGACACGGTGGGCATCCCGGCCCAGTGCACGGGCAGGTCGGTGGTCGTCATGCTGCTCCTCCCAGGGGCACGCGGTAGGGGGCGAGGTCGGACCAGCGGACGGCCAGCCCGTGGCCCGGGCGGCTGCGGTCCGGTCGCAGTGCGCCGTCGCGGGGCTCCAGCACGCCGTCGAAGGCGAGCGCGTCGAGGCGGACGTGGTCGGCGAAGTACTCGAGGTGGCGGGCGTGCCACACGGCCGTCATCGCGTGCGCCGACAGCTGCGGCGCGCAGTGGGCCGAGACCTCGAGACCGGCGGCGTCGGCGAGGGCGGCGACCCGGAGCAGGCCGGTGATGCCGCCCACGCGGGTGACGTCGGCCTGCAGGCAGTCGACGGCGCCGTGGGCGAGGAGGTCGCGGGCGTGGGTCACGTCCCAGCCGTACTCGCCCGCGGCGACGTCCATCCCGGCCGGCGCGCGGTCGCGCACGAGGCGGAGGCCGTCGAGGTCGTCCGAGGAGACCGGCTCCTCGAACCACCGCACGTCGTGCTCGGCGAAGCGCTCGGCCAGCCGCAGGGCCTGGCTGCGCCCGTAGGCACCGTTCGCGTCGACGAACACCCCGGTCGCGTCACCGACGACCTCGCGGACCAGCCGGACCCGGCGCGGGTCGTCCTCGGGGTCGCTGCCCACCTTGATCTTCACCGCCGGCAGCCCGGCCCGGGCCCAGCCGCCGACCTGCTCCGCGAGGTCGGCGTCCGAGAGGTTGGTGAACCCGCCGCTGCCGTAGGCGGGGACGTGGTCGTGGAACCCACCGAGCAGGTCGACGAGGGAGAGGCCGAGCAGCCGCGCCTTGAGGTCCCACAGCGCGACGTCGACCGCGGAGATCGCGGCACTCACCGGCCCGCGTCGGCCCTCGTTGCGCACGGCTCGAGCCATCGCCCCCCAGGCGGCGCCGACCGCGAACGGGTCACGGCCGGTGACCACCCCCGCGAGGGTGTCCTCGACGACGAGGCCGGCGGCCCGGGGGGCGTACGTGTGGCCGGTCCCGACCTCGTCACCGGCCCGGACCGTCACGACGACGAGCGTCGTCGAGTCCCAGGTCAGGGTGCCGTCGGACTCCGGCGCGTCCAGCGGCACCTCGAAGGCCTCGACCCCGACCGACCTCACCACCGGCGCGCCGGCGTCCGGCCTGGCCCCGAGCGAGGTGTCCGGGTCGGTCACGACCGGCTGCCGCGCACCCTCGAGAACAGCTCGGCGGCCATCGCGCGTGAGCCCTCGACCGCGACCCGGCGCGCCTCGGGGTCACCGGTGACGAGCGCCCGGGCGATCCCCGTGGCCTGCTCGAGCGTGATGTGCGCCGGCAGCGGCGGGACGTTCCGGTCGACGACGGCGTCGATGAGGACGGGGCGGTCGGCGGCGAACGCGCGGTCCCAGGCCGCGTCGATGTCCTCCGGCCGGTCGACCCGGATGCCCTCGAAGCCGAGGCTGCGGGCGTACTCGGCGTAGTCCATCGACTCCACGAGCTGGGCCGTGTCCCACCGCGGATCACCGACCTCACGCATCTCCCAGGACACCTGGTTGAGGTCGTCGTTGTGCATGACGAGCACGATGAACGTCGGGTTCTCCCACTCCTGCCAGTGCCGCTTGACGGTGATGAGCCCGTTCATCCCGAGCATCTGGAAGGCGCCGTCGCCGATGGTGCAGACGACCGGACGGTCGGGGTGGGCGAACTTGCCGGCCATCGCGTACGGCATCGCGGCGAGCATCGTCGCGAGCCGTCCCGAGAGGTTGCCCATCTGCTCACCCCGGAGCCGGATGTGGTGCCCGAACCAGTCGGCCGTCGTCCCGGCGTCGGCGGTGACGATGACCCGCTCGGGCAGACGTTCGTTGAGCGAGTGGAAGAGCCGGCGCGGGTTGACCGGGTCGGCCTCGGCCATCGCGACGCGCGTCGTCTCCTCGTCCCACTCGCGCATCTTCGCGGCGATGCCCTCCTGCCACGAGAGGTCCTCGGCCTGGTGGAGGTGCGGCAGCAGCGCCGCGAGCGTGGCGCCGGTGTCACCCCACAGGTTGACCTCGGTGGGGTAGCGGATGCCCAGGTGGCCGGGGTCGGTGTCGATCTGCACGGCACGGGCCCGGCCGGTCTCGGGCAGGAACTCCGCGTACGGGAAGTTGGTGCCGACGAGCAGGAGGGTGTCGCAGTCCTGCATCATGTCGTAGCTCGGCCGCGACCCGAGGAGTCCCAGCTGCTGGGTGTGGTACGGGACGTCACCGGGGACGACGTCCTTGCCGAGGAGCGCCGTGATGATCCCGGCCCCGAGCCGCTCGGCGACGGCCAGCACCTCGGCGCGGGCGCCCCGGGCCCCCTGCCCGACGATCATCGCGACCCTGCTGCCGGCGTTGAGCACCTCGGCGGCGCGCAGGAGCGAGTCCTCGGTCGGCGCGAAGCGGGGGGAGGCGTACCCGATGCCGCTGCGCGAGACGCCGTGCGCGACCTCCGGTTCCTCCATCTCGAGCTCCTGGACGTCGGTCGGCAGGATGATGACGGCCGGGCCGCGTCGGGCCGCCGCCACCCGGATCGCCTTGTCGACGACGAGGGGCGCGTGCTCGGCGGTGAGGACGGTCTGGACGAAGACCGCGACGTCGGCGAACATCCGCTCGAGGTTGAGCTCCTGCTGGAAGTCGCTGCCGGTCGCCGCCCGGGCCTGCTGGCCGACGACGGCGACGACGGGCTGGTTGTCGCCCCTGGCGTCGTAGAGGCCGTTGACGAGGTGGGCCGCCCCCGGGCCCGACGTGGCCATGCAGACGCCCACCTCGCCGGTGAACTTCGCGTGGGCCGTCGCCATGAGCGCGGCCTCCTCCTCGTGCGTGGGCCGGATGTAGGTGAAGTCCTTGCCGTCGCGTTCCGCCCGCCCGAGTGCGCCGTCGAAGCCGCCGATCCCGTCGCCGGGGAAGCCGTAGAACCGGTGGAGGTCCCACGCGATGAGGCGGTCGATGACGAAGTCGCTCACGGTTGCCATGTGTCTTCTCCTGCGGTCGGGGTCACTGCTGCGCAGACGGTCGCGCGACCTGCTCCCGGCATCCCGGGCACCCGGGGCGGGCGAGGCACGTGGCACGGAGACCGTCCACGTCCGGTGCACTACCCCGTGGACGGCGGTTTGATGACCGCTCGGGGCACGGAACCTTCGGAGGGCCGGTGGCGGTGGCCGGCCCTCAGTCCCCGTCCGGCAGCGGACCCGGCGGCGGATCGGGGAGCACGGCGCCCGGCGCGAGCTCGAACTTCAGGAGCTTCGCGGCCTTCTCGGGGTCGGTCTCGCCCTCGCCGTAGGCCGGGCACCAGCGGGTGACCGGGCAGGCGCCGCACGCCGGCTTGCGGGCGAAGCAGGTGCGCCGGCCGTGGAAGATGACGACGTGGCTGAGCATCGTCCAGTCGCTGCGCGGGATGAGGGCGGCGACGTCGGCCTCGACCTTGACCGGGTCGGTCTCCTGGGTCCATCCCCACCGGCGGACGAGCCGGCCGAAGTGCGTGTCGACGGTCAGCCCGGGAACCCCGAAGGCGTTGCCGAGCACGACGTTGGCGGTCTTGCGCCCGACGCCGGGCAGGGTGACGAGGTCCTCCATCCGTCCGGGCACCTCGCCGCCGTACCGCTCGACGAGCGCCTGGGCGAGGGTGATGACCGAGTTGGTCTTGGCGCGGAAGAAGCCGGTGGGCTTGAGGACCACCTCCATCTCGGCCCGGTCGGCGGCCGCGAGCGCCTCGGCGGTGGGCCAGCGGGAGAAGAGGGTCGGGGTGACCGTGTTGACCATGACGTCGGTGGTCTGGGCGGACAGGACGGTCGCGACGAGCAGCTGGAGCGGGGTCTCGAAGTCGAGCTCGCAGTGGGCGTACGGGTAGCGCTCGTGGAGCGCCCGGGAGATGCGCCGGGCACGGCGGGTGCGGGCGACCGGCGTCTCCTCGCCGGTGGCCGCGCGACGGACGGCGGGCGAGGGTCGGACGGGCACGGAGGCAGCCTACGGGTGGGCGCCGACACCACCGGTGACGTGCGCGGAGTCCACCCGGCCCGGCGCCTCGGTTCTGGCACACTGTCCGACGTGGACCACGACGTCGTGCGAAAAGCGCCGCTCTTCTCCCCCCTCGACGACCACGCCGCCGAGGGTCTCATCGCGACGATGAGCGCGTCACGGCTCGAGCGCGGCGACGTCCTCTTCCACGAGGGCGACCAGGGCGACCGGCTCTACGTCATCGCCGAGGGCAAGATCAAGCTCGGCCGCTCGAGCAGCGACGGCCGCGAGAACCTCCTCGCCATCCTCGGACCGGGCGAGATGTTCGGCGAGCTCTCGCTCTTCGACCCCGGACCCCGCACGGCGACCGCCACGGCGGTCGCCGAGACCCAGCTGGTCTCGATGGGCCACGAGCAGCTCAAGGAGTTCCTCCACGAGCGTCCCGGCGTGGCGCTGACCCTGCTCTCGGCGCTGGCGCGGCGACTGCGCCGCACCAACGACGTGCTCGCCGACCTCGTCTTCACCGACGTGCCCGGCCGGGTCGCCAAGGCGCTGCTCGACCTCGCCAAGCGCTTCGGCCGGCCGGTCGAGGAGGGCGTCATGGTCTCGCACGACCTCACCCAGGAGGAGCTGGCACAGCTCGTCGGGGCCTCGCGCGAGACGGTCAACAAGGCGCTCGCCGACTTCGCCTCGCGGGGCTGGCTGCGGCTCGAGGCCCGGGCCGTCCTCCTCCTCGACGTCGAGCGCCTCCGCCGCCGGGCCCGCTGACCCCCGGGCCCCCGGCAACGTCCGCGCCCTCCTCCGTCCCGCTCCCCTCCTCCCCCGGCGAGCCACACGGTTATCGGGTCACCCGATACGGGCGCGCTTCACCCCGGAACCGTTCCCGGGTAAGGCGCAGGCGTATCGGGTCACCCGATACGGGCGCGCTTCACCCCGGAACCGTTCCCGGGTAAGGCGCAGGCGTATCGGGTCACCCGATACGCGTGGGGTTCACCAGGGGACGCCGAGGTGGTCGAGCTGGGCCCGGATGCTCAGCCGCGCCGCCGGCCAGACCTCGCGGGGCACTTCGGCGTACACCCGGGTGAGCACGCCCTCGACGGGGTCCGGCTCGCCGGCCGCGCCGTCGGCGAGGGCCTGGCGCACCTGCTCCAGCCGTTCGGCGCGATGGTTCCGGTAGAACGCGACCATCGCCGACGCGTCCGGGACGCTCGGACCGTGCCCGGGGAGGATGCGGGTGACGTCGCCGCCGCCGGTCAGCGCGGCGATGCGCTCGAGCGAGTCGAGGTAGGCGCCGAGCTCGCCGTCCGGGTGGGCGACGACGGTCGTGCCGCGGCCGAGGACCGTGTCGCCGGTGAGCAGGGCGTGGTCGGCGGGGAGCGCGAACGAGAGCGAGTCGGCGGTGTGACCCGGGGTGGCGACGACCCGCAGCTCGAGGCCGCCGACGCGCACGACGTCGCCGTCGCCGAGGTCGTCGTGCCCGTCACCGACGGCGCGGGTCGGGGCACCGGAGAGCTCGGCGAACCGGGGCGCCGCCTCGGCGTGGTCGTGGTGGTGGTGGGTGAGGACGGTCAGGGCGACCCGGGCTCCGCGGGCGGACACGTGGTCGAGGACGGCCCGCAGGTGCGCGTCCCCGTGCGGACCCGGGTCGACGACGACGGCGTCGGTCGACCCGGGCTCGAGGAGCACCCAGGTGTTCGTGCCGTCGAGGGTCATCGGCCCGGGGTTCGGGGCGAGGACGCAGTGCGCGCGCTCGGTGACCGCGCCGCCGGCCCACGGCTCGCGCACCGACGGCGGTGGCTGCGCGGCCGGCGGCTGCGCGGACGGCGGGGTCATCCGTCCACCCTAGGCGTCCCTCCGGGCGGGCGTCAGGGAAGCTCAGTGACGAGCACCAGGGTGCCGTCGGGGTCCTGCTCGAGCACGGGCGTCACCCGCCGGATGACCGGCCGGTCGGCGAGGAACTCGGCCGCCGTCCCGAACGTCCCGAGCGCCTGCAGCGCCCACACCTGGGGCGGCATCATCCGCACCTGCCCCGCGGCGGCCATCGCGAGCAGGGCCTCGGCCCCCGCCCAGCCACCGCCGTCGGACTCGCCGCTCGTCTCGCGGGCCTCCTGACCGGTGGGCATGCCGGCGGCCAGGATCCACGTGTCGTAGCGCCGCGGCTCGAACGCCGGTGTGACCCAGTGCCCCCGACCGCGCAGCGCCGCCACCTCGACCCGCACCCCGCACTCCTCCTCGACCTCACGGACCGCCGCGGCCGCGAACGGCGCGGCCTCCGCCGCCGCCACGCCCATGTGCGCCGCCAGGTCGACGAGCCCGGGCGTCGAGGTGTCGAGCGAGTGGTCGGCCGGGTCGACCCGGCCGCCGGGGAAGACGACCATCGACGGCGCGAACGCCATCGTCGCCGCACGGCGCTGGACGTACACCTCCACCCCGGACGCGGTGTCGCGCACGAGCATCACCGTCGCGGCGGGGCGCGGCTCGGGACCGGCCGGCGAGCCGGCGCCCACCCACGCCTCGGCCCGCTCGAGCAACCCCTCGTCGCGGACCGGACGCCGCAGCACCCGGGCCGGCCCCGGACCGGCGTCAGGCACGGACGTGGGCGATGACCTCGACCTCGACCGGCGCCCCGAGCGGCAGCGCCGCGACGCCGACCGCCGACCGCGCGTGCACGCCGAGGTCGCCGAAGACCTGCTGGAACAGCTCGCTGGCGCCGTTGACGACACCCGGCTGACCGGTGAAGGAGGGGTCGGAGGCCACGAAGCCGGTGACCTTGACGATGCGCTCGACGCGGTCGAGGTCGCCGACGAGCGACTTGATGGCGGCGATCGCGTTGAGCGCGCAGACCGCGGCCAGCTCGTGGGCCTTCTCGGCCGAGACGAGCCCGACGAGCTCGCCGACCTGACCGGTCGCGGCCAGCACGCCCCCGACCATCGGGACCTGCCCGGAGACGTAGACCCGTGAGCCGTCGAGCACGGCCGGGACGTACGCCGCCACCGGCGGCACGACCTCCGGGAGGGTCAGCCCGAGCTCGGCGATGCGGTCGTCGACGACGCCCACCGGGTCAGCCCTTCGCCCGCTTGAGGTAGGCGACGAGGTTGCCCTCGGGCATGACGAGCACCTGGACGAGCTCCCAGCCGTCCTCGCCCCACTGGTCGAGGATCTGCTTCGTCGCGTGGACGATGAGCGGCACGGTCGCGTACTCCCACTTCTGCATGCGCGTCACCCTACCCGCGGGCGCCGCCGGGCTACGGTGGCCCCGATGAGCGACGACGTGATGAGCCGCCCGGCCCGCCAGCCCGACCGCACCGAGGTCACGGGCCCGGAGCAGACCGACGTCTACGACGTCTACGAGCCCGACCCGCACCGCGCCCGCGGCGTCACGGTCGCGCTCGTCCACGGCGGGTTCTGGCGCGAGCGGTATGACCGCACACACCTCGGCCCCCTCGCCGAGGCGCTCGCCCGCGACGGCTTCCACGTGGCCAACCTCGAGTACCCGCGCACCGGGATGCCGGGCGGCGGCTGGCCGGGCACCGCGACGGCCCTCCTCGCCACGCTCGCCGCCGTCCGCGCCGACACCGACCTGCCCGACCCGCTCGTCCTCGTCGGGCACTCGGCCGGCGGACACCTCGTGACCTGGCTCGCGTCCGAGGGGCGCGTCCCCGACCTCCTCGGCGCCGTCGGGCTGGGCCCCGTCGCCGACCTCACGACCGCCGACCGGCTCCACCTCGGCGACGACGCCGCCCGGGCCTTCCTCGGCGGCACCCCCGACGAGGTGCCCGACGCGTGGGCCGCTGCCGACCCGGCCCGGCAGCGCTCGACGGCGCCCGTCGCCCTCGTCTCCGGCGAGCACGACGACGTCGTCCCGCCCGAGGTCGCGCACGCCTACGCCGCCACGCGCACCGACGACGACGCCCCGGCGAGCACCGCGACCGCCCGGGGCGCCGACCACGTCGACCTCATCGACCCGGAGCACCCGGCCTACCTGCTCGTCCTGGCCGAGGTCGAGGAGCTCACCCTCCACTGAGCCCCCGGCGCGCCGACACCTACGCTGGCCCCATGGCGGCCCCTCCCCTCGAGCGCGTCCTCGACGGCGTCCGCCTGCACGTCGTCACCGGCAAGGGCGGCGTCGGCAAGACGGCCGTCGCCGGAGCACTCGGCCTCGCGCTCGCCCGGCAGGGCCGCCGCGTCCTCCTCGTCGAGGTCGAGGGCCGGCAGGGCATCAGCCAGACCTTCGGGGTCTCCCCGCTCGGCACCGACGAGGTCCGGCTCGTCCAGGACCCCTCGGGCGGCGAGCTGTGGGGGCTGTCGGTCGACGCCACGGCCGCGCTCCTCGAGTACCTCCAGACCTTCTACCGCCTGGGCCGGGCCGGTGGCGCCCTCGAGCGGATGGGGGTCATCGACTTCGCGACGACCATCGCGCCGGGCGTGCGCGACGTGCTGCTCACCGGCAAGGTCTACGAGGCGGTCGGCCGGACGACCGGCCACAAGCGCGGGCACGGGGACCTCGTGTGGGACGCCGTGGTCCTCGACGCCCCGCCGACCGGCCGGGTGGCCCGCTTCCTCGGGGTCAACGAGCAGGTCGCCGACCTCGCCCGGGTCGGCCCCATCCACGGACAGGCCGAGTCGATCACCCGGATGCTCCGCAGCCGGCGCAGCGTCGTGCACGTCGTGACCCTCCTCGAGGAGATGCCGGTGCAGGAGACCGCCGACGCGGTGGCTGAGCTGTCCGCCGGCGGCTTCGGCCTCGGGGCCGTCGTCGTCAACCAGGTCCGCGAGCCGCTGCTCCCGGATGCCGTGCTGGCCCGCCTCGCCGACGACCCGGACGCCCTCGAGGAGGAGGTGCGCGCCGACCTCGCCACCGTCGGGGTGCGCTCCGGTGCGCGGACCGTTGGCGGGCTGCTCGCCGAGGCCCGCGACCACGCCGCCCGCGTGGCCCTCGAGCGCGACCTCGGTGCCGAGGTCGACGCGCTGGCCCTGCCGACTCTCACCCTGCCGGTGCTCGCCGGGGGCACGGACGACGGCGGGGTCTCGGTCCTCGCCGACGAGCTCATCGAGCAGGGGGTCCGCTGATGGCCCCGCGCACGGTGACCGAACCCTTCGACGTCGACGCCCTGCTCGCCGACCCGGCCACCGGCATCATCGTGTGCTGCGGCAGTGGTGGGGTCGGCAAGACGACGACGGCCGCCGCGCTCGGTGTCCGGGCCGCGGAGGCCGGTCGCCGGGTCGTCGTCCTCACCATCGACCCCGCCCGCCGGCTCGCGCAGTCGCTCGGCCTCACCGAGCTCGACAACACCCCGCGCCCGGTCGGGGGGGTCGGGACGGAGGCGGGCGGGTCGCTCGACGCGATGATGCTCGACATGAAGCGGACCTTCGACGAGGTCGTGCTCGCCCACTCCGCCCCGGACAAGGCGGAGCAGATCCTCGCCAACCCCTTCTACCAGGCGGTCTCCAGCTCGTTCGCGGGCACGCAGGAGTACATGGCGATGGAGAAGCTCGGCCAGCTGCGGGCGCAGGCCGACCGCGAGGGCACCTGGGACCTCGTCGTCGTCGACACCCCGCCGTCGCGCTCCGCCCTCGACTTCCTCGACGCCCCGAAGCGGCTCGGGTCCTTCCTCGACGGGCGCTTCATCCGCCTGCTCATGGCGCCGGCGCGGGCCGGCGGGCGGGCCTACCTCAAGGTCTTCTCCGTCGGTGCCAACCTCGCGGCGGCGACGCTCTCGAAGGTCCTCGGCGGCCAGTTCCTGGCCGACGTGCAGACCTTCGTCGCCGCCCTCGACACGATGTTCGGCGGCTTCCGCGAGCGCGCGGACGTCACCTACGCCCTGCTCAAGGAGCCCTCCACGGCCTTCGTCGTCGTCGCGGCGCCCGAGCGGGACGCACTGCGCGAGGCCGCCTACTTCGTCGAGCGCCTCGCGGCGGAGTCGATGCCCCTCGCCGGCGTGGTGGTCAACCGGATGCAGGTCCTCGCGGCGCCGGGGCTCAGCGGGTCACGGGCCATGGCGGCCGCCGAGCAGCTCGAGGACCGGGCGGACGACGCCGACGCCGTGGCGGGTGCGGGCGCGGGTGCGACCCCGGCGCTGCTGCGGCTGCACGCCTCGCTCGCCGAGGTCGCGTCCCGGCACGAGTCCCGGGTGCGGCAGTTCGTCGCCTCGCACCCCGGGGTGCCGGTCTCGACGGTGCCGGCGGGCGCGACCGACATCCACGACCTCGACGGCCTGCGCGCCGTCGGGTCCGCGCTCGGCGCGGACTGACCGGGCCCTCGGGACCACGAGGTCCCCGGGCGAAAAAGGCCCCGGTGGGGCCGACCGGTGCCCGCGACTGCAGGGGGTGCCACGGGCGGTGCAGGGTTTGGTCGGCCCCACCGGGGGGTTCGGGGGTCAGGCGATGGCGCCTTCGGAGCCACGCGCCTTCGCGGTGGACAGCAGTGCCGTCCAGGATCGCACGTCGGGGCGGCGGCGCAGCAGCGCGCGTCGCTCGCGTTCGGTCATCCCTCCCCAGACACCGAACTCCGTGCGGTTGTCGAGCGCGTCGGCGAGGCACTCGGCCACGACCGGGCAGCCCTTGCAGACGATCTTCGCGGCGCGCTGCGCCTTCCCCTGGACGAAGAGCGCGTCCGGGTCGCTCCCCGCGCACTTCCCCAGCGGGGCCCACTCGGTGACCCACTGCCCCTCGGCCGCCGCTGCGGCCGTCACGGGAGTGATGCTCATGTCCACCTCGTTTCGCTGACTCGGGGTCCTCAGCCCCCTCTCGGATGAGGACGTAAAGAAACCGTAAGTTGATACATGACCTGCAGGTATCGTCCGAAGCGGTCGCCCCGGTGGCCGAACGGTCGACCCCTCCTCCGAACGGACGATGGTCCGCCCGACCGCCCGACCCCGGCGCGCGGCGGCGTCCGCGCGGTCCGCGCGGACGGGATCCCAAGGTGCCCGCGTTACCCTGTCGCGCATGGACGGACGCGCCCAGAACATCCCCGCCGTGCTCAGGCTCCTGCTGGGCTTCGTCGTGCTGAGCACGGTCGCGGGGCTCCTCCTCGCCGGCATCGCGGTGCCGGCGATCGGCGCGGGCGGCCAGGCCGCCAAGAGCGGCGTCGACTTCTTCAACGACCTTCCGGCCGAGTTCACCATCTCCCCGCTGGCGCAGCAGTCGAAGATCGTCGACGCGAAGAACCACGTCATCGCCAACCCGTACGACGAGAACCGCATCATCGTGCCGTTGACGAAGATCTCCAAGAACATGCAGAACGCCCAGATCGCCATCGAGGACGCCCGCTTCCGCGAGCACGGCGGCCTCGACGTGCGCGGCTTCACCCGCGCCATGGTCTCCAACCTCGAGGGCGGTGACGTCCAGGGCGCCTCGACCCTCACCCAGCAGTACGTGAAGATCACCCTCCAGGAGCAGGCGCTGCGGGCCGGCGACAAGGAGGCGGCGCAGGCGGCGACCGCGAAGAACTACGCGCGCAAGCTCCAGGAGCTCAAGTACGCCGTCAACGTCGAGCAGAACTACACCAAGGACCAGATCCTCAACAGCTACCTCAACCTCGTCTACTACGGCGACCAGGCCTACGGTGTCGAGGCGGCGGCCCTCAACTACTTCGGGGTGCACGCCGACAAGCTGACCCTCGCCCAGTCGGCCCTGCTCGCGGGCATCGTCCAGCAGCCGACCGCGTACAACCCGGTCCTCAACCCCAAGCAGGCACAGGCCCGGCGCGACGTCGTCCTGACCCGGATGCAGCAGCTCGGCTTCGCCTCGGCGGCCGACGTCGCGGCGGCCAAGAAGCTGCCGGTGCAGAAGATGATCCACAAGACGCCGGCCAAGGGCGTCTGCCACCGCAGCTCGCAGCCGTACTTCTGCGCCTACGTCATGGCCTACCTCCAGCACTCGCCGCAGCTGGCGGCGCTCGGCAAGACGCCCGAGGAGCGCCTCAAGCGGATCAACCAGGGTGGCCTGACCATCCGGACGACGCTCGACCCGGAGATGCAGAAGATCACCCAGCAGGAGATCACCAAGGCCGTCCCGATCGGCAACAAGAGCAACCTCGGCGGTGCCATCTCGGTCGTCGAGCCGGGCACCGGCAAGGTCGTCGCGATGGGCCAGGCGTCGGACTTCGAGAAGAACCAGACCAACTGGAACGTCGACAAGATCTACGGCGGCGGGCCCTACGGGTACCAGTTCGGCTCGACGGCCAAGGTCTTCGGCCTCGTCACGGCGCTCTCCCAGGGCATGCCGCTCGACGGCAAGATCAAGGTGCCGTTCGCCACCGCGAAGAAGGAGTACCTCTTCAAGGGACCGAAGGTGGTGGGCGCCCCGTGCGGCGCGAACAAGCCGTGGGGCGTCACGAACGACTACGCCATCGGCGGCCGGATGATGAGCCTCGCCGAGGGCATCTCGAAGTCGATCAACACCTGGGCGGCCCAGCTGACCATCGACGTCGGCCCGTGCAACGTCCTCGACACGATGGCCAAGATGGGCGTCCACCGCGCCGACGGCCAGAAGATCAACGGTGGCCTCTCGGACGCCACGCTGGGCTCCGGCACCACGACCCCGCTGGACCTCGCGAGCGCCTACGCGACCCTCGCGGCGAACGGCAAGTACTGCGAGCCGAGCCCGATCGTCTCGATCACCACGCCCGACAAGAAGGTCATCAAGATCCCGAAGACGTCGTGCAAGCAGGTCATCACCGCCGACGTCGCCAACGCCGCCACCTACCTGCTCAAGGGCACCCTGCGCAACGGCGGCACCGCCGAGGGCAACTGGAACGTCGAGGCCCGCCCGGCGGCCGGCAAGACCGGCACCACCGAGAAGCACAACCAGGGCTGGTTCGTCGGGTACACCCCGCAGCTCGCCGCCGCGGTCTGGATCGGCAACGTGGTCGTGGCCGACAAGAACAACAACCTGTTCTCCCTCAACGGCAAGTGCTTCGGGAAGTACGGCTGCTTCAGCGAGGTCTTCGGTGGCACGGTGTCCGCTCCGGTGTGGGCCGCGACGATGAAGCGGCTCACGGCCGGGATGGACCCCAAGGACTTCCCGGCGCCGAGCGAGGCCGCCAAGCGGGGCAACCTCCAGGACCTCCCGAACGTCTTCGGTCGCAGCCCCGGCAGCGCGGCGGCCATCCTCAAGGACGCCGGGTTCGAGAGCACCGTCGGCAGCACGATCGCGAGCAACGCCCCGCAGGGCACGGTCGCCGGCACCTCGCCGTCCGGCAGCGCCCTCCCGGGCTCGACGGTGACCCTGCTCATCTCCTCCGGCCCGGCGCAGCAGCAGCAGCCGGATCCCCAGCCGACCAAGCCGGGACGCGGCCGTGGCGGCGGCGGGGGCGGCGTCGTCCTCCCGCCACCGCCCAACGGCTGAGGTCAGCGCCCGGAGAGGACCGCCCTGACGAGGCCGGCGACCCGCCCGCCCTCGGCGCGGCCGGCGACCTCGCCCTGGGCGGCCTTCATGACCCGGCCCATGTCGGCCATGCCGGACGCACCGGTGGACGCCACGGCCCGCTCGACGATGGCCCGCAGCTCGTCGTCGCCGAGCTGGGCGGGCAGGTAGGTCTCGAGGACGGCGAGCTCGGCGTCCTCGGTGTCGGCGAGCTCCGGGCGCCCCGCCTCGCGGTAGGCGGTGGAGGCCTCACGGCGCTTCTTGGCCTCCTTGGCGACGACCTTGAGCACCTCGTCGTCGTCGAGCTCACGGGCCTCGTCGCCGGCCACCTCGGCGGTCGTCACGGCGGTGAGGGCCATCCGCAGGGTGGAGGAGCGGACGGTGTCGCGCGCCCTCATCGCGTCGTGCAGGTCGCTCTGGAGCTGCGCCTTGAGGCTCGTGGCGTTCATGCGGCCAGTCTCCCACCCGGCGCGCAGCCCGAGCACCCGGGATTCCTCGCCGGGCCGGGTCGTTTGCGAGGATGGCCCGATGGAGGACACCACCCGAACCGCCCTGCGCGCCGTCGGCGGGCTCGTCGGCGCCGGAGCCGCCGCGGTGGCCTACGCCGCCCTCGTCGAGCGGACGTGGTTCACGCTGCGTCGGTTCGCGGTGCCGGTGCTCCCCGCCGGGTCGGCCCCGGCGCGCATCCTCCAGGTGTCCGACCTGCACCTCACGCCGGGGCAGCGGAAGAAGATCGAGTGGGTCCGCTCGCTCGCCGCGCTGCGCCCGGACTTCGTCGTCAACTCCGGCGACAACCTCGCGCACGTCGAGGCGGTCCCACCGCTGCTGCGGGCGATGGAGCCCCTGATGGAGTTCCCCGGGGCGTTCGTCCTCGGCTCGAACGACTACTTCGGGCCGATGCCCAAGAACCCGGCGCGCTACCTCACGCCGGACTACGCGAAGGCCCCGAAGAAGCGCAGCGACCTGCCGGTCGGTGAGCTCGTCGACGGGTTGCGCGCGGGCGGCTGGGCCGACCTCAACAACGACCGCACGGTGGTCGGCATGGGTGAGCACCGGGTCGAGCTCGTCGGCGTCAACGACCCGCACGTCGACTACGACCGCTACCACGAGGTGGCCGGCCCGGCCCGCGACGACGTGGCGCTGACGATGGGGTTGGTCCACGCGCCGTACCAGCGGGTGCTCGACGCGATGGTGTCCGACGGCGCCGGTCTCGTCCTCGCCGGGCACACCCACGGCGGCCAGCTCGCGGTGCCGCTCTGGGGTGCGCTCGTGACCAACTGCGACCTCGATACCTCGCGCGCCAAGGGGGTCTCCCGCTGGTGGGACGGCGCCGGGTCCCGGCGCGATGGCGGGCCGGTGCGGCCCTCGTCGGACGCCCCGCACGACGCCGCGTGGCTGCACGTGTCGGCCGGCCTGGGCACCTCGCCCTACGCGCCGGTGCGCTTCGCCTGCCGGCCGGAGGCGACCCTGCTCACCCTCGTCGCGCAGGACGCGGACGCCGCCGCCTGAGGCGTCCTCGCTCCGCGGACGGACCGATTTCGGGTGGCCGAGGGTGGTCGGCTATCCTCGGGTGTCGCTGCGGCCGTCAGGCCTCGGCGACATGCCACGGGGTGTGGCGCAGCTTGGTAGCGCGCTTCGTTCGGGACGAAGAGGTCGCAGGTTCAAATCCTGTCACCCCGACCACGACCTACGAGCCTTTGACCTGCAGTTTTGGCTCAACATCATGCTCATACCGGGACCCTTTGGGCAGAACTGGGGCATAACCAGGTGCCGGTTCGGCGCGCGGATCTACGGTTTGCCCCCCGCCAGAACCTCGAGCTCGGCGGCGCCCCGCGTGTGCTCAAAGGCCGATGATGCCAGCGACGTTGTCGGACAGGATCGTCTCTCGGACGGCGTGGCGCTCGACGCTCAGTAGGGATGTGAGGTCGGCGGCGCTGGCGATGCGGTGTGCTTGGGCGTCGTTTCGGATGCTGTTGCGGATGAATCCGACGCGAAGGCTGGTGAACGTGTAGTGGCCCTTGAGGCGCGCCTGGCCGCAGCGCTGATGGATCAGGTAGTTCAGCCCCATCGGTGATAGGGGGAGGTTCCACACGGCTGAGGCGGAGACCTGGAGGAATGCCCGCTGGTCGGCGTGGCATTGGCGTGGATCCAGTCTGCCCAGCCAGTCCCGCCACGCCTCTCGGGGGCAGTAGAGGGGATTCTCTGCAGTCGGTAGCCCGACCGCTCGCCTTCTTCCCGCTACCCGCAGGAGGAGTCCGTTCGGGAGGTCCTCGACGTCGCACTGTCTCAGCGCAAGGGCTTCACGACCGCGCAGCGCGGCGCCGTAGCTTGTCAGGATGATGGCGCGGTCACGGATCTGCTGAGGTCCGGGCTGGGTCAGCTGGAACACCACGGATACCGCCCGGGCTTTGGACTTCGCAGTCGGGTGGGGTTGGTAGGGCAGTTGCCGCGTTGCGAGTCCGAGGCGAGAGACGTGGCATTTGCCGGTCTCTGATCCGAGCACGAGATCGTCGCCGGCGGCATCGGCGCGCCGTAGGACGCGGAGGGCATTGAGGGGACAGATGCGGGTGTCGGGGTCCTGGTGGAGGTGCAGCATGAGATTTCGCAGGTGGGTGTACCAGTGGTCACGGACGTGAATCTCGACGCCTGAGCGGCTGAAGGAGAGATCTCGCCACCGCAGTTCTGCAAGAACAGTGTTGGGTAGCCCGGTCGTGTGGGCTAGAAGGACTGCTGCCCGGTTTCTGAGCTGGTCGTGGGTCGGGCGCATAGTGGCGTCCACCAGGGCGCGCACCAGTTCCGGGTAGAGGGGGTCGGCTCGGGGGGAGCCACCAAGCGGGGCTTGCACGTGCAGACCCTGCAGGAACCGCCCCACGTCGGGGCTTCGACTCCACGGGGTCGTACCGCGCGTGATGGCGGCCAGGTCGAGGAGTTGAAGGGTGGTGCGGGCTGTTCGTCCGGTGGTTGAGCGGGTCAGGTGTGTATGGGTCAGGTAGAGCACGACGGACTCCTCGGTCAGGCTCAGGCCGAGGGGTCCGCAGAACTCCTCCAGTCGGCGCCACTCGCGGTCTGCGGCGCGGAGCCTGCGGGTGGATGCGCCGCGGGCTGCCAGGTCGGACCGGGTCGTCATGGCTACAAGCCGAGCCTGTCGGCCGGGTTGGCGCGGAAGGGATCGTCGGCGCGGATGTACCGGATCAGGCTGTCGAGGGTGGCATGGCCACTCTGGCGGGCGATCTTGTGAAGGGGGATGTCCAGGTCGGCGGCGGTGCTGATGAACCCGGCGCGTAGGCTGCGCCCTCCCCATCTTCCCTCGAGGCCAGCTTGCTCGGCTCGTCGCCGGACGAGGTAGGCGAGCGCTTCCGGGGTGAGGGGGTCCGTACCCAGCCGTCCCGACCGCCCGACCCGAACGAAGCATGGCAGGTCCGACAAGCGGTCGGCGCCAAAGCGTTGTTCGCAGCGGCCTCGCCAGGCGAGAACGGCCCGCACCGGGCAGGTGACCTCGCTCTGGCCGCGAGGGATGCCGACGCTCCGTCCGCGGCCGGCTTGGTCGGTCTTGGAGTGACGGACGAGCACGAGCAGGCCATTCGATTTCAGGGTGATGTCGGACCACCGGAGCCGGACGAGATCGACGCGACGAAAGGCTCCCGCGAAGCCGAGCAGAATCAGCGCCTTGTCACGCAGCACCTCGCTGTCGTCGCGACCGAGAACGTCGATCACTTCGTCGAGCTCAGGACTCTCCGGATGAGAGGAGAGAGCCCCGCTTCGTGAGTGGCGGATGGAGTAGATTCCCTTGGGCGCAGGGGGGAGCTGGTGACGGTGCGCCGCCGAGCTGACAAAGAGATGGCCGGGCTCGGTGCCGCGGAGTTCGACGAACTGGGTGAGAGCCTCCAGTGGGTCGGGGCCGGTCTTGGGTCCGTGTCGGAGGATCACTTCACGGGGTGGGGTGCGTTCGGTGGCCCGGACGGTGACAAGGGCACGAGCCGACCCGATCTCGACGTCCTGGAGACGAAGGCGCGCGATCTCACCATCACCGAGCCCTACGCGGTGCAACGCCAATACCGCCCGGTCCCGCAGGTCGATGGGACGCCGCGCATGGCGATCGAGAAGCTCGCACACCGTTCGGACTTCAGCGATCTTCAGCGCGGACATCGACGGATGAGGAGGCCGGGGTCGCTGGCTTCGGCTCAGCCCTCGCATCAACAGGGTGACTCCTGGATCCATGCCGGGGGCCGGCAGGCCGGCCTCGATGTGCACTCGGTTGATGGCTGCCACCCAGCCGCGGATCGTCGGCAGTGAGTAGGCCTTGGTCCCCACGGTCGTCGTCAGATAGAGCATGACCGCCTCCGGTGCCGCCGGCAGCGACGCCAGCTCCTGGGTCGCGCACCACTCCTCGAATAGAGTCCAGCGACGGGCGTAGGCCGCCCTCGTCGAGTCGGTAATCGCCTGGGCGTACATCGCTGCGGTGTGATCGATTAGCGCGGCCAAGGCCGGATCGGCTGGAACGTCCCCTTCGGCCGCGGCGTCGGGGAGCCGGCCGAGGAATGCCTTCACGCGCGCGGTGTGGAGCATCGCCGCTAGTTGCGGGGCTGCCACTTCTGCCGGGCCGCTCGAGGCTGCCCGTCGCCGCCGTGGCGAGCGCGCTGGGGGGCGCTGGGCGATGGGTGGACCGACGGCCTCGCTGCTCCTGGCCACATTCCAGTGTTCCTCTGGCCGCAACCCATTGCAATGTGCAATGGCGAAGCCGGCCACCACACCACGCAAGGGTCCTCTCCGTCGGGGTAGATCCCAGCGGACGTCACGCGCACGGCCTCCTGCATCAAGGCATCATGCGGTCGCTACGCGGCGGAAGGACGCACAACTTGGTCGCGCCGGTCAACGTGGCGACGGCTCTGCGAAGGAGCCTCCATATCGGTTTCCTACGGTCGGCATGGAAGTGGAGTGGCACACGGCCCTCGTGACCATCTAGTGCGCAGCCTGGCGTGGCTTCTTCTGCGCGGTAACGGCAAGGCAATCCGAACTTGAGCTCACGAGATGGTGTTGGTTCATTAGTTGCCGCACGACGGCGCTCTATCGGCCAGATCCCCACCTGGACTGCTGCAGCGGCCGCCCACAGGGGCCATGCAAGCCACCACGGTACAAATCCGCGGTCCGCGGCTTCTCCACCTAGGTAGAACGGGAACACTAACGGGATCAGAGCGTCCCAGATCGTGCGCGATCGCCATACCGCAATGGGCCCGAGTTGAGCGTGGCCGCGGGCCGACGGGCAGCAATCGCGAGGATGCACAGGATCGCCGTGCCGAAGACCTGGATGTACAGATGAGAGTCGGGGTCAAGCAGGAACAGCAATCCGGGGCCCAACATGGCGAGGCCGGCCAAAAGGACGGCCGCAATCCTTGCCCACCGGAGCGCAAAGTGATGGTCTGCTGTCCAAGTACTCGGCCACGGAACGATTCTCCCCGATAGCGAACTGGCGCTGGCCCAAGTCGTGGGAGTCTGGCTGGCAGGGGGCTGCCGGGCGGCCGGCTCGGTCAGCGGACGCGTCGCGGCACGGCCACGTTGGCTCGCTTGACGCGCTGGCCAGCGCTCCCTTCCCAATAAACGGAGAGGGGCCCTGCGGTCGATCCACCGCGTGGCTCCCAGGTCTCCTCTCTTGGGCGCCCGGTTGACCCGCCTCGCGCCGAGCATCTCAGGGTAGCCGGCCTTAACCGTGCCGAACCGTCCTACCGCCAACTGTCGCTCCGTGCGGTCGATCCCTTCAGTCGAGATCAAGGACGTTTCTGACCCGTTCGAGATTTCGACGAGCATGCTCATCAAGATTTAGAGTTTCTTGGCACCCGACGCTTTCGATATTTGCATACGACTGCAGGAGTTGCCAGAGACGCTCATCGTCGATCGAGCCTGATGGGCCACAGGTATCGGTGGCATCGGTCCCGTCCGGCGAGCCATTCGCGCCTGCCTCGAAAAGGCGCCGCCGGAGTGCATGCCGCACAGCCGCAGGCGTCACAAGAAGGCGCGAATAGGCCCGCGCTACGGACTCGTCGCGAACGTTAAGCATCGCGCATAGGTGACGGCCAAGATCTTCAACCTCAGCGCCCGTGGGCGGCAAGGACTGCCAAAGCGTTTTCAACTTGTGGACGTTCAAGGCGGCGTTCGCGGACGAATCTGCCGACTCTTTCCTTGTCCGCCTTAGACGCGGAGGCGGGACCGCACCTATTGCCCCGGCAAAGTCATCCAGAACACTTTGAACAGTCGCGACATGGCTAGAGGTCACTTCCGTCGCAGTGGAGAAACGGGCATACCATTCGGGGTTTTCTCGAACTCGCAGATCAAAGGATCGCCCCGGCCCGGCCTCAAATTCTGCCGTATCAGAACGTCCCGAGCCATTCTCTAGGCGCCACGTTAGAAGGAAACTGGCGCCCTCACCCATTGACAAGCTTATCCAATCGAGCCAAAGGGGCCTATCATTGCTAAACAGCGCACCCCAGCGGTCGCGAAGCAAAGCAATTTCACGACTCCGCCCTTGATTGGAGAAGATCGGGTCAAACGTTGCCAAGACGGCTCCTATTTGCAAGACCAAAGCTGCCCGATTGGGCAGTGCCCGTAGCGCATACGATAACCTCGAATATAGCCGTACTCCACTTTGCGGGCCCGGTAGTAGCCGCGATAGCTTCCACCCTTCCATTTGAACGTGCAGGCAGTTCGCATATGCTTCGTGCATCCGTCGATTTGAGATTCAGGTCGGGCGGATCCCGTGGAGCTAATCCCGTACTTGTAAGTGTGCCATCTGCCTCTGGGTGAACGGTACATCATTTCATACACTCGATACCTGTTCTTCTCTCGATAACGAGTCTCGTGCGCTCGTGGGATGGCCCGGGCACCCAAGTACGCGAGGGAGCCAGCGCCCACCCCAGCGGCCCCTTGCTTCAGGTACTTGCCTGGAAGCGGTCATCGTGGTGCTCCTCTTCGAGTGGGTTGTGGAAGATCTCTCGAAGAATCACCCGGTGACCGCCGCTCACATCGGTAGCGACACGGTCACCGGCTGCTCGTACACCACCTTGGCGGACTCAACTCAGGGTCGCCGACATCGCTCGCGACTTGGAGATCGGTGACCACACCACCTAGACCTGGCCTCGCCAGGGCCGAATCGACCGCGGCGTTGAACCGAGTTAGGAGCGGGTGAGAAGGGCGAGCGGGCGGCGGCGGCCAACCGGAAGATCCCGCGTTGTTGACCGAGCTGGCCGCCGCGAACCAGGCCATGGAGATCCTTAAGCCGCCAGTGCCCCCAGATGCCGGTACGCGGCTACCGGCAAGATGGCTGGTGCGGGGCACCCGGTGCAGCTGTGCTGCCGCTTCCTGAGGGTCGCTGAGTCGGGGCACTACGAGTGGCGCGACCGGCCGCCCTAGGCACGGGCGGTGCGTCACGCGCATCTAAGCGAGACGATCTGTGCGCTCCACGCCGTCTCCCGCGGCACCTACGGGGCCCAGCCGGGCGAGGGCCGAGTTCGTCCTCGGGCACGGCGTCGTGGAAGCGCACGGCGAGATCGAGCTGCTGGTGCGCCGGGCCGGCCTGTCGGGGCTACCGGGTCGCAGGCGACGGGTCAGCCGTCAAACCGGAGACGTTCGCGGCCGACCTGGTCAAGCGGCGACTTCGCCCCCAGCCGGGCTAACGCCCTGTGGGTCACCAACATGACCGAACAGCCCACCCGAGAGGGCAAGGCCTCCTGCGATCCTGAAGCGTCGGGGGGTTTGATGCCGCCTCTGTGTGAGTCAGAGAGGACGGAACATGCCCAAGAAGATCAGCCCCGAGGTGAAGGCCCGGGCGGTGCGGATGGTCACCGGGCATCAGCAGGAGTATGCGTCGGTGACGGCAGCCGCCGCGGCGGTGGCCAAGCAGCTCGGCCTGGGTCGGGAGACCGTTCGCGGGTGGGTGGTCGATGCCGAGGTCGACGCGGGGACCCGGGCGGGGACCACGTCGGCCGAGCAGGCCGAGATCAAGGCCCTCAAGGCCAAGGTGCGCCGCCTCGAAGAGGACAACGCGATCCTGAAGGTGGCCACGACTTTCTTCGTGGGAGAGCTCGACTCCCGAAACCGCCGATCGTGGCCCTCGTCGACGCCCAGCGCGCCGAGGGCCATGCGGTCGAGTCGATCTGTCGGGTCCTGTCCGAGCAGGGCTGCCAGGTCGCCGCACGAACGTACCTGGCGTGGCGCCAAGCGCGACCGGGCGCCGCCCGCACCCACGCCGACGCGATCGTGATGGACGCGATCATCACCACGGCAAGTATCCCGGAAGGGTTGCACGGACGCCGGAAGATGACCGCACACCTGCGCCGCCAAGGCCTGAAGGTGTCCTACAACACCACCGACCGGCTGATGCGCGCGTTGGGCCGGAACGGCATCCGACGCGGCAAGGGAGTGCGCACCACGGCCCCGCGCCGTGACGGTACCCGCGCGGGTGATCTGCTCACCGGGAGTTCACCGCCCACCCCGAACGGACTCATGGAGTCGATCATCGGCGTGTACAAGACCGAGTGCGTCCGCACCCAGGTCTTCCACCACGGCCCCTACAAGACCCTGGCCGACGTCGGGTACGCCACCGCCGGCTGGGTCGACTGGCGGAACAATCGACGCCTGCACAGCACCCTCGAGATGCGCACCCCGGCAGAGCACGAGCAAGCCCACTACGCTGCCTTCACCCCGCAGGAGCAGCCCGTATGAGGGCGGAACGAAAGTCCCGACGCTTCAGGCCGCCATTAAAGAAAATCCCGAATGAAACGCAGAAGCGAAGCAGCCGCTCCTCGCGCAGCCCTCACCCGCGATTCTCCTTCCGCCCGGCCGAAGCGCCAAGCGGATAGGGCCACGAGCGCTGCTGCCATTGCACCGACCAGCAAGGACGAAACCACTACCCATTGGGGATAGTCTACAACGAATGATGAAGCAAGCACCAAGCCGCTCGCAAACAGAACCAACACGGCGACTAACGCCAACCGAACGGCCCATGTTCTGACTACCACTCCACTATTATACCCATTGCCTACTCGGTGCGGGCGATTCACGGCAACCATCCATACTTGTCTGCCCAATGCCCAGCAAAGTTCGGAAGCACTCCACGAGCGAATCGACTGGCCTGCCCTCGGAATCCGCAGCGTGAATAACAGCGCGGCTTCTTGTAGAACGCATGCAGCTGGCGGAAGCCACGATATGCCTTCAATCCACCGGTCCCCAACTGGTAGACGGCCGCGCCGCCGCAGGCCGCTCCACCCCAAGGTCCGCCATAAGCGGCACACCATGGCGTCGCCTTGGCTAGCCTAATCCCTTTGTAAATCTTGAACGCAGCCCAACCGGTGTTTACCACGCCTGCCGCTGCTGTCCCGTAATCGTACTGCGACGCCCATCGATACGCCGCCTTGGCCCTCCTCTTGCCCGCCGACCACCAACTCGCGAGGCGCTTACTGCCCCAGAACCTTCCACTGATATCCGATCGATTAATTGGATCGGCGGGGTATCCAAGAGAAAAGTCATTGCCACCAGCAACGGGGTCGATCGAGGTGAACAAACCGCGCTGGGACATGTAGAGCCGCACGCCCATTAGGGTGAGACCTGCCGTGGAGGTGGTGGTGGAGCGTTGTTTGGCGCCGAGCCAGCCGTAGCCGAGAGGTCCGTCGACGGGGTCGGCGGCGGTGGTGTTGCCGTACTCGTCGTAGGTGGCCCAGCCGGTGACGGTGGTGGCTGGCGTGGTGCTGGCGTCGGTGGCGGGGACCGTGACGGTGGTGACGACGTCGCCGTGGGTGTTGGCGAGGGAGAGTGAGGCGTCGCCGCGGCTTGTGGCGCCAGTGGTGTCGTCAATCGTGACGGAGAGGTCGCCGCCGATGGATTCGGCGTACCGGGCAGTGGTGGTGCCTGCGCTGGTGGTGGTGTCGCTCCAGGCGGGGTTGTCGCTGCCGTCGGTGTAGCGGCGGGTCGTGGTGCTGGTGCCGCTCGGGTCGGTGGTGGTCTGGACTGAGCGGCGGCTGTCGGCGTCGAGAGTGAACGTCGTGGTTGTGGTTCCCTGTGCGATCGACTGGGGGAGGTCGTCGTCGTAGTAGCCGAGGGTGATGTTGCCGTTGTTGATGGGTGCGTCGGCGGCGGGGAGGGTGGTCTGCCGGCCGAGGAGGTCGTAGACGTAGCTGCCGACGCCGCCGCGTCCGGTGGTGGGCCGGTCGGCGGTGTCCCAGCCGGTGGTGGCGGTGGCGGTCGTGGTTCCGGTGGCGGCACAGTCGCCGCCGGGGTGGGTGGTTGCGGCGAGCTGGGTGCGCCGGCCGTTGGCGTCGAAGGTGTAGGCGCGCTCGGTGCAGGTGGGGACCGGGTCGCCGGTCGTGGGGTCGAGGCTGGTGGCGGCGTCGGTGACGTGGGTGAGGCGTCCGGCTCTGTCGTAGCTGTACTCGCGGGAGTAGCTGGAGGCCTGTCCGATGGCGTCGGCGTAGTTGGCGACGTCGTCGATGGTGGCGACGCCTTGGCCGTTGTCGAAGGCGGCCCCGACGCCGGTGGCTTCGGTGCGGACCCGGCCGGTGATGTCGTTGTCGAGCGACCAGGTGATCCAGGGCTGGTTCTGGATCGGGGTGCCGGGGATGTAGATGGTTTCGCCGGTGTCCGGGTCGGTGCCCTCGGTGACGGGGGTGACCTGGCCGCGGTACTGCAGCTGGGTCGGTTCGCCGCCTTCGTCGTAGGTGGTGACCTGGGTGAGGTTGCCGGGCAGGGTATGGGTGGTGAGGTTGCCGTCGGCGTCGTAGCTGGCCCCGTAGACCAGGTTGTTGCCGCCGTAACGAGTGATGGTCAGCCCGGTGACGAGGCCGCGGCGCTCGCCCGTCCCGTCGTAGGTGTAGGTGCTGGTGCCCTTGGCGTCGGTGACCGAGCCGACGCGGCCGGAGTTGTCGTAGCTGGTGGTGACGGTGCCGGCGTCGCCGACCTGCGAGGTGGCGCGTCCCCACCGGTCGAAGGTGGTGGCGGTGGAGCCGGCGGTCTGGACGCCGGTGGGGTTGCCGTTGGTGTCGTAGGTCGCCCACCCGGTGGCATCCACGAGCCCGGTGGTGGCGCTGTAGTGGGTGTAGGTGCCGGGGCGGGAGGTGGAGCCGGTCATCCCGGTCAGGGTGGTCGCGCTCGAGACGGCCCGTTCGGCGCTGTCGTACCAGGTCTTGGTGGTGCGCACGGCCGTTCCGGAGGTCTCGGTGGTCTGGGAGGGCAGCAGCCACATCGAGTACTGGGTGACCTGGTCGGGCAGGGTGGGGCCGGTGGAGGGGGCCGCGGCCGGGTAGGTGCGGCAGGTGAGCCCGGCCCACTCCGCGTGGTTGCCGCAGGCGGCGTTCGGTGCGGCCTGGGCGACGACGGTGTAGTAGGCGGTCTTGGTGGTGCCGGCGTCGGCGCCGTTGGAGAGGGGCTGGCGGGTGTCGGTGACCCGGCCGAAGGTGTCGTAGCGGGTGGTGCGGGTGATGCCACCGGTCGTGGTTGTCGTCGCCTGGCCCAGCGCCCAGCCGTCGCCTTCGGTGGCGTCGGCCGGGACGAGCTTGGCGTACCCGGTCGTGGTCGTGGAGATGGTCTCGAGGTCCGTGGCGCCGGGGGCGGCGGCTGGGTCTGCGGCGCCAGTGGTGACCGTGGTGGGCAGCGAGTAGTACTGCCCGCTGTTCGGGTTGATGCGTTCCCCGGAGTCGGTGTCGACGGGGGCGTTCTCGTCGTAGTCGGTGTGGGTGTGCGGGCGGGCGATGACCTGGCTTCCGTCGGCCAGGACGACGCCGCGGGCGGGGCCGTAGGTGTCGGTGACCCGGGACCCTGCCGGAAGACGGACGACCCCGGCGCCGTTCTTGAGCTCGGGGTTGTAGTAGGTCTGGGTCGAGAGGGAGTCGGCGTCGATGGTGGGGTCGGCGGCGATCTTGGCGGTGGCGGAGGCGTCGAGCTGACGGGTGACGTTGCCCTGCTCGTCGTAGTCGCTCGCGGTGACCAGCCACGCTCCGGCACCGTAGCTGGCGGTGTTGACGGTGTAGCCGAGATCGTCGACGTAGGACAGGTCGGCGTAGGTCCAGTCGACCCCTCCGCCGGAGATGGGGCCTGTGTAGTCCTGCCCGAACACGGCGTACCCGGCCACGGGAGCCTTCTTCTGGCCCCAGGCGCTGGTGCCCGTCAAGTCGGGCAGCCCGGCGCTGTCGGGCGCGATCCCGTCGTAGACGTACCGGGCAACGATGACGTCCGGGCCACCGGTGACGGGGGCCTCGCGGGTGACGGTGGTGATCTTCCCGGCGGTGTAGGCCAGCTTGGTGCCCGCCAGCCCGGACGGGGTGACCGAGGCGATCCGGGTCGAGGTGGTGTCCCAGGTGTAGTCGGTGCCGAGCCCAGTGCGTGGGTCGCGGACCTGGCGGAGCCGGCCGGAGGCGTCGTAGGCGTAGGTGGCCACGACAGTGGAGGTCATCGCGCTCGTGGTGGGGTTCCACAGCCACGCGCTGACCGAGCTGACCTGGCCGGTGTAGCTGCCCGGGGTAGCGTCCGTGGCGGTCTTGGTGGTGGCATAGGTGATGTCGATCGCGCGGCAGCCCTTGGCCAAGGTGCCGGTGGTCGGGCAAGAGCCGACGGCCATTCCGTCGGGGACGGCGGCGACGATGCGGGTGACTCGGCCTGTTAGATCGTGGCCGTAGGTGGTGGCGCCGGCCTGTCCCGGCTCCTTAACCGTGGCCGGGATCCACGTCGTCCCTGACGGCGAGGGCGTGCCCTTCGAAACCCATGTGGTGACGGTGCCGTCCTCCTCTGTCAAGGCCAGCTTTGGTGCGCTGCCGGTGACATCGACCGAGAGCTGGGTCGCGGACTCGGCCGTGTCGCCGGTCGCCGCCAAGTAGGTCTTGGCCGTTGACGGGTAGGTACGGGTGCCGGCCGGGTTGGCGTACACGAGGGGTTGACCGTCGGTGTCGAGGAACGCGATGGAGCCGTCGACGCCGGTGTTGTCGACCACGGTCATCCCAGCCAGACCGGCCTGCCCACCCTCGAGGTTCGCGGTCCAGCCGGGCCCGAACACCCCAGTCACCGGGTCGCTGGGCCATGTGGCGACGTTGCCGTCACCGGCGAAGGACGTGTGCGAACGAGCGAGGGTGATGTCGCCGGAGTACCCGGGGACCGAGACATCCGTGGAGTCGAGGGCGACCTCCCCGGTGTAGAGGGCGACCTGCCCGACGCCGGCGTCCGCGGTCGGGTAACCGGACCCGAACGCGTGCGGCAGCCGAGTGACGGTCATCGGGGACTGCGACCAGGTGCACTGGGTGCTGGTCGTCGACCCGGTGTAGGTGAAGCAGACCTGCACATCGAGCCGGACCGGGACCCGGGACGGGACGTCGACACTCGCGCCGGCCTCCTGGGCCGCGGTGCGCAGGTCGAACGCGCCGGAGTACGCAGTCGGGGTCGTCGCGTCCCCCGGGGTGACGGAGACCGCCGGGACCGAGGAGTCGGTCCAGCCGGTGGACTCGTTCCCGGAGCCGGCCACGCGCCACTGGACCTTGGCTGTCACGCTGCTGGCACCGCCCTTGGGCGGACCGCCCGCGGTGACCTTGATCGTGCCGGTGGACGCGGTGCCGGCCGCCGGGAGGCTGAGAGAGGATGAGCCCCAACCGAACCCGTACGTCACCGGCGCGGTCGGGACCAGCGACCGGGACAGACCGACCACCTTGATCTCGTGATAGCCCCCGTCACCAGGAGCGAAAGTGAACGTCTTGTGCACCACGCTCCAGTCGTTGGTCGCGGTGATGGGCAGCCGGGGCTGAGCAACGCCGCCTAGGGTGATGTCCAGGTCCCCAGGCGCCTGATAGGTGCCGGCCACACCGGCGGCATAGATACTGCAGGTCACGTTTGCGGTCGGTTGGTTATCGGTCCAGGTGCCGTTACCGTAGCCGCCGTCGCAGGAAACCTGCGGGGTCGGCGGCGTGGTCCACTCGGTGTAGAACGTCGTCCACGGCGACCACGTCCCGTTCCACAACCCCTGGTCATCCTTGACCGCGGCGCGCACGTAGTAGGTCTTGTTCTCCTGAAGAGCCGAGGTCGGAGAGCACGACACCAGCGCCCCCGAGGCGCCATATGGCGTCGAGCAGCTCGCCACCAGCGCCGTGCCCGCCGGGTTGCTGTGCACCTCGAACGTCACCGCCACGTTGTTGCCGTCCGGATCGGTCGCCTTCGAGAAGAACGCCGGCGTGGAGTCCTTCGTGAACAGGAGAGTCGCCCCGGAGGGCGCCTTGTAGCTGTTCGCGCCATTGCTCGTCGACCCCAGCGTCGGGGTAGTCGCCGCGTTCGGCTTGCGGTCGTAGGTGTAGGAGATGTACGGGTCGCTGCTGGTCTCCCGAGAGGCGAACTTCTTCCACCCGTAGTTGTCGGTCTCCGACGCCGACAGGCGGATCCCCCCAGCCGACGAGGACGTAGTCGACCACCACTGCACCAGCGAGGTCACCGGGATCGACACCCACGCATCCGCGCAGCTCGAGGAGTACCCCTTCGCGAACGACGCCGACCCATAAGAAGTGCCGCCGACGGGTTGGTTGTTCCAGTTCGTGCTCGATGGCGGCCCGGCAGCGCTGTACACGTACACCGGCTTCGCCGTGCACGACCACGAGTGGGTCTCGTACAGCTTCAACGTCGCCGACTCCACCTTCTTCCCGGTGATCCCTGCCGAAGTGATCGGGAAGGTCAGGAACGAGCGGGCGACGTCCGTGCCGCCGTTGTAGGTGCCCACCCGCAGCTCGGTGCTCGTGGAGTTGGTCTGGGTCGGGTACTGCTTCGAGACGTAGGTGTCGACCGTCGCCGTGGAGGACCCCGACGCGTACGTCGGGTCCACCGTCACCGGCCACACCCGCGCCGGGTCCCGCATCCACGACCCCGGCACGGTCAGGGTCAGGGTCGCCCGGCCGGCGCCCTGCTGCGCCAGGGACGCGGTCACCGGCACCTGCGCGGTGTGTTCACCGGACTGGGGGTCGACCTGCGCGTCCCACGCCACTGGCGGCGCGAACTGCGACACCACCTCGCCGGCCGCGTCCCGGAACGTCACCGAGCCGTCGTCCTCGACCTTCCCGGTCAAGCCCTTGGTCCGCATTGGGAAAGACCACGAATAGGTCCCGTCCAGGTTCGGCACCGGCAGGCTCGCCGCGTCCCGCAGCTGGACCAGGATCTCGTACCCGGTGCGGCGCGACTCCATCACGACACTCGTCCCAGCCCTCGGCGTGCCGTACGTCGCGCGCACCCCCGACAGGACCGGCTTGCCCAAAAGGCCCGGCCATGCCAGCACGACCTGACGCGCCGCCTTGTCCTTTCCCGGCCGCTCATCCACCCCGACCAGGTCCGTCCCCGCGGCTCCGCGCAGCCCACCCAGTGCGCCCTTCAGGCCGCCCGCGAGCGACAGTCCCGCCACGTGACCGCGGGCCGCCACCGACCCGTCCGTTGCCTCCGCCAAGGTCAGGTCAACGTCCCGCCACGCGCCCTTGGCGTCCTTGAACCGGATCGGTGCCTGGTGCTGCTCCGTGGTCAACGTCCCGTCCGGATTGACCCACGTCGTGGACTCCTCCGTGCGCAGGGACTCCACCTCCACACGGGAGCCTTGCGCCTTCGCCGTCAGCTGCGCCGACACCAGATCCGCCACCGACGCCACCGGCGTGGCCTTCACCGCCGCCGGCGCGGCCACCGCGACCACCGGTGAGGCAGCCACCCCCACCGTCGCTGCCAAAGCCCACGCCAGACCCACAGCCAGCAGCCGCCCCGACGGCTGCAACAGTCCCCCGCGGAACAGTCCGGGCCCGACCCCACACGCACCTGACGCCCCATCGCGAGACACCCCTCACCAACAGCCGAATCAACGACTGCCGCCTCGCGCGTCACCGCCTCCGGTGGCATTGCCCGCAACGTAAAGCAGCCCACCCTGCCGAGGCGAGAGGTCGGCCCGAGACTTTAAGGAACCTTTACGGGAGCCTGACCCGGTTACCCGGACAGTTTCGGTGGAGACTGTCCGACTAACGGTGTAACTGGCCCAACACGCTGAGAGCTCAGCGGGAAGGGTCTGATGATGACCGAGACACTGGTGGGCGTGAGCCCACCGCGGAAGGCGAAGAAGACGCTCACACCCGAAGAGGTGGAGCGCGCGGCGGTGCGTGAGCTGGTTAAGGCGGCTCGCGCCAGGGGTGAGGACCTGACCGGCCCGGACGGGCTGCTCAAGTCGATCACCAAGCAGGTCATCGAAGCCGCCCTCGAGGAGGAGATGACCGAGCACGTCGGCTACGACAAGCACGCCGTGGAAGGGCGCAACGGCGCCAACTCGAGGAACGGAACGCGTTCGAAGACGGTGCTGACCGACAACGCCGGCCCGGTCCAGGTCGAGGTGCCCCGGGACCGGGAGGGCAGCTTCGAGCCGGTGATCGTCAAGAAGCGGCAACGCCGCCTGAGCGATGTCGACGCCGTCGTGCTCTCGCTGTACGCCCGCGGCCTGACCACCGGGGAGATCAGCGCGCACTTCGCGGAGATCTACGGGGCGAGCGTGTCCAAGGACACCGTCTCGCGGATCACCGAGAAGGTCATCGAGGACATGCAGGCCTGGTCCTCCCGGCCGTTGCAGCGGGTGTACGCCGCGATCTTCATCGACGCGATCATGGTCAAGGTCCGTGACGGGCAGGTCGGCAACCAGCCGTTCTACGCCGCGATCGGGGTCGACCTGCACGGGCACCGGGACGTGCTCGGGCTGTGGGCCGGCCGCGGCGGCGGGGAGTCGGCGAAGTTCTGGATGGGCGTGCTGACCGACCTGAAGAACCGGGGCGTCGCGGATGTGTTCTTCATCGTCTGCGACGGCCTGAAGGGGCTGCCGGACTCGGTGAACACGGTCTTCCCCGACGCGATCGTCCAAACCTGCATCGTGCACCTGATCCGGGGCACGTTCCGGTACGCCTCCAAGCGGTACTGGGAGGCCATCGCCAAGGACCTGCGCCCGATCTACACCGCGTCCACCGCCGAGGCCGCCTGGGCTGCGTTCGAGGAGCTGGAGGAGAAGTGGGGCAAGGCCTACCCGGCCATCCCCAAACTGTGGCGGGCCGCGTGGGAGCAGTTCATCCCGTTCCTGGACTACGACGTCGAGATCCGCAAGGTGCTCTGCTCGACCAACGCCATCGAGTCCCTCAACGCCCGCTACCGGCGCGCGGTCAACGCCAAGGGCCACTTCCCCACCGAGCAGGCCGCCATGAAGACGCTGTACCTGGTCACCCGCTCCCTGGACCCCAAAGGGCTCGGGCAGGCACGATGGGTCACCCGGTGGAAGCCGGCGCTGAACGCGTTCGCCGTCACCTTCGCCGACCGCATGCCGGCCGCGGAGAACCTCTAATGAAACTGCCAGTTACACCGTTGATCTGACAGACCCTTTCGGTGTGGTGATCATGCCGCGGTGACGGCGGCGGTGTGAAGGGTCTCGAACTCGTGCGGGGACAGGTACCCGAGGGTGGAGTGGCGGCGGCGGGGGTTGTACCAGCCTTCGATCCACTCGAAGATCGCGGCGGCGAGCTCGACCCGCGAGGTCCAGTCGCGGCGGTCCAGGAGCTCGCGTTGCATGGTCGACCAGAACGACTCGATCAGGGCGTTGTCGACGCTGGAGGCGACCCTTCCCAAGGAGCCCAGGAGGCCGGCGGCGCGGAGGCGGTGCCCGAACACCCAGGAGGTGTACTGGGCGAGTTCAAGGGGTCGTTGCAACACCGGGTTGTTGAAGGGAGCGTAGTTGC
>OEIU01000188.1_pt1 | contig 63003 bp, 63 predicted proteins | sample 1539221 | NCBI WGS metagenome assembly OEIU01 (sample SAMN03792071, study PRJEB22550) | activated sludge metagenome | feature: wastewater treatment plant; material: activated sludge; isolation source: Wastewater treatment plant of a petroleum refinery complex | place: Argentina: Zarate | collected...
CGCCGGCGGCCCTGATCCTTTATCGAAGACGATGGATCACGCCATCACCATCCGCACGATGGTGTTCCGCGGCGATACCTACAGCTATCAGGCCGGCGCCGGCATCGTCGCCGACAGCGTGCCGCAGATGGAATACCAGGAAGTGCTGGCGAAAAGCGCCATCGTGCGGCGCGCGCTGGCGCTGGCGGAGGAAGGTCTGTGAGCAACCCCATGAACAAGCCCCCGTTCAACAAACCACGACTGCTGTTGATCGACAACTACGATTCCTTCACCTACAACCTGGTGCAGGCCTTCCTGGTGCTGGGCGCCGACGTGCTGGTCCATCGCAACGACCAGATCACCGTCGACGAGGCGCGTGCGCTCAAGCCCACGCATCTGTGCATTTCGCCGGGTCCGGGCACGCCGCACGAGGCGGGCGTCTCCATGAAAATGATCGAGGCGTTCGCCGGCGAAGTGCCGGTGTTCGGCGTGTGCCTCGGTCACCAGTCGCTGGTCGAAGTGTTCGGCGGCAAGGTCGTGCGCGCCGGCCGGCTCATGCATGGCAAGACCTCGCTGGTGCATCACGATCGGCGTTCGATCTTCACCGACATGCCCGAACCCTTCGAAGCAGGCCGCTATCACTCGCTGATCGCGCAGCCGCAGTCGCTGCCGGACGTGCTCGAAGTCACCGCGCGCACCGACGAGGGCGAGATCATGGGCGTACGCCACAGGACGCTGACGGTCGAAGGCGTGCAGTTCCATCCGGAAAGCGTACTGACACCGCAGGGTCCGGTGCTGATGGGCGCCTTCCTCAAACAGACGTTGGCCCGGCGCGAGGCGAACGCATGAGCGCATTGCGTGACACGCTGGAGCGGCTGCTCGATCGACAGCATCTGAGCGAGAGCGAAGCCTCGCAGCTGCTGATGGCGCTGACCGATGCAAATACGCCGCCGGCGATGGCGGGCGCCGTGCTCACGGCCCTGCGCATGAAAGGCCTGACGGCCGATGAATTGCGCGGCTTCGCGACGTCGATGCGCGGACTCGCGCGCCGACCGGTATTGCCGGAAGGCTCGCCGCTGGTCGACATGGTCGGCACCGGCGGCGACGGATCGGGCAGTTTCAATCTGTCCACCGGCGCGGCGCTGCTGGTGGCCGCGATGGGCATTCGCGTCGCCAAACATGGCACGAGTTCCATTTCGAGCCGCAGCGGCAGCGCCGACGTCATCCGCGCCCTGGGCCTGACGCTGCCGCTCGATGAAGTGACCTCCGGCGAGTGCCTTGCCGCCACCGGTTTCACGTTCTTCTTCGCGCCGCACTTCCATCCGGCGATGAAGACCATCATGCCGATCCGTCAGGCGCTCGGCGTGCGCACGGTATTCAATGTGCTCGGGCCACTGCTGAATCCGGCAGCGCCGCCGTATCACCTCATCGGCGCGTATCACATCGATGCGGCGGCCCTGATGGCGGATGCGCTGAGCGGCATGCCGATCGAGCGGACCTTCGTCGTGCATGGACACCCCGGCTGGGACGAAGCGACGCCGGTCGGTCCGTTCGAGTTCTTCGACGTGCGTCCCGGCAAGGTGACGCGCCGCGTGCGCGACGCCGGGGAATTCGGCCTGTCGCGTTGCACCGCGGAAGATCTGAAGGGCGGGGATGCGGCGCACAATGCGCAGCACCTGCGCGCCGTGCTGGAAGGCCGCGACCGCGGTCCGCATCGCGACGCCATCGTGTTGCAAGCCGCACTTGTTCTGGAGTTGCTGGGCAAGGCACAGTCGCCTCGCGAGGCCGCGCAGATGGCCGGTGCGGCCATCGATAGCGGCGCCGGCAAACAGGTTCTGGACAAACTGGCAGCCTTCGGACGGACGTGTCGATGAATCGCCATTTCCGCCCTGCCTTCGTCACTTACGTCACCCTCGTCACCTCGTCACTTTCTCTATGACTGGCCTGCTCACCGAAATGACGCAAACGAGCCTAGCCCGGCTCGAACAGGCGCGCGCGAAGGAATCCGAACAGGCGCTGTGGGCGCGCGTCTCGGACCTGCCGCCGCCGCCGCGCCTCAAGCTCTGCGCCGAAGGATTCGACGTCATCGCGGAGTGCAAGCTGCATTCGCCCTCGGCGGGCGATCTGTCTGCACATACCACGGGTGTGGAAGCGCGCGTGCAGGCCTATGCGCAGGGCGGTGCTTGCGCCGTCTCGGTATTGACCGAGCCGAGCCGCTTCGGCGGCAAGCTGGAACATCTCGCGCAGGCGGCCGCGATCCTCGCGCCGCACAAGGTCCCGGCGATGCGCAAGGATTTCCTCGTCGATCCCTACCAGGTGATGGAAGCGCGCGCGGCGGGTGCCGGCGGTGCGCTCGTGATCGTGCGCATGCTCGATCGCAGCCGCATCACCGAACTGCTCGACTGCGCCGCGATGCTCAAGATGTTCGTGCTGCTCGAAGCCTTCGATGCCATGGACCTGCAGACCGCCCACGACGTGCTGGCGCTGCGCAAGGCGCATGACGAACGCATCCTCGTCGGTCTCAATTGCCGCGATCTGGAAAAGCTCACCGTCGAATTCGGCCGGCTCGAAGAACTCGTCGACCAGTTGCCGCCCGGTTACGCGCATGTCGCGGAAAGCGGCGTCGGCTCCGTCGACGACGTGCGCACCGTGGTCGACATCGGCTACCAGGTCGCGCTCGTCGGCACGACGCTGATGCATTCGGACAAGCCGCGCGAGCTGCTGGGCAGCCTGCTTGCCGCCGGTCGCGAACGCGCCATGGCGACGCGCACCCGCAGGATGCGCATCACCGGAGAAGACGAATGAGCGCCGGACTGCGCCCATGAGTCTGTGGATCAAGATCTGCGGACTGACTTCCCGGGAGACCATCGAAGCAGCGAGCGACGCCGGTGCCGATGCCATCGGCTTCATGTTCGCGCCGTCGAAACGCCAGCTCACGGTTCAGCGCGCAGCGGAGCTGATCGAGGCGATGACGATCTCGATGCAGCGGGTCGCAGTCATGCAGCACCCGACGCAGTCGCTGCTCGATGAAGTGTGGCGCGTGTTTCGCCCTGATGTGCTGCAGACCGATGCAGAAGATCTGCATACGCTGCAGATTCCGGCGGGCCTCGCCGTGCTGCCGGTGTATCGCGTTGGCCGCGCGCCGGCCTCGCCGCCGCCGCGATTGCTGTTCGAAGGTCCGGTGAGCGGCATGGGCATCGTCGCGGACTGGAATGCGGCCGCGGCGCTGGCAACGAAGACGCAGCTCGTGCTGGCCGGCGGCCTGAACGCCGCGAATGTGGCCGAGGCCATTCGCAGCGTGCGGCCCTTCGGCGTCGACGTCAGCAGCGGCGTCGAAAGCGCGTCCGGCGTCAAGGACGTGAACAAGATCGTCGAATTTGTACGTGCGGCGCGCGCCGCACACAGCGGAGCAGATCAATGAAAACGGATGTGAACTCCATCGATGCGCAGGCGGTGCTCGCCGCGGTGCTGAACGATGCCTACCCGGATCGCGCCGGCCGGTTCGGCCCCTTCGGCGGGCGCTTCGTGCCGGAGACGCTGGTGCCGGCGCTGAACCGCCTGCAGGCCGGCGTCGATCGCTACCTGCGCGACGCCGACTTTCTCGCCGAGTTTCACGCCGAACTGAAAAGCTGGGTGGGACGCCCGACGCCGCTCACGCATGCGCGCGGCCTGTCGCAGCGATGGGGCGCCGATGTCTGGCTGAAGCGCGAGGATCTGGCGCACACCGGTGCGCACAAGATCAACAATTCCATCGGCCAGGTATTGCTGGCGAAGAAGCTCGGCGCGAAGCGCGTGATCGCGGAAACGGGTGCGGGTCAGCATGGCGTGGCTTCGGCCGCGGCGTGCGCGCGACTCGGCATGCCCTGCACCGTGTACATGGGCGCGATCGACATGGAACGCCAGGCGCCGAACGTCGGTCGCATGAAACTGCTGGGCGCGACCGTGATGCCGGTGACCAGCGGCGACAAGACGCTGCGCGCCGCGGTGGATGAAGCATTGCGCGACTGGGTGTCCGATCCCAATGGCACGTACTACTGCCTCGGTTCGGCCATCGGTCCGCATCCCTATCCCTACATCGTGCGCGAACTGCAGTCGGTGATCGGCCGCGAAGCGCGCGAACAGATGCTGGCGCTCACCGGCAAACTGCCGGATATCGCGGTGGCCTGCGTCGGCGGCGGTTCGAATGCCATCGGCCTGTTCCATCCGTTCGTGAAAGATCGCGACGTGGCGCTGCTCGGCCTGGAAGCCGGTGGCATCGGCGGCGGACTCGGCCAGAACGCCGCCTCGATCGCCTACGGCACGCCGGGCGTGCTGCAGGGCACGTACTCGCTGCTGCTGCAGGACGAGAACGGCCAGATCCAGGAAACGCATTCGGTGTCCGCGGGCCTCGACTATCCCGGCGTCGGGCCGGAGCACGCGCTGCTCGCAACCATCGGCCGCGTGAAATACGAAGCCGTCAACGACGACGACGCGCTCGATGCGCTCGCCGAATGCTGCGCGGCCGAAGGCATCCTGCCGGCGATCGAATCCTCCCATGCACTGGCTGGCGCGCGTCGCTACGCGAAAGCGAATCCGGGCAAACGCATCCTCATCGGCCTCTCCGGCCGCGGTGACAAAGACATGCCGACGCTGCAGAAGACGCTGCTGAAAGGATTGACCTGATGAACATCGGTGTTTCCATCAGCACTGCGATCCGCGACGCGAAGGCCCTCGGAAAGGACAAGGGCAATCCCGCGATCGTCGCCTACATCACCGCCGGTTTTCCGACGCGCGAAGCATTCCTGCCGCTGCTGGCCAGGGTGGCCGCTGCAGTCGACGTCGTCGAGATCGGCGTGCCCTTCAGCGATCCGATGGCGGACGGCACGACGATCCAGCGCTCCAGTCGCGTCGCGCTCGAGCAGGGCGTATCGCTCAAATGGATTCTCGCGGAACTGACGCGTGCGAATCCGCGGCCGAAGGCGCCGCTGCTGCTCATGAGCTATCTGAATCCGCTGCTGGCCTACGGACTCGACAAGCTGCCGCAGGCCGCGGCCGAAGCGGGCGTCACGGGTTTCATCGTGCCCGATCTGCCGTACGAGGAGTGCGACGATCTGCGTCGCGCCCTCGAAGCGCGCGGCATCGCGCTGGTGCAGTTCGTCACGCCAGTCACACCGCTGGAGCGCGTGCAGATGCTCGCTGGCAACACCAGCGGTTTCCTCTATGGCGTGACCATGACGGGCACGACGGGCAAGAACGTCGCCGTCCCGCAGGAAGTGCTCGATTATTTCGCCAGTGTGCGGCGCATTTCTCCGGCGCCGGTGTGCGCCGGCTTCGGCATCCGCAGTCGCGAGCAGGTGGCGAAGATGGCGCCCTACGTCGATGGCGTCATCGTCGGCTCGGCGCTGGTCGAAGTGATCGAGCGCGGCGAGGATCCGGCGGCCTTCCTGCAATCGCTGCGCGGCTGATGCGTCCGTGATTCGCCGACGACGCTGATCGCGCGTCACTTCCGTCCAATGGTGGATTTGCGTTTCGCGGAACATTCTCTGCGCGCTTTCTCTTGAGCACCCGAGCGGCGGCTGCATCGCCGCCTCGGGCGGGGAAGGGGCGAGAGAATCCATGGCGTCGAAGTCACCGTGGCAGGCATTCGCAGACTGGTTCAGACCGCGCCGGGCGGCACCGGTGAAAACCAGGAAAGCGACCACGCCGAGCACCAGCAGTCATCCCTATCGGGCCGTTTCCATCGTTGTCGGCAAGAATGCCTGCGCTGCTGCGCATCGCTTCAAGGGCATGCGTTTTCTGTCGCGCCAGGCGCCGCGCCTGCCGCTGCCGACCTGCGATGCAGCGCAGTGCGATTGTCGTTTCCGGCATCACGCCGATCGGCGCGCGGGGCCGCGGCGTCGCGGCGAACAGGGAATGATGCAGCCGCTGTGGCAGGGGACGGAGCGGCGTCGTGCCGGAGGTCGTCGGGCTGACGACGTCTAGTTCTTCCTGTGGGGCCGGCTTCAGCCGGCCTTTTGAGGAAGTCAGGCTGAAGCCTGACCTACAGAAGAGGCCGGCTGAAGCCGGCCCCACAAAGGATTCCGCTTACCGCACCGCTTCCGGCGTGAACGCCGCCAGCCGGCTCTGCGTGCGCAGCATGTCGGCTTCGGTGAGATCGGGACGTTCCGCACGCAGGCGCCGCAATAGCGCGGCGAACTCGTCCGGCGTGACCGCAGGACTGCAGTGATAACCCTGGTACTGATCGCAGCCGAGCTGCCGCAGGAATTCCAGCTGATCTGCGCTTTCGACGCCTTCGGCGACGACGCGCAGGCGCAGGCTGTGCGCGAGCGAGATGATCGCCTTGACGATGGCGGCATCGTCGGGATTCTTCATCAGGTCGCGAATGAAGCTGCGATCGATCTTGAGCTTGTCGAGCGGGAAGCGCCGCAGGTAGCTGAGGCTCGAATAGCCAGTGCCGAAATCGTCGATGGAAATGTGCGAGCCCATGGCGCTGAGTGACGCCAGCGTCTCGGCGGATTTCTCCGGGTTGTGCATGACCGAGCTTTCGGTCAGCTCCAGTTCGATGAAGCCCGGTTCGAGTCCCGCATCGGCGAGTGCGGATTTCACGATGGCGGTCAGATTGGCCTGGCGGAACTGCTTGGCCGAGAGATTGATCGCGACGCGTACCGGCGGGATGCCGGCATCGAGCCAGCGACGCACCTGCCGGCAGGCTTCGCGCAGCACCCACTCGCCGAGCGGCACGATCAGGCCCGTTTCTTCGGCGACCGGGATGAACACCATCGGCGAGATCAGACCGCGCGTCGGATGACGCCAGCGGATCAGCGCTTCGCAGCTGCGGATGCGGTTGGTCGCGATGTCGACTTTCGGCTGATAGTGCAGTTCGAGTTCGTCGTTCTCGATCGCGCGCCGCAGCTCGACTTCCAGCGCCAGGCGGTCGTCCGTGAACGCACTCATCTCCGAAGCGTAGAAGCGGTAGCCACCGCGCGCCGCATCCTTGGTGTAGCGCATGGCGGCCTTCGCCCGTCGCAGCAGCGTTTCGAAGCTCTCGCCGTCGAGCGGGAAGGTGCTGATGCCGATGCTGACGGAGGGATGCACATCCACGCCGTCGACCGTGACCTTCTCGCGCAGTGCTTCCAGCACCTTGTCGGCGATGGATTCCGCGTCGCGTGCGCTGCGCAGTTCCGTCGCGAGAATCGTGAACTCGTCGCCCGCCAGGCGCGCCAGCATGTCGTTGTGACGCAGCAGCTTGCGCAGACGGCGCGAGATTTCCATCAGCATCTCGTCGCCGGCCTGATGGCCGAGCGAGTCGTTGATGGCCTTGAGGCGGTCGACGTCCAGCATCAGCACGGCGAACTGGCCGTTTCTTTTCTGTGCACTGACGATCGCTTCCTCGGCGGCCCCGACCAGCGCCACGCGGTTCGGCAGTCCCGTCAGCGCGTCGGAACGGCTCGACGTGAAGTGGTGGGCGCGCAGTTCATCGGCGCGTTCCACCCGGTGCTGCTGCATCCATGCGTCGTACACCACGGTCAGCAGCGCAATGATCATGATGCCCATCGCCAGCAGGGCGAGGGCGACGCCGAACCAGGCATTGTCGAGACGTGCGCCGGGCAGGCAGTACGAGCCATCGGCGACGTTGGCGGCCCACATGCCCGTGTAGTGCATGCCGCTGATGGCCAGGCCCATGATCATGGCGGCGGCGATGCGCGACAGCGCCATCTGCCAGGAATTGCCGTGGCGCAGGTGAAACACCAGCCACAGCGCCGCGAAGGAGGCGGAGATCGCAATGCCGATCGAACCGATGAAGATTGCCGGATCGTAGGTGATGCCGGGGACGATGCGGATGCCGGCCATGCCGGTGTAGTGCATCGAGGCGATGCCGGCACCGAGCAGCACGGCGCTCAGCAACAGGCGCACCATGCTCAACGAATCGCGACCGGCAATCGTCAGCGCGAACGCGGAGACGACGACGGCGATGCCGAGCGATGCGGCCGTGGTGCGGATGTCGTAGGTCAGCGCGATCGGCAGGCGGAAGGCGAGCATGCCGATGAAGTGCATGGACCAGATGCCGATGCCCAGCACCGCGGCGCCGCCGATCAGCCACGCCAGCCCCCGAGCGGCCGCGGGCCACCGCCACGCGCGAGGCGAGGCTGAGCGCGGTGTAGGAAACGACGATGGCCACGACTATCGAGAGACAGACGAGCCACGGGGTGTAGGAGCCTTGCATAGAGTCGATGGACCGGGATCGACGGGCTTGCCGCACGTCAGAAGTTGTATCGGGCCCGGGGCGATGCAGCTTGAGCGGAAAATGTCGTGCAAGGGTTGCTGCAATGCGCGAACCCATGTGACCTGTGCCGCAGTTTTACGAGCGCGTACGGCCTGCAGTGATTCCCCGAGCACGCTTTGGTGCATTTGTCTGACGCAGTGCTTTACATAAACGTCGCGCGGGTAGAATCCCGCCCCCATGAAATCCCTGTGCGTTTTCTGCGGCTCGAACGCCGGCAATCATCCGCGCTATCTGGAAACCGCGCGTACGCTCGGCACCCTGCTGGCGCGACGGCATTGCACGCTCGTCTATGGCGGCGGCCGCGTCGGACTCATGGGTGCAGTGGCGGATGCGGCGCTTCAGGAAGGCGGCCGGGTGGTCGGCGTGATTCCGCAACTGCTGCTCGACAAGGAAGTCGGACACGCGGGGCTGACGGAGCTGCACGTCGTGCAGACCATGGCGCAACGAAAACAGTTGATGGGCGATCTGTCGGATGCCTTTCTCACGCTGCCCGGCGGCATCGGCACCATGGATGAACTGTTCGAAGCCTGGACCTGGACGCAGCTGGACCTGCATCGCAAGCCCTGCGGCCTGCTCAACCAGGCGGGCTACTACGATCCGCTGATTGCCTTCATCGAGCGCTGCCAGGCGGAGGGCTTCCTGCGTCCGCGGCACGCCAGCGGGTTGTTGATCGATTCGGAACTCGAACCCCTCGTCGAGCGGCTGGCGGCCGCATGCTGAGCGTCGGCGTTCCTATCTGCGGCGTCAGCCTGTAGCCTGTCGGCCCCGTTTCAGCTGATCTGGCGAATCCATGCTCCTGACCCTGCTGCAAGCCAAACTGCATCGCGTGCGCGTCACCCAGGCCGACCTCGACTACGAAGGATCCTGCGGCATCGATGAAGCCCTGCTCGAAGCCTCGGGTCTGCGGCCGAACCAGTACATCGAGCTGTACAACGTCAACAACGGCGAGCGTTTTGCCACTTACATCATCAAGGCACCGCGCGGCTCCGGCGATATCTCGCTCAACGGTGCCGCTGCGCGCAAGGCCATGGTGGGTGATCTGCTGATCATCTGTGCCTACTCGCAGTACACCGAAGCCGAGGCGGAACGGCACGAACCGGTCGTGGTACTCGTCGACGAACGCAATCAGCCGCTCGCGGCGAAGTCGCGCGCTGGCCAATCTCTTTCCATCGCCTGAGTTGCAAATGGAACTGATCCACTGGTTCATCGACTTCGTCCTGCACCTGGACCGTCATCTCTCCGAACTCGTCGCGCAGTATCACTACTGGATCTACGGCATCCTGTTCCTGATCATCTTCTGCGAGACCGGCCTGGTCGTGACGCCGTTCCTGCCGGGCGATTCGCTGCTGTTCGCCGTCGGCGCGCTCGCCGCCATCGACAGCACCGGCACGCTCAATGCCGGATGGATATGGTTGCTGCTGATGGTCGCGGCCATTCTCGGCAACGAAACGAATTTCCGCATCGGCCGGGCGGTCGGTCCGCGTGCCTTCAGCGGCAGCATCCCGTGGCTCAAGCAGGACTATCTGCTCCGTACGCAGGCGTTCTACGAAAAGCACGGCGGCAAGACCATCGTGCTGTCGCGCTTCATGCCCATCATCCGCACGTTCGCGCCGTTCGTTGCTGGCGTCGGCATGATGCAGCGGCGCCGTTTCGCCGCGTACAACTTCGTCGGCGCCTTCGCCTGGATCACGATCTTCATCTGGGGCGGCTACCTGTTCGGCAACATCCCCCTCATCAAGAACAACTTCGGCATCGTCACGATCGCGATCATCGTCGTATCGCTGATCCCGGTGGCGTGGGGACTGTTGCAACGCGAAGAGAAGAAGACCTGAGCCGATGTCCCGGATCATCGTCGCACCGCGATTCAACGGTCCGCCGAACTCAGGCAACGGCGGCTACAGCGCGGGCGTGATCGCGCAGGCGATCGGCGAATCCGTGCGCGTGCGGCTGGCACAGCCGGTGCCGATCGATCGGGCGCTCGACATCTCGACGAATGCCGCCGGCGGCTGGGACGTTCATGCGACGCAGCCGTCCGGACGCGTGTTGATTGCAACGGCCACGCCGCACGTTCCCGTCGTCGAGGTGCCGGCCGCGCCCTCGTGGGTCGAAGCGCTGGGCGCGTCGAAGCATTTCTCCGGCTTCGCACAGCATTCCTTTCCGCACTGTTTCGTCTGCGGACCGCAGCGCGCCGACGGCGACGGACTGCGCATTTTTCCCGGATCGATCCCGGGCACGAACGTCCTGGCGGCGCCGTGGCAGCCCGATGCCTCGCTGGCCGACGACACCGGCCACGTCCGCAGCGAATTCATCTGGGCTGCGCTCGACTGTCCCGGCTATTTCGCCGCCTGCAGTCCGACGCTGGCGCTGCTGGGCGAGTTCTCCGTGCAGGTCGATCGCCGGCCGCGCAGCGGCGAGACCTGCGTCGTGATTGCGTGGCCTATCGCGAATCACGGACGCAAGCACACGGCGGGTACGGCGTTGTTCGATGCGGAGGGGAGATGCAGCGCGGTCGGGATTGCGACCTGGATTGCGCTGAAGAGCTAGGAAAACCTTTCTTCCTGTAGGTCAGGCTTCAGCCTGACTCCTCAGAAGGCCGGCTGAAGCCGGCCCCACAGCAAGCAAGAAACAAGACCTATCGTCGCGCGTACCACAGCCCAACGACGCTGGCGAGCACCAGCACCACGCCCGGCCACAGCGGATCGCGATGCAGCGCGAACCAGAAAATGCCGCCGAGCAGGCTGATCGCAGCGATGACGGTGACGTCGCGTCGACGCGCATCGGCGCGGATCTCCTCGCGCAGGACTTCCAGGTCGCGCGACTTCACCGGCACATCGAGGCGGCCATCGGTCGCGCGTTGCACGACCTGCTGGATCAGCTGCGGCGCCGCGCGCAGCGCGTCGACCAGTCCCGGCAATTGCTTGCGCGTCTGGCGCACCATCGACTTCAGGCTGTAACGCTCCTGCATCCATTGCTTGAGCAGCGGCTGCGCCGTCTCCCACAGATCGAGATCCGGATAGAGCTGGCGGCCGACGCCTTCGATCTGCAGCAGCGTCTTCTGGATCAGCATCAGTTGCGGCTGCATCTGCGCATCGAAGCGCTGCGCGGCTTCGAACAGGCTGATCAGCACCTGGCCGAAGGAGATTTCGCGCAAGGGTTTGTTGGCGATCGGTTCGCAGACCGTGCGCACGGCGGATTCGAGTTCATCGACGCGCACATGCGAGGGAATCCAGCCCGAATCGATGTGCAGCTGCGCAATGCGGCGGTAGTCGTGATCGAAGAACGCCAGGAAATTCTCGGCGAGGTAGTGCTGGTCGCGCGGATCGAGCGTGCCGACGATGCCGAAGTCCACGGCCGCGTAGCGCGGATGCTGCGGGTCGTCGAGCAGCACGAAAATGTTGCCCGGATGCATGTCGGCGTGAAAGAAGTTGTGCCGGAACGCCTGCGTGAAAAAGATCTCGACGCCGTTCTCGGCGAGCCGCTTAATGTTGGCGCCGCGCCGTTCGAGTTCCGGAATGTCGTTGATGAGCACGCCGTGCACGCGCTCCATCACCATCACGTTCTTGCGGCAGTAGTCCCAGTAGATCTCCGGCACGTACAGCAGGCGTGAATCCGCGAAGTTGCGCCGCAGTTGCGTGGCGTTGCCGGCCTCGCGCATCAGGTTCAGTTCGTCGAGGATGGTTTTCTCGTACTCGCGTACCAGTTCCACCGGCCGCAGCCGCGGCGCCTGCGACCAGTAGCGATTCGCGAGCCGCGCCAGCGCGTACATCACTTCGACATCGCGTTCGATCTGTTCGCGGATGCCGGGCCGCACGATCTTGACCACGACCTCCTTGCCGTCGTGAAGCTGTGCCGTGTGCACCTGCGCGATGGTGGCGGCGGCGAGCGGTTCCTGATCGAAGCGCGCAAACACTTCGTTCAGCGGCCGTTCCAGCGCGGCTTCGGCAATCGCCCGTGCCTGCTCGCCGGGAAAGGGCGGCACTTCGTCCTGCAGCTTCTCCAGTTCGTCGGCGATGTCGCGCGGCAGCAGGTCGCGGCGCGTCGACAGCGTCTGGCCGAACTTCATGAAGATCGGCCCCAGTTCCTCCAGCGCCTTGCGCAGCCGCTCGCCGCGCGGTGCATCCTTGTTCGCGCGCTGGAACCAGGTGGCGGGCGAAAGATAGAACGCGAAGCGGATCGGCCGGAACAGATGCGTGGCGAGGATGATCTCGTCGAGGCCGTGCCGGACCAGCACGCGCTGGATTTCGAGCAGTCGGGTGAGAACGCGCAATCGCATGATGGGTGATCAGGATCCCTGTCGTTCCAGCCGCGCCAGTCGCGCTTCGAAACGATCGACGTCGTCGCGCAGCTTGTCCACGCCGGCGATGAACTCGTCGGCTTCGACGCGCGCCGGGACATCGCGGCCTTCTTCCTGCAGGAACTCGGCGACGTTCTGCGCGAACGTGTCGGCAGTGCGACGACCGAACGCCAGCACCGAACGTGCGGCATTGCCCACCTGATGAGCGGCGACGTCGCCGATGACGCGCGAGAGTTCTTCTTCGAGATCCGGCCGCGCGTGCTTCAGCAGTTCGCTGAAGGTCTGTGCCACTTCCGCATCGCCTTCGATGTGCACGGCGCCCGTACGCAATGCCGCTTCAGGGCGGGGACTAGCAAGCTGCAGCAGCGAGAGCGGCGTGCCGGTGAGCGTGGCGTTCGCGGTGGCCGTCGTCGAGGTGTCGAGTTTCATGCGCTCGCCGTCGGATTCGAACTGGAGGGCGAGCGGCAGGCCCGTGAACCGGACCGTCAGTACCTTGCCGGCGAGACGAGTGCACAGTCCGCGCGCCGCGCCGGACGCGGCGATGTTGCGATTGAGGACGGCTTCGAGCGGCGCGAGCCTCACAGCTTCCAGCCCCGATGCAATGCCACGATGCCACCCGTGAGATTGTGATAGCGGCACTGTTCGAGCCCGGCCTGTTCCATCATCGACTGCAGCGTCGGCTGATCGGGAAAGCGGCGGATCGATTCGGCGAGGTAGCGATAGCTGTCTTCGTCCTTCGCCACCACCTTGCCGAGCCACGGCAGCACGGAGAAGGAATAGCGGTCGTAGATGGGCTTGAGGCCCGGCGCGACCGGATGCGAGAACTCCAGCACCATCAACTGGCCGCCCGGCTTCAGCACGCGGGCCATCGAGTTCAGCGCCTTCTGCTTGTCGGTGACGTTGCGCAGGCCGAAGCCGATGGTCACGCAATCGAAGCTTGCATCGGGAAACGGCAGACATTCGGCATTCGCGAGCGAATAACGCACATTGCCGACGATGCCGCGATCGGTCAGTGCATCGCGACCTTCGGAGAGCATGGCTGCATTGATGTCGGTGAGCATGACGAGCCCATTGGCGCCGACCTGCTTCGCCATGCCGGCGGCGATGTCGCCCGTGCCGCCTGCGACATCGAGCGCCCGCTGTCCCGGTCGCAATCCGGTCTGCGACAGCGTGAAGCGCTTCCAGAGACGATGCGCGCCGCCCGACATCAGGTCGTTCATCAAGTCGTAGTTGCCTGCGACCGAATCGAACACCTCGCGCACGCGCGCGGCCTTCTCTGCCTTCGGCACCTGCTGGTAGCCGAAATCGGTAGTATCCGCGCCGTCGCGCTTGTCGTGTTCAGCGTTCATCGGGGATCGCATTGTAGCCATGAGTCGGGAGCCGGCCTATCGAATTCTGGTCCTTGGCGGCTACGGAAACTTCGGTGCTCGTATCGTCGACGCCCTCGCGTCGCAAGCGCGTTGTCATCTGCTGATTGCCGGCCGGGACGCGGTGCGCGCCGGGCAGGCAGCGGCCCGACTGCGCGGTGCGGCGGCCGTGGTCGAAGGCATGGGTCTGGATGCGCACGATCCGCAATTCGCGCAGTTCCTGCGGCAACAGCGCATCGATCTCGTGATCCACACGGCCGGTCCGTTCCAGGGCCAGTCGTACGAAGTCGCGCGCGCCTGCATCGAGGCCGGCGCGCACTACGTCGATCTGGCCGACGGCCGCGCCTTCGTCACCGGAATCACCGCGCTCGACGCCGCTGCCCGCGAGCGCAACGTGCTGGTCGTGAGCGGTGCCAGCACGGTGCCTGCATTGTCTGCAGCCGTGCTCGATCGCTATCGCAGCCGCTTCGATTCGATCGCGACCGTGTCCATCGGCATCACGCCAGGCAACCGCACGCCGCGCGGCCTGTCGACGGTGGAATCGGTGCTGAGTTATTGCGGCAAGCCCTTCGAGCGCTGGCAGCGCGGCCGCTGGCAGCGCGTGTACGGCTGGCAGGATCAGCATCGTGTGTTCTATCCCCGGCTCGGCTGGCGCTGGTTTGCCAATTGCGATGTGCCCGATCTGTCGCTGTTTCCGCTGCGCTATGGCGTGACCGACAGCGTGAAGTTCCACGCCGGCCTGGAGCTGCGCACGATTCAATGGAGCCTGTGGCTCATGTCGTGGCTGGCGCGATGGCGCATCGTGAGCAACTGGCGTCCGGCCGCAAGGTTCCTGCGCGCTGCCAGCGAATTGCTGCTGCGGTTCGGCAGCGATGCGGGCGGCATGCACGTCGTCGTGACTGGCACGACCGCGGGACGGCAACGACGCATCGAATGGCTACTGACCGCCCTCGCGGGTCACGGACCGCAGATCCCGTGCATTGCGGCGATCGTGATTGCGCGCAAGCTCGCCAGCGGTCGATGGACGCAGCACGGCGCCATGCCGTGCCTCGATCTGATGACCCTCGACGAGTTCGATGACGCGGTGAAAGGTATGGAGATCGGTTGGCAGGAGAAGATGATCGACGCGTAATGACGCGCGTCAGGTGTCCGGCGACTGATGGTCCGCACTCATCGGCTGCGGAGGAACCGGTCCCGTCCATCGTCGTATCACGCGCTGGAAAAACAGGCTGTTGGGAACCTGCAGCACCGAGGCGACCGTACCGTCGGGCGCAACTTCGCGCAGCGTGGTGTAGATGATGTTCAGATCGACGACCTCGCCCTGCAGTCCGCGCTTTTCGCCGTTCTCGAGAATCTCGATTCGGTCGTGCAGACGGAACAGGCGCGTGGTGATGATGAGCACCGTGCAGAAAATGTTCGACAGCACGCTCCACGCCGCGAAGAAGGCGATCGCACCGACGGCGATGAACCCGGTCAGTGCCGTCCACACCACCGTGGTCGACACGCCGAGCTGTTGCAGCGCGAGCAGCACGGCGCCGGCCGTGATCAGAAAGGAGGAGGTACGTCGCAGGCCGACGAGCAACTCGGCCGGGATGATCGATCGACCGCCCAGGTGACCGATCACGCCTCGCATCAGCCGATGCAGCAGCCAGGCGCAAAGCGCGATCAGCAGCAGGCGGATACCGATGCCGATCCATCCGGCGGCGAAGAAGGTCTGTAGCGCTGACATGATTCCAGGAAAGATGAAGCCGCCGCGATTATCGGCTCTTGCCGGCGGCGGTGGGATAGGGAATGCCCAGCTCCGCGAGCCGCGCCAGATAGTTCGCCCACTTCTGTTCGTGCTCGCGTCCGAGTTCGCGCAGATAGCTCCACGAATACAGCCCGGTGTCGTGACCGTCGTCGAACACGAGCTTCACTGCGTAATTGCCCACCGGTTCGACGGCCTTGATGCCGACGTCATGCTTGCCGAGCTGCAGCGTTTCCTGCCCCGGCCCGTGGCCGCGGACTTCCGCCGAGGGCGAGTACACGCGCAGATATTCGAACGGCAGCTCGTAGCGCGTGCCGTCGTCGAAGGCGACTTCGAGCAGGCGGGATCGGGTGCGGAGTTTGAGAGAGGTGGGGGGCATGGGGAAGAGAGCGGCGACTGGCTGCTGGCAACTGGCCAGAGAATAGAGCATCTCCGTTCTGGCCAGCTGCCAGCAGCCAGTCGCCAGCAGCCTAAAGAATGTATCGCGTCAGATCCTCATCCTTCACCAGCTCGCCCAGATACCTGTCGACATACGCCGCATCGACGGTGATGGTCGCGCCGTTGCGATCGGCGGCTTCGAAGGACAGCGTTTCCAGCAAACGCTCCAGCACCGTGTGCAGGCGCCGCGCACCGATGTTCTCGGTGCGTTCGTTGACCTGGAAGGCGACTTCGGCGAGTCGGCGTACGCCGCTGTCGGAGAACTCGAGATTCACGCCTTCGGTCGCGAGCAGCGCGCGGTACTGCGTGCACAACGAGGCGTCGGGTTCGGTGAGGATGCGGATGAAGTCCTCCACCTTGAGCGCCTGCAGCTCGACGCGAATGGGAAAGCGGCCCTGCAGCTCCGGAATCAGGTCGGAGGGCTTCGACATGTGAAAGGCGCCGGAGGCGATGAACAGGATGTGATCCGTCTTCACCATGCCGTGCTTGGTGCTGACGGTGCTGCCTTCGACCAGCGGCAGCAGGTCGCGCTGCACGCCCTCGCGGCTGACGTCGGCGCCGTGCGTTTCCTGGCGGCGCGCGATCTTGTCGATCTCGTCGATGAACACGATGCCGTTCTGCTCGGCGTTCTGCAGCGCCTGGGCTTTGAGTTCTTCCTCGTTGATCATCTTCGCCGCTTCCTCGTCGGTCAGCAGCTTGAAGGCCTCACGCACCTTCACCTTGCGCATCCTGGTGCGGTTGCCGCCGAGATTGGCGAACATGCCCTGCAGCTGGTTGGTCAGATCCTCCATGCCGGCCGGCGCCATGATCTCGACGCCCATCGGCAATGCGCGCACTTCGATCTCGATTTCGCGATCGTCGAGCTGGCCTTCGCGCAGCATCTTGCGGAATTTCTGGCGCGTGTCCTGATCGCGCGGCGCAGGATCGGGTTCCGGCGCGAAGCCCATGGATTTCGGTCGCGGCAGCAGCGCATCGAGCACGCGTTCCTCCGCGGCATCCATGGCGCGATGCCGGAATTTTTCCGTCTCGACTTCGCGCGTCATCTTCACCGCCACATCCATCAGGTCCTTGATGATGGAATCGACTTCGCGGCCGACGTAGCCGACTTCGGTGAACTTCGTCGCTTCCACCTTGATGAAGGGCGCACGCGCGAGTTTCGCGAGCCGGCGTGCAATCTCGGTCTTGCCGACGCCTGTCGGTCCGATCATGAGAATGTTTTTCGGCGTGATCTCGGCGCGCAGTTCTTCGGGCACCTGCATGCGGCGCCAGCGATTGCGCAGCGCGATGGCGACGGCACGCTTGGCTTCCGCCTGGCCGACGATGTGTTTGTCGAGTTCCTGAACGATTTCGCGGGGGGTCATGGAGGACATGAAGCAGGCCACTGGCGACTGGCGGCTGGCAGTCGGCCAGAAATATCAGGAGGGTTCGACTCCGGCCAGCTGCCAGTCGCCAGCGGCCAGTCGCCTTGCAATCTCACGCTCGAAGCTCTTCGATCGTCAGATTCCGATTGGTATAGATGCAGATGTCCGCTGCAATGTTCAACGATTTCTCGACCACGCTGCGCGCGTCGAGATCGGTGTTCTGCATCAGCGCGCGCGCAGCCGACAGGGCGTAGGAGCCGCCGGAGCCGATCGCCATGATTTCATCCTCGGGTTCGATGACATCGCCATTGCCCGAGATGATGAACGAACTCTTCGTGTCGGCCACGCACAGCAGCGCTTCGAGACGCCGCAGGCTGCGGTCGGAACGCCAGTCCTTCGCGAGTTCGATGGCGGCGCGCGTGAGATTGCCGAACTGCTGCAGCTTCGTTTCGAAGCGCTCGAACAGCGTGAATGCGTCCGCCGTGCCGCCGGCAAATCCCGCCAGCACCTTGCCGTCGTAGAGCCGGCGCACCTTGCGTGCATTGCCCTTCATCACGGTGTTGCCGAGCGATACCTGGCCGTCGCCGCCGATGACGACCGTGCCGTTGCGCCGCACGGAAAGGATCGTTGTGCCTTCGAATTGATTCATGGGAGAAGAGTAACCGCAGGAGACACAGAATCAGAAGAAGAGAATGGCCGCAAAAAGGCGCAAGAGACTCAAAGTGCAGGAATGAAAGATCAAATCCCTTTGTGATCTTTGCGCCTTTTTGCGGCCATTTCTTTCTATTCCTTGGATCCTCGAACCGCCGCTTTGCGTCGCGCCCGCGGATGAGCCTGGTCGTAGATCTTGGCGAGGTGCTGGAAATCAAGGTGGGTGTAGATCTGCGTGGTCGAAATGTTGGCGTGACCCAGCAATTCCTGCACGGCGCGCAGATCCTGGCTCGATTCGAGCAGGTGGCTGGCGAAGGAATGGCGGAACATGTGCGGATGCATGTGAATGCCGAGACCCTGTGCGCGCACCCAGCGTTCGATGCGTCGCTGGATGGCACGCTGCAGCAGCCGGCCGCCGCGCTTCGAGACGAACAGCGCGGTCTCGCCGGGCATCGCCACCGCGCTTCGCTCGCGCAGCCAGGCGGTCAGTGCTTCGATCGCGAAACGTCCGACGGGCAACACGCGCGCCTTGTTGCCCTTGCCGACGACGCGCACCGTCCGGTCGCGCAGATCGACGTCGCCGAGATCGAGATCGACGAGTTCCGACAGACGCAGCCCGGACGAATAGAACAGCTCCATGATGGCCTTGTCGCGCACGCTGAGTTCGTCGTCGGCGCGGAACGCCAGCAATCGCGCCATCTGATCGGCATCCACCGTTTGCGGCAGACGCTTGCTCGCCTTGGGCGCCTGCACGCCGACCGCGGGATTCGCCTTCAGCGCCGATTCGCGGATCAGGAAATTGAAGAAGCTGCGCAGTGCCGAGAGCCGGCGCTGGATGGTGCGCGGCGACTGGCCGCGCCGGAATTCGGTCGCGGCGAAACTGCGGATGTGCTGGCTGTCGAGCCGCGGCCAGTCGTCGACCTTCTGGTGCTCGCAATATTTCGCGAACAGCTCCAGGTCGCGCCGATAGTTGACGTGCGTGTGTGCCGAGAGCCGGCGTTCGGAAGAAAGATGGCTCAGGAATCGCGGCAGCCAGGCGAGGGCATCGTCATGCATGACGGTGCCCTCGGCCGACGGGTCGCCTCACACCGCCCCCACCGCCTCGCTCACCAGCTCGCCGATGCGTGCGAGAAATTCCGTGCTCATGGCCGGCGAGAAGCGTTCCGTGTCGGGGCTGCCGATGGCCAGCAATCCGGCCGCTGCCTGCGGACCGAGCGGTACGAGCGCGGCGGAGCCGATTTCGATCGTGCCGGTGCCGAACAGGAAATCGCGCTGGCTGTCGCGGATCTGGCCGCAGCGCGGCTTGCCACCGCTGAACAAAGTTTCGAACATTTTCAGTTCGGCGGCGGTCGGCTCGACGAGGCGCAGATGGCGGCTGGTGATCTGGTGAAAACCGGACTCCGCGGCGGGGGCGAGGACCATCAGCCATTCGGAGGCGCCGAAGTCCTCGCGCAGCGACGCTTCGAGCGCATCGACGAGTGCCTCTGCCGTGCGGGCGCGGATCAGCCGGCGGGAGAGCTTGTGGATCTTGTCGGCGAGCGCATCGTTGTCGCGGGCGACGCCGACGAGGTCATGCAGTTGCGCTTCGGCTTTCTCGTTCTTCTCGCGCAGTACGGCCACCTGGCGTTCGACGAGCGAGATCGCGGAAGAGCCGCGGCCGTGAGGCAACTTGAGACGGGTCAGCAGGGCCGCGTGGCGTTCGAAGAAGTCGGGATGGTGCTGCAGATATTCGGCGATGACTTCTTCCGGCAGGGAGTCGACTTCGACGCCGCGGACAGGTTGCTTGCTCATGAAACCTCGAGTTGTAGGGTCAGATCTCGACCGTTCCCCGGAACACGGTGACCGCAGGGCCGGTCATCCACAGGTGTTCGCCGGGACCCGGCCAGCGCACCGTCATGCGTCCACCCGGCGCATCGACGGCGACTTCTTCGTCCAGCAGGCCCAGCTTTCTCCCCACCGCGACCGCAGCGCATGCACCGGTGCCGCAGGCCTGGGTTTCACCGACGCCGCGCTCGAACACGCGCAGGCGGATGTGATTGCGGCTCACGACCTCCATGAAACCGACGTTGGTCCGCCTGGCGAAGCGCGTGTGATTCTCTACCGCAGGTCCGATGGTGTCCACGGGCGCGTCGGCGACGGAAGGCACGCGCATCACGGCGTGCGGATTGCCCATCGAGACCGCGCTGATCTGCAGCTCCGTCTCGCCGACACGAAGCGGATAGACATCGGCTTCGCGCGCAGCCTCGAAGGGCAGTGCCGCAGGATTGAAATCCGGAATGCCCATGTCGACTGACACCAGGCCGTCATTGCGCAACTGCACATCGACGCGGCCGCCGAGGCTGTCCATGTGCAATTGCTGTCGCGCCAGCTTCTGCGCGACGAGCTTGCCGACGCAGCGCGCGCCATTGCCGCATTGCTCCACTTCGGAACCGTCGGCATTGAAGATGCGGTAGTAGACGTCGGTGCCGGGCTTCCGCGGCGGCAGCAGCACCAATGCCTGGTCGAAGCCGATGCCCGTGCGTCGATCGGCGAGCTGGCGCATGCGTTCGCTGTCGGGCACGGCGTCGTCGGCAGGCGCCTCGAACACCAGAAAATCGTTGCCCAGGCCATGCATCTTGGTGAAGTTCAACAGCATGGGCGGAGTATACGGAAGGCGCCTTCCTCACCCCATCCTCATCCGCTCTACCTTGATGCACTTGTCCATGACGACGGTCATGCCGCCGGCCACGGCGCGTTCTGCGGCGGATTCGTTGATCACGCCGAGCTGCAGCCACAGGGCGGGGAAGCGCAGGCGCAGACAGTCGGCGACGATGTCGTCGACGTGCTGCGGCTGGCGGAAGACGTCGACGATATCGACGTGCTCGCCGGGGCTCAGCGCATCCGCGACGTGATCGAGATCGGGAACGGCCCGGATGCCTTCCCAGACGGAGAGCGCGGGACTCACGGGAATGATCCGGTAGCCGTAGTCGAGCAGGGCGGCAGCCACTTCGTAACTCGGCCGGTGCGGATTGTCGGAAAGGCCGACGACGGCGATGACCCGGGCCGAACGCAGGAGTGCAGCGATCGCCGCCGGTGAAGGGTTTGCGAAAGCCATGCGAATGTCTCCGCGCGTGGACATTTCCACGAGGCCACCTTAACGTAGCCGCCGGCAAAAGGCTCCTTGAAGAACAATTCGATCGCCGGGCTTTTCACGCCAGCGCGAAGCGAGGATTTCATGCGCCACGTGATGGTTATGAATTCGAAGGGCGGCTGCGGCAAGAGCACGCTCGCCACCAACATCGCCACGCTGTTCGCCATCGATGGCTACAAGGTGGCGATCGCCGACTACGATCCGCAACGCACCAGCCTCGACTGGCTCGAGACGCGTCCGGACGACCTGCCGAAGATTCAGGGCGTGCCGGCCTATGACGAAGGCGTGCGCGGCGTGCCGCGCGATACCGAAGTGCTGGTGATCGATGCGCCCGCGCGCACCCACGGTTCGGAAATGAACGAACTGGTGCGACGCGCCGAAACCATTCTCGTGCCGGTGATGCCGTCGCCGATCGACATGAAGGCCTGTGCTCATTTCATGAGCGAACTGCTCGAACTCGGCAAGGTGCAGCGCGAGCAGGCCAAGCTGGCCGTGATCGCCAACCGCGTGCGCGAGAACACGCTGATGTTCGAGGAACTCGACAAGTATCTCGGCAAGCTGAAGGTGCCGTACCTCACTTCGCTGCGCCAGTCGACCAACTATCTGCGCGCCTTCCAGCGCGGCATGGGCATTTTCGAACTGCCCGAATATCTCGCGGGGCCGGACTGGGAACAGTGGGCGCCGATCCGGAAGTGGCTGGGGAGCAGGAAGAGTCAGCCGGGCTGACGGTTGAGGTTCGCTCTTCTGTGGGGCCGGCTTCCTCCGGCCTCCTGGCTTGAAAAAGGCCGGCTGAAGCCGGCCCCACAGGAGAAGGCTCTCAGTCTTCTTTCTCCAGGCTGTCGCGTATCCCCGCATCGAGATCCGTAAACCTCAGCTTGACGCCGAGATGCTTCAGCATCCGTTCGTTGCTGACGCGCCGTGATTCGTGCAGGAACGACAGGCGTTCCGGACTGAACGTCAGCTGCGCCTCGTCCATCGAAACCCGTGGCGCGGGCGGCAGCCCGGTCAGTGCAGCGACGCGATCGAGAAAGGCAGTCGAGCTGCAGGAATTGCCGTCGGTCACGTTGTAGATGCCGCGGGCCTCGGGATTGAGGGCGGCGGCGACGCAGGCTTCGACCAGATCCGTCACATGGATGCGATTGCTGATGCCGGCTTCGTCGGGGTGCAGGGTGGCTTCGCGCTTTCGCAGCCGTTCTAGCGGCAGGCGTCCCGGACCGTAGATGCCGGGGACTCGCAGCACCACGCGACGCACGCGACGCTCGGTGCACCACACGCGCGTCATTTCCTCGGCGCTGACGCGTCGACGGGCGCGATCGGTCATGGGTTGCACCGGACTGCCCTCGTCGACGGGCGCGCCGTCCGTGTCGCCATAGACACCCGTGGTGCTCAGGTAGACGAAGGCGCGCGGCGGCACCGTCGCCAGTTGCAGGAAGCGGTCGAGCCGCAGATCGCTTTCGCCGGCCGCCGGCGGCGGCGCCAGGTAGAAGATCGCCGCCTGTTCGAGTTTTTCCGGAATCCAGGCGCCGAGCCGTACGCGGTCGAGATCGAGTGCAAAGGTCTTGATGCCGCGCGCGGTAAGTTCGGCCACGCGCGCGGGCGTGCGCACGACCGCCGTTATGTCGTATGTGTCGGCCAGGCGGCGGGCCAGACGCTCGCCGACATAGCCGCAGCCGACGATCAGCGCATGGGGCTTCGGCGCAGTCATGCTGCGGCCCCCACGGTGCCGCGATAGGCACTCGCCGCATTGACAGCCCGGTCGATCTTTCCGTAATTTTCAGACATTCCTGAAATAACCGACTTACCCGACATGAAACTCACACCCACGATCCAACGCTGCGTCCTCCACTGGGGCGAAATGGGCAGCCGCTGGGGGGTGAGCCGCTCCGTGGCCCAGATCCACGCGCTGCTGTTCCTCGCTCCCGAGCCGCTGACCGCTGACGACATCGCCGAGACGCTGGCCATCGCCCGCTCCAACGTCAGCGTCAGCCTCAAGGAATTGCAGGTCTGGGACCTGGTCAGCATCACCCACGTCATCGGCGACCGTCGCGACTACTTCCAGGCCCGCAAGGATATCTGGGAAGTGCTCACGACGATCCTCGACGGTCGCAAGCGCCGCGAGATCGACCCGACGGTGCAGATGCTGCGCGAGTGCGCGCAGGAATCGAAACGCGATACCGAGACCCCGGAGCAGGTGAAGGAGCGTATCGCGACCATGCTCGAGTTTCTCGAAGAGATGACCGGCTGGTACGACCAGATCCGCGACATGCCGCGGCCGACGCTGCTCAAGCTCATGCGCATGGGAACGCGGGTCGCGAAGATCGTGGGGTGACGGAGCGAGCATTTTTTTTGCCGCCAAGTTTCAGAAATTCCTGAAATTACGGACGACGCTGGAAGCGGAAGGACAAGAACATGAACACGACCGTTCTCGGAGATCTCACCGAGGTGCCGCTGACCGGCGGCCGCTACCCGGATTTTCACCGGCTGCTCGGCGACAGCGCCTGGTCGCGATTGCCGCCGGCCGTGCGGACGCGCTTCGTCCATGCGGCGCACGCGAACGTGATCTATCGCGGCGCCTGCAAGGTGGCTGCATCGCGCAGCGGGCGCTGGTTCGCGCAGTTGTGCCGGCTCTTCGGCACGCCGGTCGCGCCGTACACCGGCGAGGACGTGCCCATGACCGTGCGTGTGATCGATACCGCCGACGGCATCGTGTGGGAGCGCTGCTACGAATTCGCCGGTCGTGCGCCCGTCGTCGTGCGCTCGACCAAGCAACTCGATGACGACGGCACGCTCATCGAGGCATTGAACGCCGGCCTGCACATGCGCCTGAAGGTGTTCGAGGAACGGGGCGAACTGCATTTTCTCAGCACCGGTTACTTCTTCCGCGCCGGCGGCTGGCGCGTGCGGCTGCCGGACTGGTTCCTGCCCGGTGCGACCCACGTCGTGCATCGCGATCTCGGCGAGGGCCGATTCCGCTTCACCATGGACACGAATCATCACTGGTTTGGCCGGATGTTCTTCCAGGATGGAATCTTTCAGTGAGGGTGATGGACATGAACCTGCTCGTGGTCCTGCTGATTGCCGGTTCGCTGCTCGCGATGTTCCTGCCGCGCCGGCCGCCGCGATGGCTGCGCGATCCGCTGTTTGCCGGCAGCAAACTTCAACCGCGACGGATCCTCGTCACGGGCGCGACCGGCTTCATCGGCCGGCAGGTATGCCGGCGATTGATCGCGGCCGGCGACGACGTGCTGGTGCTCGCGCGCCGTCGCGAGCGCGCGCTCGATCTGTTCGGACCGCACGTCACGATCTGCACGTCGCTGGTCGAGATCGCCGCCGATGTGCGCATCGATGCGATCGTCAATCTGGCCGGCGAGCCGATCATTTCGCGACCGTGGACCGGGCGCCGGCGTCGTCAACTGATCGCCAGTCGCGTCGCAGTGACGGAGGCCGTCGTGGAGCTGATCGGCCGGCTGCAGCACAAGCCCGCCGTGCTCGTGACGGCATCGGCCGTGGGCTACTACGGCGTGCGCGGCGACGAAGAACTGTGCGAGGCCGATCGTGGCCGCACGATCTTCCAGTCGCAGCTGTGCCAGATCTGGGAACTCACCGCGCAACGCGCAAAGAGTCATGGCGTACGCGTTTGCAGCCTGCGTCTGGGCGTCGTGCTGGGACGCGATGGCGGCGCATTGCCGCAGCAGATCCTGGCAGCGCGCGCCCGGATTGCTGCCGTGCTCGGCTCGGGCCGGCAATGGCTGTCGTGGATTCACATCGACGATGTGCTGCGCCTGATCGAGCATTGTCTCGACCGCGGCGACGTCGACGGACCGATCAACGCCACAGCGCCGGTGCCTGTCCGTCAGCACGAATTCGCACGCCAGCTGGCCGCACAGTTCGGACGTTCCCTGACGGTGCGTGCCCCGGAAACCATGCTGCGTTGCCTGCTCGGCGAACGCGCGCAGCTCCTGCTCGATGGTCAGCGCGTGTTGCCGGTGAAGGCGCTGGCGTCGGGTTTCGAATTCCAATATCCGCGGATCGATGAGGCGCTCGCCGATCTGTGCATGCGCACGGATGCGCCGAGCGATGTGCTCTACGACACGTTCTGTCCGATCTGCGATGGCGAGATGAACACCTACTGTCGCGCCGCGCGGCGCCTGGGGAAGCGCTGGCAGTTCGACGATGTCGCGACCCGCCCCGAACTGATGAGTCGCTATGGAATCGATCTGCAGACGGCGCGTCGGCGCGTATATGTGCTCGCGGATTCGGGACGGATGCTGAGCGGCATCGAAGCGCTGTGCACGATCTGGGCGGCGCTGCCGTACTGGCGCGGGCTTGCGTGGTTCATCCGGCTGCCGCCGGTCGAGCCGCTCGCGGCCTGGTGCTACGACGTGATCCTCGCGCCGCTCATCTGGCGCTGGAATCGACGGCGGCGTGCGGCGCTGGCGGCAGCGACGCAGACTCGCTGAGCGCTCCTCCTGTGGGGCCGGCTTCAGCCGGCCTTCCTCTGCAGATGGCCGGCTGAAGCCGGCCCCACAGGAAGAGGAAGAGAGAGCAGATTTACTGACCCGGTTTGGTCTGCCGCAGCTTCTCCAGCGCATCCGGCGCGAAGTCGAACGAGTCGAAGAACAACTGATCGGCGGGCAGTCCCTGCTCGCTGAAGTGACGGCGGACCGCTTCGACCATCACCGGCGGGCCGCTCGCGTAGACGTCATAGTCGGCGAGTCGCGGGTGATCGGCAAAGGCCGCTTCGTGAACCCAGCCGCTGCGGCCCTGCCATTCGTCGAGCGGCGTCGCATTCGACAGCACCGGCGTATAGGCGAGGTTGGGATAGCGCTGCGTCATCTCGCGCAGCATGGCGTCCTCGTAAAGGTCGGCGCGCGTCTGTGCGCCCCAGTACAGATGCAGCGGACGTCGATCGCCGCGTTCCAGCAGGTGATGCAGCATCGCGCGCAGCGGCGCGTAACCGGTGCCGCCGCCGATGAGCAGTGCGGGCCGCGGCGATTCCTCGCGGAACCAGAACTGTCCGAGCGGACCTTCGATCCGCAGCAGCGTCTTCTCCTTCATACCGGCGAACAGCTGCTGCGTGAACTCGCCGCCGGCGACGCGACGGATGTGCAGTTCGATGAACTGGGCATCGTGCGGCGGATTGGCGATCGAGAAACTGCGGCGCCGGTTCTGCGGCAGCATGATGTCGAGATACTGGCCGGCGACGAAATTGAACGTCTCCGCGGATGGCAGCCGCAGATACACCGCCATCACGCCGGGCGCGAGTGCTTCCATGCGCTCGATGCGACACGGCAGGCTCTGAATGCGTTCTTCCGGCACCGGCGGCCGGATCTCGCGGATTTCCACCGTGAGTTCCGGGCTCGCAGCGTGTGCCTGGCACAGCAGTGCGTAACCACCTGCAGCCTCGGCCGCGGTGATGCCTAACGGCGGTCCCGCCGGATAGCGGACTTCCCCGCTGATCAGCCGCGCGCGGCACGCAGCGCAATGCCCGCCCTTGCAGCTGTGCGGCAGATTCAATCCCGCGCGCAAGGCCGCATCGAGAATGGTCTCGCCTTCCTCGACGGCGAGGACCAGTTGCGACGGCAGCAGGGTGAGGCGGGTGTAGGACATGCAGATGCAGGATGGATAGGCGAGGTGGCGGCACTCTACCCCCTCCTCCGCGACAGCGGGGGAGGGCTGGGGAGGGGGCGGTTCAATGATGCGGATGTGAGTACCCCCGCATCCTGTCCTTCTCCCCTCGCTGGGGGATCTCCGGCTCGCTTCGCGCGCCTCCTCCCCGCTGCGCGGAGGAAGGGACGCATCATCCAACGGCATCGCTAGTTCTTTCTTCGCTCGTTCTGCCGCCGGTCGAGCCAGCGCCGCGCGCGGATCTTCGGCAGCGGCGCCTTGCGGCCCACGGCGTGCGTCAGCGCGTCATTGAGTGCCTTGACGGCACGATCGCGTTCGCCCAGTTGTTCGAACAGGGTCGCCAGCAACTGCCAGGCTTCGAGCCGCGGCCGGATGGCGATGCTGGTTTCCAGGTAGCTGCGTGCCTTGCCGTAGAGCTCGGCTCGAATCGATTGCCGCGCGCACGTCAGCAGCAGCGCCGAATCCTCGCTGTGTTCGGGCAGCCAGCGCTCGGCATGCTCCAGCGTCACCAGCGGTTCGTCGCTGTCGAGTTCGCCGTAGACCAGCACGGCGGACTCATCCCACTGCTTGCCGAGGAAGCGGCGCAGCTCGGCTTCGGCGAGTTCGTCCTGATCGCAGGCCATGGCGGCACGCGCATAGGCCACGACGATCTCGGGCCGCTGCGCGAGGGTCCTGGGCAGCTCCTTCCATGTCTGTGCCAGCGCCTTTTCATCGTCGCTCCTGGCGGCCGCCTGCAGGCGATCCAGATAGATCTGCGCCACGGTCTCGTCGATGAACGCCGTGGTGATGCCGCGTGTCGCGCGCAGGCGCGGTTCCAGTTCCTGCAGTTTTTCCCAGTCGCCCGTCTGTCGCAGGATGCGCGCCGTCAGGATCATGGCGCGCGTGTTGTTCTCGCCGCTGGCGGCGAGCTGATTCAGCGCCTCCAGCGCGGCCTGGAGTTGCTTGTGCTTGAGGTGCATCTCCGCCTGCATGATCAGCGCGGGCGCGCGCTTGTCGCCGGAGACTTCCAGCGCCTTGGCGATCAGTTCATCGCGGCGTTGCGTGGCGCCCTGCAGATCGGCGGCACGCGCGGCGACCAGGTAATGAGCCGCGGGCGACTCCGCCTCGTGAGCCGAGCCCGTAAGCGTCTGTTCCGACGCCAGCCATTCGCCTTCCGACATTTCCAGCAGGCCGCGCGCAAGACTGCGCCGGGCGCGATCCTGGCGGCGTTGCAGCTGCGCTTCGCGCCATAGCTGGCGCGCATGAAGCAGCTTGAGGATCCAGCGCACGAGGAAGTACGCGCCGACGACCAGCAGCGCGAACGTGATCGCCGACATCTCGATGAGACGGCCGGCGAAACGGATGGCGACATAGCCCGGATCGGCGAGCAGCAGGTGCGCGAACAGCGCGCCGCCGATCAGGGCCGCCGCGATGTACAGCCCGGTCTTCATTCGGGACCGCGCCGCGCCGGCATCAGCCGCTGCAGCGTCTGCGACGACTTCGTGACGTCGGGCAGCGGCGGATCGATGTTGACGGGTTCGAGCGCCTGGACTTCGCGCGCCAACGCCGCGGCCTGCGGATCGGTGAGATCGAAGAATTCGCCGAGCCACTGCCGTGCGCCGGCGAGCGCGCTGCGATAGGCGGTGCTGTCGTGACGTACCACGGCCGCGCGCGCCGAATACAGCAGCAGCTGCAGATGCTGGCGCCGCAGCGCCTGCTCCTCGAGCGTCACGACGTTGCCGCCGCGCGAGTCGATCTTGCGCACGGTCACGAGACCGGCGACGGCATTGCGCGCGACCGCCCAGGCGCGCGCGAACACGCCTTCGGGCAATTGCGTCAGTGGCGTGGTGCGTTCGATGGCGATGATGCCGAGCACCGCCGCGTTCGCAGCCTGTTCCTCGGCATTGGCGAGGCGCGCCATGATGCCGGCCAGATCCGGACGCACGGCAGCGCGCAGCGCCTGGATCTCGCGTGCGAGCTGCTGGCGCACGGTGGCGACTGCGGGATCGCGCAACGATGCCAATCGGGAATCCGCCGCTTCGAGTGCGGCGATCGCGGTGTCGATGTCGCGATCGAGCGCGAGGCGCTGCTGCGCGAGCTGCATCAGGAACATCGCTTCGGCGCGCGACCAGGCGCGTTCCGGACCTTCGGCGCGACCCTGCAGTTCTTCGAGCGCGGATGCGAATTCCTGCAGTTGCCGCGGCGCTTCCTTCAATGCATCCAGCCGCTGCTCCAGCGACTGCCGCGCCGTCTGTTCGCGTTCGGTGAGGGTGCGGATCTCCGACTGCAGCACGTCGCGCTGCGTGCTCGCCTGCGTCAGTTGCTGCGTGAGCTGGTCGACGCGGTCGCGGGTGCTGTCGAGACGCCACAACGCATACGCGCCGGTGGCCAGCGCCAGGACGGCAATGGCCGTCGTCAGTCGACTATAGGTGTGCGCGCGTCGATGAACGACGGGCGAGGTCGGGAGCGGGGGAATGCTGTCGGGATGCGTATCGGCCATGACACATCGAGCGGCGGGCGAAGCGCGGCAAGTATGGCAGTCCGTTCCGCACCCGCCAAATGCGGTGTGCGGGCAGGGAGGGCTCAGGCCGCGGCGCGGGGGCGCGCGTGCCCGTACGCCCGCCCCCCCAGGGGGGGTGCGTCGTCGGCGCCACCGGCGACCACGCATTCGCCGCGCAATCCCAGCTGTTGCGCGGCTTCGCGAACCCGCGGGCTCGGCACGATGAGCGGTGCGCGCAGCAGGCATTCGCGGCCCGCTGTGCCGAGCAATGCGAGCAGATTGGACAGTGTTTCCACGCTGGTCGCAGTGGCGACCTGGATCTCGCCCGCCGTCCAGTCTGCTTCGAGCCGATCGCGATGCGCTGCATCGATCTGCGGCAGGATGCGCTCGTAGGCGTCGAGCAGATCGACGGACAGGCCTTGAGCCACGAAAGTCTGCTGCAGCACGTCGCGTCCGCCGCTGCCGCGCACGATCAGCACGCGCGCGCCGGCCTGGATCGCGAGATCCGGATGCGCGAGCAGCGATTCGCTGGTGAAGCCGCGGTCGGGAACGACATGGACAGGCCATTCGATGCCCGTCAGTGCCGCGGCAGTCGCCTTGCCGATGGCAGCGACCCGCGTGGTTGCCGAGCGCACGATGCTGCGCGCGCCATGTTCGACCGCGTTGACGCTGACGAAGACCACCAGATCGTATTCGCCCGTTTGCGCCGTGACCCGCGGGCGGATCTCGATGGCCGGCAGAACGACGGCCTCGGCGCCCTTCGTGCGCAGGGTCGTTGCCAGAGCGTCGGCTTGCGGCAGCGGCCGCGTCACGAGCACGGACAGGCCGGTGAGTGGCGGGATGACGAAGGGAATCAAGGCGTCGCTCCGTGGGCTGCCTGCTGTGCACGCTGCTGCAAGAGCAGCGCATCGGCGCCGGCGCCCAGCAACTGATCGGCGAGTTCCACGCCGACGGCCTGCGGCGACGTGCCCTTGCGGCTGCCGCGATAGATCGTGCGGCCGTCTTCCGAACCGACGACACCGCGCAGCGTCACTGTATTGCCCTGCAGCTCCGCGTAGCCGGCGATCGGCGACTGGCAGCTGCCCTGCAAGCGCAGCGCGAAGGCGCGCTCCGCTTCGCAGCACCGGCGCGAGACGGGATCGTCGAGAACGCCCGTGAGCCGCACGCTGCGTTCATCGTCGATGCGGCATTCGATGCCGACGATGCCCTGGCCGACCGCGGGCAGCGAATGTTCGAAATCGATGTACTGGCGGATGCGCTGCGTATAGCCGAGCCGCGTCAGGCCGGCGGCGGCGAGGATGATGGCGTCGTAGTGGCCTTCGTCGAGCTTGCGCAGGCGCGTGTCGACATTGCCGCGCAGCGGCAGGATTTCCAGATCGGGTCGCAGCGCCTTGAGCTGGCACTGGCGTCGCAGGCTGGAGGTCCCGACGCGCGCACCGTGCGGCAACGACGCGCAATCCGCAAAGCGCTGCGACACGAACGCATCGCGCGCATCGGCGCGGGCGAGCATCGCCGACAGCGTCATGCCGGGCGGCAGTTCGCTCGGCACGTCCTTCATCGAGTGCACGGCGATGTCGGCGCGGTCCTCGGCGATGGCCAGTTCCAGTTCCTTGATGAAGAGTCCTTTGCCGCCGACCTGCGCCAGCGGACGATCGAGTACGCGATCGCCCTGCGTGGTCATCGGCACCAGTACGACCGGCACCTCGGGATGACGCTCGCGCAATAGTGCGGCGACATGTTCGGCTTGCCACAGGGCCAGCCGGCTTTCGCGCGTGGCGATGCGCAGGGGATCGTTCATTCGGCGCTCGGCGTGGACGGCGGCTGCGGTGCCGTGGGCGCTGCAGCGACGGGCGCCGCGACCGCCGGCGCAACGACGACGGTTTCGGCCCGCCGCACTTCGACGAACAGCCGCAGCAGCGCAATGATCAGCGCCAGCACGACGGGCCCGAGGAACAGGCCGATCGCGCCGAACGCGGCGAGGCCGCCGAGTACGCCGATGAACACGGTGAGCGTGCCGACATTCGCGCGGCCCGAGACCAGCATCGGCCGCACGACGTTGTCGACCAGCGAGACCAGCAGTGCGCCCCAGATCACCATGAAGATCGTCGCGCCCCAGCGTCCCTGCGCTGCGAGCACGAGCGCTGCAGGCACCCATACCAGCGCCGTACCGCCGAAAGGCAGCAGCGAGGCGAGCACCGCGATGACCGCGAACACCAGCGGCGAGGGCAGGCCGACGATGAGGAAGGCGATGCCGACGAGCGTGCCCTGGATCAGCGCCGTCAGTCCCGTGCCGAGCACCATCGCCCGCGTCACCGCGGCGAGGTGATCGAACAGGCGCGACTTCTGTTCTTCCTCCATCGGAATCAGTTCGCGTGCGGTGGCGAGGAAGTCGCGGCCGTCGCGGACGAAAAAGAACAGCAGGAACAGCATCAGCACGAAGCCGACCACGGTGCCGATGGCGCCGAGGAATACGCGCCCGCCCATGGACGCCAGCCAGTGCAGCACCTCGTTCGCGCCCTGCCGCAGCCAGTTGCCGATCTGCGTGGCATCGATGTCGAACAGGGATTCGAGCCGGGCGAGCAGGTCCTGCGCCCAGGGCCAGGGAACACTCGCGAGGTCGAAGCCGTTGGAGGAAGTCCGATTCGCGAGCAGCTCCTGTCCGTGTCTGACCAGGTCGCCCACCTGCGCCGCAAAGGCGGCGGCCATGGCGCCCAACGGACCGAGGAACAGGATCAGCACGGCGAAGGTGAGCAGCAGCGCCGAGGCCTGCGGGCGGTTGCGCAGCAGCCGTGTCAGCCGCAGGTGCAATGGATACAGCAGGAATGCCAGGAACGCCGCCCACAGCATCGGGCCGAGGAACGGTGTGAGGATCCTGAACAGCGCGAGCGCCAGCACCACGCAGGTGACGAGCACGAAGGTGCGTCGATAGAAGCGGTCGCGGTCGTTCGCCTCGTGCGACAACTCCATTGGGGATACTCCGGCCAGGGGATGACTTGAAGAACGGCGGGCGCGGCCATGCTAACACTGCGGCAACTACCGAGTTAATCGTGGACCTTTGATGCCTTCTCCCGGGTTGCTGAGTTTTACAGCCGCGGAATACCATGCCATGCCATCGAGGCCAGTCACCAGGTCGGGCCGCTCACACACCCAGGGGCGTGGCCGATCGAGCCGGGTGTCACGAACCAGGAAACGGAGCCGAGGATCCACAATGAGCAGCGAAGTCACTACAGATCGATTGGTCGAAGACCTGAAGACCGTCATGAATGACGCCGAAGCCCTGCTGCGCGCGACCTCGGCCCAGACCGGCGAGAAGATCCAGGAAGTACGCGCCCGTGCCGAGGAATCGCTTCGTCAGGCGCGGGTACGCCTCTCCGAAGTCGAAGAGGAGGCGTTGCGTCGCGCGCGCGAGCTGGCGGATGCCACCGAAGAATACGTTCGCGACAACCCCTGGCAGTCGGTGGGCATTGCCGCGGGCATCGGCCTGGTGCTCGGCATCCTGATCAGCCGTCGATGAAGATGGTTCTGACGGGACGCCGCACGCATGGATGACGCTCCGCACGATCGCGATCCGGCCCCGGTCACGGGACTGTTCCAGTCCCTGAGCAACTTCGTTGCCACGCTGGTCGCGATCGCGCACACGCGTCTGCAGCTGCTGACGACCGAGATCCAGGAAGAAGTCCAGGAAGTCGCGCAGCTGCTGATCTGGTCGTTCATCGCGTTGTTCGCCGCGATGATGGCGCTGTTCCTCGGCGCGCTGACCATCATCTTCGCGTTCTGGGACACGCACCGGATTCTCGCGGCCCTCCTCATGACCGGCGCCTTCCTGCTGATCGCCGCGATCGGCGGCATCATGCTCATGCGCCGGCTCAAGGCGAAGCCGCCGATGCTGGATGCGACGCTCGCGGAACTGGCCAAGGACCGCGATCAGCTGCGGGCACGCCTGTGAGCGAACGCACCCTCACGCTGAGCCAGCGACGCACCGCGCTGCGCGCGCACTGCGCACTGCAGCGCGAGGAACTTGCGCACATCGTCGACAACGACGAATCGCGACTGGGCTCGGTGGATCGCGGCATCAACCTCGTCCGCCGCTACGCAACGCGCCCCCTGCTGCTCGGCGGCGGCATGGCGCTGCTGGCGCTCGTCGGTCCGCGCCGCCTGCTGCGCTGGGCCGGCCGCAGCGCGGTGTTCGTCACTGCGGGCCAGCGGCTCTTCCGGTTGTTGCGCTGAAGAGAAGAGTTGGAGTTTCACACGGAGATCACGGAGACCACGGAGTTCAAGGCAAAGAAGAAGGAGGAGTTTCCACGGGGGACACGGGGAGCACGGGGACAAGAAGAGATTTTCTGTTCCGAGACCCCGTGTTCCCCGTGTCCCCCGTGGAAAATCCTCTTCTTCCGACCTCCGTGGCCTCCGTGATCTCCGTGTGAAACTCCGATTCTTCAGGATTCCCCACGGATACGGCGTAACAGTTCGGACGCGTGCCGCCGGCTGACTTCCAGCACATCGCCGCACTCCCTGACGCGCACGTTGTACTTGCCTTCCTCGGTGCGCTCGACGGCCGAGATCTGTTTCTCTGCGACCAGTGCGTTGCGATGGATGCGCACGAAGTCGGTCGCGAATTCTTCCGCCAGCGCTTTCAATGATTCGTCGATCAGGCTCTCGCCGCCCTTGTGGCGCACGGTCACGTACTTCTGATCGGCGAGGAAGTAATAGATGTCGGCGACGGGAATCAGCTTCAGCTGATCGCCGAGCCGCGCACAGATCTGGTCGCGCCGGTGCTCGAGCCGCGCCGATTGCGCGACCTTGACGAGTCGCGACGGCGAGATGCGCGAGGCATGGCGCAAGGCATGCGCCAGCTTCTCCTTGCGAACGGGCTTGAGCAGGTAACCGACCGCTTCGGTTTCGAAGGCTTCGACCGCGTACTGATCGTAGGCGGTGGTGAAGATGACCGCGGGCGGATCCTGCAGCGTGTCGATGTGCCGCGCTACTTCGATGCCGGAGATGCCCGGCATGCGCACGTCCAGCAGCACGATGTCGGGCTGCTGCTCGCTGCAATACGCGAGCGCTTCCTCGCCGTTGCCGGCTTCGGCAATCGACTCGTAGTCGCCGATTTCCTCGAGCAGCCGCCGCAACCGGTCGCGGGCCGGCGCTTCGTCGTCAACGATCAGCAGATTCATGTGTCATGCGTCGCAGAGACCGAATAGAGAAGAGAATGGCCGCAAAAAGGCGCAAGAATCGCAAGGGTAAGAAATACATTTCCGACCTTTGAGCCCTTTGCGCTTTTTTGCGGCCATTCCTCTGAATCCGGGGTCCGCGCAGTTCATTCCCTTTCCTGCCCGGCAGCATACGGGAAGACGAGGCGCGCAGAAAACTCGCCGTCCTTCTGGCGCGTTTCGATGCGGGCGCGGCCGGGCCAAGCGAGTTCCAGGCGCTGGCGGATGTTTTCCAGGGCCATGCGGTTGCCCTCGCGTTCGCCGTAGCCTGCCTGTGCGGGGATCGGGTTGCGGACTTCGATCTCCACGTCGTGCTGGCGGCGGCGTCCGGTGATGGTGACGGTGCCGCCGGCCGGCAGCATTTCGATGCCGTGATACACGGCATTTTCCAGCAGCGGCTGCACGATGAGGCTGGGCACCGGCGTGTTGAGCGGTAGATCGTCGATGTGCCACTCCACGCGCAGTCGGGGTCCGAGGCGCAGCTGTTCGATGCGCTGGTGCGTGCGCGCGATGTCGAGTTCCTCGCGCAGCGTGATCATCGTGTCCGCTTCCGCGAGGCTCGCGCGGAACAGGTCGGCCAGATCTTCCACCGCCTGCTCGGCGCTGTCGGGATGGGTGCGGGTCAGTGCCGCGATCGTGTTCATGCTGTTGAACAGGAAGTGCGGGCGGATGCGCGCCTGCAACGCGCGGATGCGCGCCAGCGCTTCCATTTCGATGCTGCGTTTCCATTCCGCGCTGACGTAGAAGTAGCGCAGCGCGAGCGAGCTGACGATGAAGCCGACCACCATGTTCCGCAGCAGGAAGCCCGCGTGCGTGTTCGGAAACAGCAGGCTCGATTCGACATGGCCGGGGTTCAGCGCGCTGCCGACCTGGTACACGACTTCGGAGACGACACCGACGGTGCCGACCAGCAGCGCAATGGCGATAGACGCGGCCCGCGCCGCCGGCATGCGCTCCAGCCAGCGCCGGCTGCGACACAGCACCGCCGCGCAGACGAGCCCGATCCACAGCAGGAACAGCGATGAGCTCGCCAGATCGATCCAGAAATTCTCGTGCAGCGCCTGGCGTGCGATGGCGAAGATGATCGCAACGAGTTCGGCGATCAGCACGATGGCCAGGACGGCGGACCCCTGGCAGAAGTCGGGCAGGAACAGTCGGGTCGCGGGGCCGCGGGTGTCGGAATCGGTCGCGGACATCGCGGCTCGGCCGATTACGTTTCGTCGGCGCGTTTGGGATCGGCCGCCGCGGCGGCGAACAACGCGTCTTTCAGATGGAACAGCGTGGAGATGTCTTCATCGCCGTGTCCCTGCTCGATGAGGCGTCGATAGTGGACCAGCGTCATTTCGATCAGCGGCAGCTGCACGCCATGACGCTGCGCCATGGCGCGGCAGATTTTCAGATCCTTCTCGTGCAGGCGCACGCGGAAGCCCGGGGGATAGCTGTCGCGCACGATGTTCGGCGCGCGATTCACGAAGTACCAGCTCGATCCCGCGCCCTTGCCGAGGGTTTCGATCAGCTTGTCGAGCGGCAGGTCCTCGGCCTTGGCGAAGGCCATGGCTTCGGCGACGGCCTGGATGACGCCGGCGCACATGATCTGGTTGGTCGCCTTCGCAGCCTGACCCGAACCGGTCGGGCCGAAATGCGTGACGGTGCGTCCCATGGCTTCGAGCACGGGACGGGCGCGCTGGAACACGTCGTCATCGCCGCCGCACATGACGGCCAGCGTGCCGTCGCGCGCGCCTTCGACGCCGCCGCTCACCGGCGCATCGATGAAGTGAGCGCCGCGCTCGCGCAATCGCAGCGCGGCGGTGCGCGCGGTGTTGGCGCCGACGGTCGAGCAGTCGATGACGATGGCGTCGCGCCGGATGGTCGGCAGCAGCGCGTCGACCATCGCGAGTACGTCGTCGTCCGCGGAGACGCACATCGCGATGGCATCGCACAGCGTCGCCAGATCCGCTGGCGTCTTCGCGACGACGCAGCCGGTTTCACGGGCGATGGCTTCGGCTTTCGCGGCCGTGCGATTCCAGACCGCAGCCAGCAGGCGGTGCTTGTGAAGATTGCGCGACATGCCCAGGCCCATGGCGCCGAGTCCGATGAAACCGATACGCCGGGGAGCGGGCAGGGAAGTAGTCATCAGCAGGGAAAACTCCGGGACGGGACGCGGGGATTGTACGTCCGGGCCCGCCGGAATTTCATGGCCGGGTCGGCGACCCGGCCGCGGGAATCATTTGCAGAACTCGTCCATCGTCGACTTGGCGGAGCTGCGCGCGGCATCGAGTTCGGCATCGCTGAGGTAACGGCGCTCGCCATTGGCCTGCGTTTCGTACAGCCGCTGCGAGGTCGCGTATTTGTCGTAGCGTTCGCGCGCCTTGGTGCAGCGCTCTGCCTTGTCCTTCGCGGTCAGCTCTGCGGCCGACTGCTGATCGGTCTGCGCAGCGTTCGACTTCTGCCGGGCTTCGTCCGTGGCTTTGAGCTTTGCCAGTTCGGCCTGTTCGCGCGCCTGGACTTCGACGACGTCCGTCTTGCGCGACTGCACGTTGAGGCGTTCGGCCGGCAGGGTCGGCGGCTTGTCCGTGTACTGCACGTTGCCCTGGGCGTCCTTGAACATGTAGACGTCGGCGTGCGCAGCGCCGGCGCAGAGCACGACAGCCGCAGCGGTCAGGGTCAGTGAATATCGCAACATCGCCATCTCCAGGACGTTGATCGGATCGTTCGCGGTCGTTGCCGCGGACGGACGTGCGCATCGGCACGACAGTGGGGCCAGTGTGCCCGTGTCGCGCGCCGAATCCCTTGATGCGGGTCACCGTTATGCCCGCTGCCCGTCGTTCTCGCAGCGCCGGGTTCGTGCGCGCCGGCGTGGACATTTCTTCAATGGCGACAGGGACTTGCGTCGTCCCGGCTGCATCGGATTCGGCCCGGCCGAGTGTATCAGGAAGGTTTGCGGACTGAGTCAAGACAGGCCCGCGAGGCGCGCGGACTGAGGACTGCGTCACGCTCCGGTCGCGCAAAAAGAAACGGGCGCTTGCGCGCCCGTTTCTGCGAGTGACGGCGAGGTCGCCGCCCTCATCGACGTCAGAGGTTGTAACCGCGCTCGTCGTGCAGGCTGAGGTCCAGGCCCTCTTCTTCCTGCTCGGTCGTGACGCGCAGCCCGACGATCACGTCGACCACCTTCAGGATGATGAAGGAGAGCACGCCCGTGTACACCACCGTGAACAGCACGCTCTTGGTCTGGATCCAGACCTGGCTCGCGATCGTGGCGCCTTCGCCCGGCTCCCACACGCCGCCCATCGCCGGGAAGGCGAAGACGCCGGTCAGGATCGCGCCGACGATGCCGGCGATGCCGTGGACACCGAAGACGTCGAGCGAATCGTCATAGCCGAGCGCGCGCTTCACCGTCGTGGAGAACAGGAAGGCCATGTAGCCGGCGACCACGCCGATGACCAGCGCGCCGACCGGTCCCACCGTGCCGGCGGCCGGTGTGATGCCGACCAGGCCGGCGACCGCGCCCGAAGCGATGCCCAGCAGCGAGGGTTTGCCGTGCTTGATCCACTCGGCAAACATCCAGGCCAGTGCCGCGGTACCGGTGCAGATCTGGGTCACGAGCATCGCCATGCCGGCGCTCGCGCCTGCGGCCAGCGCGCTGCCGGCGTTGAAGCCGAACCAGCCGACCCACAGGATGGAGGCGCCGACCAGCGTCAGGCCGAGGTTGTGCGGAGGCATCGCGGTGGTCGGATAGCCCTTGCGCTTGCCGAGCACCAGTGCGGCGACCAGGCCGGCGATACCGGCATTGATGTGCACCACCGTGCCGCCGGCGAAGTCCAGCACGCCCCAGTCCCACATGAGCGCGCCATCGCCGCTCCACACCATGTGCACCATCGGCACGTAGCAGATCGTGAACCACAGCGTGAGGAACAGCAGCATCGCCGAGAACTTCATGCGCTCGGCGAACGCGCCGACGATCAGCGCCGGCGTGATGATCGCGAACGTCATCTGGAAGGTGGCGAACAGCGACTCGGGAATGGTGCCGACCAGCGAATCGAGCGTCACGTCGGAGAACAGCGCCTTGTCCAGGCCGCCGATGATCGAGTTCAGGCCGAACGCACCTGCCTCCATGCCGGTGGTGTCGAACGACATGCTGTAGCCGTAGATCGTCCACAACACCGTCATCAGGCCGGCGGTGGCGAAGCACTGCATCAGCACCGACAGGATGTTCTTCGAGCGCACCATGCCGCCGTAGAACAGCGCCAGTCCCGGAATGGTCATGAACAGCACGATCGCCGTCGCCGTCAGCATCCAGGCGGTATCGCCGCTGTCGAGCGTCGGAGCCGCTTCCTCGGCGGGCGCCGCTTCTTCTGCCGCTGCCGCCTCTGCAGGCGCTGCGACGGCTTCCGCTGCAGTCGGCTCGGCCGGCGTGTCCTGCGCCAGCGCCATGTTGGACCCGGTGAAGGTCAGTGCGAACAGCACGACGCTCCACAGGCAAGTGAGCACGCGGCTCGTGGACCAAGGTCTTTTCACTGTCGTTCTCCTACGGGAAGAATTTATTTAGTTGCCAGGAGGTGCTCGAAAAAAACTAAACCGCCTCGACGCCTGTCTCGCCAGTACGAATGCGAACCGCCTGCTCGAGGTTGATCACGAAAATCTTGCCGTCGCCGATCTTTCCGGTACGGGCGACGTTGGTGATCGCCTCGACTACCTGCTCGGCGATCGAATCGTCGACCGCCAGCTCGATCTTGGTCTTGGGGAGAAAATCCACCCGGTATTCGGCGCCCCTGTACAGCTCGGTGTGACCGCGCTGCCGACCAAAGCCCTGCACTTCCGTCACCGTGATGCCCTGAACGCCGATATCCGCGACGGCCTGACGGACGTCATCCAGCTTGAACGGCTTGATGATCGCGGTTATCAACTTCATCGCACTCCGGCTCCTGGAAGGTCATGGGCGCGAGCGGCGAAGGTTTCGTGGTGAACTCTTGAGCACTCGTTTCGCGCCGCATCGGAAATGCACTTTCTGTGCCACGAAATCGGCAAGGTGAAACGGTGTTACCGCCTCGACGGGATACAGGGAACGCACCCGATTAGTGCGAAATTTCCCGATGCCTGCCTCAGACTGGCGCAAGGCGGTTCAAAACAAGCGGCAAGACCGTCCCGCGTGGGCGACAGGGCTGCGAAAAGGGTGCAAGCGCCCGCGGTCCGCGGCCAATCGCTCGCACCTTGCCTTGCCTGTATGCGCTGCCTAGAGTTCGGCCGATTCCGTTACCAAGGCGCTCCCATGGATCCCCGCAGCATCGACGACCTCGCCCGCCGGCTCGCTTCCGCCGTTCCCGACAGCCTCCACGCCGTGCGCCGCGATCTGGAGAGCAACTTCAAGGCCGTCCTGCAATCCGGCCTGTCGAAGCTCGATCTGGTGACCCGCCAGGAATTCGATGTCCAGGCCGGCGTCCTGCGCCGCACCCGCGAAAAACTCGAAGCGCTGGAAGCGCGGCTCGCGGCGCTGGAGAAGCCGAAGAGCTGAAGACTGGAAGACCGGAAGGATTTCCACGGGGAACACGGGGATCACGGGGCAGAAAGGCAACCAAGGAAGGTATCGACGTGGCAAAGGAATGCCCGCCAGACATCATCGATCTAACGCTGACGGCCGCAACGATCGTTCATCGCAACCTCGGACCCGGATTGCTCGAGTCCGTGTATGAGGCAGCACTCGCTTATGAGCTTCGGTCGGTTGGCATAGCAGTCCGCACGCAAGTTGCGTTTCCGGTCATGTATCGGGGTGTCGACCTTGGGATTGGCTTTCGCGCAGACATGATTGTTGCGGAGAGCCTGATCCTGGAGATCAAATCGCTCCGCGCCGTCGACGCCTCGCATGTTTCCCAACTGCTGACGTATCTGCGCCTGGGTGACATGCGCATCGGATTCATACTGAATTTCAATCATCGGTTGCTGAAAGATGGGATCAAACGGGTTTCGCTCTTTTCTTCACCCCGTGATCCCCGTGTCCCCCGTGGAAATTTTTCTTAGTCTTTGAGGAGCGCCAAGGATGGCAATGGCAACGGTATTGAGCCGCGCGCAGCACGGCATGGAAGCGCCGCAGGTGCGGGTCGAGGTGGACATCGGCAACGGATTGCCTGCATTCACCATCGTCGGTCTGCCCGAGGCGGTGGTGAAGGAAAGCAAGGATCGCGTGCGTGCGGCGATCGCGAACTGCAACTTCGAGATGCCCGCCGGGCGCATCACCGTGAATCTGTCGCCGGCCGATCTGCCGAAAGAAGGCGGGCGGTTCGATCTGCCGATCGCGGTCGGCATCCTGCTCGCGTCCGGCCAGTTGCCCGACACGCAACTGCAGCGCTGCGAGCTGTACGGCGAGCTTTCGCTCAGCGGTGAAGTGCAGCCGGTGAAGGGCGCGTTGCTGTCGGCACTGGCGGCTGCACGAGTCGATCACTCGTTGATCGTGCCGCCCGCCAATGCGGCCGAAGCACAGCTCGTCACACGGTGCCGTGTCGCCGTCGCGACGCATCTGCTGGAAGTCGCGGCGCATGCAACGCAGGCCAGTCCGCTGAATTTCCAGCTCGGCGAACCGTTGCCCGACGTCATTCCGCCGGGTCTGGATCTCAGCGACGTGCGCGGTCAGCATCAGGCGCGGCGCGCGCTGGAAATCGCCGCTGCCGGTCAGCACAGTCTGCTGTTCGTCGGTCCGCCGGGGACGGGCAAAACCATGCTGGCACAGCGACTGCCCGGATTGCTGCCGCCCATGAGCGAAGCGGAAGCGCTGGAAGTGGCAGCGGTTCGCAGCATCTGCGGCGCGTCCATCCGGTTGAACGAGTGGCGCGTGCGGCCGTTTCGTTCGCCGCATCACACCGCGTCGGCCGTCGCATTGGTGGGCGGCGGTGCGATGCCGCGGCCGGGCGAGATCTCGCTGGCTCACAACGGCGTGCTGTTCCTCGATGAACTGCCAGAATTCGGCCGGCATGTGCTCGAAGTGCTGCGCGAACCGCTCGAGAACGGTTGCATCACGGTGTCGCGTGCCGCCCAGCAACTGGAATTCCCAGCCAGTTTTCAGCTGATCGCGGCCATGAATCCCTGCCCGTGCGGCCATCTCGGCGATGCACAGGGTCGTTGCCGCTGCAGTGTCGAGCGGGTCGAGAAGTATCGGGCGCGCATTTCAGGTCCGGTGCTCGACCGGCTCGACATGCATGTCGAAGTGCCGCGCGTGGCAGCCAGCGCGCTCTATGACAACGACGTGGAATGCGAATCGACCGCAGCGGTCGCGGCCCGCGTGCGCTGTGCGCGTGCATTGCAGATCGAGCGCCAGGGCAAGGCGAATTCGAAACTGGGCAACCGCGAAATGAAGGAGCATTGCCGCGCGGGTCGATCGGCAGCGGCGATGCTCGAACGCGCGACCACGGCGCTGGGGCTTTCGGCCCGCGCGCATCACCGGATCCTGCGCGTGGCGCGAACGATCGCCGATCTCGCTGGCACCAGCGAGATCGATGAACTGCAGATGGGAGAGGCGATTGCGTTGCGGCGCTTCGACCGCAACGCGAAGGCGGCGGGCTGAGCCGCCGCGTGCGAAGCCGGGACTTACTTGGCGGCAGCGACCATGTAGTCGACAGCGTTCATGATGGACTTGTCCGCCAGATCGACGCGACCGCCCTTCGGCGGCATGAAGCCGGACTGACCCTGGAAACCCTCGATCGAATGCTTGTGCAGCGTATCGAGCCCCTTGGCGATGCGCGGACCCCACGCGCCCTTGTCGCCGTACTTCGGCGCGCCGGCGACGCCGGCGCCGTGACAGGCGATGCAGGCCATGCTGTAGACCTGGTCGCCGGGCAGCTCCGCCGCCGGTTCGGCAGCCTGCGGCTTGGCGGGCGCCAGCGCTGAATTGTCCTGACCGCTCACCGCCACCTTGGCGACGGGAGCAATCCGGTCATTGACGGCGGCCTGCATGGCCGGATCCTGATGAACGTGGGCTTCCTGCGTATCCACTGCGACGTTACGGGCCAGCACCCAGATACCGAGGGCGATGAGCATCAGGATGCCCAGCACCAGGGAGAAGATATTGAAGAACTTCTTGTCGTGCGCAGCGCTCACAGCGGCTCCAAAAGCAAGGGGGGCTCAAAACGGGCGCGCAAGTATAGCGGCCCGCCGCCGGGCCTCAAACCGCAAAAAACCTGAAGGAAATCCGGCGCGAGCAATTCCGGGTTCATTCGACCGGCGCTCGGCGTGCCGTTGCGGGTTGGACCCCGCGGGCGCCGCCCCTTAATATCCCGGCCCCGCCGAAGCACGCGCCCGTAGCTCAGCTGGATAGAGTACTGCCCTCCGAAGGCAGGGGTCACTGGTTCGAATCCAGTCGGGCGCGCCATCTCCTGCTATCGTCCCGCCGTCATTCCGACGAACCGGACGTTCGTTCATGTCGACTCAAGAACAGACCCTGGCCGGCCGCACCATCGCCGTGCCCGAAACCCGCGAGCTGGACGTGTTCTCGGCGATGCTCGAGCGGCGCGGCGCCACGGTGCTGCGCTGTCCGCTGGTCGCGATCCTCGATGCGCCCGATCCGCAGCCGGTGCTCGAGTGGGTACGTCACTTCAACACCGGCACGGTTCACGATCTGATCCTGCTCACGGGCGAAGGACTGCGCCGCATCCTGCGCTGCATCGACGTCCATGCGCCCGATCATCGCGACGAGTTCATCCGGGCGCTGACGAAGGTTCGCAAGATCACCCGCGGCCCGAAGCCCGCCAAGGCGCTGCGCGAGCTTGGCCTGAAGCCGGACATCGCGGCGGAAGTGCCGACCACCGAAGGCGTGATCGAATCGCTGCGCAAGGCGGGCAGCCTTGCTGCACGCAGCGTCGGCGTGCAGCTGTACGGCACCGAGCCGAACCTGCCGCTCGTGAACTTCCTGCGCGATGCCGGCGCGACCGTGCGGACGGTGGCTCCTTATATCTACGCCGACAAGGCCGACGACGACGCAGTGCGCGCGCTGCTCACGAAAATGGCGAACGGCGAAGTCGACGTCATCGCCTTCACCAGCACGCCGCAGGTCGAACGCATCTTCGCCGTCGGGCCCCCGGAACTGGTGCAGCAGGCGCTGGAGCGCACGGAAATCGCCGCCATCGGCCCGGTGGTGGCCGAGGCGCTGCAGCGCCATCAGGTCACCGCGCGCCTCATGCCGCACGATTCCTTTTTCATGAAACCGCTGACGAGCGCCATGGCAGACGGACTCGGCCCGCGCACCTGAGCCGCCGTCGTACTTGCCACAATCGGCCCCCCGGCATTTAAGGAGTAGAACGGCCCGCATCGTCGGGTAGGGAGCCAGGCCGTGAGAATTGCATTGATCGGGGCGAGCGGAAACGTCGGATCGCGACTCGCGGCGGAGTTCGTCGCCCGCGGACACACGGTCACGGGCATCGTGCGATATCCCGAAAATGCCACGCCCAGCGAACGCCTCTGCATCGTGAAGGGCGATGCCCGCGATGCGACGGCGCTCGCTGCGCTCATTGCAGGACACGACGTCGTCGTCAGCTCGGCCCGCCATCTCGACAGCGATGCGCGTTCGACCATCGACGCGGTGAAGACCGCCCGCGTACCGCGACTGGTGGTCGTCGGCGGCGCCGGCAGCCTGGAAGTCGCGCCGGGAAAGAAACTGCTGGATACGCTGGAATTTCCCGCCGCATACAAACCGGAAGCCGTGGCCGGCGCCGCATTTCTCGATCTGCTGCGCGCCGAACCGGAACTCGACTGGACCTACGTTTCGCCGTCCGCCGAATTCGTCGCCGGACAACGCACGCAGCGATTCCGTCTCGGCGGCAACGAACTGCTCACCGACGCGCGCGGCCGCAGCTGGATTTCGATGGAGGACTACGCCCTCGCGCTCGCCGATGAACTGGAGAAGCCGGCGCACCGCCGCCAGCGCTTCACCGTCGGCTATTGACTGCTTCCTGTGGGGCCGGCTTCAGCCGGCCTCTGAGGAGTCAGGCTGAAGCCTGACCTACAGGAAGAATCCGTCATCCGTCGTAGCGTCGATGGATCGCCGCAAAGCGCATACGCAACTGTTCGACACGTTCCTCCGGCGACACCTTCGCACAATCCGCCGGCAGCGCCTACGCCAGCTCGGCGCGCTTCACCCGCCGCGTATCGAGCACGGTGCCTGCGCTCGTCATGAGATTCCGTGATCGGGCAGCCAGATCGAGTGATAGCGCCCGCTGTCGAGCGCCTCGAGCCGCGACAGATCGAGCGGCAGCGTCGTGCGCAGGAATGCGGCGCGAAGTATTTGTCGTCTGAAGTTGGAAGAGGAAGAGAGGCCGCAAGGACCGCACAAAAGAAATCGAATTCTTTTGTGAGGTCTTTGCGGCTCTCGTTCTTGCTCCTGCTCTCTTGCTGTGGGGCCGGCTTCAGCCGGCCTGCTGGACAAGAAGTCAGGCTGAAGCCTGACCTACAGGAAGAAAGTCAGCCGGCGATGCAGCGATTGCGTCCCGTTTCCTTGGCCTGGTACAGCGCCTTGTCGGCGCGGTCGAACGCGGCGCCGGCGGAGTCGTTGTCGAGCAGCGCGGTGACGCCGCCGGAGATGGTGATGGAGACCGGTGTGCCGCGGAAATGGAAGCCGATGGCGGCGATGGCATTGCGCATGTCGTCGATGACGCGCATGGCATCGTCGATGCGCGTGCCTTCGAGGATCATCACGAACTCTTCGCCGCCGTAGCGCGCCACGAAGTCCGTGCGCCGGATGCGGCCGGCAAGGCAGTCGGCAACGGCGCGCAGCACGCGGTCGCCGGCGCGATGGCCGTAGGTGTCGTTGACGCGCTTGAAGTGATCGACGTCCATGACGGCGAGGCAGGCGGGCGCGTTCAGGCGGCGGCAGCGTTCGAGTTCTTCCTCGATGCGCTTGTCGTAGGCGAGACGGTTGGGAATCTTGGTGAGCTGATCGATCGCCGACAGGCGCTGTTCGTCCTGCAGCTGGGTCTGCAGCAGGCGGGCGCGGCCTTCGAGTTCGGCGATGCGCGAGCGCATCTGTTCGTTGCGCGTCCGCATTTCGTTCGAGAATGCGGTTTCGCGCTGGCGGAAGGCCTGCAGGTGCAGATCGATCGAATCGAGCCGGTTGCGCACCAAGCCGCGGATCTGCTGCAGATCGTCGGCGGCCTCGACGCTCTCGCCCATGGCTTTCATCTCGCCGGTGAGCTGCAGGCTGAGCGTTTCGCTGCTGGCGCGCGACTGGTTCTGGGCCTGGCTCTGCTCGGCGACGAAGCGGCCGACTTCATCGAGCTTGCTCGCCATGTGCGTGAGCAGCGCTTCCAGTTCCTGCCGCGCGTGCTCGATGCGCTTGATGCGCTGGCCGACCAGATCCATCAGCGACGACAGCACGTCCGGCAGCTGTTCCGGCGACAGTGCCGCGCCGAGCCGTGCGTCGACGGCATCGATCTGGCTGACCAGCGAGCTGTCGCGTCGCAGTTCGACGAGCAGTGCCACCAGCACCACGCGGACGCGTTCGTCGATGCGGGGCGCGAGCGGCGGTGCGGCCGCAGGCCTGACCGCCACCGGTTGCGTCGCAATGAAAGACGCCGCAGGCGACAGGTCCAGCGCCTGGATCGCTTCGGTCAGCGCCGGCGTGATCTTTTCGAGTTCGTCGTGCGAGACCTCGCGCCGCAGCGCTGACTGCAGCCGCTTGATCTGTTCGTCGAGTCCCGGCGTCTGGCCGAGCGACGCACTGCACAGCCGGCCGGCGAGCTTCTTCAGCACCGCCTCCATGGCGCGGAAGCGGCGATGTTCGTCTTCGAGCGAGCTCAGGCTGTCGAAGTATTTCTTGCGCCAGTTGTCGGTTTCGGGGGCGGCCGTCTTCACGGACTGAACTGATCCAGCAGCGGGGTTGACCAAATGGATGGAATCATCCGCTCCCGCCGCGTTGGGCGATGCGGCGCGCGTCAAGGAATTCCTGCAGCTCGTCGTGCGGCCGCGCGGATGCCGGCTGCGTCACGCACGCGCGCGGGTGAACCGATTCTCGGAATGAAAAAAATCAGGGAAGCGCGGAGCTAAAGTTCCGCGCGTTGCGGCCGGTGGTTTCTCAGGCCGTGACCGGCGTTGCCGGCGGCGATTGCAGCGTCGCCAGCGCCTGCCGCAGATCGCTGCAGAGATTGTCGGCGCCGATCAGGTCGACGATGCCCGCGCGTTCCAGCTTGCCGCGCACGCGTTCGTTCGCCCCCGTCACCATCACGCGCACGCCGCGCCGCCGCAGGTTCGTGACGACTTCCTCCAGCGTCTCGAGTCCCGTCGCATCGATGAACGGCACCCAGCGCAGCCGGATGATGAGCGTCTTCGGATCGGTGTGCGTCGATGCCAGCGCGCGTTCGAACGTTTCGGCCGCGCCGAAAAAGAACGGGCCTTCGACGCGATACACCAGCACGTCCGGCGGCAGGTGGAGCGTTTCGGTGCCGAACTCGGCGTGCAGCTGCTGCACGGTCTGCTGCTGGACTTCGACGCTGCTCGCCATGCGCCGCAGGAACTGCAGGATGGCGAGGATCACGCCGATGTTCACGGCGACCACCAGATCGACGAACACGGTGAGACCGAACGTCACCAGCAGCACGACCACGTCGGCGCGCGGTGCGCGACGCACCATCTTGAAGAAGTGGCCGGCCTCGCTCATGTTCCAGGCGACCACGAACAGGATCGCCGCCAGCGCCGCGAGCGGAATGTTCGCCGCCAGCGGCGCCAGCAGCAGCACGATGAGCACGAGCGTCGCAGCATGCACGATGCCGGCGAGCGGCGAATTGCCGCCGTTGCGCACGTTGGTGGCCGTGCGCGCGATGGCGCCGGTCGCCGCGAAGCCGCCGAACAGCGGCGCGACCACATTGGCGATGCCCTGGCCGATGAGTTCCTGGTTGGAATCGTGCCGCGTGCCCGCCATGCCGTCGGCGACGACGGCGGACAGCAGCGACTCGATCGCGCCCAGCATCGCGATCGCAAACGCGGGGCCGATCAGTTCGATGATCGTGGAGACGGACAGCGCCGGCATCTGCGGCAGCGGCAGCGTCGAAGGAATGCCGCCGAAGGCCGAGCCGATGGTGGCGACATCCTTGAAGCCGAAGATCATCTGCAGCGCGCCGGCGAACACGACGCCGACGAGCGGACCGGGTACGCGGCTCAGCTGCGGCACGCGCGGCAGCAGCACGATCACGGCGAGCGTCGCGCAGGCGAGCAGTGTCGTCGTCAGGTTCAGCTGCGGCAGTACCTGCAGCGTGTGCCAGAGCTTTTCGTGAAAGTGGGCGCCGGTGACCGCCGGCAGTCCGAAGAAGCTCGGCCACTGCCCCGTCCAGATGATGACGGCGATGCCGGCGGTGAAGCCGAGAATCACCGGATCGGGAATGAACTTGATCACCGTGCCCATGCGCGTGATGCCGAACAGCAGCAGGATCACGCCGGCCATCAGCGTGGCGACCTGCAGCCCGGCGATGCCGTACTGCGCCGTGATGCCGGAAAGAATCACGACGAAGGCGCCGGTGGGTCCGGCGATCTGGATGCGGCTGCCGCCGAACAGCGAGACCACGATGCCCGCGACGATGGCCGTGTAGAGACCCTGCTCGGGCTTCGCGCCGGAGGCGATGGCGAAGGCCATGGCCAGCGGCAATGCAACCACACCGACGACCGCGCCTGCCGCCAGGTTGCGCATCCAGTGTTCGCGCGCCAGCAACCCGGCGCGTCGGGCTTCGAGCAGGGCGATCATGAATTCACGTTTTCATTGGCGGCAGAACCGGATAGTAACGCAACGTCGGCGAAGGGCGGGCTGCCGGGCAGGATGAACACCACGATCGCACCGTTCCGCGGTTATGCTGCGTCTCCCTCGATCCGATGGAGACCGCACATGAATCGCAGAGAGACATTGCTGGCGCTGGGCGCGATTCCCCTGCTTGCCTATGGCGAGGAAAAATCGCCGCAGATCGTGCGCGTGAACAAGACGCCGACCTGCGGCTGTTGCGGCCTGTGGGTGCAGCACCTCGAAAAGGCCGGCTTCAGGACCGAGGTCCGGGATTTCGATGACCTCGCGCCGCTCAAGCAGCGTCTGGGCGTGCCGGCTTCGCTGAGTTCCTGTCACACCGCCGAGGTGGGTGGCTACTTCATCGAAGGCCATGTGCCGGCCGCGGACATCCAGCGTCTGCTCAAGGACCGACGCAAGGGCAAGGGGCTCGCAGTGCCGGGCATGCCGGCCGGTTCGCCGGGCATGGAGGTGTCGTCGGGCCGGGTCGATCGCTACGAGGTGCTGCTGGTACGCATCGATGGTCAGACAGAAGTGTTCTCGACCTACGGTACCTGAGTCGCGACGTTGCGCTCGTCCCTGATCTGGCGCCAACGACGGTACTGATCGGCTTTCCCGGGCGCCGGCTGCTCCTTGCCGGCCAGCCAGAACTCGAACCAGTCGACGATCATTTCCTGGTGCGCCAGCTTGTGCAGCGGTTTCGAGAGGACATGCTGTCCGCTGCGTAAGTACTGCAGCTCGACGGGTTTGTTCTGATCCCGCATGGCGGCGTACAGATCCCAGCAGCTGATGAGGTGCCAGGGATCTGCCGCAGAGAACAGCACGGCGGCTTCGATGCGGCCGGATGCGAGCAGGGGCACACGTTCGCCCCAGAGCCTGAGTCCTGCGCCGTACGGAGCCGCGCCGACGTAGACGTCCTGGTAGGCGCGAGGAATGAAGGAATCCACGCCTGCAAAATAACCGGTGAACGTCACCGGGTCGGTATTGGCAATCACTGCCGCAGCAAATCGATCGGGCGCATTCGCGATCGATGCGGCCGTGGTCCATCCCGTATAGCTGTAGCCGCTGATGCCGACTTTCGTCGGATCGACGAAGCCGTTCCTGACAAGCTGATCGATGCCCGCAAGATAGACGTCCATTCCCAGCTCCGTGGCGTCGCGCCACGATTCCGCATCGGCGGCACTGGGCTCGCGAACCTGCAGCACGATGATGTCGCGCGCCGCCAGCGCCCGTCCGGCGCTGGCCGTATCCGCGTCGCCGACGCGAAAGAACCGCTCCGGATCGAAGCCATGAGTCTGGACGACGAGCGGGTAGCGCCGGTCGGACTGCCAGTGCGGCGGCAACACGAGTCCGCCGCGATGCGTCCTGCCATGACGATCGCGCCATTCGTGGATGCGCACTTCGCCGAGTTCGACCTCGTCGAGCTGCGGATTGGGATCGAAGATCGGTCGTCGTTTTTCCGCGAGCGTGTCCACGGCGACCAGGACCGGTCGTTCGTTCAACGACTCCTGCACGACGAATCGTATTGGCGGAAGGAATTTCCGGTCGGCTTCGCGCGGGGCAAGCCAGCGTTGCCTGTCGCGGTCGATGATCAGCGAGCGATGCAGCTCCTTGCCGAAGGTCTTCAGTGCGACGTACAGCCGGTCGTGCGACACCCAGCGGACTTCGCGTACCAGTTCCGGTGAGTTGCGTTCAGCGGTCAGAACGCAGCGGACGGTGCCTGTGCGGAGATCTGCGACGCCAATGGTGCACGGGTCCGGTTTGCCGCCCGCTGCGACAAGATCGATTTCGGTGATCGCGATCTGCGTATCGTTCGCCGACCAGGCCGCCCTGAACAGCGCGCTGCGTCGATAGCGATACGGACGGACGCTGGCGCCAGCGACGGCCTGCAGCCGGCCGGAGTCGAGATCGACGATCGCGTACGCCGGCGCGGCGGCTTGCGGCGAGGGATACGCGGTCGTTGCGAGCCGGGCGCCATCCGCAGAGAGCGATGCGGTGAGGTTTCCATAGGCCACGCGAAGGCTGACGGGCTGTCGTGTCGCGTCGTCCACGACGGGTTGTGCCTTGTCATCGCGGGCGCGCCACAGGTGCGCCTCCAGCCGGCCGGACAGGTCGTTGCCGCGGAAGTTCGGATACAGCATCGCGATCAGCGGTTTGCCGACGCCGACTTCGATGTCCGGCACGTTCGGCCCGGCCGATTGCCAGAGTTCTTCTTCGTTCACGCCCTTCAATGCGAGGAATGCCAGCGAGCGACCGGCCGCGGCATAGACGGGTACGTCGACGTCGTCCGGAGAGATCGCCGTCCGTGCGCGCGTGGCGATGTCAACACGGAACAGCTGCCGATTCTCGCGGCCATCGCGCCCCAGAAAGGTCAGGCTGCGCGCATCGTCCGCCCAGGCGAGTTCGGAGATCGTGTTGTCGCGGTTGAACCAGTCCGCCGTCAGACCGTTGACTGCGGCAGACATGCGCACGAGAGGAATCGGCTCCGGCGGCGGGCCACCGTTGCGGATGAATGCTCGAACCTCGTCCGTTCCGAACAGCCAGATCGTTCCTTCCGTCACGCCTTCGGGAAGGCGGCCGCGATGCGTGATCTTCGTGATGTAGCGTCCGTCCGGCGAGATCAGCCCATCGTCGGACAGATGATCGCGTTGCGACGACTCGATCGTGCCGAAGTACGCCATCCCGACGGCATCGCGAACTTCGAACGGACGGTTGCCGTGTGCGTTCTCAGCGGTCCATGCCGGCTGTGCGCACAGCAGGAGAAGGAGCATCCCGCCTCCGGCGATCGATCGGGTCGTCTCGTGCGTGCGATGAGAAATGAGTCGCACCCGATCCGCGGCGACGCGATACGACATGGCTATCGCGCGTCCCGCAGGATCGCCCGCGCCCCCACTTCCGCAATCGCATACGTCGGCGCGTTCGTATTCCCGGAAGTGATCCGCGGCATGATCGACGCGTCGACCACGCGCAGGCGGTTCACGCCGTGCACGCGCAGGTCGGCGTCGACGACGGCGAGCGCATCGCTGCCCATGCGGCAGGTGCCGACGGGATGGAAGATCGTCGTGCCGAGTTCGCCGGCGGCGCGTACGAGTGACAGGTCGTCTTCGACGCTGGCGCCGGGACGGTATTCCTCGGGGCTGTATTTCTGCAGCGCCTGCGCCGCCATGATGCGGCGGGTGAAGCGGATCGAATCGACGGCGACGCGGCGGTCGTCCTCGTCCTGCAGGTAGTTCAGTTTGATCGCGGGGAAATCGGCAGTGCTGGCGCTGCGGATGCGGACCCAGCCGCGCGAACGCGGACGCAGGTTGCACACGCTCGGCGTGATCGCGGGAAAGTCGTGCAGCGGATCGCCGAACCTGTCGAGCGACAGCGGCTGCACGTGCCACTCGATGTTCGCGCTCGGCTGAGACGGATCGCTGCGTGCGAACGCGCCGACCTGCGACGGCGGCATCGTCAGCGGACCGGTGCGCAGCGCGAAGTACTGCATGGCCATTGCCGCCTTGCCCCACAGCGTGCCGGCCATCTGGTTCAGCGTGCGCACGTTGCTGACCTTGTACTGCAGGCGGATTTGCAGATGATCGTGCAGGTTCTCGCCGACGCCGGGCAGCGCATGCACGACGGGAATCTGCAGCGACTGCAGCAGATCGGGCGCGCCGATGCCGGAGACCTGCAGCAGTTGCGGTGAACCGATGGCGCCGGCGGCGAGAATCGTTTCGCGGGTGGCGCGGACTTCATGCACCTGATCGCCGCGCCGGAAGCGCACGCCGGTGCATTCGCGTCCGGAGAACAGCAGGCGTTCGACGTGGGCGTGCGTCAGCACCGTGAGATTGGATCGCTGCAGCACCGGTTTCAGGAAGGCATCGCTGGCGCTCCAGCGCCGGCCGCGTTTCTGGGTGACCTGGAAGTACGCGCTGCCGGCGTTGTCGCCACCGTTGAAGCAGCCGATCTGGTTGATGCCGCACTCGGCGGCAGCAGCGCGCCAGGCATCGAGAATGTCCCAGCGCACGCGCGGATTCTCGACGCGTACTTCGCCGCCCGCGCCATAGCCGTCGACCGCGCCGCCGGCGAAATCTTCGAGCGACTGGAAGATCGGCTGTACCTCATCCCACGACCAGCCGCGATTGCCGAGCGCGGCCCAGTGATCCCAGTCCTCGCGCTGGCCGCGCATGTAGATCATGGCGTTGATCGAGGAACAGCCGCCGAGTCCGCGGCCGCGCGCGTAATGGATCGAGCGGCCGGCGAGATGTTCGTCGGGATCGGTCTGGTAGCACCAGTCGGTGCGCGGATTGGCGATGGTGTAGAGGTAGCCGACCGGGATGCCGATCCAGAAGTAGTCATCCTTGCCGCCGGCTTCGAGCAGCAGCACGCGATGCCGCGGATCGCGCGACAGCCGGTTCGCCAGCAGGCAGCCGGCGCTGCCGGCGCCGATGATGATGTAGTCGAATCGGTCGAAGTCGCTGCTCGGTGCGGTCATGCGCGAGGATGGTGACCTGCGGGATCTTTATCTTCTGTGGGGCCGGCTTTAGCCGGCCTTCTGAGGAGTCAGGCTGAAGCCTGACCCACAGGAGAAAGGATCACAACCGACGAGGTTGCCCGGAAAGGTGAATACGAGTGAGAATACTTCTCATCTGTATTCGCACTGAAGCCGCTTTCCGAGGTAAAGACGATGCGTTCCAGAGTGAAAGGCGTTGCCGTAGTCATGGCAGCGGGGATGGGCTGTGTCGTACCGGTGTTCGTATCGACGGCCCTGGCCGCGGACGATGCGACGCTGGAAGCGGTGCTGGTCACGGCCAAGCGCGCCGACCGCGTCAGCAAGGGCGCCACCGGTCTCGATCTCGCGATCGAAGACACGCCGCAGTCGATCAGCGTCGTCACCGCGGAACAGATGGAGAAGTTCGGCACCGACAACATCAACGACGCGCTGCGTCTCGCGACCGGCATCAACGTCGAGGAATGGGAAACCAACCGCACCAACTACATGTCGCGCGGTTTCGATATCAAGAACACGCAGATCGACGGCATCGGCCTGCCCAACAACTGGGGCATCGTCACCGGCTCGATGGATTCGTTCGGCTACGACAAGATCGAAGTCATCCGCGGCGCCAATGGCCTGCTCACCGGCGTCGGCAATGCCGCCGGCACCATCAACTACGTGCGCAAGCGTCCGACCAACGACGTGCAGGGCTATCTCGGCGTGACGCTCGGTTCATGGGATACGAAGCGCATCGAAGCGGACTACTCGACGCCGTTCACCGAAAGCGGTTCGTGGGCAGGACGCGTCGTCGCGGCCGCGGAGGAAGGCGATTCCTGGCTGCGAGGCAAGAGCGACGAGCGCGCCTATGTTTATGGCGTGATCGACGGCCAGATCGGCGAGCGCGGCACGCTGACGCTCGGCTACTCGTACCAGGACGCGAACACCGACGGCAACATGTGGGGCGCCATCGTCCTCAACTACAAGGACGGCACGCAGGCCGAATTCCCGCGCAGTTCCTCGACCACGCAGGACTGGAGCTTCTGGGACACGGAGAACCAGACGGCCTTCGCCGAGTTCACGTACGCGCTGTCGGACTCGTGGGACGTCAGGCTCAGCTACAACTACCGTTCGTACGAAGACGACAGCAAGCTGTTCTACGTCTACACGGATTACTTCGACCGCGGACTGAATTCCGACGACACCGGCCTGCTCCCGTGGCCGGGCAGCTGGCCCACGGAGGATGAATCCAGTCTGGTCGACCTGACGGTGAACGGCGAATTCGACGCGTGGGGGCGCACGCACGAAGCGATCCTCGGCGTGAGCTATTCGCGCAGCCAGGGCACGCAGTTCTACCGTCCATTTCCGGATGACGATCCCTCCTGGTACGCGGACCTGGGCGCGTTCCCGTATGCGGGCAACGTCGTCCCCGAGCCGCAGTGGGAGTCGGCCATCGTCGACAGCACCATGAACCAGCGCCTGAAGCGCGCGTACGGCGCAACGCGCCTTGCGCTCACTGACCGCTTCACTGCCATCGCCGGTTTCAACTGGGCCGAGTATCACCGCGACGGCGAGAGCGGCGGCGCACGCTTCGATCAGACCGAAAGCGAACTCAGCCCGTATGCAGGCGTGACGTACCAGCTCACCGACAACCTGCTGGCCTACGCCAGCTACTCGGACATCTATCAGCCGCAGGACCAGGACGACGTCAACGGCAACTACATGGATCCGTCGAAGGGCGTGAACTATGAAATCGGCGTGAAGGCCGACTGGCTCGACAAGCGCCTGCTGACGACGCTCGCGCTGTTCACAGCCGAACAGGAAAACCTCGCCACCTACGCGGGCCAGGATCCCGAAACCGGCCAGTACTACTACGTGGGCCTGGATGTCGAATCGAAGGGCGTCGAACTCGAAGCGACCGGACGTCTCAACGACTACGTCGATGTCGTGTTCGGCTTCACGGCGCTCCAGCTCGAAGATCCGCAGGGCGCCGATACCTACACGTTCGTGCCGCGCCGCACCGCGAATCTCGCGATCAGCACCACCGTGCCGGGTCTGACGCAGCTCGAACTGGGACTGTTCGGTCGCTGGCAGAGCGACATCCGGACCATCGACACCACCAACGGCGGCGCCGAAGGCAGCATCAACACCGGCGTCGTCCGCCAGGACAGCTACGCAACGCTGAACTTCTTTGCCGGCTGGGACATCACGTCGCACGCCAGCCTGCGTTTCAACGCCAACAACCTCACCGACGAGAAATACATCTCCAGCCTGTACCAGGTCGGCTACTACGCGGCGCCGGCGAATTATTCGGTGACGTTCGGCTACCGGTTCTGACGCAGGACTATCGTTCGCGCGGCGCCTCGTAGTGCTCACCGCCGTAACGCACCGTCACCCGCTGTGTCTTGCCGTCGTGCAGGTCGTCGAACCAGACCTGCGCATCCAGACTGAGGGCGAAGAATTTCGTGGCCGCTTCAGGGTAGAGCCGCACCGGCGGCTGGTTTCCGAGTCTCGCCAGCAGCTCGTCGCCCTCGGCGCTGAACTCCAGCGTGATTCCCGGTGCCCATCGGTAGCGGCCGACGAAAGGTTCGACAGCGCGAGCATCGAGCCGGATGCGTCGGCCGTGCGTCGGGATGCGCGCGGGTTGACCGAACACGATGGCAGCCAGATTGCCGGCGACGTCTTCCACGTTGGTGTTGACCACGTTCGACAGCACGATGATCGTGACGCGGTCATCGGGGAAGCGGAACAGACCGGCAATGAATCCGGGCACGCGGCCGCCATGCATGACCTGTCGATGCCCGGCGGTGGCTTGCGAGATCGCGCGAACCCCCCACCCCAGGCCATAGTGTTCCCGGACCGGTGTCCACATGCGTTCGAGTACCTGCTGCGGCAGCAGGCGATCCGTGTAGAGGGCCTGGTCCCAGCGCAGCAGGTCTGCCACGGTGGAATACATCGCTCCTGCCGCGTAGGCGCGGGTGGGTTCGAAGTCCGGGGCGAGATCCGCGCCTCCCGCGTCATTCGCGACGTAGCCGCGCGCCAACGCCGGCCCGGATGTACCGATGCCGCTGGCCTGCATGTCCAGAGGATCGAGGATGTTCTCGCGCAGCACCTCGGCATACGGTTTGCGCGTGACCTGTTCGATGACGGCGCCGAGCGTGTTGTAGCCGGCATTGCTGTAGCGGAATTCAGCGCCGGGTTCGAAGTCGAGCGGCTGCTGACCGGATTCGCGAAGGAGTTGCCCGGGCGTCGCCTGTTCCTGCATCCGCTGCAGGTAGGTGTCGTCGACGCGATCTGCCGGCATGCCGGAAGTATGCGAGAGCAGGTGCGCGATCGTGATCGACCGCCAATGGGCGGGACAGTCCTGCAGGTAGTCGCAGACGGAAGCGCCGGTGTCCAGTTTTCCCTGCTCGGCGAGCTGCATGACGAGCGTCGCAGTGAAGGTCTTGGTGATCGAGCCGATCTGAAAGACGGTCTGCGCGTCGTTGAGGGTGCCGCGCTCGTGATCCGCCTGGCCATAACCGCGCTCGAAAAGAATTCGTCCGTCGCGTGCGATCAGCGCGGTTCCGCTGAAATAGCCCGCGGCGAAGACGGCATCGAGATACGTGGCGGCGGCGCGTGCGACCTGGGTGTGGGCGCGGTAGGCGAGCCACGCGCCGGCACCGACGATCGAACAGCACAGGATGACGATCGCGCGTGCATGAGCAGGAAACCTGGACGTCATCGACGACAGATCGACCAGTCGAGCGCGGACCAGCGCCGGACCGCCAGTGCACGCAGCGCGAGGGTGGCCACGGCCAAGGCAGCTTCGATGCCTGCTATCGCTGCGAGCGGTGTCGATTCTTTGGCGGCCAGCAGCGCGATCGACATGGCAGCCAGCATGAGCGCGACCGCGGACACAGCGTCGCCGAACCTGATGCCGCGCGTCATGGCGAGCCCCAGGTACATCGTGGTGGTGCCGGACAGAAGAATGAGCGGAATCCCCGCGCCGAGGAATCTCGTCGGCAGATCGATGAACGTGCCGACAGCGACCATGAGCGCAATCAGCGCCGCGAGCTGATAACCGGTGTGCGTCCAGAACGCCTTTTCGACCCGGTCGAAGAGCGCGCGGCGATCCGCATCCGATCGCAGCCACAGGGTGCGGCTCAGCATCGCGGCGCGCCCGGCTCTGGCGCCGGCGATCACGCCGAAGATCGTGAGATAGAAGAGCCACGCCGCAGGTTCGCGGATGAAGAGCGCCGCGACCGCGATCGGCACACTCTGCGCCAGCGCGAATCGCCAGGGACGGTCCAGTTCCAGGATCAGATCGACTTCGCTCGCAACCCGCCCACCCTTGCTGGTCGTTGCCGTGATGCCGCCGAACCGGCGGGTGAGGCGGGCCGCGATGCGCGGCCACCAGAGCAGGTAGGCGACGATGAGAAACCACGTCGCGAGCAGCAGGCTCAGGGGCCAGGCCAGCGAAATCGTCGGATCGATGCGGACGAACCGGGGCGGAACGAACAGGACGGCAACGGGTATCAGCAGGCTCTTCAGCATGCCGGCGACGCCGCGCTCGTGGGTCGCGAACCACAGAACGATGTAGAGGCTGGTGCATTGCCACGCACAGACGACATACATCTGCCAGAAGAAGGTGGTCGTAAGGAACTGCGCGAGCGAATTGCCGTTGCCGTAGAAGGCCGCCTCCAGGGTTGCCTTTGGCGCCACGGTCATCAGCGCAATGACGCCGAGCAGCGGCAACGGGAAGGCGACGATCGCCGTGGTCAGCAGCGCACTCAGGAGAATGCGCGCCCGTCCCCAGGGCAGCAGGGCAGCCTGTTTGCTGCGGGCGAGGCGGCCCACCATCAATGGCATCAGCGCCGTGCCGAAGAACAGCGCCATCAGTCCCGCCACGGCGAGGCCCTGGACCGCGAACGGCTGCGCGATGAACAGCAGGTACAGAGCGCTCAGAACGAGTGTCGCGACACCGGCCAGGCTCAGCCAGCGCAGCCAGGGCACGGCGAAGAAGTAGCCGTACAGCAGTCGGAGGACGGGCTTCATCGATGCAGCGCCAGAAAGATGTCTTCCAGCGACAGCGGTTCGACCTCGATCGCCTCGCCGAACTGACTGCACAGCGCGGCATGGCGCGCTTCGCTCCAGTCGTCGACGACGGCGCTGAGGTGGCCGGCGGAGCGCGTCACGTGCAGCGCCCGGAAAGGCAGAGCCTCCGCTGCGCCGGCGTTGCGGATGCGGATACGGACCACGGATTCCTTCAGCGCATCGAGCCCGCCCTGCCAGCGCAGCGCGCCGTCCTGCACGATCCAGATCCTGCTGGCGAGACGTTCGACGTCGCTGACGATGTGCGAGGAGAACACCACGGCCCGATCGGCCTCGGCAGTCACTTCGACGATCTGTTCGAGAAAGCGGCGGCGCGCGATCGGATCGAGACTCGCGACCGGTTCGTCGAGCACCAGCAGATCCGGCCGATGACCCATGGCGAGCAGGATCGAGAGCTTCTGCCGCTGGCCGACCGACATCGACTGGATGCGTTCGTCGAGGTCGAGTTCCCATGCATTGCAGAGGCGCTCGATGAGCGGCGCATCCCAGTTCGGATAGAAGGCGGCCACGGTGGCGACCTGGTCGCGCGCGGTCAGCGGCGCGAGCAGTTCATCCTGCTGCGGAACGAAGCCGATGCGCACTTTCGACGCGGCGGACAGCGCAAAGCTCTCCTGGCCGAACACGCTGACGCGCCCGTGCGATGCCGGCGAGAATCCCAGCATGATTTCGAGCAGCGTGGTCTTGCCCGCGCCGTTCTTGCCGAGCACGCCGACGACGTCGCCGGGCTCGACCGTGAAGTCGAGATCGCGCAGCACGCATTTCGGACCGAAGGATTTACCGAGATCCCGTGCGACGACGTATGCCTGCATCGGCTGCCTCCCATTTTTCCCGCAATGCCTTGATCACTTCGGTCGGCGTGAGATCGAGCTGCCGTGCGGCGAGCACGAGCCGGTCGAGTTCGCTGTTCAGTGCGTTCAGCCGCTGCGACGGGCCTGCCTGCAGGCGCGGACGGCTGGCCACCGTCATCGGCCGTCCGCGATGACGTTCGAGCAGACCTTCCGCTTCCAGCAGGCTGTAGGCCTTGGAGATGGTCATGGGATTGACGGCGTGCTCGATCGCCAGGTCGCGCACCGAGGGCAGCGCGGCGCCGGCCGGCAGCTGGCCGCCCGCGATCATGCGCCGCACCTGCTCGCAGAGCTGGCGGTAGATCGGCACGCCGGAATGGGGGTTGAGCTGGAACATGGGGTGTATATGTGTATTACTGAGACTATACGCTTGGCGGCGAGGAGCGCAAGCGGGCAATCGCTTTCATCGCAATCGGGTCTTCGAGCGCGAGACGTCTGCCTTTGTTTTCGTGGACAATCGCGCCTCCCAAAGCCCATCCGCCTCCGTACCGGAGGTTGATCAGAACAAAGGCAGTCATGTCAGCCAAAGGCAAATTCGCTCGACTTCTCGGCAATGCATTGCTTCGACGCGGACGCGTCGTGGAGGTCGGCGACGTCGCGCCGGGCTTCCGGCGACTGGTGTTCGAGAGCGATACGCCAAAACCCGCGGCGGGCATGAAGGTGCAGGTCCTGCTGCCCGCTGATGACATGCGGACCTACACACCCGTCGCGCTGGAGCGCGGGATCGCCCTGCTTTGCCGGACACACGGCAGCGGACCGGCGGCGCGCTGGCTGTCGCAGATCAAGATCGGCGACGAACTGCGATTCATGGGGCCGCAGCGCTCGCTGTCACTCGATCCGGGTCCGGTCATCCTGGTCGGCGATGAGACGAGCATCGCGACCGCAGCCGCGTTCGGCATCGAGCGTCCGCAGCAGGTTCACGGCGTCTTTCTCGTGGCATCACCCGAGGCTGCACGTGAAGCGGCCAAGGCCGTTGGGCTGCAGTCGGCGGACTTCGTAGCGACAGACGACAGCACAGGCGCCGTGAACGCCATCGTCGCCAGGCTGGCGGAAATGCCTGGCGCCACGGTCGCGCTGACCGGTGGCTCACCTCTCGTGCTGGCCGTGCGCGACGCGCTTCGCGAGCGCGGGGTGCGCAACCTCAAGACCAAGACTTACTGGATTCCCGGTCGGGCGGGACTCGACTGATGAACATCCTGTTCGATCTGGACGGCACGCTGACGGATTCCCGGCCGGGGATCATCGCCTGCATCCAGCACGCACTCGACAGGGCGGGCGTACCCAGCCCGGCCGAAGCGGAACTGCAGAAGCTCATCGGTCCGCCGTTGCGCGATTCCTTTGCAGCGCTGCTGGCCTCCGAACGCGATGCGCCCTGCGTGAGCGCCGCCATCGAAGCCTATCGCGAGCGCTTCACGGCGATCGGCATGTTCGAGAACGCCGTGTACGAAGGCATTCCCGTCGCGCTCGACGAGCTTTCACGCAGCGGTGCGCGCCTGTATGTCGCGACGTCCAAACCGCGTGTGTATGCGCAGCGCATCCTCGATCACTTCGGCCTGTCGGGACGCTTCGCGGCAATCTTCGGCAGCGAGATCGACGGCCGGCTGGAAGACAAATCCGAACTGATCGCGCACGTGCTCGAACGAACGGGCATCGATGCCGCCGCCACGGTGATGATCGGCGACCGCGAGCACGACATGCTGGGCGCGACGCGCAACGGCGTGTTCCCGGCGGGCGTGCTGTGGGGCTACGGAACGGATGAGGAACTGCGCGGCGCGGGAGCGAAACGGTTGTTGAGTGCTCCCGGCGAGATTTCTCGTATCTCATTTCGCGACTTCTGAAGCGCATTCCCGGTCTTGCCCTTGCGGCGAATCGGACGCCTAATCTCCGCATGAATAGCGGAGAAAAGCCGTACATCTGGCAGGCTGACGACCGGCCTGCTGGAACTGGGCATATTGAGGAAGTCGCCGGGCGGCGGCCGCAGCACCGGCTACGAACTGGCGGATCAGTGACGGTCCTATCTTCGACGGCATTTCCAATTGGACGTTGCCGCGTCGCGGTTTAGCATCGGTCGCTATTTGAGGCGCATCCAGACGTGTCCACTCCAGAAGCCACGCTTGCCCAGGCCATTGCCGATCATCAGGCCGGTCGTCTGTCGGAAGCGATCGACGGATATCAGGCGGTCCTGAAACAGAATCCGGATCATCCCGACGCGCTGCACTTCTACGGCATGCTGCATTTCCAGCTCGGCCGCGGCATCGATGCGGTGCGCTTCATTGGCCGCTCGCTCGATCTGCTGCCGACCAATCCGCACGCGTGGAACAACCTCGGCAACATTCTCACCTTCCAGGACAAGTTCGCCGAAGCGCGCGAAGCGTGGCGGCGCGTGATCGCGCTCGCGCCGGACATGGCGGAGGCGTGGTTCAACCTCGGCGTCAGCCTGCGCGACTCGGGCGACTACGACGCTGCCGTGAAGCATCTGCAGATGGCGGCCCGGCAGCAGCCGACATTCGCGCGCGCCTACGAAAGCCTCGGACAGCTGTTCTATCGCCTGGGCGATTTCGCGCAGGCCGCGGCCGCGTATCGCGAATGGCTGGCGCTGGCGCCGGACAATCCGATGGCCCGTCACATGGTGGCGGCCACCTCGGGCATCGATGTGCCCGAGCGCGCCGACGGCGAATACGTCACGAAGCTCTTCGACCGGTACGCGCGGCACTTCGACGAGAACCTGCGCGAACTGGGCTATCGCGCGCCGGAACTGGTGACGGCGATGCTGTCGACGGTGATCGATCCGTCCGCGAAGCTCGACATCCTCGACGCCGGTTGCGGCACCGGTCTGTGCGGACCGCTGCTGCGGCCGCTGGCGAGCCGGCTCACCGGCGTCGATCTGTCGTCGAAGATGGTCGAACTCGCGCGCGAACGCGGCGGCTACGACGAACTGGCCGTCGGCGATCTGTGTGCGTTCATGAACTCGCACCCGAAGCAGTTCGACGCCGCCATCGCCGCGGACACGCTCGAATACTTCGGCAGTCTCAAGGACGTGTGCGAGACCGCGGCCGTCGCGCTGCGCCCGGGCGGACTGTTCCTGTTCACGGTCGAAGCGCTGCCCGACGATGCGGCGGAACCGTACAAGCTGGAAGTGCACGGACGTTACGTGCATCGGCCGAGCTACGTGAGCCAGTCGCTGCAGGAGGCGGGATTCGACGTGCTGCGGCTCGGCCTGGAAACGCTGCGCGTCGAACGCATGCAGGATGTGAAGGGGCTGGTGGCGCTGGCGCGGCTGGCTGGGTAATTGGAGTTGCCCCCACCCTAACCCTCCCCCGCTGCGCGGAGGAGGGGATCAGAACGAGCCTCGCTTGCCGGTCCCCTCCTCCGCGCAGCGGGGGAGGGTTAGGGTGGGGGCAACTCCGAAAAAGCACTCACCATGAAGAACGTCTGCCTCGCCACCCTCGCCCTGCTGATTTCTCACCCGCTCGCTGCCGCGACACCCGGGCCGCATCCCTCCGAGCGCTTCGGCACACTGCTGCACCAGGACGACTTCCGCGAAGGTCTCGGGCAATGGCACGTCGAGTCGGAGCGTCCCGGAAGGATCGTGGCGCAGATGGGCGTGCTCGAAATCGACGTGCCCGGTGGCGCGACGCTGTGGTTCAAGCCGCGGCTGCAAGGTCCCGTTGCGATCGAGTTCGAAGCGACCGCGGTGAAGGCCGGTGGACGCAACGATCGCGGCAGCGACCTGATCTGCTTCTGGATGGCGAGCGAAGGCGATGCGGAGACACCGGTGTTCGCGCGTCGCCGCACCGGACGTTCCAGCGAGTACGACGTGCTGCGCGCGTACTACGTGAATCTCGGCGCCGACCACAACACGCGCGCACGCTTCCTGCGCTACGCGGGCAATGCCACTCCCAAACCGCTCGCAGCCGAACATGAACTCGGCAACGCCGATGCATTGCTGCCCGCCAATCGCAGCCAGACCATCACCCTGATCGCGAGCGGTCGCCAGATCGAGTACTGGCGCAACTCGCAGCGGCTGTTCGAGTACGCCGATCCCGAGCCCTATCGTCAGGGATGGTTCGCGATCCGCACGGTGCAGAGTCATCTGAAGATCGCGCGCCTGCGGATCCATGCGCTGGAGCCGGCGCGGTAGGGAGAATCTCAGCCGACATTGCGGCGGAGATCCCGGCGGTGTCGTGAGCGCTCTGGCTTCTTCCTGTGGGGCCGGCTTTCCCGTGGGATTCCCTTCGGTCACAGCCGGCCTCTGACTGTAGGTCAGGCTTTAGCCTGACATCCAAAGGCCGGCTGAAGCCGGCCCCACAG
>OEIU01000189.1_pt1 | contig 62854 bp, 50 predicted proteins | sample 1539221 | NCBI WGS metagenome assembly OEIU01 (sample SAMN03792071, study PRJEB22550) | activated sludge metagenome | feature: wastewater treatment plant; material: activated sludge; isolation source: Wastewater treatment plant of a petroleum refinery complex | place: Argentina: Zarate | collected...
CCGGCGGCGTTCTCGGCAAGAAGATCGAATTGCTCCTCGCCGACACCAATTCCAAGCCCGAGGAGGCGGGCCGCCTTTTCAGGGAGCAGACGGCGAACGGCGCGTTCCTGGTCATCGGAAACGTGTCGACCGGAGAATCGGCGGCGGCGAGCACCCTGTCGAAGGAAAGCAAGATTCCCTTCTTCACCGTCGGGGGCTACGGGCGGTTCCTCACCGAGGAGGCCGGCCAGCGATATTTCTTCCGCTTGGCGATGAACGTGCGGGGCTTCTACACGCCCGTCGCCCGGGAGCTCGCGAAGAAGCCCTATCGCCGGTATTGCACGATCAACAACGATTACGAATTCGCGCGCGACGTCAACAGCAGCACCTTGAGCATCATTCGCCAGACCGCCCCCGACGTGCAGGTGATCGACGGCTGCGAATTCTGGGCGCCGCTCGGGACGACGGACTTCGCCTCCTACATTACGGCGATCATGTCCAAGTCTCCGGAAGTCGTCCTGTTCAGCGGCCTGGTCGGTCCGAGCGCGCGCGCCTTTCTGTCACAGGCCAAGAGCTTCGGCCTGTTCAAGAAGACCCTCGGCGCGCATGCTTCCATGGGCAATCCCGCCAATGCGACCGGCGTGAGGGAGAAGGACATACCGGACAACATCTTCACTGCCGGCGACTATCCCTATCCGCCCCTCGATACGCCCGCCAACATGGCCTTCTTCAACGCCTATCGCAGCAAGTGGAAAGCGTTGCCGATGTCGGAATCGGAAACCGGCTACGTGACGATGAAATTCGTGGCCAAGGCGATCGAAAAGGCAGGCAAGCTGGACCGGGAATCGTTCGTCGACGCCGCGGAGGGACTGGATATCGAGGCGCCCGCGGCTGGCAGGCTCGTCATGCGTCCCTTCGATCATCAGAGCACGCACGGCGTCTGGACGGGAATGCTGACGTGGGACGCAAAGGATGAACGGGCGGGCATGGCCAATGTGACTTTCGTGGACGCCGCGCAATTTCTCCCGACGGAGGCGGAGGTCGCGAAACTCCGCGCCAACGCCCGCAAATGATCTGACATCCCGGCTATCGTTCGAAAGGCGGCGGGCATGCTCTGGCTACAATTCATCAGCGGGCTGCAGACTGCCGCCGTTCTGTTCCTTCTGGCTGCGGGCCTTTCGATCATCTACGGCGTGTGCCGGCTGCTGAACCTGGCGCACGGGTCGTTCTACATGCTGGCGATGTTCCTGGCGTGGACGGTAACGGAGCGGGCGGTTTCGAACAGCGACGTCGGGTTTCTCGTCGCCCTGATCGTCGTGCCGATCCTGGTCGCGGCATTGGGAGCAATTGTGGAAATCCTGATCTTCCGGCGATTGTACGAGGCCGACGTGCTTGTGCAGATCCTGCCCTCGATCGGCTTGATCTTCCTGGTCGCGGACCTCGTGCGGGGCGTCTGGGGCCTTGAATCGAAATCGATCGAAACGCCATCCTGGTTTTCGGATCCGATCGAAATCATGGGGGCCTATGTTCCGGGGTATTATCTTTTCATCATATGCGCCGGCGCGGTGGTCGCGGCCGGCGTGTGGTGCCTCGTCAACCTGACCGAATGGGGGCTGCTGGTGCGCGCCACCGCGGCTGACAGGAATTCGGCGCAGGGCCTCGGCGTCAACGTCCGCTGGGTGTTCACGTCGGTCTTCGCCTTGTCCACCTGGCTGGTGGGCCTCGCCGGCGTCCTGATCCTCCCCCTGGCGGGCGCGAACCCCGGCTCGGATCTCGATGCGTCGGTCGATGCGTTCGCCGTCGTCGTCATCGGGGGGCTCGGCAGCATCTGGGGGTCGCTTGCCGCGGCGATGATCATCGGCATGGTCAAGGCGTTCGGCATCCTGGTGGCGCCGCAATTCTCCATCGCCATGGTCTTCATCATCATGGCGGCCGTTCTTCTCGTGCGGCCCGCCGGCCTGTTCGGAAGGACGGCATGAAAGCCGCGAGATCGGAAAATCTCCAGATGGCGTGGTCGCCGGCCAGCGGCCGCCCTGTCGCCGCGCTTTCGGCGCTCGCCGTGGCGCTCTGCGTGGGGATCGGCCTTTGGGGCGGGGAATCGCTGCTGGTCCGATCGGTGGAGATTCTCATTTTCGCGTTGTTCGCGCAGAGCCTCAATCTCATCGTCGGCCAGACGGGCATGGTGTCGATGTGCCACGCGGCGTTCTATGCGACGGCCGGCTACGTTTTCGGAGTGCTGCAGACCAAATACGGATGGCATGGAGCCTCGGGCGCCATCGGCGCGGCCGCCGCCGCGATCGGCGCAAGCCTTCTCCTCGCGATCGGGATCGGATTGCTTATTTCCCGCGTCAGCCACGCCTATTTCATTATGCTCACCCTGGCGCTCGGACAGCTCGTCTACGTCATCATCTGGAAGTGGCATGCGATGACCGGCGGCGACGACGGCCTCATCGGAATTGTTCCTCCGCCGGGGCTGCAACAGACGCGCGACCTCTTTCTCGTCTTCCTTCCGTTCGTGCTCGGCAGCCTCGGAATTCTGTTCTGCATTTCGAGATCGGCCTTCGGCCTGACGCTGACCGCGATCCGCGACAATCCGACGAGAGCCGCCTTCATCGGAATTCCGGTCCGCCAATCCCGTCTGGCGGCATTCGTCATCGCGGCCGGATTCGCTGGCCTCGCGGGCGTCGGCGAAGCGATCTTTCATCGCGGCATGTTTCCCAACGACGCGAGCTTCCTGACCTCAGCGGATGCGCTTGTCGTCGTCGTTCTCGGCGGAACGAGGTGGTTCCTGGGCCCGATCGTGGGCGCGGTCCTGTTCAAGGCGCTGACGTTCGGGCTTCCCGCGCTCACCGACTACTGGCTGTCGTGCCTCGGCCTCATCATCATCGCCGTGGCGCTCGCCATGCCGGGCGGGGTTCTTTCCGTCCTGTCCTCCGTCTCGACGAGGAGCCGCGGTGTCTGACGTCATTCTCCAGGTCGATCGACTGTCGAAGCGATTTTCGGGACGCGCCGTCGTGGACCGCGTCAGCTTCGATGTCGCGCGCGGCGAGCTGAGATCGGTGATCGGGCCGAACGGCGCGGGGAAGACCACTCTGTTCAATCTCGTCAGCGGCGGCGTCAGGAGCGACGACGGCCGCGTCGCGTTCAAGGGGCGCGACGTCACGAACCTTTCGCCGAACCGCGCGTGCCGCCTGGGAATCGGCCGAACCTTCCAGATCAACAGCGCCTTCGACGGAACGACGGTGCGGGACAATATCCGACTGGCCGTCATCGCCAGGCGTCGCAGGAACTGGAATATGGCCTGGCCGTCGAAGACGCTGTTTTGCGAGGAGGTGGAGGACATCGCCGAAGCCGTCGAGCTGCAGGCCCAACTCGATCGGTCCATCCAGGAGCTGCCTTACGGAGACAAGCGGCGGCTGGAATTGGCGCTGGCGCTGGCGGGAGAGCCCGACCTGCTGCTGCTGGACGAGCCGACATGCGGGGTTCCCGTCGTCGAGCGGGGCGCGTTGATCGAACTCATACAGAGGACGATGCGCGCGCGCTCGATGACGGCCCTGCTCATCGAGCACGACATGGACATCGTGTTCGCCGTCTCCAGCAGAATTGCGGTCATGCATCGCGGCGAGATCATCGCGGACGGCGCGCCAGACGCGATTTCCCGGGACGCGCGGGTTCAGGAAGTCTATCTGGGAGCTCCGGCCGGTGCTTGAAGTGGCGGACCTTCGCGGAGGCTACGGCGACGGAGAGGTTCTGTCCGGCGTATCGTTCCTGCTGGAAGCCGGAGCATGCGGGTGCCTTCTCGGACGCAACGGCGCCGGCAAGACGACGGTCATGCGGTCGATCATGGGCTACTTGAAGCCCAGCGCCGGCGCGGTCGTATTGGACAATCAGCCCCTGATCGGCCTGCGGCCGGACGAAATCGCGCGGCAAGGCGTGGGATACGTGCCCGAGGATCGCGGAATATTCCCCGACCTGACGGTCGAGGAAAACCTTCAAGTGACGCGGGCGTCCGGCGTCCGCAGGGACCTTCAATCGATCTACGCGGATTTTCCGGTCCTCAGGGAGCGACGTCGCCAGCGGGGCGGGACGCTGAGCGGGGGAGAACAGCAATTGCTCAGCATCGCCCGGGCCCTGATGGGCGGCCCGCGCGTCCTGCTGCTCGACGAGCCGTCGGAAGGCCTGGCGCCGCTCGTCATACGCGGGCTGGCGCGCGAGATCGCCACGCTGAGGTCGGCCGGGCTGACCGTCCTGATCGCCGAGCAGAATCTCGAATTCGCGCGCAGCGTGGCCGACGTCATCTTCGTCCTGGACCGCGGGAAGATTTGCTTCAGCGGTCCCTACGGCCAGCTCGAAGCCGATGCGGCGCTGAAGAAGAGGCATCTTTTCGTGAGCCATGGGTGACGCGAAGGGCGCGCGATCGGCGATAGCACGCCCAGCGCGAGGACTGGTTCGATGGCCAACGCGACCTCGACCCGGAGAAGCTTGTCTTCATCGACGAGACGTGGGCGTCGACCAACATGGCGCGCAGGCGCGGGAGAGCGCCGCGCGGCGAACGGCTGCGCTCGGCGATACCGTACGGCTACTGGAACATGACAACCTTCGCGGCCGGCCTGGGGCTCTCCGGCATGATCGCGCCGATGGCGCTCGACGGGCCGATCAACGGCGTCTCATTCCAAGCCCATGTCGATCAGATTCTCGTTCCCGAATTGCACGAAGGGGATATCGTCGTCATGGACAATCTCGGCAGCCACAAGGGCGCAGGCGTTCGCGCAGCGATCGAGGCGGTCGGAGCAAAGCTCCTCTACCTTCCGCCATACAGTCCCGACTTCAATCCGATCGAGAACGCCTTCTCCAAGCTCAAGGCGCTGCTTCGCACAGCCGCCGAACGCGCCGCCGAAAGCCCGTGGAACGCGATCGGACGCTGCATCGGTCTCTTCACGCCACGCGAATGCGCCAATTACTTCCAGGCCGCAGGATATGATCCAACCTGATCGGAAATTGCTCTAGACACTTTCCTGGCGATGTGGGGCAGCTCGGAGGGAACCTAGCAGGACTGGCATCGCCGCCGGGGCGCGGGAGGATATCCCTGATCATGTCCCTGATCGCGACCCTAGAAATGACCCTGATATGAATCCACGCCAGCGCTGGTTCGTCGAGAATCGGTCTGCTGTGTCGGAAGAAAGGGCGAAGCGTGACGTTGCAGGCTTCAAGATCAGTGGCCGCATCGGATTTGTAGGCCCGCGGCGACGTGCGCGTTACGTGCTTCTCTGATGGCTATGGATTGTCGTCGAAGCCGAAGGCAATGGCGCGTGGAGGCCGCTTACTTCGAAGATGTCGCCACTTGCGTCGGGACTCCGTTGCTTTGGTCGGCCGTAGGTTCGTCTGCTGAGCTTGTGCCGCCAGGAAGTTGAGCCTTCACCGTGAAAATCCGTCACCCCGCGTCCTTCGCTTGACAGGCCTATATCGATAGGATATTAACAATACTAATATAATAGATCAGAATAACTGATGTGAAATTACAAGGGAGGAGAGGGTGATTTCCACGCGGCGATCCTGTCTTGTTTCGGCGCTGGCTAGGTTGGTGGGCGCGGGTGCGATTTCGGCATGCGCGCTCGTGTCCGCCACGGCGGCGGATGGGCCCATCAAGATTGGTGTGCTTCAATCGATAACCGGGAGTCTTGCCTTCATCGGTATACCCGAGCGCCAGGCTATCGAGATCGCAATCGACGACATCAATGCCGCCGGCGGCGTCAACGGACGACAGCTTCAGGCGGTCGTCTATGATCCCGCCGGAGACACGGGCAAAGCGGTGCAGCTCGCCCAACGACTCATCTCGCAGGACAAGGTGGACGTCGTCGTCGGCGGCGGATCGTCGAGCGGCATCGCGCTTGCGATCAAGCCGATTTTGGAACGGGCCGGCGTCTTCTTCATGTCGACGGAATCGGCCGCGCCGATCGTCGAGCCGGCTTCAAGGTCGCCGCTCGCTTTCTCCACTGTTTTCAGCAGCAACGTCGTCGCCCGCGCTACGCTGAAATATCTTCAGAGTCGCAAGATGGCCAAGATAGGTCTTCTGGCCGACACATCGGCGTTCGGCGCCGCGGGCGTCGCGTCATTTCAGGAGGTCGCTGGCGATTATGGAATCGCCGTCGTCGCCGTCAGCTACGATCCTGCCACCACCGACTTGTCGCCGCAGCTCGCTCAACTTCAGGGCCACGGAGTGAAGGCCTACGTCAATTGGACGACTTCACCCTCCGGGGTGATATTCATGAATAATATTGCGGCGATGAAACTGCCCGAGGATGTTGTGATCATGCAATCGTATGGCTACAGCAATCCAACGCTGATGCAGCAGGCGGGCGCCGCGGCCAGAGGAGTCCGCATCTCAGGCGCCAAGGCCAGTATCGCCGCCAAGTTGCCGGATTCTGATCCGCAAAAGGCGGGATTGCTGGCTCTTGATGCGGCCATGAAGAAGAAGTTCGGGTCCGTGGTGAGCATCTATGCGTCGCAATCCTACGACGCCATGATGGTGACGGCCGAGGGACTCAGGAAGGCGCGCGGCGCCGGCGGCGCGGCTATCGCCAAGGCGATCGAGGGTCTTGGAAGCTACGAGGGAACCCAGGGCGCCTATAGGTTTTCAGCGGAGGATCATCGCGGCCTGTCCGACAGCGTGCCGATCACTTTCCGATGGGGCGCTGACGGCTTCGAGCCCTTGCCGGCCGGCGAGTAGGCGAGGCCGTGGACGAGCGCCTGCTCCAGATGCTGGCGATCGGGCTCAGTCTCGGCGCCATCTATACTATCATCGCGCTCGGCTACAGCGTGGTGTACAAGGCGACGCGTGTCGTGAACTTCGCCCATTGCCAATATCTCATGGTAGGCGGTCTCGTCGCGGCATGGCTCAACCGGGACTTGGGCGTCGGCCTCCTCTGGGCGGTCGGCGCGGGCGTTGGGGCCGGCATGATTCTCGGCGCAATCACCGAGATCGTTGCCGTTCGCCTTCTCAAGCAGAAAGATCCGCTGACGATCACCGTCGGCACGGTCGTCATAGGCCTGATTGTTGAGGCGCTGGCGCTGCAGGCGACCGCAGGATCCACGTACAGCATGAAGACGCCTTGGCCGTCCCTTTCCTTTTCCATAGCGGGGGTCGCGTTTTCGGGGCAGACGTTCTGGAACCTAGCCATCGCAGTCGCGCTCACGATCGGATTGAGTGAGTTCTTCCGCCACACGCGGCGCGGGATTGGACTGCAAGCCGCGGCCGACAATCATGAAACCGCCGCGCTCTACGGCGTGTCGCGCACGACGACCACCCTGTCCGTATTCCTGATCGCCGGGCTTTTAGGGGGTGTCGGGGGAGTAGCGATGGTTCCCGTCACCCTGATGACCTCCAGTCTCGGTCTCGTGTTCGGCCTCAAGGGATTTGCCGCCGCAACCCTCGGCGGATTGGGGAGCATACCCGGCGCGCTGGTCGTCGGCCTCATGATCGGACTCATGGAAGCGTTCTTCGCCGTCTATGTCTCGGCCGCGCTGTCGTCGATTGTCGCCTTCTGCGTGATGCTCGCGGTGCTATTGTGGCGTCCTACCGGCCTGTTTCGGGAGGTCGCGGTTGAGCGGGTCTAGACTCGTCAGCAGATTGCGCGACAGCGCGATCGCGCCAGCCGCAGTGCTGCTGGCCGTTGTCCTTCTGCTGCGATACACCTCCGACGACGAGTACGCGATTTCGTTGGCGACCGATCTATGCGTCTACGTGATCGCGCTTTCCGGCCTCAATCTCATCACCGGTTACGGCGGCCAGCTTCAACTCGCTTCGGCCGCCTTCATGGGAATAGGCGCTTATGTCATGGCGCTCGGCACGATCCGCCACGGTTTCTCGCCCCTACCAATGATTGGCTGCGCGATCCTGGCCGCAGCCGCTATCGCCGTGATCGTCGGCGCGCCGACGTTACGCCTGCGCGGGCTCTATTTCGCTATTGCAACGCTGGCCGTCGGAATCGTGTTCACAAACATCGTCACTCAGAATGTAGAATTCAGCGGTGGTCCCGACGGCATCGGGACGGTGCCGTCTCTCGAATTGTTCGGCGTGCGATTTGCGACGCACTCGGAATTCTTCATTGTCGCCGCGGCGCTGGCGATCCTCGTGACGTTTCTCGTCAACGTCTACATCAATAGCTGGGCGGGCTGGGCATTGCGCGCGGCGCGGGAGTCCGAAGCGGCGGCGTCCGGCGTTGGCGTCCCGATCTTCCTCAACCGCCTTGCCGCCTTCGCTATCAGCGGCGCGCTCGGCGGCCTGGCGGGAGCGCTCGGCGCCTTGAGCCAGGCCTATGTGTCGCCCTCCAGCTTCACGTTCACGACCTCGGTCGATTTGTTCCTCGTCCTGTTCATCGGCGGGATGGGCAGCCGGCAGGGGCCGCTGATAGGCGCCTTCATTCTCTATGCCTTCAGCCGTTGGCTCACGCCGTTCGCCGGCGCGCTTCCCCTGATCCTGGGCGTCACCTTTCTTCTCTTCCTGAAATTCTTCCCCGGCGGTGTCGCAGGAGTTGTATCGTCGGCGTTCGGCGCAGTCCGGCGCGTCGGAAAGCGTACACGACGCAATGAAGACGTCGCCATGGCCAACTCGAGCAACGCATGATCACGCTGAATGCGCAGGATATCAGCAAGGCCTTCGGCGGCTTGCACGTTCTGCGACGCGTCAGCCTGACGATTCGCCAAGGCCAGGTCACCGCTCTCATAGGGCCGAACGGCGCCGGCAAGACGACGTTGGCGAATATCATAACCGGCTTCAGCGCGCCGGATGACGGGCGCATCATTCTCGGCGATCGCGACGTGACGAAGCTCGACGTGCATCGGCGGGCGCGGCTCGGCATGGGCCGCACGTTCCAGAACCTGCAGCTCTTCAACGAACTGTCCGTCAGGGAGAATGTCGTTCTCGGACGATATGGCAAGTTCCGCAGGCCGGCCTGGAGTTGCCGCCCGTCCGCGGAGGACTATGCCGAGGCGGACGCATCGCTCGAGAAAATGGGCCTGGCGGATTGCGCCGAGCGCGCGGCGGGAGCGCTTTCGTTCGGTCAGTCAAAAATGCTCGAGCTCGCCCGGCTGCATGTCATGAAGCCGGACATAGTGATCATGGACGAGCCAGCCGCCGGCCTGCCGGGCGACCGCACCGCCGAATTGGGGAAATGGATTCGGTCGATGAGGGAGCAAGGCATCGGGATGATGCTTATAGAGCACAACATGCGCCTGGTGATGGGCGTCGCGGACTATGTGTATGTCCTCGACCGCGGCGAGATGATCGCGGAAGGACATCCGCAAGCGGTGCGGGAAAACGCCCAGGTGCTGAAGGCGTATCTCGGCGGGCCCGTCGGAGCTGTTCTATGACCGGCGGACTCGCGATCCGGCAATTGCGTGTTCGTTACGGGCGCGTCCACGTCGTACACGGCGTCGACATCGACGCGGAGGAAGGATCCGTCACCGCTCTTCTCGGCGCGAACGGCGCCGGCAAGTCCACGGTGATGCGCGCCATCATGGGGCAGCGTCTGATGGAAGGCTCCATCGCTTTCGCCGGCAAGTCCATCGATCGGCTGAAGCCGCACGAGATCGTTTCGCGCGGAATCGCGCTCGCGCCGGAAGGGCGCATGGTCTTTCCGTCGCTGAGCATACTCAACAATTTGAAGATGGGCGCGTACTGGCGCGGCGGCTCCTCATGGAGGCTCGATCGGGATCTTGACGACGTGCTCGCGCTGTTCCCCGAACTGGAGGCTATACTCGATCGCCCCGCAGGCATCACGTCGGGCGGGCAGCAGCAGATGATCGCCATCGGCCGCGCGCTGATGGCGAGGCCGAAATTACTCATCCTGGACGAACCGTCGCTCGGATTGGCGCCGCTGGTGACGGAACGCATCTATCAAGCGATCCGACAGTTGAAGCAGGGCGGGACGTCCATCCTTCTGGCCGAGCAGAACGCGCATCTGGCGCTTGGCGCGGCCGATATCGTCTACGTGCTGGAAACGGGCCGGGTCGCCGAGACCGGATCGGTGACGAGCCTCGCGAACTCCTCGCGCATCGCCGATATCTATCTGGGCGGGGCGTCGCAGCCGATCGCCGCCGAGGTTGACGGCGGGGTCGGCTGACGGCGTCGCTCTTTCGCGACGCGGTTGGAAGGGACAAGCGACGCGCAGCGGGCGCAGACCATCTATCCCAGGCGGATGTGCTCGAGCGCCCAGGGAACTAGCGCCTCGACTTCCGCAAGGTAAGGCCCACGAAGCGCTTCAATGGAGGCCGCCGCGATCCATGCCGCCGCCTGCTCGCCTTCATTCTTGCGCGCGAGCAGGTGAAGGCGGCGCAGCATGACCGGCCCGTCGAGGGGCAGGCAGCGGAAATTCCGCCGTAGTCCCGCGCGATAGAAGCCGAGCGGCGTGGCGATCGCCCAACCCAGCCCCGCCTCAACCATCGCCATCCCGGAGCCCACCGTATCGAACTGAAACTTGTGGCTGGCGACGATCTTCTGGCTTTCGAGATAATGCTCGATCCACCGCGAGATATAGAGGTTCTTGCTATAGCGGATGAGGTCGAGATTCTCCGCCAACTGACGGAGTGATTTCGTCGGCTTCCGATACGTCGACGAAACGACGGCGAAATAAGGCTCGGCCAGGATCGGAAACGAGACGACGTTCTTGGGCAATGGGCTCTCGTCGGACGTCACGATGAAATCGACCCGACGTTCGAGCAGCGCGTCGATGCGCGTTTCCGAGACGCCGGAGCAGACCATCCATTCGCGCGCCAGATTGCGCAGGTTCACGAGCAGGCTGGGGCCGACCGCCGTAGCGAAGGAATCAACGAGACCGATCCGCAACAGCGGGACCTGCTGCCCTTCCCGGAACTGGAGAGCGTGTCGTAGCGCCTGGAGGCGTTCCAGAACTTCAGAGGCGTGCTTGACGATTGTCCTCCCCTCGAGTGTGAGCGCGGAGGGTTTCACCGCCCTGTCAAACAGCAGTACGCCCGTCGACCTCTCCAATTGCTGGATCGCCTGCGACACGGCCGACTGTGTCATTCCGAGCTGACGGGCCGCGAGCGTCATGCTGCCTGTCGACGCGACCGCGATCAGGGTCTCGAGGGCCCTCATGTTGATCTGGGGCGCAGCGGACATGTCGCTCAGCGGTTCGACGCCGCCCGTCCTGGATCTACGCTTGTTGGTGCTCATGACGCGATCCATCCGTTCAACTGGCGGCCGTCCCGCAAAGCCAAGTGATATTCCAAGCCCTATGCAGCGGAAAAGACCTGCCGAGGCGTCCAGCTTGTCGGACCTTCGAGGTTGTGGCCCCCGATTGACGCCGTTCGTCTTCGTCGATGGCTCCGCATCGAATTCCGTCTTGACATGATTATCTAATTATCATTATCATTTTCACTTAACAACATGTGCTCAGCCATCGAAAGCCGGGCGCGCTCCAAGGAGGAGATGATGAGTCGGCTCATGCCCCTCGACGCGGCTCGCGCGCGAATTATTCCCCGGCCGGCGACCATGGGATCGCGCTAGATGTCTCGCGCCTCGGAACTCAGCCGCAACCCCGGCGCGCGTCGCCCCCGGGACGTCTCGCGCGTGATCTGGTGGCTCGACGGGCCAGGCGATCCAGACCGGAAGACGATCGGCGGCAAGGCGGCGGGGCTTGCCGCGACGCACAGGGCCGGCGCGCCGGTGCCTCCGGGCTTTGCCGTCACCACCGCCGCCTATGTCGATTTCAATGACGTCCACGACATCCCGCGCAGGATCGAGCAGATGCTCCAGGGCGTCCGGCTGACCGAGCAGGCCGAGCTGGAGCGCGCGACCGAGAGCATCAGGGCGCTCATCGTTTCGCATGAAATGTCCGAAGAGATCGCCTCGGCTATCGCCGCCGCCTACGAATCGATGGGCGACGGCGCTTCGGTCGCCGTGCGCTCTTCCGGCGTCGCCGAGGACATGCAGGACGCATCCTTCGCCGGCCTCTACGAGACATATCTCAACGTCGTGGGCGGCGAGGCCGTCGTCAAGGCGGTCCAGGCCTGCTGGGCGTCGTCTTGGACGGCGCGATGCGTTTCGTACCGGCGCGAGCGGAACATCCCGCATGATCAGGCGCTCGTCGCCGTCGTCGTGCAGAAGATGGTCGACGCGGACGTCGCCGGCGTGCTCTTCACCGCCAATCCGCTTAATGGGCGAACCGACGAGATGGTCGTCAACGCCAATTGGGGGCTGGGCGAATCCGTGGCCTCAGGCATCGCCAGTCCTGACGAATTTCTGATCGATCGTGGAACTCTCGGGATCAAGGCGCGCGCGCTCGGCAGCAAGGAGATCGAGGTCGTTCGCGATCCCGTCACGGGGGCGACGATCAAGCGTCAGGTCGAGTTCGAGCGTCAGCGGGCGCTGACGCTGGACGACAGACAACTCGCCGCGCTGGCGGCAATGGGGCGCAAGCTCGAGGCGCTTTCCGACGGAATGCCCCAGGACATCGAATGGGCGATCAGCGGCGAGCAGCTCTACGCGCTTCAATGCCGCGACATCACCGGCGTCGATTTCCTTTGGGAGGAAGATCTCGACTGTTGGCAGCGGCCGCCCGAGAACGACGCGATCACGTGGACGAACTCCTGGGCCCAGCAATTCTGGAGCGGCGCCGTCACGCCTTTGTTCTACACGCTGCGCGCGCGGGAGATGCGCGATTGCGACGATCGCACCTTCGCCACCTGGGGCTTCGACGAGCTCGCGAAGATGCGTCGATACAAATATTACAAGGGAAGCGTCTATTATTCCTGCGACGCCGACCGGATATATTTCTCGCGCGTGCTTCCGCCCGCTCTACGGAAATACCAGCTCGGCAACCTTCCTCCGTCATGGCGGCCGGAGACCGCGGCCGCAGATTCCGGACTGCTGTCCATCGCAGGCATCCACATGCGCGTGCGCATGTTGACGCAGGACCAGGGACCGCTGCGCAGCATCGCGTCGCTCTACCGGCTCATCGACGAGAACAAGGACAGGCTGAAGCGCCCGAGCGCGGAAGAGTTGCGCGATTATTCGGACGACGATCTCAGACGTCACATCGACTCGGTGATGAAGCTCGGCATCGACTTCTTCGTCATCGTCAGGCCGGCGTTCCATCTCTATTCGGCGACGGCCTTCGGCGTGTTGCGGGAAATGCTCGTCCACTGGGCGGGCGACGAGGACATAGACGCCGCGTTCCAGGAATTGGTCAGCGGATTGCCCAAACGCACGGCCATGCTCCAGGAGCAGGTCGATCTGTGGACGCTTGCCGAGATTCTGCGTGCGTCGCCCGTCCTGCTCGACTTGCTCGGCCGCCACGAAGGACCGGACTTCTTTCACGCGCTCGGCGCATCGGAGGAAGGGCGCGACTTCCTGTCGAAATACGCGGCCTTCGTCGCCGATCACGGGCATCGCGGCCATCAGGACCGGGACATTTGGTTCCCGCGCAGGTCCGAGGATCCGTGGATCGACTACCGGAGCCTGAAGACGCTCGCCATGGCGCCGAAAGACGCGCGGTCTCCCGAGGAGAACGAAGCCAGGCTTTCGACGCGCCGGGTCGCCCGCACCGAAGCGGTTCTGGCGAAGATCAGGAGCCGCCCTTTCGGCGAGTTCGGGGCGGAGCTGTTCAAGCTCGTGCTCGAATACGTGCATCGCTTTCTCGTCCTGCGCGACGACGAGCGGCCCTTTTTCGATCGCGTGACGATGGCCAAGCGCGTCGCCTTCCTTGAAGTCGGCCGGCGCCTGCACGAACGCGGGCTGATCGAGAAGCCCGATGATTTCTACTTCCTGGGGCAGGATGAAATCTATCAATTGATGGCGGCTGGCGCTGTGGGACGCCGGACCAGAACCAAGATCGCCAATCGCCGGCGCGCGTTCGAAGCTTTCATGTCGCGCGAATACGAACCGCCCATGTACATCCGCGCCGGCGTTCCGGTTTCCGACGGCGACGCCGCGCCCGATGATTCCGGCGGCGTCATGTCCGGCGTCGGCATAAGCCGCGGCGTGGTGACGGGCAGGGCGCGCATCGTCCGGGATCTTCGACAGATCGGCGCCGTGCAGCCCGGCGACATACTCGTCTGCAATTCCACTGACCCCGGCTGGACGCCGGTGTTCTCGATCGTCGCGGGCCTGGTGCTCGAAGCTGGCGGAATGCTGTCGCACGGCGCCTGCCTGTCGCGCGAATACGGACTGCCGGCAGTCACGCTTCCGCGCGCTATACGCAGGATTCCGGAGGGGGCGACGATCAAGGTGGATGGCATACTTGGCAAGGTGACGATCATCCATGACGCCGATCGTCAATGAGCCGAAAGGCGCCGCGCTTCGGCGCGGCGGACTCCTCGATTTCAGCAACGCGAACAGCGTTGCGGTCCGTGTCCAGCGAAGGCATCCGCTATGCTAGCCAAGCCAGAACGATTGGGTCTCGTGACCGAAATGACCATCGGATCTTCGTCTCAGGCAGGCGAAGGGCCGGATTTGATTGTCCCAAACCCGGCGACGGGACGATCCCTCGCCAAGCTGAACTTTGCTTCGATAGAGCAAATGGAGAGGGCGATTGCGGCGGCGCGCCGGGCGTTCGACGAAGGACCGTGGCCGCGGATGTCGCGGCGGGAGCGGTCCGAGGCGCTCCATGCATTTGCCGACACGCTCGAGAGACATCGTGATGAACTTGTGGCGACGATCGTCGAGGAGGTCGGCACGCCGATTTCGACGGCCGGCCCCATGCAGGTGGACATTCCGCTGGCGGTGATGCGGTTCATGGCGGAAGCCGCCGCCAGGGACAGGGACGTGCAGCTCGGCCCGAAATTCGCGGCGTCTGACAGCGTCAGCATCGTCGCACATCGGCCGGTCGGCGTGATCGGCGCAATCACTGCATACAATTATCCATTCAGCCTGGCGATCTCGAAGGTCGGAGCGGCGCTGGCGGCCGGATGTACGGCAGTCGTCTCCGCCTCGCCCAATGCGCCTTTCTCCACTTTGCTGCTTGGACGCCTTGCGTCCGAAGCGGGCCTTCCGCCGGGCGTCGTCAACGTTGTCGTCGCCGATGTCGCGGGCAATCGCCTGCTGTCGACGAGCCCTTCGGTGGACAAGGTCAGCTTCACGGGCTCGATCGAGGTCGGGCGGCAGGTCATGGCGCAGGCGGCGCAGTCGGTGAAAGGCGTCGTTCTCGAACTGGGCGGCAAGTCGGCGGCGATCATCATGCCCGGAACGGCGTTGGACGAAATCGTGCGCGCCCTGCACCTGCGTTATTCGCGCAACGCCGGCCAGGGCTGCGCCTCGCCCACCAGACTGCTCGTTCACAAGAAACAATATGATCGTTTCCTCGAGCTCAGCGCCGAGGCCATGCCGTCGATCCGAATGGGCGACCCCTGGGACACGAAGACCGACGTAGGCCCGCTGATCCGGCCGCAGCACCGGGACCGCGTCGAAGGCTTCGTCATCGATGCAAAAAAGGCCGGCGCCGCAATCGTGTCTGGCGGCCGAAGGATAGACCAAGGCGGAGGCTGGTTCTTCGAGCCGACGCTCGTCGCAGGACTCGACAACGATTCGCATATCGCGCAGCACGAGATATTCGGCCCTGTCGCCATCGCTCTGCCGTATGAAGACGTCGACCAGGCGGTCTCGATCTCCAACGACGTCGCTTACGGCCTCGCCGGTTATGTATTCGGAGCGGATACCGGCGAATGCGTTGCGGTGGCGAGTCGATTGCGCGCCGGGACGGTCACGATCAACGGCGGCGGCGCAGCGCGTCCCGAGGCGCCGTTCGGCGGCTTCAAGCAAAGCGGGATAGGCCGGGAGACCGGCGAATGGGGCATCCAGGAATATCTGGAACCGCAGCACATCCAGTTTGCGGTGCGATCCCCGTTCGCACGGGATTCATCTTTTCAGGGGTGAGCGACAATGGAGCTGAAGGACCGCATAGCGCTGATAACGGGCGCGGGCTCGGGAATGGGACGCGCCTCGGCGCTGGCGATGGCGCGCGAAGGCGCCACGATTGTCGTCGCCGACTACAATCTCGAATCGGCGACGAGGGTTGCGAAGCAGATCGCGGACGAGAAAATCGGCAAGGGCGTCCCCTACGAGGTCGATATGTCGGATGTCGCGCAAATCCGCGCGATGATGGACTTCGTGCAGAACGAATTCGGTCGTCTCGAAATTCTTTACAACCATGTCGGGGCGCCGGGCCCCGGCGGCCTGACAGCGACGGAAGAGGAATGGACCCGCACCATCGATCTCAACATCAAGAGCGCGTTCTTCGCGACATCCTTCGCCGAGAAGCTGTTGAGAGCCTCGCCCGGCAAGGCGTCGGTGATGTTCACCTCGTCGGTCAGCGGCATCGTCGGATCGGGGATGAGCCCGATCTATTCGCTCTGCAAGGGCGGCATCGTGACTTTCGCCAAGTCTCTCGCCCTTTGGTTGGCGCCGGACGTGCGCGTCAATGCGATCTGTCCCGGTGGCGTCGATACGCCAATGCTGCCTCTGTTCTACGGCCGGGATCCCGGCGCCGATCCGAGCGCCCGCATCAAGGCCTATCTCGAAACCGCAGTGCCGCTGCGGCGTCTCTGCCAGCCGGAAGAAGTAGCGAATGTCGCCGTCTTTCTGGCCAGCGATCGATCGAGCTACATCACTGGCAGCGCGATCGCGGTCGACGGAGGATTTCTTGCTCGTTGACCCCAACAGCAAGGCCGCTCCGGCTCCGCCCGCCGATGCCGCTGACCGATTGGCGGAAGGGCTGGCGCGTTGGACCGAGGTCACGATGCCGAAGGCGGCGCGACGGCTCGGCGTCGATCCGGGGGGCGTGAACCGCCCGCGCACGCCTCTCGACCTTAAGGGACATGATTTCCAGCGCGACGTCGCGTTGCCGGGGGAATATCCGTTCACGAGTTGGCTTTATCCAACCCGGGCGATCCGAAAGGGCCTCGGCGATACGCGCATCCATCGCGCCGGGCGCTACTCGGGCTACGGAACCTCGGAGGACTGCCGCGAATATTATCGGGAGCAGCGGCAGTTTGGTCGCCTCGGGGGCGCCAACATCGCTTCGGATCTGCCAAGCCAGCTCGGCTGGGATTCGGACGATCCGCGCGCGGAATCGGAAGTGGGGCGCGTGGGCGTCGCCATCGACAGTCTGCGGGATTTCGAGATCGTCTACGAAGCCTTCACCGGCGACAGCGACATCGACAAGGTATCGAGCAACTGGACGATCAACGCGCCGGCCGCCGTCTATGTCGCCTATTACTGCGCACTCGCCCAGAAACGCGGGATTCCCATCGCCAAGCTACGATGCACGCCGCAGAACGACATCTTGAAGGAATATTGCGCGCGCGGTCAGTACATCTTCCCCGTGCGGCCTTCGCTAAAGCTGGTCAAGGATATCATCGAGTTCATGACCCGCGAGATGCCCAATTCCAATTCGATCAGCATCTGCGCAGGCCACATCCGCTACGGCGGCGCCACCACCGTCCAGTCGCTGGCATTCGCCTTCGCCAACGCCATGGCCTATGTGAGGCTGGGGCTCGAAGCCGGTCTTGCCGTCGACGACTTCGTTCCTCGATTTACATTCCGCGGCTTCGGCGATTCCTCGCTGGATTTCTATCAAGGCATCGCCTCGGCCCGCGCTTCGCGGCGTATCTGGGCGCGTATCATGCGCGAAAAGTTCGGCGCGCGAGACGACCGTACATGCATGTTGCGCGGCGGTGAGCACGCCTGGGGCAACGCCTACATGAAGATGAGCGTCCAGCGCCCTGTCAACAATATCGTGCGCGAGACGATAGAAGCGGTGATCTGCAGTTTGGCCAGCGGCGAAATTCCCGGTGGCCAGCCGTTCGACGAACCGCTTGGACTCGGACATAGCCTCGAAGCGCAACAGATAGCGCGGGATATAACGCGGATCCTGCAATACGAAGCGAACATCGGCGCCTACCTCGATCCGTTCGCCGGCTCCTATGTGATCGAGTCGTTGACCGATGAAATTGAAACGGACATCCGGGCCGAGATCGACAGGATTGAAGCTATCGGCGGCCCCGTCGCCGCCGTCGAGACCGGGTACTATAAAAACGCCATCGCCGAGTCCGCCTGGCAGGCCCAGAAGCGGTTCGAGACGCGCGAGGACATCTGGGTCGGAGTCAATGCGTTCAACGGTCCCGAAAACATCGATGTCGAGATAAAGCGCACGCCAGAATATCACCAGGATCTGCTGGAGACGGCGGAAGCGCGCCAGGTGGCGGCTCTCAAGCAATTGCGCCGGGAGCGCAGTTCGGCTGACGTGACAAAGGCCCTTGCAGGTTTGCGCGCGACCGCGCGCGATAATTCTGCGAACCTGATGCCCTCCCTCATCAAGTGCGCGCATGCCTACGCCACGATCGGCGAAACCTGCGATGTGCTGAGGGACGTCTACGGCGTCGAGGACCTGGAATGACGGCCGGAGCGCGAGATGAAGTGGGATGGCCCGCCAGTCCGCACGCTTCGCTGAGCGTCGAGTTCGTCGAGGGACATTTGCGGTGCCTCCTCAATCGACCGGAGCGGCGTAATGCGCTCAGTCCCGAGCTGCTGTTCGCGCTCGCCGCCGTAATCGACGACGCCGGACAGAGAGACGACGTATGCGTGGTTTCGCTGCGCGGCGTGGGCGACCGCGCCTTCTCCGCCGGCTTCGATATCAAGATTCTCGCCGAGCGCGGCGCAGCGGCCCACGCCGGGAACCCTATGGAGAAGGCAAGCATGGCGCTGCGGCGCTGCGCGGCTCCGACCTTCGCCGTCATCGACGGCGTCTGCGTCGGCGCGGGACTGGACCTTGCGCTGTGCTGCGATTTCCGTCTCGCGACGAGCCGATCGACATTTTCGCTTCCGGCGACAAGGCTCGGGACGGTCTATCCGCCGCGCGCTATAGGCCGCATCCTGCGCGATCTCGGACCAGCTGCCTGCAAGGAGTTGTTTCTCCTCGGACGGCAGATCGATCCCGCGCGCGCCTGCAAGCTCGGGATCGTCCAGGAGGTCGTGGCGCCTGGGGAAATCGACCACGCATTAGCCCAATGGACCGACTTGCCCGCCTCGGCCGCCTTCGCCGTTCGCGCCCACAAGCGCATCATTGAGACGTTGCTCGCCGAGCAGCCTTCGGACGGACTCTACGAGCAATTGGGTCTGCTGAGGACCGAAGCGCTCGCTCGACCCGAACGCGCCAGCGCGATCGACGGATTCGTTCGGGGGCCGCGATGATCGAGGAGACCAGGGCCTCTGTCATCCTGCCGCGGGGAACGAACCAGCCGATCCGGGTCGTCGTGGCGAAAGGCGGCCTCGATGCGCATGAGCGCGGCGCGTTGACCGTGACGTTCGGCCTCCGCGCGGCGGGCTTCGACGTCAGCTATCTCGGATTGCGTCGGACCCCCGTCGAGGTGGTGGAGGCCGCGCTTCAGAACGGGGCGGACGTCATCGGCATCAGCACGCTGTCAGGCGGCCATCGGTCGTTCGTCAAGAAGGTCTTGGAGCGCCTTCGCGAAGCGGGCGCCTCCTCGCTCGTGGTCGTCGGCGGCCTCGTCCCTCCCGAGGCGCACCAGGAACTGCTGGACTCCGGCGTCGCGCGCATCTTCGGCCAGGGCGCTCTGGTCAGCGAGATCGCCGAATATCTCGTCGAGGCGGTGGAGAAGAAGCGCAAGGAGAGCGGATGTCCATGAGCATCGAGCAGTCGGCCGATTCCCGAATCTTCGGGCCGCCCCGGAAGGGACCTCTTGCAGGCGTCAAGATAGTCGATCTGTCCTGGCATCTGGCCGGGCCGTTCTGCACGCTCATTCTCGCCGATCTCGGCGCGAGCGTCATCAAGATCGAGCAGCCCGGCTCCGCCGCCGGATACGATCCCGGCGGCTTCATAAGGCATTATTACAAGGGCCAGGACGCTCATTATATGGCGTTGAACCGCAACAAGAAGAGCGTCGCCCTCAATCTCAAATCGAAGGAGGGAAAGGCGATCCTGCACGAGATGGTGCGGGAGGCGGACGTCGTCTTCAACAATTTCCGCGCCGGGGTCATGGACCGTCTGGGAATAGGTTTCGAGGATCTTCGCAAGATCAATCCCGACATAATTTTCGGGAGTCTTACATCGTTCGGCAAGAATGGCCCGTATGCGGCCCGTCCGGGCGTGGACCTGGTGGTCCAGGCGCTGTCGGGCGGCATGAGCATGACGGGAGAGCCGGGACGGCCGCCGGTGCGCGCCGGAATCCCTCTCGGCGATTTGTCGGGAGGCATGTGGGCCGCGATTTCGATTCTGAGCGCGCTCCGGGCAAGGGACCAACAGGGCGCCGGCGGTCGCGAGATCGATGTTTCGCTGCTAGACGGCCAGATCGCGATGATTCCCTACTTCAGCGCTTATTATTTCCTGGACGGGTTCATTCCGGGGCCGCAGGGATCTGGCGGTCACAGCCCGACATGGTCGGCGTATCAATGCAAGGGCGGCCGGTGGATGGTGATCGCGGTGGTCGATCAGAAGCCGTGGAAAAAATTATGCGCCGCCCTCTCGCGCGACGATCTTCTGGAAGACGCGCGTTTCGTCACGTCGCACGACCGTGCGCGGAACGGCAAGGAACTCGCGGAGATAATGGCGGCGGAATTCGCCCGTTGGACTGCCGACGAGGTCGCCGCGAAGCTGGAGCGTTCGGACGTTCCCTTCGCTCCGGTCAAACGCCTGGACGAAGCGCTGGTCGATCCGCAGGTCCAGCATCGCGGCATGGTCGTCGAGATCCAGCATGTTCTGGGTGACAAGCTGAAATTCGTCGGCACGCCGGTGCGCATGTCCGCATTCGAGCCGGCTTACGAATCGCCGCCGCTCATCGGACAGCATACGAGCGATCTGCTCGTCTCGCTGGGCTACGGACAGGCCGATATCTCACGCATGCGCGAGCAAGGCGTGATTTGAACGACGAGGTCCGAACGGACCGATCATTTGGCGGATGCGACTGCGCAGGCCAAGGGAGACGGCGATGAACATCCAGTCGACGATGCGTTCAGCGCTCGGCGGGGAGAATATCGAATCGCCGCTTGATCATTTGGCGCGCTTCGTGAGCGGACATTCGTCGGTTCCGGATTCGGTCCGCAATGCGGCGCGCCGAGGCCTGATCGACCTGCTCGGCGTAACGGTCGCTGGCGGCGCGGACGAATCAATGGCGCCGCTGATCGACTATGCGCGTGCGACCTATCGCAATGGCGTCTCGACGGCGGTCGCGATGGACGAGCCGATGGCGCCGGAGGCCGCTGCGCTCATCAATGCGGCGGCCGGGCACGTTCTCGACTTCGACGATTGCTACGATCCGTTCGGCGGCCATCCGAGCGTCGTCGTCCTGCCGCCTCTGCTGGCTCTCGGTGAAGCGCTCGACATGCCGGCCCAGCGCATTCTCGACGCTTATGCAATCGGGGTCGAGGTCACTGGCGTTCTGGGAAAGACGCTGAACATGACCCACTACGAACGTGGGTGGCACCCGACTGCGACCGTTGGCATCCTGGGCGCCGCTGCGGGTGCGGCGCGCCTGCTCGGTCTCGAAGCGGAAGGCGTGAAGCGCGCATTGGGCGTCGCCGGCGCCTTCGCGGCGGGAACGAAGGCGAGCTTCGGAACCTTTCTCAAGCCAGCTCAGGTCGGCTTTGCGGCGGCCCGCGGTTTGGCGGCGGCAAACCTGGCTCGCCTGGGAATGGACGCGCCTGCATTTCCGGTCCACGGACGCCATTCGTTCGATACGATTTTCAACGGAAAGGCCGCCGATTGGACTCCGCTCGCGCAGCTCGGATCGCACTGGGGAATGCTCGACCCAGGTCTGAGCTTTAAGCTCTATCCGTGCTGCGGCAGCACCCACGCCTCGATCGATGCGGTCCGCAAGATCGCCGGCGGTCGTTCGCTTGCCGCCGCGGCGCGCATCGACATATTCGTCCATCCGCGCCGCAGACCGCACACCGACCGTCCGCATCCGACGTCGTCGACCGAAGCGAAGTTCAGCCTTCAATATGTCGTTGCGACCGCCGCGCTGACGGGAAATGTGGCGCTGTCCGACTTTGAGGAAGCGGCGCTGCGCGATCCGCAACGTCGCTCGCTGCTCGAGCGCATTCACGTGCATGATCTCGCGCAGGATCGGTGGACCTTGTTGCCGGGACGCGACGATTGTTTCGTCGCCGAGGTCAGGGCGACGATGTCGGACGGATCGCTTGCCAGCGGCGCAATGCTTGCTCCCAGGGGGTGGGACGCGCGCGAACCGCTCACGGACGAAGAGCTCGAAACCAAATTTGTAGATACGATTGCATCGATGAGCGAGCGCGACGCTGCGCGCAAGCTTCTGAGCCTTATCGGCGCTTGGTCCAGCGGGGTCGGCGGTTTGCGCGAGCTGATGGCGGAGGCGCGCGCCCTGGTCTGCGCGGAAAGGCGACGTCATGCGCGACATTCGTAAGCACAGGTCCGTCGCGGAGAGATTTGCGGCATTTGCGCGCCGCATGAAAGATGAGGCGCTCCCGGACGCCGTCGTGCGCGCAGCGTGCGAGCAGGTGCTGGACACGGTCGGCGTCGGCCTTGCCGCGCGGCGCCTGGATGCCGAGAAGCCAGCCGTCGTCGTCGCGACGGAACGATGGGACGACGGCGGCGCCTATGTTCTCGGCGAGTATCGGCGCGCGCCGGCGCAGATGGCCTTGCTCGCCAATGGCGCGCTTTCGCACGCGCTCGACTTCGACAACACGCATATGGGGTCGATGATCCATGTCGGCGCCGCCGTGGCCCCGACAGCTTGGACGCTCGGCGCCTGCAGGCATGCCGCCGGCGCCGATGTGATCCGCGCCTATGTGGCTGGCGTCGAATGCGCGACGCGCCTTGGCTTGGCGTCGCCCGGCGCCTTTCACGCCAACGGCTTCCATGCGACGGCAGGCGCGGGCGTCTTCGGCGCCGTGACGGCCGCCGGGATGATCCTTGGCGCGAGCGAGCGCAATATTGTCGACGCCCTGGGCATCGCCGGAAGCATGGCGGCCGGGCTCCTCGAATATCATCACGCGGGATCCTCCAACAAGAAGCTCCATCCCGGGCTTGCCGCCAGCCAGGCTTATCTGGCCGTACGTCTCGCCATGGCCGGCGCCGACGGCCCCGAGACCGTATTCGAAGGCGGGTTCGGACTTATCGCGACGCATCTGGGCGATGTCGATCCGGATTTCGGCACGGACGATCTCGGCTCGCTCTGGCATGTCCTGGAAGTAACGACGAAGCCGTACCCGATATGCAATCTCTCCCATGCCGCGCTTGATTGCGTGCGGGCGATCCAGAAGGAAAATCCCGATCTGCGCGCGGACGCGATAGCCGCGGCGCGCGTCTGGGGACCGCCGGGCGTCGTCCCGCTCGTGGTCGAACCTGTCGCGGCGAAGATCGCGCCGCGGAACGCATATGAGGCGAAGTTCAGCATTCAGCATTGCGTGGCGCGCATGCTCGTGGACCGAGCCGTCTCGGTCGACCACTTCACGCCCGAAATGGTCGGCGACATCGGCGTACGGGATCTCGCGGCGCGAGTATCCTTCGTTCCGGAACCAAACGACGCTTATCCGCGGAAGATGCCGGGGCGCGTGGAGATCGTGCTGGCGGACGGTCGGGTCCTTACGAGCTCCGTCGAGGATTCCGCCGGGAGCAGCAGTAAACCGCTCAGTCGCGCCGAGATCGAGGAGAAGTTCCGAAACAATCTCGGCGAGTCCCCGCGCGATGGCGGCGCCGGAGATCTTGCGGAGGAAATCCTGGGGCTGTGGGAGTGCGCGGATGTCGAGCCTCTCGTTCGACGTTTCTCCAGTTATTTGCAGCACGACGCGAACAGGCGCGCAGAAAGCCCCCGCGGCGAGAAAGCTTTGAGGATATGAACGATGCTGACCACGGCGAACGAAACATATCCGCTGCATATCGGCGGCAGGCGGGGCCGCCACGGTCGAGATCGGGAATATCCGACGATCTGTCCGTATACAGCGCAGGAATGGGCGCGCTTCACCGCTGGCGACGCCGCCGATGTCGACGATGCGGTCGCAGCGGCCCGGACAGCCTTCGAAACCCAATGGCGTTTCGTCTCGGGATATGAGCGGGCCCGGCTCATGCTCCGGTTGGCCGACCTGATCGACTCCCACGGCGACGAGCTTGCTCGAATCGAGACGACGGACAACGGCAAGGTTATCCGCGAGACTCGGAATCAGATGCGGTTCTCGGCGCGCAATTTCCGCTTTTTTGCGGGCCTGGCGGACAAGCTGTCGGGAGAAACGAAACCGCTCGATGACGGCGCGATGTTCGATTACACGACGAGGGAGCCGCTCGGCGTCGCCGCTCTTGTGACGGCATGGAACTCTCCCATAGGGCTGCTCACCAACAAGCTGGCGCCCGCGCTGGCCGCGGGCAACGCCGTCGTCGTCAAGCCGTCCGAATACACGTCGATCAGCACGCTGGAGTTTGTCAAACTGGTGGACGCGGCCGGCTTTCCACCCGGCGTGGTCAATGTCGTCACCGGCGACAGCCGCGTCGGCGCCGCGCTCGCCGGTCACTCCGATGTGAACAAGATCAGCTTCACCGGCAGCGTCGCCACAGGCGCTGCGGTCGCCGCGGCGGCGGCCCGCAATATCGTTCCAGCAACTCTGGAGCTCGGCGGCAAGTCGGCCAATATCATCTTCGAAGACGCTGATCTCGATCGCGCCATTCCCGGCGCCGTCGCCGGCGTCTTCGGCGCCGCGGGCCAGACATGCATCGCTGGCTCCAGGCTGTTCGTTCACAGGTCGGCGCATGACAAGGTCGTCGCGTCCATCAGGCGCCGCGCCGAGGCGGTTGTGCTCGGTGACCCGCTCGATCCCGCGACGGAAATGGGGCCGGTGGCGCATATCGGACAGCACCGCGCGATCTTGGAGCACATCGACCGGGCGCTGGCCGCAGGCGCCGTCATGGAGACCGGTGGGGCGCTGACGAGCGACTCCAAGGCGCTGTTCATCAAGCCGACCGTCTTCTCCAGTGTCGACAATGCGATGGATCTGGCGCAGCAGGAGATATTCGGGCCCGTGCTTGCGGTCATCCCATTCGACGACGAGGAAGACGTCGTGAAACTCGCGAACGACACGCAGTTTGGCCTCGCCGCAGGCGTGTGGACGCGCGACCTGTCGCGCGCTCATCGACTCTCGCGCGCGCTGCGGGCAGGCACGATCTGGATCAATACCTACCGCCAGGCCGCGGCGCAGGCGCCTGCCGGCGGAATGAAGCGCAGCGGCTATGGCCGCGAGCGGGGGGTCGAGGCGGTGGACGACTACTTGCAGATCAAGAATACGATGATCGATCTCGGGCAAGGCGCTCGCGACCCGTTCACGATGAGAGTTTAGACAGTGTATGGCCGGACGGCGCAGCGCGCCGCCGAAGAGGCGGCTCGCGCCTTTCCCGGCAGGCCGATCTTCGATTGAAGCTGCCGCGCTCAGCGGGCGCACCCGGCGAGAATCCAGACGCTCAAGGAACATGAAAGGCTTCGGCATGGGGATCGTCGGCATTTTGGGTCTAGGGGCCATGGGCGGGTCAATGGCCGATCGTCTTGCTGATCTGGGGTTTGAGACAATCGTTCACGATCTGTCGGCGGCGGCGGTGCAGCGCGCCGTGGACCACGGTGGTCGCGCCGGCGACTTGCCGGGCGACGCGGAGATCGTCATCTCGAGCCTGCCCAGCGATCCCGCGGTTCTGTCGGTCCTTACGAGTCCGGCCTTCTCGAAGGCCGACGGGCGTGGCCGGACGCTTGTCGAGATGAGCACGATCCTGCCGTCGACAATGGAGAAGGTTCGCGACGTCCTGGCGCCGCGCGGGTGGTCGCTGATCGACGCTCCCGTCAGCGGCGGCCCGGCGGACGCGCGCAACGGCACGCTGACGCTGATGGTGGGCGCCGAAGACGCAGCGTTGCGGTCCGCGGAGCCGGTGCTCGGCAAGCTCGGCGCCATCGAGCGTGTGGGCGCGGTCGGCCAGGGCAAGGCGATCAAGCTCGTCAACAACGTCATGTCGATCGGCAATGTCGTGCTGGCTGCGGAAGCGTTCGTGCTGGGAGAGAAGCTCGGCATCGAACCCCGGCGTCTGTACGATGTGCTGAGCAGGTCCGGCGGACGGTCGCGAAACTTCAATCAGCGGATTCCGCGCGTGATCGAAAGGGATTTCGCCAGCCGCTTCTCCGTTGCATTGAGCGAGAAGGATCTGCGCCTGGCGCTCAGCGTCGCGCACGAGACGCGCTATGTCATGCCATTGACCGCGGTCATCCATCAAATGTGCGAAATGGCGATCGCCGACGGCCTGGAAGGCGAAGATATCGTTGCGGTCGCCAAAATTTACGAGCGTTGGGCGAGGCTCGACTTCTCCGACCCGACGGCGCGACCGACGGTGTGATGTGAGGGATGGAGCGTCCGCATGGAGATTGATCCGACCTCCGCCGGGCTGCGCCAGATCCGCTTCGTTCTGCCGGGCGATGCGACGCGCGTTGTGCTGGTTCGGCACGGCGAATCGGCTGCCGTCGAGCCTGGTCGGCCGCAGGCGACGATCGACGGCCAAGGCGATCCCGATCTGCATCCGGAATGCTTGCGTCAGCCGGAAGCGGGGGCGGAGCGTCTTGCCAGGGAGGACATCGCCGCGATCTATGTTTCCACCCTTCGGCGTACGCTCCAGACCGCTCGACCGCTGCTGCGCCGCCTGTCCATGGAAGCGCGGATCGAACCGCGACTGAGGGAGGTGCATCTCGGGGAATGGGAAGGCGGAGTCTACCGGATGAAGCTTGCCGAGCGCCACCCGATCGCACTGCAGATGACGCGTGAACAGCGCTGGGACATCATCCCGGGCGTCGAGGATCCCACCCATTTTCGTCAGCGCGTCGAGACCGCGGTCGCAGTCCTTGCCGGGCGCCATGCAGGCCAGACGATCGTCGTCGTCACGCATCGCAACGTGATCGGGCATCTGGTCGCTCATGCGTGCGGCGCCAGACACAATGCGTTCAATGGCGCCGAGAACGGGTCGATTTCGGAGATCGTCGTCTCGCCGGCGGGATCAACCGTGCGCTCGTTCAACGAAACGGGCCATCTTCGCGATCAGGATGCCGAGCGTCATCTCAGTCCGACGGCCTAGGTCGAGGTCTCATGCCGACGGCGGATCGAGGGCGCGCGCCCGCCAGTCTATTGCTCGCTCCTATCAATTAATTCTCGCCGGTTCGTTGTCGCGCGCACCAAATCGATGCTTCAATCCGGCAGGAAAGAGGGGCGAAGCGCACCGCGGAGACGATGTGACAACGCCCTCCCGTGGGAGGAACGACATGCTTTTTGCATCGCACATTGATCGGCGTCGGGCGCTGAATCTGGCCGCGGGAGCAGGTCTTGCGGCGGGCGGTCTGAAATTCGGCGTCGGCAGGGCCGGCGCGCAGGAGGTCTTCAGGCTTGGCTGGGTTCGACCGACGACTGGCCGGCTCGCGTCTTCTTTCGCTCCGCTGTTTGTGGGCGGCTTGATCGCCATCGACGAGATCAACGCCGCGGGTGGAATCCTTGGCCGGAAGATCGTCCGCGTCGAGGAGGACGACGAAGGGTCCCCGGCGAAGCAGCCGGGCATCATCCGCAAGCTTTCGGACAGTGGCGTCTCCTATTTGTGCGGACCGGCCGGAAGCTCGCAGGCGCTGGCTTCGCTCGAGGCCGCGACGGCGGCGCAGATCATCCAGACCGGCAGCGCGCTCGCCGCTGCGCTCGCAAACGGCGTCAAATATCCGTACCACTACCAACTCACCTACAACACCGATCAGCAAGCCGCGGTGATCGCCAGCCACGCGGTCAAGGCGTTGAAGGGTCAGAAGATCGGCATCTTGCACGAAGCCACCGCGTTCGGCGAGCAGGGCGCGATGGCGACCGTCGCCGAATTGCAGAAGCTCGGACTGAATCCCGCGACTGTTCAGTCCTTCCCCGCCGATGTGGCGTCGTTCGACCCCTATATCGCCAATCTGCAGAAGGCGGGGTCCGATGTGCTTGTGGCCTGGCTCGCCAACATCTCCAGCGTCGCGATGGCCTTCCGCTCGATGAACTCGCTCGGCTGGTCGCCGCCCGTCGTTGGCCACAATGGCCTGTTTGCGGACGGATTGTTCGACCTGGTGCCGATAGAACTGCTGCAAAACGTCGTCTGCACCTATTACAAGGCAATGACCTACACGGCGACCGAGTCGCCGGGCGCGCGGCAGGTGGCCTACGCCAGGAAGATCGCGCAATATCCGGAGGCGAAGGCATGGGCCGTCAATGTCGTCGTGCAGTCGCATTATGATTTCCTGCATCTTCTGAAGAAGACGATCGAGCAGGAGCAGACGTTCGACGTCGCCAAGATCAAGGCGGCTCTCGACCGGACCCGGGACTTCGACGGCATCGTCGGCAAGATCAACTTTACGCCGGAGAACCATTGCGGCGTCAGCATTGGCGATATGACGCTCGCCAAGCTCGCTTCCGGGCGCGACCCAAAAGCGCAAGGCATCTTCCGCGAGAGGGCGTGACGTTGATCCGATGGGACCGGAACAGGAAACGGCCGGACGGAATCGCAACGCGGCGTCCGGCGCTGATCGATCTGTCGCGGAATGCTACGACTCGCGCCACAGTCGCTCCGCGCCGGAGCGTTCGGCCGCGATGACGCAATCCGCCGACGCCGCGCGCCATGTCCGGCCGGACGAGGATGCGGTCCTCGCATCGCTGCTTGGTCGCCGCTTCAGTTGCCGCGCCTTTACAAGCGAACCTGTTCCACGCGCCACGATCGACCGCATCCTGGAGCTCGCGCAGCGAACGGCGTCCTGGTGCAACAGTCAGCCATGGCAGGTCGTCGTCACCGGCGGCTCGGCGACAGAAGAATTTCGATCTGCGCTCTACGTTCACGCCAGCGCGACGCATGCGCAGGGCGATCCTGATTTCCCCTTCCCGCGCGAGTATCATGACATCTACCTTGCGCGTCGACGTGAAAGCGGCTTTCAGCTCTACGACGCGCTTGGCGTCGGGCGCGGCGACCGCGATGCATATCTCAGGCAGGTGCTGGAGAATTTTCGGTTCTTCGGAGCGCCGCATGTGGCGATCGTCACGAGCGATGAGGCGTTGGGCGTCTATGGGGCAGTGGACTGCGGCGCCTATGTCGCGAACTTCCTGTTGGCGGCGGAAGCGAATGGGATCGCCGCGATTCCTCAGGCCGCTCTCGCCTCCTACCCGGAGCTCATTCGATCGCATTTCGGCCTTGGACCAGATCGCCGGGTCGTCTGCGGGATTTCGTTCGGGCGCGCTGACGCCAGCCATCCAGCCAACTCGTACCGCACCAGCAGAGCCGCGCTTGCGGATGTTGTGAGGATGGAGGGAACGGAATGGACCTGAACATTCTCGTCGTCGGGCTCACGGCTGGAAGCCTCTACGCGCTCGTCGCAGTCGGGTTCAACATTCTCTATCGCCCGACCAACGTGCTGAATTTCGCGCAGGGCGACCTGGTGATGCTGGGAGCCATGGTCGGCGCGAGCACGCTCGGCTTCTATATGCTGCCATGGCCGGCGGCCCTCGTGGTCGCCGTTACCGTCGTTAGCCTGATCGCCGTGGTCGAGGAGCGCGTCGCCGTGGCGCCTGTGCTGAGGCGCTCGTCGCAAAGCTTCGCGTGGATCATCTCCACGCTCGCTTTTTCGCTGATCATCGCCAATCTGGCCGATCGGATCTGGGGCCCCGATCCGATCGCCGTCCAGCCGCCCTGGCCGCTGTCGATTCGTACGACGCGGATCGGACCGATTCGCGTAAACAGCTATCAGGTCGCGCTCGTCCTGCTGACGGTTGCGATCGTCTTCGGGCTGCATCGCTTCTATCGCACGCGCGCCGGCAAGGCGATGCTGGCTATGGCCGAGGACCGCGACGCCGCGCTGCTTCGCGGCATCAATCCGGATCGCATCAGTCGGTTGTCGTTCTTTCTCGGCGGCGCGGTCGCCGCCCTGACCGGATTGTTGGCCGCGCCTCTTTTTTTCTCGTCGACCACGATCGGCACGTCGATGCTGATCACCGGCTTCGCCACCGCCGCCGTCGGCGGCGTCGGCAACAACAAGGGGGCGCTGCTCGCCGGCTACATTATCGGCATCGTGGAGGCCGCCGCCGCCGCGCTCCTTTCGCCGGCCTATCAGAAGACCGTCGTGTTCGGGCTGCTGCTGGTCATTCTGCTTGTCAAGCCGCAAGGATTGTTCGGGACCGAGGACGCGCGCCGTGTCTGATCAGATGTCGACGGCTCGCCCCGCGCTCGTTACGGCCTCGCCCCGTCTTTTCGGTTGGATCGCCTTCGCGGCGTTCCTCCTGGTCCTGGTCGCCTTTCCCTTCGCGAGTCCCGGACAGTACCCGATTTTCCTTGCGACGCAGATCGGGGTCTATCTGCTGGTCGCGATGGGCCTCAACCTGCTGACCGGCTATGGCGGCATGCCGTCGCTCGGCCACGGGGCGCTGCTGGCTCTCGGTGCCTACGCCACCGCGTTGCTCATGGTGAAAGCGGGCTGGAGCTTCTGGACGGCCGCCCTGTCGGGCGTTGCATTGACGACGATCGTCGGCGCCCTCATGGCGCTCCCTGCGCTGCGCGTTTCAACCTGGTATTTTGCCCTCATCACGCTCGGCTTCACGGAGGTGCTGCGCGGTCTGCTGATCGAATGGCGTGAACTGACCGGCTCCTTCGGGGGCGTGGTCGGAATACCAATGCCGTCGATCGCGGGTCGCGCCTTTTCGCCGTCGGCGCTGTTCTGGCTCGTGGCGTTGCTGAACATCGCCTGTTTCGTCTTCATCGCGAGGCTCGTCCGGTCACGCATCGGCCGTGGCCTGATAGCGCTGCGCGACGACCCTGTGGCCGCGACGGCGAACGGGGTTTCCGTCGTAGGGCTGAAGCTCTTCGCCTTCGCGGTCAGCGCCGCGATCACCGGCGCCGCCGGCGCGTTGTTCGCCGTGCAGAAGACGGTCATTACGCCGGACGATTTTTCGGCGGAATTCTCGATTTTCTTTCTGGTGGTCGTCGTGCTCGGCGGCGCGGGTCGGCTTTGGGGGCCTGTGCTCGGCACGTTCGTGTTCTTCGTCGTGCCGGAGCTGATGACGCAACTGCACAGCTGGCGCATGTTGGTCTATGGCTGCGTGCTGCTCGTCATCATGCTGTTTGCGCCGAATGGCTTGGCCGGCGCATTGAGCAACTTCATCGACCGCTTCGGCCGGAGGGCTGTCTCGCTGCCTGCGTCGATCCGAGCTGCGAGCCGGCCTGGCGCGACCGGATTGCCGCTCAAGATAAGCAATATTTCAAAAAACTTCGGCGGGGTCGCCGCGCTGAAGGACGTTTCCCTCGAAATCGAGGCGGGCAGGGTCCACGCGATCGTCGGACCGAACGGATCGGGCAAGACGACGCTGCTCAACGTGATTTCCGGTTTCTATCGCCTGGACGCTGGTTCGATCCGCCTCGGCGACGCCGACGTCGGCAGCATATCGCCGGCCGCGGTCGCGAGACTGGGAGTCGGTCGCACGTTTCAGACCCCGAAACTGCTAGGGGAATTGTCGACTATGGAGAACGTGATGCTTGGCGCCTATGCGGCCGAGCGCGCAACCGTTCCCGAAATCGTCTTGTCTTTACCCCGCGCTGCCGAGGAAGCGAGGATGCAGCGGACCGATGCGCTGCACTATCTGAACTATGTGGGGTTGGGCGAGCGTTCCTTCGACGCCGCGAGCGAACTGCCGCACGGACAGCAGCGCCTGGCGGAGGTCGCGCGCGCTCTGATGGCGAGACCGCGCATTCTTCTGCTCGACGAGCCAGCGGCCGGCCTGTCGCTCGACGAACTGGACAAGCTCGCGGCGCTGATCCGGTCGATCGGCGCACTCGGGATTACAATCGTCATTGTCGAGCATCACCTCGAGCTGGTCAGCAGCGTGTGCGATCGCGTGAGCGTGTTCGATCGCGGCCAGCTTTTGGCCGCCGGTACGCCGCAGGAAGTCTTCGCCAATGAGCAGGTAGTGAGCGCGTATATGGGCGCACGCCCGCTCGACGCTGTTTCGGACGCGGAGAATCCTCGATGAGTCCCGATCTGGTCGCGCAGACGTCGCCGATTCTTCGCGTCGAATCGGTCACCGCCGGCTATGGCCACGTCGGCGTTCTCGAGAATGTTTCGATCGCGGCCTCGCAAGGGGAGATCGTCGCGATCGTCGGCAGCAACGGCGCCGGAAAGAGCACGCTGTTGCGCGCGATTTCCGGCCTCGTGCGATCCAGCGCCGGCCGTATCGTCTTCAATGGCGTCGATCTCGCTGGCGCGCGCCCGGACAAGGTCGTGACGGCGGGCGTTCTGCACGTCGCCGAAGGACGCCGATTGTTCCGCGGCCAAAGCGTTCGCGACAACCTGGAGCTCGGATTTTACGGCGAGCGAGGCGGTCGCGAGGTGGAGCTCGAACGACAGCGCCGGGTTCTCGAGCTTTTTCCTGCTCTTTCGGAAAGGATGGACGCAAAGGCGGGCGTTCTCTCGGGCGGTCAGCAGCAGATGCTGGCCATCGGACAAGCTTTGATGCGGGCGCCGAAGCTTCTGATGCTCGACGAGCCGTCGCTCGGTCTTGCGCCGATCGTCATCGACCAGGTGCTGGACGTTGTGAAACGGCTGGCGCGAACCGGCATGACCATCCTGCTCGTAGAGCAAATGGTCGAGCGGGCTCTGGAGATCGCTAACCACGTCTACGTGATGCGGAGCGGTCGTGTCATCGGCAGCGGCGTCCCGGATGAGATCAAGGAAAGCGCCTTGCTGCGGAAAGCCTATCTCGGAGCTGGCTGAAGCGCCGCGCGCTCACGCGGGCTGCCGGGCCGTCGTTGCGAAACGCGAAGCGACGAGATGATCCATCTGCCGACATGGCCGGCGAATGGATCGCCTCGCTTGCAGGCGGCGGCTTCCGTCAGGCTTCCAATGTCGGGCGCGTCCAGGCCGCCCGTTCCAGATCAATCTGCGCCTGAACTGGGCCCGGGTCGCCCCCGACTATCGTGCGGCGTGGCTTCTTCGGACGCGCGGCGCGACGTCGTGCAACGACCGGAGCGGACCGGAAAGCATAAACCATGTGACCGCGTCGAAGGCGGCTTTGAATCATTTCCCGGCGGCCTCGCGCTCGTTCCATTCGATAAATTTCTCGATACCCTCGCGCATCGGCACTTGCGGTTTCCACCCGAGAACCTCCGCCGCCCTGTCGCGGCGATAATGCAGGCTTTTGGTCAACGTCAGCTTCACTCCCGTCTCCTCCGCGTCGATCGGCTTCAGGTCCGTGCCCGTCGCTGCGATGAGGGCCTCGAGCACCTCGCTCATCGGTGTGTCCACGTCAGCGCAGATGTTGAATGCCTGGCCGTTCGCACCTTCATTGGCCATCGCCAGGATGTTCGCTTTAGCCACATCGCTGGCGTAGATGTAGTCCTGCACCGGATCGCCCTCCTGCTTGTGCGGAGGTTCGCCGCGCTTGATCCGATCGTAGTTCTGCATGATGCGCAGCGCATTGACAGCGCGATAGTGCTGACGCGCGCCATAGACGCTGGTGTAGCGCAGGTTGACGTAGTCGATCCCGTAGCGTTCCTTGTAGACCTTCAGCAGGCATTCGCCGATGATTTTGGTGCAGGCGTACATGGCGACGCCCGGATGGATGTTCTGCCAGTAGAGCGGCGTGTCCTCGAGAAATTCCTTGCCGTCGCCCGCCCCATAGACCGCGCCGGTGGACGAGAAGACCACCTTCTTCACGCTTCGGTAGCGGCAGGCCTCGAGCACGTTCTGCATGCCCCGCACGTTCACGTCCAGCCCGACGGTCGGGTTCTCGTAGAGCGGAATCGAGAGATAGCCGGCCACGTGAAACACGCCGTCGATTCCCTCCAGGCAATCGTAGATCTCGTTCATTCTCAGAATATCGCCGCGGATGAGCTGGATTCGCTTGTCGCCAAGCAGATGCCGGACCTGGTCCGGCGAACCGAGCGCGTAATTGTCAAAGAGGGCGATGCGGCTGGCGCCGCCCTCCAGAAGCTCCTCCGCGATATGCGAGCCGATCAGGCTTGCGCCGCCCGTGACGAGAAAGCTTCTTTCCTTGATTTCCATGAGCGTGTTTCCCCGATCTGTGGCGCCTGCGCGCGACGTTCCGCTTGCACGGCATGGTCTGGGAGCAAACCGGCAATGCCCTCGCCAAGTCAATGCGGATATCCATCGTGCAGGCCTATCGATTTATACGGCGCGTTTTATTGCTGCGTCGAATATCGGCCGCTTAAATGATTTGCAGACGGGACTTGCAGGACGTTCGCGACTACCGATGCGCCGGCCTCTCCGTTTCGAAGGCGCGAACAATGGCGATCAAGCGGATAAAGCGCGGCTACCTCTACGAAGATTTCGAGGAAGGCCGCGTTCTCGAACATCACTGGGGCCGGACATTCACCGAGCACGACGCGATCTGGTTCGCGACCATGACGATGCAGTATGGGCCGCTGTACTCCAATGTCGAGTATGCGCGCAGCCTCGGATATTCCACTATCCCGGTCCATCCCATATTCGTCTTCACGACCGCGCTCGGGCTTTCGGTGGAAGATCTTTCCGAAGCCGGCGGGCCTTTTCTCGGCGTCGATGATCTCATCTTCCACCGGCCGGTTTACGCCGGAGACACAATACGCAGCCGTTCGCAGGTGATGTCGCGCCGTGCTTCGGCGTCGCGGCCTGGCTGGGGAATCGTCGAGTGGAAGACCGCGGCGTCCAACCAGCGATCCGAGCCTGTTCTCGAATACCGGCGCCGCAACTTGTCGCGCATGCGGACTGATACGGAGAAGAATGCATGAGCTTCTTGAGCAAAGAGGTCGAGGAGCTGAAGGAGGCGACCCGTCATTTCGCGAACAGGGAGGTGATTCCGGTCGCGCACAAGATCGACGCCGAGCAGGGCGAGATACCGCTGGCCCTGATCGCCAAGATGGCCGACATGGGTTTCTTCGCCGTCATTTTCCCTCAGGAGTATGGCGGTCTCGATCTCGGCGCGCTCGGGCTTGCAGTCGTTACGGAGGAGCTTTCGCGGGGGTGGTTGTCCGTCGGCAGCCTCCCGGGGCGCAACTGGCTCTGTGGGCACATCCTCGCCCGCAGCGGCACCGAAGAGCAGAAACAGCGATTTCTGCCGGGGATGGCGTCGGGACAGATCCAGAGCGCTTCGGCGGGAACGGAGCCGGAAGCGGGCTCGGACGCCGCCAATATCAAGGTCAGGGCGGTTCGCAAGAATGATCGCTACGAAGTGAGCGGCGCCAAAATGTGGTGCACCTTCGCTAATCGGGCGAACGTGCTCTTCACCTATTGCCGCACGAGCAACGAATCCAAGCATCGCGGCATCAGTCTGCTGATGGCTGAAAAGAAGCCCGGCGACGATTTTGTTCCGCCGACGCTGACCGGGTCCCGCATCCGCACGATCGGCTATCACGGGATGAACACCTTCCAGTTGTTCTTCGATGGCTTCGAGATCCCGAAGGGCAACCTCGTCGGCGGCGAAGAGGGGCGGGGCTTCATCCAGCTCATGGAAGGATACGAGCTCGGGCGCGTGCAATTCGCGTTCCGTTGCATCGGCGTTGCGCAGGCGGCTTACGAGGCGGCCCTCGATTACGCCAAGCAGCGTGTCCAGTTCAACCAGCCGATCGCGAAATTCCAGGCCATCCGGTTCCGTCTTGCCGATATGGCCACGCAAATCGAGGCGGCGCGAAACCTTGGGTATCTGGCTGCAGCCAAAATCGATCGCGGCGAGCGCGCTGATCTCGAAGCAGGCATGGTGAAACTCTTCGCTTCCGAGATGGCGAAACGGGTCTGCAACAGCGCGCTCGAGATTCACGGCGGGAACGGACTGGCGCAGGATTTCCCAGTCAGTCGCTTCTGGCGTGATTCGGCCCTCTTCACCATTGGCGAAGGCACCAGCGAGGTTCAGCGCGAGATCATCGCCAAACGGATCCTTGGGGAGCGCTGATATGACCATCACAGGCTCCAGCGGCTATTTCGAGGATTTCGGCGTGGGCGACATATTCGAGCACCAGCGCGGCCGCACGGTCACGGAGTTCGACAATTACGCCATCACACACATGTCGATGAACACGGCCCAGACGCATTTCAATCGAGATTATGCGCGATCATTCATGGACGCGGCGTTTCCGGATCGGCTGGTCGCCGGTCCCTGCACCATCGCGCTTGTCGTCGGGCTGACGAGCGAGGACATGAGCGAGAACGCGCTTGCGGATGCGGGCATGACTGCGGTCCGCCTGCCCAACCCGGTCTTCGCCGGCGATACGCTGTACGCTACGAGCGAGGTGCTGGAAGTGCGCGATTCCGAGCGTCCGGACGCGGGTCTGATGCGATATCGGTTCATCGGACGCAATAGCGCGGGAAAGGTCGTCGCCGAGGGAGAGCGGTCGGTTCTCGTCAGGCGACGGTCGGCGAGCGCGATCGCCAGTCGCAAGGAAGGGGCGTCCCAATGACGGCGGCGCTCTCCGGAATCACTATCGTCGACATGACGCAGGGCGTGTCGGGACCTTTCGCGACGCGCCTGCTGGCCCAGCTCGGCGCGCGCGTCATCAAGATCGAGCGACCCGGAGGGGGCGACATCGTGCGCTTCTGGGACGATATCGTGCACGGCATGTGTTCGGGCCATGCATGGGTCAATCCGGGGAAAGAAAGCATCGCGCTCGATCTTGGCGCGGAGCGGGGCCGCGAAATCCTTTTCGACCTGGCCGCGAAAGCCGATGTCGTGATCGAGAATTTCGTGCCGGGGACGCTCGAGAAATGGGGGATAACCTACCAGCATCTCAGCAAGCGCAATCCTGGCTTGATCTTCTGCCGCATCTCCGGTTTCGGCCAGGACGGCCCCTATCGGGACCGCTCCGCGCTGGATCTTATCATCCAGGGCGAGGCCGGCCTGATCATGACCAATGGCGCCCCGGAGGAGCCGGCAAAGATATCTCTTTCCGTCTGCGACATTTCCGGATCGATGTATTCGGCCATTTCCATTCTCACGGCGCTGTTCCATCGCCAAGCGACCGGCAAGGGACAGAAGATCGAGGTGGCGCTGCTTGACGCAGTCATGACCTGGACGGGTTATTTTCCGTATATGTACTGGTACAGAAACAGCGTTCCAGCGCGCGTCGGTCTTCATCATCATACAATGACGCCTTATGGGCCATACGCGGCTTCCGACGGGCGGATGGTTATCGTCGCAGCGGGCTCGGGCCATCGCGCGCTCTGGGAAAAATTCTGCCTCGCGATCGAACGGCCGGATATCGTCGACCATCCGGACTATGCGACCAATGCCTTGCGACTGGAGCACAGAGCCCAGCTCGACGAAATCGTTTCGGTTGCGATCGGCGCGAGGGATCGCGATTATTGGCTCGCCCGTTTCCATGAATTCGGCATTCCCTCGGGAGCGCTGAACGATTTGGCGGACGCGCTCAATCATCCCCGCCTCAAGTCGCGCAACCTGGTGCGCGAGGTCGACAGCGTCGTCGGCAGCGTCAAAGTGTTCGATTTTCCCGCGGAATTTTCGGAAAGCCAGTCGGTGAACCGGCTCGGACCGCCGGCGCTCGGCCAGCACACGCGATCGATCCTGACGGAGCTCGGTATTGACGATGCCGAGATAAGTCGGCTGGAGGCCGATAAGATCGTGGAAGGCTGGGGCAATGAATAGCGTCGCCAAAGCGACCGCGACCGAAGCCCTGGCGCGTTTCGCGTGGGGACTTCGATTCGAGGATTTGCCCGGCTCGGTTGTGCGGAAATTGAAGGAATCCCTGCTCGACACCATTGGAATTTCGGCATTCGCCGCGATGTACGCAGACAGCAGCAAATCCTTTCGCGCGGCTGTGCGCTCGCTCGGCGGCGAAGGTCCGAGCACGGTCATCGGCGAGGCGCGGGGTTATCCATCGCCGCAAGCGGCTTTGCTGAATGGCGCCTATGCGCATACCCTGGATTTCGACGATACAAATCTGGTCGGATCGTTGCATCCCGGAGCTTCCGTGATCGCGGCGGCGCTCGCCACGGCGGAGGAAGCGGACACGGACGGTCGTACGCTGCTTGTGGCGCTCGCAGCCGGTTATGAGGTCACTTGCCGCGTCGGCGCGGCGTTGGGCCCGACTACTTATGACCGAGGCTTCCATATCACTGCGGTCGCCGGCATCTTCGGCGCCGTTGCAGCGGCCGCAAAGATTCGAAACACGAAGTTCGACGCAATCCTGAACGCATTTGGCCTGGCGGGCAGCCGCGCGGCGGGGTCGATGCAATATCTTGAGAACGGCGCGTGGAACAAGCGGCTTCATCCGGGCTTTTCCGCGCATGACGCGCTGATCGTCCTCGCCTTCGCCGAAGCCGGCGTTATGGGAGCGGCCGCTCCGATCGAGGGAGGGCGCGGATTCCTCAACGCCTATAGCGCTGACGCGCGCCCCGAACGACTGACCGCGGCGCTGGGGGAAGAATGGGTGCTGCTCGAAACCGCGATCAAACCCTATCCGTCATGCCGTTTCGCACATGCTGCGATCGACCTTGCGCTGGAATTGCGTGAAAAAGCGCCTGACGCCGGTCGGGCCCGCGCCTCGCTTACGCTGAAGCTGCCGCGCACGGCGATGCAGATCGTGGCGGGAGCCGAAGAGAACAAGATCCGTCCGCGAAACGTCGTCGAGGCTCAATTCAGCGTTTATTTCCAGGTCGCGGCGGCGTGGCTCGACGGCCGGTACGATTGGGGAAGCTATGATCGCATCGGCGCATCGGACGTGGACTCCTTGGCGGCCTCGATCGAGACCGTGCTGGATGAGAGCATCCCCCTCGCCGGCGCGGAGCTGATCGCTCGAGTCGATGGAACGATTGTCCGGGGACGCGCGGAGCTGCCTCTTGGCGAGCCCTCGCACCCCATGAGCTGGCAGGCGCTCGAAGGGAAATTCCAGTCGATGACGGGGCCGGTCTTCGGTCCGGACCGGCCTGCTTTGCTGGCCGCCAGGCTCCGTGAAATCGACAAGGAGCCGTCGATCGCCAGCTTCATGTCCGAATTTCGCGCGACGGCGACATAGCCATGCTGCTCGATCGCGCCCCTTGCCGCACTTATCTGATCGTTCCCGCCTCCAGCCGGAAAATGATCGAGAAGGCCGCAACGCTGGATGCGGACGCCGTGATATTCGATCTCGAGGATGGCGTCGCCCCGAGCGAGAAAGAGGAGGCGCGGCGCAATATCGGCGAATTGCTTGGCCGTCTTGATTTCGGCGACAGAAGGATCGGCGTTCGCGTCAACGGCGTCGGCACGCGCTGGTTTCTGGACGACATTCTGGCGCTGGAACGCGCGGCGGTCGATGTCGTGACGATTCCCAAGACGAACGGGCTGGACGACGTGGCCGCCGTCGCCGCCATCCTACGCCAGTTCGGCTTGCGCGGACGATCGCGCCCGCTGTCGCTTCATCTGCTGATCGAAAGCGCCGCCGGCGTACAGGCCGTCGGAAAGATTGCAGCGGCGTCTCCCCTGATCGAGGCCGTGGTTTTCGGCGCGGGCGACTATTCGGCGGATACCGGCGGCGCGATGACGCCCGCGGGTTTGCGCTACGCCCGTTCTCGTATTGCGGTGGCCGCCGCCGCCGCACGCGTCGCGGCGATCGACTATGTCCATCCCGCGATCGCCGACGATGAGGGCCTGCGGATGCAGGTCGGCGAGGCGAAGGAGCTGGGTTACCTGGGCAAATGGGCGATCCATCCGCGCCAGTTGCCGATCATCAACCAGGGCTTTGCGCCCTCGATGGAGGAGTTGGCGCAAGCGAAGCGCTGGCTTGCGGCCTATGAAGAGGCAAGCGCCGCCGGCGCCGGCGCCATATCGGTCGAAGGGACGATGCTCGACGAAGCCGTGATTGCAATTATGCGCCGGCACTTGGCGGCGGCCCGGCGCGTCGGGATAGAATTGCCTGCGAATTCCGGTCTGGAACGCCAATCAGATGGAAACGGTTGAGGAACGCCGATGGATACGAAAGCCGACCTACCTTCGGAGAAGCCGCTGAGGAACGATCTTCGGCGCGTGATCGACGCCAAGCTGGCGGCGCTGGACAAAGCGCGTCCCGAGGCCGTGGGTAAACGGCGCAAGACCGGACATTGGACGGCGCGGGAGAATATCGACTACTTCCTCGATGCGGATTCCTTTCTCGAATATGGACAGTTGGCTCGTCCGGCCAAGCCGGGAATGTCGGGGCCGGCCGATGGCTTCATCATGGGCACCGGCACGGTCGACGGAAAGCGCGTCGCGGTCGCCGCCTACGACTATACAGTCTACGCAGGCACGCAATCCTTCATCAATCATGCGAAGATCGACCGATTTCTCCGGCTGGTGAAAGAGCTCCGGCTCCCCTTTGTGATCTGGGCGGAGGGCGGCGGCTGGCGTCCGCATGAAACCAATATGGCGCATCGGGACCATGTGGAAACCTTCGTGCTGCTGGCGCAACTCTCCGGGTTGACGCCCACTGTGGCGATTGTCGCGGGGCGCTGCTTTGCGGGTAACGCCAACATCGTCGGGCTCTGCGACGTCGCCATCGCCACCCGCAAGATCGCCATGGGCATGGCCGGCCCGGCGCTGGTCGAAGCCGCGCTCGGCCAGAAGCTGACGCCGGAAGAGCTTGGTCCTGCCGAGGTCCCTCAACGCTCGGGCGCGATCGATATCCTTGTCGACGATGAAAAGACGGCGGCCGACGCGGCCCGAAAATATCTCGGTTATTTTCATGGACCGGGCGAAGCCGGCCCGGAGCCGGATACGCTCGCGCTGCGCGATGTGGTGCCCGAAAGCATGCGCCGGGCATACGATGTCCGCAAGGTGATCGCCGGCATCGCCGACGAGGATTCGATCCTCGAACTCCGGCCGAAATACGCCGCGGGCGCGGTGACAGCGCTGATCAAGGTCGGCGGTCGGCCGATCGGCGTGATCGCGAACCAGCCGATGGCGCGCGCGGGGGCGATGGATACGCCGGTCTGCGACAAGATGAGCCGCTTCATACAGCTCTGCGACGCGCATGATATCCCCATGCTCACGCTCTGCGACACGCCGGGTCTGATGGTCGGCCCGGACGCCGAAGCGACGGCACTGGTCAAACACAGCGCGCGCGTTCTTACGGCCCTCGCCAACGCCACCGTCCCGTTCATGGCGGTGGTGCTGCGAAAAGCCTACGGGCTCGGCTACCAGATTCTTGCGGCGATGCCGCTCAATCCCGCCGTGCTTGTCGCGTGGCCCACGGCCGAATTCGGCATGATGGGAACAGAGGGCGCCACCAAGATCTTGCATCGCAACGAGTTGAACGAACTGCCGGACGCCGCGGCGCGGGCGGAGCTCGAGGCGCGGCTTTCGCGGGAGAGCCGCGAGCGGAACGATGCGCTCGAGGTCGCCGCGCGCTACGAGTTCGACGACGTCATCGATCCCGCGGAAACACGAGACGTCGTCCTGAAATTCCTTAAAAGCCTTCCGCCGACGCCTCCCCGCAGCGGGCGCAAGCGGTGGATCGACAATTGGTGACCCTGTAGGGGAATCGAACGATGCTTCAGGCAGGCCATATTACGAAGCGTCAATGGCGGGATCCTCGGATACCTCCAGACGAGGAATGCGTCCTGCGCGCTCTCTTCGAGCGATGGACGTCGATACAGCCGGACAAGGTTTTCGTCGTCTCCGCGGATGGCGTGGAACGTACCTACGCGCAGTTCCGGTCGGACGTCGTGCGCACGGCGAACGCGCTGCGCGAGCTTGGGGTCGGGCAGGGCGAGCACGTGTTGTGCTGGCTGCCGAACAGTCTCGTCGCCCTGCGCATCTGGTTCGCGGTCAACTATCTCGGAGCGGTCTTCGTTCCGATCAATACCGCCTATAAAGGCGCGCTGCTCGAGCATGTCGTCGAGAATTCGGACGCCAGGCTGATGATCGGCCATTGCGAGCTCGTGCCGCGGCTCGAAGGCTGCGCGCTCGCGAAGCTGGAGACTGTCGTCAGCGTCGGCGGTCCGGCCGCTCATTCCCGTCTCGCCATTCTGGCCGAAACCGCGCTCGACCATCCTTCCGAGACGCTGCCGGAATTGGAGCGTCCTGTCGCTCCCTGGGATACCGCGGCGATTCTCTATACGTCCGGAACGACCGGCAAATCGAAAGGCGTTCTGTCGTCCTACCTGCATCAAGCCGCGACCGGGAGCGTCGAATCATGGCCGGTTCTCGGGCGCTCGGATCGGTTCATGGTCTGCCTGCCGATCTTCCATACCGGCGCAACATGCTTCATCTACGCGATGCTGATCCGTGGCGGCTCGCTGACTATCGTCGAGAGCTTCCGCACCGCTGATTTCTGGCCACTGGTCAACGCGACACGGTCGACGACGACGATCCTGCTGGGCGTCATGGCCCAGTTTCTTCTGAAAGAGCCGCCAGCCGCGTCGGACCGGGAGAACGCGCTGCAGACGGCGATCATCATCCCGCTCGCGCAGGATAATGCGGTCTTCGCGCAGCGCTTCGACGTCGGCGTCTACACGGCCTTCAACATGACTGAGATATGCGTGCCGCTGGTTTCCGGCCTCAATCCGTCGAACGTCACGAGTTGCGGAAAGCCGCGACCGTCCGTGCAGGTGCGTCTGGTCGACGAGAACGATTGCGAGGCGCAGGTCGGGACGCCCGGAGAACTCATCGTGCGCACCGATGCTCCATGGTCGCTGAACAGCGGTTATCAGAAGAACCCCGAGGCGACCGCCAAGGCGTGGCGCAATGGCTGGTTTCATACAGGCGACGTCTTCCGCAAGGACGAACACGGCTATTATTATTTCGTCGACCGTTTGAAGGACACGATACGACGTCGCGGCGAGAACATATCGTCTTATGAGATCGAGAGCGAAGTCTTGGCTTTCTCGGCCGTCCGGGAAGCGGCTGTCGTGCCGGTGCCGAGCGAATTCGGAGAGGACGAGATTCTGGTCGCCGTGTCAACGGCGCCGGGACAACGGATCGAGCCTGCCGCGCTGGTGACGTTTCTAGCGGATCGGGTGCCCTACTACATGGTGCCGCGATATGTGCGCGTGCTGGCGGATCTGCCGCGGACAGAGTCGTTGAAGATTCACAAATCCGTTCTGCGCAGCGCCGGAATTACGGTGGACTGCTGGGATCGCGAGCAGGATCCTTCAATCAGGATCAAGCGCGAGCAGTTTTCGGTCTCGCCGCGGCGTCATGATTGACGGCGGACGCCGCTGGAGAGTCGTTCATGCCTGCGCTCGGCGACCTGAAAATCTTGGAATTTGGCGGCATTGGCCCTGGCCCGTTCTGCGGCATGCTGCTGGCGGACATGGGCGCTGAGGTGCTGCGGCTCGACAGGTTCGAGGCCGCCGGCTTCGGGGTCGATATCCCGCCACAATTCGACTTGATGAACCGCAACAAGCATTCGCTTGCGATTGACCTCAAAAAGGCGGAAGGCCGCGAGCTCGCTCTTGATCTGATCGCGGGCGCTGATGCGCTTATCGAGGGGTTCCGCCCTGGCGCCATGGAGCGCCTCGGTCTTGGACCGGAGCAATGCCAGGCGCGCAACGCTCGACTTGTCTATGCGCGACTGACCGGCTGGGGTCAGGACGGTCCGCTCGCCAAGGTCGCCGGGCACGATCTCAACTATATCGCGCTGACCGGCGCGCTGCACGCCATCGGTCCTGACGATCGTGTTCCGCCGCCGCCGCTCAGCCTCTTGGGAGACTATGCTGGAGGCGGCCTCAACGCGGCATTCGGGATCATGTGCGCGCTGCATGAGGCCCGAAGAAGCGGCATGGGTCAGGTCGTCGATGTCGCGATGATGGATGGCGTGGCTACGCTGATGACGTCTTTCATCGGCTGGCGCCAGTTGGGTTTCTGGACCGCCGAGCGCGGCGCGAATATTTCGGATGGCGGCGCGCATTTCTACGGATGCTATGAGACGAGCGACGGCCGTTATGTCGCCGTAGCGGCGGTCGAAGACAAATTCTATCGACGCCTGCTCGAACTGATCGGCCTCGGCGAAGCCGATCTTCCTGATCAGCACGATCGATCGCATTGGCCAGCGATGAGATCGCGGCTCGAAGCGGTGTTTCGCACGCGGACGCTGGATGAGTGGCGCGCTTTGCTGGAAGGCAGCGAAGCATGCTTCGCCCCGGTTCTCGACATGGACGAGGCGCGCGCCCATCCTCACAATTCCGCACGGTGCGTGTTCGTGACATCGGCAGGGGTATGGCAGCCCGCGCCTTCGCCGCGCCTGTCCCGTACGCCAGGCGAAGTGCGCAAGGCCCCCGGCGAAGATTTGCAGAGTCCGGAAATCATATTCGCACGCTGGGGCGTGCGCGAGGAGACGGTTGCGATTGCCGGCCGGGCCGGCGTTTTCGCTCCCGGAACTATCTGAAGACGAGGAGGAGGCGTGGATGCCGATCATGAAAATCGAGAGCGAAGTGGCGGGAAAGGTCTGGAAAGTCTTGGGCTCGCCCGGACAGACCGTGGCGAAAGGCGAGACGATCTTGATTCTGGAATCGATGAAGATGGAAATTCCGGTCGACTCGCCTGCCTTGGGCAGGATCGTATCCATCGACGTCGTCGAGGAAACCGTCGTCGAGGAAGGCCAGCTTGTCGCGAGGATAGAGGCATGACGATTTCCGTCCGGCAACTCTTGGACGCGCTCGATCTGGCCGCCGTGGGGCCAGATCAGTTTCGAGGCGGCACGCCCCCGAGTTCCTATCCGCGCGTGTTCGGCGGGCAGGTCGTGGCTCAGGCGTTGACTGCGGCCGCGCGGACGGTCGAAAAGCGAATGCCGCATTCGCTGAACGTCCGTTTCATGGTCGGCGCAGATCCAAAACTTCCCATCGAGTTTGCGGTCGCCCGGCTGCGGGACGGCGGCAGCTTCAGCGCGCGACGGGTGACGGTTGCGCAAAATGGCAGGGCGATCGCAGAGCTGGCCGCGTCTTTCAGCGCGAATGAAACCGGCTTCGAGCATTCCGATTCGATGCCCGACGTCGCCCGGCCCGAGAAACTAGCCTCGGAGGCGAGGTTGCGAGCCGATGTCATGCCCGGCCTGGTCGATCCCGCGCCGCGCCACTATGAGGATGAGCGGCCCGTCGAAGTGCGTCCGGTCGAGCCGACGACTTATTTTTCGCGGACGCCGCGCGCCGGCGTGCTCGACGTCTGGCTGCGCGCGACCGACAAGCTGCCTGACGATCCAATGACTCATTGCGCGCTGCTGGCGTTCATGTCGGACATGTCGCTCCAGGACGCGAGCCTGGTCCCGCATGGATTGACATTCTACGACTTCGGATTGTTGGTGACGGCGAGCCTCGACCACAGTGTGTGGTTCCATGGACCCTTCCGCGCAGACGACTGGCTGCTGTTCGTCCAGAAGAGTCCTTGGGCCGGGAGCGGTCGCGGATTATGTCTCGGCGCGATCTACACGCGCGACGGCCGGCTGATTGCGTCGACGGCGCAGGAGGGCATGGCGCGCCGTCGCAAAACAGCTTGAGGAGAACGATCTTCGTTGAATGTTCCGAGCCGGCTTGGTCAGGTTCGCAGGACGAATGGATCCTGCACCTGATCGCTCAGTTCGCACCAAACGCTCTTCGTCTGCAGGAACTGATGAATGCTCTCGATGCCATTCTGTCTGCCGATCCCGCTTTCCTTGTAGCCGCCGAAGGGGGAGTTGTAGGCCACGGCGCGATAGGTGTTCAGCCAGACGGTGCCGCATTGCAACCGTCGCGCCATCCGATGTCCGCGCTTGATGTCGAGAGTCCACACGCCGGCGGCTAGGCCGAAACGGGAGTCATTGGCAAGCTCGACGACCTCGTCCTCGTCACGGAATGGCGTGACGGTCAGCACCGGGCCGAACACCTCGTTTTTGATCAGGTGATTGCCGCGGCCCGCTTTGTGAACGATCGTTGGCTCGAAGAAGAAGCCGCGCGGAAAGCCCTCGATCTCCGGCCGCTTGCCTCCGTGCAGAATCTCCGCGCCTTCCTTGAGCGATTGCTCGACCATGGACTGGGTCTTGGCGAGTTGCGCCTTGGTGGCGAGCGGCCCCATCTGCGTGTCGGACAGCAACGGATCGCCGATTTTGATCGCCGCCGCGCGGCGGACAAGCCGGGCTACAAGCCGATCGTAGATCGACTCGTGAATATAGGCGCGCGATCCTGCAACGCAGGTCTGGCCAGCGGCCGCGAAAATGCCTGCCAGCAGTCCTACTTCCGCATGGTCGATATTGGCGTCGCCAAAAACGATGTTGGGACTCTTGCCGCCGAGCTCCAGCGTCGTACTGGCCAGTCTGCGACCGGCGCGCGCCGCGATCGCCTTACCCGCCGCCTCGCTGCCGGTGAAAGCGATCTTTGCTACAAGAGGATGATCGACGAGGGCCTCTGCGGCTTCCCGGCCGCCAGTGACGACGTTCACCACGCCAGGGGGAATGCCCGCTTCCTCAGCGAGCCGGGCCAGCTCGATCGCCGACGCGGATGTGACCTCCGATGGTTTAATAACAACGGCGTTGCCGGCGGCAAGGGCCGGCGCCGCCCATTCGACGGTAATGAAGGTCGGCGAGTTCCATGGAACGATGACGCCGACGACGCCGAGCGGCTCGCGCAGCGTATAATTGAGGACGCTGGTGCGATCGAGTGGAATCACCGATCCTTCAATCTTGTCCGCGAGACCGCCGAAATAATAGAGCCAGTCGACCACGACGCGCGCTTGCGCCCCCATTTCCGCGAGCAGCTTCCCATTCTGGCCCGTCTCGATGCGACCGATGCGGTCTGCATTCGCGGCGATCGCCTCGCCCCATTTCATGAGCAGCCTTCCGCGTCGTGTCGGCGACAGCTCGCTCCAGGGGCCGCGGGAGAGCGAGGCGTGCGCGGACTCGACGGCCTGATCGACCTCGGCGGCGCCGGACTCCGCAAAATAGCCCCAATCGCTTCCGGTCGTCGGATTTATCGAGACGAAGCGCCTGCCGTCGCGCGCCGGCGTCTCCTTGCCGGAAATGTGATTTCCGTAGACTGGAATATCCGTCTGCGACATCGATGCTCTCCAGATGATTGGGCGCAGACCGTGACAGCGCCGGCCTTGGCGCGGGAAAGATCATGAACGCAAGTATCCACGCAGGGCGAGGCGCGCAAGCAAGCAACGGGCATCGATTGATCGGGAGGACAAATAGATGCGCCCCGTCCGCAACGTTTCGCTGGCGCGAACATTCGAGATCGAACCGAGAAGAGAGCGTCATGCGGGCTTTCGATCCGACGCATCGACTCGGCGAAAAAGAACTGCCATCACGCGCTGCGGTAAGCGCTTGTCATGAATCTCCGCGCTTCGCGATCAGTCAGCTCCGCCCGGCGGCGAATACGATGAACTCCGCCGGTCGGGCAAACCGTTGCTCGCCTCTGATCTCGGGACACCGAATGTCAGATTGTATCTGCTGCCGCCTTCAGCTAGCCTGCTGGCGCGGACGATCGCGCCGGTAGGCGCGGCGGCGAACCGCCAACTCTGGGAGGAGTGGCGCTTGAAACTCAACATCAGCCTTGAGGACGTCGAGACATTTATCGCGGTCGCTGAGGCCGGGAGCTTCAGTTTGGCGGCATCACGGCTCAACGTTAGCCAGCCGACGGCGACCGCGCGCATAAAGAGACTGGAAGAGAGTTTTGGCGTTCCTCTCTTCACGCGCACCACGCGGCGCGTTCAGACGACCGCGGCCGGCGACAGGCTGCGCGAGCACAGCGAGGCTCTACTTATCCAGCTCAATCGCCTTCGCGAGGAGTTTCGGGGCGAGACATCGTTGTCGTGCGGAACGCTTGCCCTGGGCGCGACGCCTGCGCTGGCGGCGGTCACCCTGCCGCCGCTCGTCGCTGCATTTTCCAAGGCCTATCCGGGCATTTCAATTCGCATTCACGACGAGCATCGCAGGCAGGCCTTCTCCGATCTTTCGTCGGGCGTGGTTGACCTGGCGATCATTGGCGAGTGCCAGGAAAGCCGAGAGTTCGATTTCGAGCCGCTTTTCGCGATCGATTTCTACGTGATTTGCCCGCAGGACCATGAGCTTTCGAAATCGCAGGTCGTCCAGTACGAGGATCTTGCGCGTTATCCATTGTTGACCATGCCTCTGGATGAATCGATCTGGAGCGTCGTGGCCGCCGAATTTGCGAAACGAGGCCTTGCATTCCGGTGCTCGTTCGAAGCGACCGGAATGTTTACGGTGCTGCAGATGGTCGAGGTGGGTCTTGGTCTGACGATCCTGCCCAGCATCGCGCTTTCGGTTCTCAATCCCGCCAGGCACGTGGCTATTAGTCTGGCGGGACGAGGCGAACTGACGCGCAAGGTCGGCCTGGCTCGCTTGCGAGGCCGCGAATTCACGCCGAGCGCTAAGATGTTCCGTCAATGCGCTCGGAAATGGGTTCGTGAACAACTCGAATGGTCCGGCGGTCTGTACCGCCCGCTCGCCATACGGTCATCGACCGATGGCAGGAATGCAGGCGACCCGAAATATTTGGACGTTGTCACGATCGTTCATCAGCATTGCTGATAGATCGATATATTGACTGAGACCGAGGCTTGATTGAACGCTCACCCCAAGCGTTTTCATATGCTGGGGTCTCGGCGTCGATGAAGAAGTTGCTGATCGCCAATCGCGGCGAGATCGCTTGCCGCATAATTCGCGCAGCGCGGCAGGTCGGCATAAAAACAGTCGCGGTGTATTCGGAAGCGGACATCGCGACCAAACACGTGGCCGATGCCGACGAAATCGCGCCAATCGGACCGGCGACGGCGCGCGACAGCTATCTCAATGCGGCCAACATCATCGCGGCCGCGCGCGCTACCGGCGCCGACGCGGTGCATCCCGGCTATGGTTTCCTCTCGGAGAATGCCGATTTTGCTCAGTCCGTGATCTCAACCGGACTCGTCTGGGTCGGTCCCCAGCCCGAAACCATACGCAGCATGGGGGACAAGGCGCAATCACGGGAGATCGCTCGATCGGCGGGCGTCCCCGTGCTTCCCGGCAGTCGGCGTTTCGGTTCTGATGTCGATGATCTGGAGAGTATCGCCAAAGCCGTCGGTTTCCCGCTTTTGGTGAAGGCGTCTGGCGGCGGCGGAGGCATCGGCGTGCGCGTGGTCGACCGCCCCGACGATCTCGAGACCGCTGTCGCCACGACACAGCGGCTGGCGCTGCGATCTTTCGGGAACGGCGACGTGTTTCTCGAACGATATGTCCCGAAGGCTCGGCACGTGGAGGTGCAGATATTCGGCGCCGGAGACGGACGCGCTCTGCACGTCTTCGAGCGGGAATGCTCGATCCAGCGACGCTTTCAGAAGGTGATCGAGGAGAGTCCGTCGCCGGCGCTTGACGAGGAGAGCAGATCGCACATGGCGCAAGCTGCGGTGCGGCTGGCCTCGCGGCTGTCTTACGCGAGCGCGGGCACCGTCGAATTCATTGTCGACGATGACACGGGCGAATTCTTCTTTCTCGAAATGAATACACGCATTCAGGTTGAGCACCCGGTCACGGAAATGCTTACGGGCGTGGATCTGGTCCAATGGCAGCTCCGTATGGCCGCTGGGGAGCAGTTCACGGTCGGACAAGATCAAATCGTCCGCAGCGGCCATGTGATCGAGTGTCGGATCTACGCGGAAAATCCTGATCGAAACTTCTTACCTTCGGCGGGCGCGCTTCAGGAGTTCCAACTTCCGTCACCCGGCCCGGACCTGAGGATCGACACCGGCCTGCGCAAGGGCGATGCCGTCACGCCGCACTACGATCCCATGATCGCCAAGCTGATCTGCCGAGGCGAGGATCGGGCCGCAGCGATATGCAGGGCAATCGACGCGCTCCGATCGGTGAGGATCGAAGGAATCAAGACGAACGTGGGCTTTCTTATCAAGACGCTCGAGCATCCTGATTTCCGCGCTGGCGATTTGTCTACGTCGTTCATTGAGCGCCACAAGTCCGATTTGCTTGGCGAGGTTGCGATCGGTTCGCGATGAAATCGGAGCACGGTCGATATGCCGGCAGGCTGACTGTCCTGTCGTGCGCAACGTCCAGCTGCACAATGGCTGCGCGCATCGCGCGCAAGCGGCCGGCGCTTCCGACCTCAGGAATCTCCCGAACCGCGATACTTCGCGTTGGTCTGTGTCATGCGGACGAAGTGGCGAAGTCGCCGATAATCTTGGCCCGCCATTCTCGCCGATAGAGCCATTTTCTCGCCGCATCATAGATCCTCCCTCTGCGGCGCAACTAGGAGCGCGCTATGTTCTAGACCATAGCGCGCTCCGCCTTTGCTCCTCTCGAAGTGAGTATCTCTTCCAGCTCCTAACGCGGTGAGCGGAGGCCGGTGGAATGAACGTGAAGCGCCATCACGGTGTATTGCGGGAAATCAGCCGGAGGCCTCGGTTTTCGCGGCATCCGCGCCGCCGCCAGCGTGACAAGCAATTTGACGCCTGGAGCTCTATGCGTTTCAGCGTGCAACACTTGAACATCGATTGATATTTCGATTTTTCTTCCAGTAACTCAGGGAACTACGTTGCGCCAGAGCGAGCGGTATTTAGATAGACTCGTTTTGGATTCCCAAAACAGGGGAGTTCTGTTTCAACCTGCTGATTGGAGGAGGCCAGCAGGCATGCTGCGCCGGCTCGGCCTGACGCTCAAAAAAGACGGTCGTCGCGCGCGAGCAGGATCGTGCGGACGTGAGCCGTCACCACGAACGCTGGCGCGCGGCTTCTGTTCCTTTCCAGATACTCGCCCGACCTCAATCCGATCGAGCAGGTCTTCGCCAAGCTGAAGGGCGCCTTGCGCAAGGCCGCCGTTCGTACACTCGACGCCGTCGCCGACGAAATCACGTGTATTCTCGACACCTACACGCGCGCCGAGTGCGCCAGTTACTTCAAAAAAACACAGGATACGCGCCAAACTAAATACGGAAGCTCCAGCGGCGCGGGGGCGCGCCAGGCCCCTGCCCGCAGCTTCTCGGGTATCCGCCAGCGCCTTGAGCACGCGAGTTTATTCAGGATCCGATCCGCGTATCTCATCAGGGTCAGCGGCTGGGGCCGCTTCGGGCGTAAAATAATGTAGCCAAGCGTCCTATTATTGTTATCTAAGACCGGGCCGGACGACCGTTCGTCGCCGTCGCCAGATTTGGGATCGCCGCTTCGATGATATCGCTGGTGCGGATCGCGCTCGCCAGGCCCTACACCTTCGTCGTGCTGGCGCTGTTGCTGCTGATCGGCGGCCCGCTGGCGGCGCTGCGGACGCCGACGGACATTCTGCCTGATATCCGCATCCCCGTCATCGGCGTCGTCTGGCAATATACGGGCCTGCCGCCGGACCAGATGGCCGGCCGCATCAGCACGCCGTTCCAGCGGGCGCTGACCACCACGGTCAACGACATCGAGCACATCACCGCCAATTCCTACGCCGGCTTCGGCATCATCAAGATTTTCTTCCAGCCCAACGTCGATATCCGCACCGCCAACGCGCAGGTGACGGCCATTGCGCAGACGATGCTGAAGCAATTGCCGCCGGGCGCGACGCCGCCGCTCATCCTCAACTATTCGGCTTCGACCGTTCCGATCATCAACCTCGCGCTCTCAGGGGATGGGCTGACGGAGCAGGATCTCGCCGACATCGGCCTCAACCAGTTGCGCACGCCGCTCGTCACCGTGCCGGGCGCCGCGATTCCGTTGCCGTTCGGCGGCAAGCAGCGCCAGATCCAGATCGACCTCGATCCCCTCGCGCTCCAGGCGCGCGGCCTCTCGGGGCAGGACGTCGCCAACGCGCTTGCGGCGCAGAACCTGATCACGCCGGTCGGCACGCAAAAGATCGGCGAGCTCGAATACAGCGTGCAGTTGAACAATTCCCCGCTCCGGATCGAGGAGCTAGAGAAACTGCCGATCCGCGCCGTCAACGGCGCGATGGTCTATGTCGGCGACGTCGCGACGGTGCGGGACGGCAACGCGCCGCAGACCAACATCGTGCACGTCAACGGCAGCCGCTCGGTTCTCATGCAGGTGCTGAAGGCCGGCGCGGTCTCCACGCTCGACATCATCTCCGGCGTCAAGGCGAAAGTGATCGAATATCGCGCGGCGCTGCCGGACGCGCTGAAGATCGACTACATCGGCGACCAGTCGTCGTTCGTCCGGGGCGCCATTTCCGGCGTCGCCCACGAGGGCGTCATCGCCGCGCTGCTGACCTCGGCGATGATCCTGCTGTTCCTGGGAAGCTGGCGCTCCACACTCATCATCGCCATCTCGATTCCGCTCTCCGTCCTCGGCGCGATCGTCATGCTGGCGCTGGTCGGCGAAACGCTGAACATCATGACGCTCGGCGGCCTGGCGCTGGCGGTCGGCATTCTCGTCGACGACGCCACGGTGACGATCGAGAACATCAACTACCACCTGGAGCACGGCAAGGACGTCGAGACGGCGATCATGGACGGCGCGGCGCAGATCGTGACGCCGGCCTTCGTGTCGCTGCTGTGCATCTGCATCGTCTTCGTGCCGATGTTCTTCCTCAACGGCATTGCGCGCTTCCTCTTCGTGCCGATGGCGGAAGCGGTGATGTTCGCGATGGCCTGGTCGTTCCTCCTGTCGCGCACGCTGGTGCCGACCATGGCGAAATACCTGCTGCGGCCGCATATCCACGGCGAGGCGCGCGGAGCGTCGCGCAATCCTCTCGTCAGGCTCCAGCGCGCGTTCGAGGCGCGTTTCGAGCGCGTGCGCGCCGGCTATCGCGCCATACTCGAACTGGCGCTGGACCATCGACGGGTTTTCGTGACCGGCTTTCTCGCGATCGTCGCCGCGTCCTTCCTGCTGACGCCGTTTCTGGGGCGCAACTTCTTCCCCGCCGTCGACGGCGGCAGCATCGTCATGCACGTGCGCACGCATGTCGGCACGCGCATCGAGGACGCCGCCGACCAGTTCGCCGATATCACGAAGGCGATCCGCCAGATCGTTCCGCCCGACGAGATCGACACGATCACCGACAACATCGGCATGCCCGCCTCGGGCATCAACATGACCTACAACAACACCGGCGTCATCGGCAGCCAGGACGGCGATTTCCAGATCAAGCTGCGGCCCGGGCACGAGCCGACGGCGCGCTACGTGAAGGAATTGCGCGAGAAGCTGCCGCGGCGGTTTCCGGGCGTGAGCTTCGCCTTCCTGCCCGCCGACATCGTCAGCCAGATCCTGAACTTCGGCGCGCCGGCGCCGATCGACCTGCAGATACGCGGCGCCAATCTCGCCGCCAATTTCGATTACGCTGACAAGCTGCTTGCCAAAATCCGCGTCATCCCCGGCGTCGCCGACGCGCGCATCCAGCAATCGCCCAACAGCCCCGTGTTCAAGATCGACGTCGACCGCACGCGCGCGCAATATGTCGGCCTGACGGCGCGCGACGTCACCAACAGCCTCGTCGTCAATCTCGCGGGATCGTCGCAGGTCGCGCCGACCTACTATCTCAATCCCGACAACGGCGTTTCCTATTCGATCGTCATGCAGACGCCGCAATACCGGATGGACTCGCTCGGCGCGCTCGCCTCGCTGCCGATCACGGCGGCAAGCGCGGACAGCGCGCCCGTCCTCGGCGGCATCGCGACGATTTCGCGCGCGTCGGCCAACGCCGTCGTGTCGCAGCAGGACATCCAGTCGATGGTGCAGATCTACGCGACCACGCAGGACCGCGATCTCGGCGCGGTGGCGGCGGAGATCGACAAGGCCGTCAGCGATACGAAGGATGCATTGCCGCGCGGGTCTTCCGTCGTCCTGCTCGGACAGGTCGAGACGATGAACAACGCCTTCTCGGGCCTGCTGTTCGGCCTGCTCGGCGCGATCGTGCTGATCTATCTGCTGATCGTCGTCAATTTTCAGTCGTGGTCGGACCCGTTCGTCATCATCACGGCGCTGCCTGCGGCTCTGGCGGGCATCGTCTGGATGCTGTTTGCGACGCAGACGACGCTGTCGGTTCCCGCGCTGACGGGCGCCATCATGTGCATGGGCGTGGCGACCGCGAATTCGGTTCTGGTGATCTCGTTCGCGCGCGAGCGCTACGCCCACCTCGGCGATCCCGTCGCCGCGGCGGCCGACGCCGGCTTCACGCGGTTCCGCCCGGTGCTGATGACGGCGCTGGCCATGATCATCGGCATGGCGCCCATGGCGCTGGGCCTGGGCGAGGGCGGCGAGCAGAACGCGCCGCTCGGCCGCGCGGTGATCGGCGGCCTGATATTCGCCACCGTCGCCACGCTCATCTTCGTGCCGGTGGTCTTCAGCATGGTTCACAAGAGACAATCGGGCGACGCTGCGCCCGTTTCGGAGGCTTCACATGCCGGGTGATCAGAAGTCGGCGTCCTTCCGTCGCAAGCTGAAGCTCGCCGGCGCCGCAGGTCTTTGCGCGGCGGGCGCGATCGTGGTCATCGGCGTCACGTCGCGATCCAGATCCGCCGCCGAGCTGCGCGCCTGGACCATCGAGCAGGCCACGCCGACCGTGGCTGTCGCGCAGCCGAGCGTTCGCGGTCTCGACGCGACGCTCGACCTTCCGGGCCGGCTGGAGGCTTACTCCCGCGCGCCGATCTACGCGCGGGTGAGCGGCTACGTGAAAAGCTGGAACGCCGACATCGGCGCGCATGTGAAGGAAGGGCAGACGCTGGCGGAGATCGACGCGCCCGATCTCGACCAGCAATTGATTCAGGCTCGCGCCGATCTGCTCAGCCAGGAGGCGAGCGCCAGATTGTCGGAGGCGACGTACAATCGCCGCAAGGCGCTGCTGGCGTCAAACATCGTGTCGCGGCAGGAGATCGACGAGCGCGCCGCCGATCTCGCCAACCGGAAGGCGGCGGTCGAGGCCGGAAAGGCGAATGTGGAGCGGCTCGAGGCCCTGTCCGCCTACAAGAAGATCGCCGCGCCCTTCGACGGCGTCGTCACGCAGCGCAGCACCGACGTCGGCGCGTTGATCTCCGGCGGGACAGGCGCCGGCCCGGCGATGTTCGTGATCTCCGACGTGAGGAAGTTGCGTGTCTATGTCGACGTGCCGCAGAACTACGTTCCGGCGGTCGGGATCGGCGCGACAGCGGCCATCTCCGTTCCGGAATATCCGAACAAGACCTTCGCGGCGACTGTCGAGGCGTCGTCGCGCTCGGTCGACGTCGGCTCGGGCGCGACACGCATGCAGCTCGTTCTCGACAATCCGGACGGGAAGCTGATGCCGGGCGGCTTCGCCCGGCTGAAACTGAAGCTGACGCGAAGCGCCGCGCCGCTCTACGTGCCGGCGACCGCGCTCATCTTCAATCGCGAGGGCATGCGCGTCGCGACTGTCGATCCGAACGACCGGATCGTGTTCAAGACGGTGACGATCGCGCGCGATCTGGGGCGCGAAATCGAAATCGGGTCGGGCGTCAAGGGCGACGACCGCATCGTCGTCGCGCCGCCGGACGGCCTGTCGGACGGCGACAAGGTGCGCGTGGCCGAGGCGGGCGGCGCCGACAAGCCCGCGGGCGGTTCGAAAAGCCGGCAGGTGAGCCGGTAGAGCTTCTGTGGCGTCGCACGGCGCCTCGCGAAGACGAATTCGCCGCCGGTCGTGACGATCAGGAAGCTGACGCCGCCTGTCAGAATGCGGCGAGACCGGTGACGGGTCCATCGAAGGATGCGAGGATTCGCTCGCCGCGCCCCGCCGCCGGACCATCCGGCAGGGGAACCTCGCGGATGTCGCCATCGAGGGCCGAGACCCAGGCAAGTCCCATCTTCTCGTTGACGCAAAGGCCGATGGCTTCGCCGAAGCCCGACGCCAGAATCTCCGGCTTCGCCCCGCGCTCGCCGGAAGCGGGGATCGAGGCCCGATTCAGCGTGTTGCCGGCCGGCGGCGCGCCGCGATCCGTCCAGTAGAGCCGGTCGCCCGCGATATGCAGATCGATCGGCTCCGGCAGGTTGGCCCACAGGACCTCGATATCGCTGCGCGTCTTCGCGGTTTCACCTTTTGGCAGTTTGATTCCAGCCCGCAGGATGCGGCCCTGTCCGCCCTTCGAGGGACCCTTCTGGGTCCAGTAGACGTGGCCGCGCTTCGGGTCCACCGCAACGCCGACGCACTCTTCCGTCCCGTCGTCGTCGCGGCTGTTGACCACGACGTCCTCGAGACCCAATCCGTCGGTTCGAACCCGGGAGACCTTGCAACCCTCGCGATCCCCCCAGTACAGCGTGCCCGCGCCATCGCTGGCGAGCTGCTTGCCCGTGGTCACGCCGCCAACGGGGACGACATCGAATTTTCGCGAACCGTCCAGCCTGAGACCGTGCACGCCGCCATTTCGTTGCGAGTAGTCGCGTCCCTTCTCGCCGGGCACGTTCGGATCGACGATCGCCGCGCCCATCGTGGTCCAGTAGATGACCCCGCCTTCGGCGACGATGCCGTCGGGGGCGCTGCCGGTGTCGTCCGTCAGACATTGCACGGAACCGTCGACCAGATCGATCTGCACGATCTGGCGGCTCCGGATCAGCAGTGCGAGCAGCGCTTTCATGAAATCCTCTCGGCGTCTCGTATCAGCATGGGCGATGGCGTGTTCTCGCGCGCGCCCAGGGGGAATCTGGCGCGACGCGATCGCGTGTCACTAATTCCTCTCCGAAGTTCGCTCGAACAGATCGGTCACGCGACCGTTTTCTTCTCCCGTAGCTCGGCGATCGCCACGTCGTCGTAGCCGGCCTCGCGCAAAATCTGTTCGCTGTGCTCGCCGAGCTCCGGCGGCTTGCGTGGCGCTGTTTTCGTCGCGCTGGCGACGAAGAACGGACTGCTGATGGTCATCAGGCTATCGCCCTCGAAGGGCAGCAGCACGCCGGTGTCGAGCGCCTGCTTGTCGCTGGCGACCTGCGCCATGTTCGCGACCGGCTCGAACACCAGGCCGTTGGCGTGGAACAGCGTCCGCCAGTCGGCGCTGTCGCGGGTGGCGAAGGCGGCGTCGAGCGCCGCGATCAGGTCGCGCGAATTCTTGGAGCGCGCGGCGCGATCCGCAAAACGCGGGTCGGCCGCCAGTTCCTCGCGGCCGAGGCATTTGACGAGAACGGGAAAGTGCTTGTCCTCGTTCACGAGCGCCAGCAGCAGCCAGCCGCCGTCGCGGCAGCGATAATAGCAGGCGAGCGCGTTATAGCTCTGCTCGCGCGGCGGCCGCGGCAGGAATTCCGCGCCGCAGAGCGCCGCCTGCGTCCATACGCCATTGGCCCACATGCCGTTGGCGATCAGCGACGAACCGACGTGATCGCCGCGGCCGGTTCTCTCGCGCTGGTAGAGCGCAAGCATGATGGCCGAGAACAATGAGACGCCCGAGGGATGGTCTCCCATGCCGCTGAGCGCGCGCGCCGGCGTCGCGCCCGCGTTCGGCACCACCTGGTCCATCAGGCCGGAGCGCGCCCAATAGGCGGTGAGATCGAAGCCGGGCTTGGCCGCTTCGTCGCCGGTCTCGCCGTAGCCGGTGAAGGAGGCGTAGATCAGTCGATCGTTCAGCGCGGCGAGCCGCTCGTGATCGATGCCGAGTTTCTTGCGCACCGCGAGCGGCTGATTGGTGATGAAGACGTCGGCTTCCTTGACCAGCCGGTGCACGACCGCCTGTCCCTCGGGCGAGGCGAGATTGAGGGCGAGGCCGCGTTTGCTGCGATTGTCCAGCAGCCATGCATAGTTCTTGTCCGACTTCGGCATCCCGAGACTTCGGAACACGTGCCGGTAGGCGTCGCCCGTTCCCGGCGGTTCGATCTTGATGACGTCGGCGCCGAAGTCGGCCATCATCGTGCCTGCGACCGGCGCAGCGATGAAGCTGCCGCAATCGATGACTTTAAGTCCCGCAAGTATCGCGGTCATTGCGTCCTTCCCTTTCGCTTGGCGGCGATCGATCGGCCTGGGTCGTGTCGATTGTCGGATGTCAGATGCATGGGCCCGCAATTCCGCGGTGGGGACGGCGACGCCTGTTTTGACTGATCAGCGTCAGCTCTTGTCGTCCTCCGCCGCAACGGTCGCCCGCGCGCGCAGGAGCGCGATCTGCGTATCGTCTCGTCGCCGTTCCATCTGCTCCATCGGCGTCTTCGCGTAAGCCGCGTCGGCCTGGCCGATAATCAGTTCCGCGACGGATTCGTCGTATTCCATCGGCGAAGGATTGCTCCAGGTTAACTTCAGGCCGGGACCGAACTGCTTGAAGTAGCCTCGGAATCCAGTGGGGCCGCCGCCCATGTGGAAGGAGCTGAACGGCCCGTTGGCGGCCCAGCGCAGCCCGATCGAATTGGTGACGATATCGTCGAGTTCCTCGATGGTGACGACGCCTTCCTGCACCAGATAGCAGGACTCGCGCATGATCACGCCCTGCAGCCTGTTGGCGACGAAGCCGCGAATCTCTTTCCGCAGCACGCGCGCGACCTTGCCGAGCACCTCGTAAAAGGCGACGGCGTCGGCGGTCGCCGCCGGCGAGGTGCGCTCTCCTGGAACCACCTCGACCAGCGGGATCAGATGCGGCGGATTGAAGGGATGGCCGACAAGGAGACGGCTCGCATCCTTCATCAGCTTGCCCTGCTCGGTCGCGGGCCGCGCCGAACTCGACGACAATAGCAACGCATGCCTCGGCGCGGCCGCCTCGACGCGCGCCCATAGCTCCTGCTTCCACTCCGTGCGTTCGGGTCCGTTCTCCTGCACCAGATCGGCTCCGGCCACCGCGCGTTCCAGATGCGGTTCGAACCTCAGGTTCTTCTCGAGGTCCTGATGCGGCAGGCCGAGCGCCTGCAGGGTCGGCGCGATCTTGCGCAGCATGTCCGTCAGCCGCGCCTCGATGTCCGGTTGCGGATCGTTGACCACCACGTTGAGACCGTGGGCGAGAAACAGCGCCGTCCAGGATCCGCCGATCACGCCGGCGCCGATCACGCAGGTATTTCGATAACGCTCCAGAATGGGTGTCTGGCCGCTCGATGACGTCATAGCGTTCCCTCTTTCGACAGTCTTGTGAGTTTCCGCTTGTCTTGCCTGCTCGAAGCGCCGCCGCGCTTGTCGCCGGAGCCTCGCGCGCCCGAAGATCGATCGGCGCCGACGTGACAGGATGAAGCTCCGGCGCGGGCCAAGCCATCCGTATGTCTCATGATATGGCGATTTCCGCGGGCGAGCCCACACCACGCGGACCGATCAAGGCCTCAACTGCGCCAGTCTCCCCGTATCGTGTCGCCTGACGCTTCGCTTTCCGCAACGCCAATCCGCGTCTGAGAAGAGCAACGTCCAGTGCGCTATTTTCAATGAGCGTAGCAGGCTCGGGGCGCGCGGAAAGGTGAGAATAGGACACTCGTCAGGTTAGTTTGCAACGCTCTGCAAGAGCCAGACAACGCGACGAAGATCGATCGCTCAAGGCGCGTCCGCGCGCCTCGCCGACGTCCGCGACGCGGCCGCTCATGCGCGAACCGCGTGTTCGATACGATCGATCAAATTCCTCTGGCTTGATTGGCTTGAGCGTGTTGGATCGACGTCGGCGTCGCAAGCGCGCAGGCCTGACGGCAGTGCAAGCTTCAGGCAGCGCCGGATTTTGGGTTCGACGGCGACGGGAGTTCGCCGCCTGGCGATCCGCCTGCCGGCAGGCGAACGACGATCCGCGTTCCGCGCCGGCGGACCGCCGGGCTCTGCGCGATGATCGCGCCGCCCATCGCTTCGACAAGGCCCTTGCAGATCGACAGACCAAGCCCGGTGCCGGCCTTGCGCCCGTCCGTCTTCCCGCCGCGGTAGAATTTTTCGAACATGCGCTCGAGATCGGCGGGCTTCACTCCCGGTCCCTCGTCCGTGACGCTGACGAGGACTTCGTCGCCATCCCGGCGGGCATGGACCGCGGTCTCGCCGTCGCCGCCGTATTTTTGCGCATTGTCGAGCAGGTTGAAAAAGACCTGCTCCAGCAGGCGCGCATCGCCGCGCACGGGAGGCAGGCCGGGCGCCACGCTCGCCCGGATCGCGGCCTTCGGGAAAGCTTTGCGGCAGCGCTCTATCGCAGAATGCAGGGCCTCTCCGACATCGACCCAGTCGCGCCGTATCCTGAGCCCGCCGGCCTCGATCCGGGACATGTCCAGAAGGTTCGAAACGAACCGCGACAAACGCCCCGTCTCCTCCTCTATGGAGGCGAGCAGGTCCGCACGGTCGGCCGCGCTCATCCTGTCGCCGAGATCGCGCAGCGTGGATGCGGCGCCGGCGATCGAAGCGAGCGGGGTGCGCAGGTCGTGCGACAGCGACGTGAGCAGCGCGTCGCGAACTTTCTCGTTCTCCAGCAAGGATGCGGCGTGGACGGCGTCGCGGGAAAGAACGGCGCGGTCGAGCGCGATCGCCGTCTGGTCCAGAATGGCGGCGACCGCGCGTTCGTCCTGCGGCGACATCGGCTCTGTGCGCGCCAGAGGTTCGAAACCGCAGACGGCGACAGCGCCGCGCGCTGTCAGGAGCGGCCGGAACTGGAAACGGACGCGCGGCAGCGTATCCGTCGCCCAGCCGGCCGGTTCTGTCTTCTCCAGGGCCCAGCGCGCCGCGCTCCGTTCGGCGGCGTCGAGCTGAATGTCGGGCGGCCATGCGGCGTAGGGCCTGAGCTCGTCGCCCTCCGGCATCAGCAGGACGACCGGCCGGCCGAGCATCCCATGCAGATGCGCCGCCGCCGCCCACAGCACTTCGTCCGCGCCGGCTGCGCCGGTCACCTTGCGGCCGAATTCGTAAAGCGACTGGGTGACCGCGGCGTTCTTGGCGACGCCCGCGCTCTGGTCGCGGATGCGGCCCGCGAGCGAGCCGGTCAGGACAGCGACCGCGAGGAAGATCAGCAGGGCGAACAATTCGTGCGGTTCGGCGACCGTGAATGTGCGCACAGGCTCGATGAAGAAGAAATTGTAGGCGAGAAACGAGAGCACGGAGGCGACGACCGCAGCGCGCGCGCCGCGCCATACGGCGCAGAACAGCACTGCGGCGAGAAAAATCATGGAGACGTTGGGCAGTCGCAGGAAATGCGCCAGCGCCCGCCCGATCCCGACTGCGCAGCCGACGGCGAGTCCGGCGCCGAGGATCTCGCTCCAGAGTCCTTCCGTCGGCATGATGCGCGCAAGCGGCGCGCGCGGCGGGACGCCGGGTTCGTCCGCATCCACGATATGAAGTTCGACGCCGCGCGCGCGCCGCATCAGCGCGTCGGCGAAGGAGCGCCGCCAGGGCGGTCGCCACGGATTGCGGCGCCCTTTGCCGACGATGATCTGCGTGACGTTCTCGCGTCGCGCGAGCTTCAGCGTCTGCTCGACCGGATCCGTCGCCGAAAGCCGGTAAGTCTGCCCGCCCAGGCGCTCGGCCAGCGCCAACGCATCGGCGAGGCGCGCAGTCTTCGCCGCGCCCGGCGCCGCGCCCGGGCCCTCCATGTGCGCGACGAGCCATTCGGCGTTGAGGCCGGTCGCCAGATGGCTGGTGCGCCGGATCACGCGCTCCGCGGCGGCGTCGGAATCGATGCAGGCGAGCAGGCGTTCCGACGATCCCCACGGACCCTCGATCGCCTTGCGCTTGAGGTAGTCGACCATCTGGTCGTCCACCCGGTCCGCCGTGCGCCGCAGCGCCAACTCGCGCAGCGCCGTCAGATTGCCCGGGGTGAAAAAACGCTCCGTCGCCCGCCGCGCGGTCTCTGGCACGTAGACCTTCCCGTCGCGCAGGCGCTGGATCAATTCGTCCGGCGTGATGTCCACGAGCACGACGTCGTTTGCGTCGCGGATCACCTTGTCCGGCACGGTCTCGCGCACGACGACGCCGGTGATGTGCGCGACGACGTCGGCCAGGCTTTCGACGTGCTGGATGTTGAGCGCCGTCCAGACGTCGACGCCGGCGTCGAGCAGCTCCTCCACGTCCTGCCAGCGCTTCGGGTGCCGGCTGTCCGGCGCATTGGTGTGCGCGAGTTCGTCCAGAACCAGCAGCTTCGGCTTTCGGGCGAGCGCCGCGTCTATGTCGAATTCCTCGATCGTGCGGCCGCGGTATTCCGCCGAACGGCGCGGGAGAACGTCGAGGCCCTCGACGAGCGCGCTGGTCTCGGCCCTGCCGTGGGTCTCGACCAGTCCGATCACGACGTCGACGCCCTCGTCTCTCAGGCGGCGGGCGTTCTGCAGCATCGCATAAGTCTTGCCGACGCCGGGGGCCGCGCCGAGAAACACCTTCAAGCGGCCGCGGCTCTCCCGTCGGGTCTGCGCGAGCAGCGCGTCAGGATCGGGGCGTCTGTCGTCGCGCCGCGCCATCCTTCCTCCTCAACCGGATCCAAGTCGGTCGAGCGCAAGATTGAGTTTCAGGACATTGACGCGCGGCTCGCCGAGGAAGCCGAGCAGCGGCTGCTCGGTCTCGCGCGCGACCAGATCCCGCACGCTTGATTCCGTCAGCCCGCGCGCCTTCGCCACCCCCGCGGCTTGCGCCAGCGCGGTCTGGGGCGACACGTGAGGATCGAGGCCCGAGGCCGACGTCGTCAACGCGTCGCCGGGGATCGCGCCCGCGCCGACTTTCTTGCGCCAGGCGTCGGCGTCGCTTTTCACGCGGTCGATCAGCTTCTGCGAGGTCGGGCCGAGATTGGCGCCGGACGAGTTGGCGGCGTTGTAGGGCGCATCCACGGTCTTGGCCGCATCCGCCGGATCGGGCGCGCTCGTCGCGGACGGGCGGCCGTGGAAATAGCGCTCGGAGACGAAGTTCTGGCCGACGAGCGCGGAGCCGATCACGGCGCCGTTGCGCTCCACGAGGCTGCCGTTGGCGCGCCCCGCAAAGGCGACCTGCGCGACGCCCGTCGCCGCCAGCGGATAGGCGAGGCCCGTGACGGCGGTCAAAAGCAGAAGGAGGATGAGAGCGGGTCTGAAATGCTGCAGCATGGCTTTTCTCACGCAAGATGGAGGGCGGCGACGATCATGTCGATCGCCTTGATGCCGATGAACGGCAGGAGAAGGCCGCCCACGCCGTAGACGAGC
>OEIU01000190.1_pt1 | contig 62843 bp, 57 predicted proteins | sample 1539221 | NCBI WGS metagenome assembly OEIU01 (sample SAMN03792071, study PRJEB22550) | activated sludge metagenome | feature: wastewater treatment plant; material: activated sludge; isolation source: Wastewater treatment plant of a petroleum refinery complex | place: Argentina: Zarate | collected...
CGGGGCCTGGATGATCGGCAACTCGATGCCGAGCAGTCGTCGAAGCGTCATGCGCCGCCCTTGGATGGTCTGCTCCGGGCAGGTTACTCCGTAGGCCCGGCGGCCGGCAAAGCTTGACCTTGGCGACGTCGCGGATTCGCACGCGGCTGCGCCGACCTGCGTGGAGCGCCGGCGCGCGATGCGCTATCGTTGCCGCCCATGCACGGCCGCCACGCCCAGCCGATCGGCAACTTCCTGCGCGAACCGCTGGTGCGCGGCCGCGTCGACCCGGCCCCGGGCACCCGCGGCGCATGACGGCGCTGCTTCGGCTGCTCGGGCGACAGGCACGCTGGGCGTTGCCCGCCGGTGCGCTGGTCGGCATCGCGCTGCCGGACCTGGCCGCGATGTTTCGTCCGCTGCTGACCGCGGCCGTCATCGGCACGCTGACCGCCACGCTGCTGCGGCTCGACTGGGCCCGGCTCGCCGATCGGGCCCGCAGGCCGGCCCTGCCTGCCGCGATCGCGAGCTGGCAACTCGTCGCTTCGCCGCTGCTGGTCTGGTTCGGCACGGCGCTCGCCGGCCTGCCTCCCGAGCCGAGACTGGCACTGGTGCTGCAGGCGGCCGCGCCGCCGATCGGATCGGCCGCGGTGTTCGCGCTGATCCTGGGTCTCGACGGCATCCTTGCCGTGGTCGGAACCGTCTCGACGACGCTGCTGCTGCCCTTCACGCTGACGCCCCTGGTCGGGCTGCTGTTGCCGCAGGCCGGCGTCCAGGTCGATCTCGTCGCCTTCTTCGCACGCGTCGCGCTGCTGGTCGCGGTTCCGTTCGCGCTCGCCTGGGCGCTGCGGCGCGCCATCGGCACCGCGCGGCTCGCGCGCCACGACGAGGCGATCGGGGGTCTGAACGTGGCGCTGCTGGTCGTGTTCGCGATTGCAGTCATGGACGGCGTGACCGCGCGCCTGTTGCGCGACCCCGCTTTCGTCATGGGTCTCCTGCTCATGGCCTGCGCGTCCACCGCTGCGCTGCACGTCGCCGGCTACGCGCTGTTCCGGCGCGCGGGCGTGGCCTCGGCCTACAGCGCGGCGCTGATGAGCGGCAACCGCAACATGGGGCTGATGCTCGTGATCACGGCGGGCACCGCAGGCGAGGCCTTTTCGCTGTACGTGGGCATCACTCAGATCCCGATGTATTTCGCGCCGTTGGCGCTGACGCCGTTCCTGCGGCGCAGCTTGCGCCCGCGCTGAGCGCCGGGCGCCGCCCGGGGTGTCCTCGCCGCCACTCGTCGGCGCCCGTTGCAGCCCATCGTCGGAAGCGTGTCCGATTCCTTGGCGCCACGCGAGGCGGTGCCTACCATGGGCGGAGATCGAACCGTCCCGAATCGATGATCGCCCAACCCCCATCGCCGTCGCACGTGCGTCTCACGGTCGACAAGCTCGACTACGGCATGTTCGTCGCCGAGCTCGACCGCCCATGGCTCGATACGCCGTTCCTGCTCGAGGGCCTGCTCGTGCAGAACGAGCCTGAACTGGAGGCATTGCGCCAGTACTGCCAGTTCGTCTACGTCGACCTCGAGCGCTCGACCGGGGCGGCGGCCGAGGCGATTCGTGACGCGCTCGCGCAGCGCGCCGCGAAGCCCCGGACGCCGCCCGCACCGATCGCCTGCAGCCCGCGCGCGCTCGACGAGGCCGCGGACTCCGACAGCGACACGCCCTCCGCGCTCGGCCGCCTGTTCGGGTGGTTGCGCGGGCGCGGTGGACGCGACGATGCAGCCGGCGGTCGTCCGGGGGAACATCGGAAGGCGGTCAGCGCCGCCGAACTGCAACTGCCGCCCGGGATGGCGCTGCAGCCGTATTCCGAGCCCGGGCCGATCGAGGCCGAACTGCCACGCGCGACCCAGTCCTGGACACGCGGCGCGGAGACGCTGCGCGCCCTGATGGAAGACCTGCGGGACGACGCCCGATCCGACCTGCGAGACATCGACAAGGTCGCCGAGGGACTCGTCGAGAGCATGGTCGAGACGCCCGACGCAATGCTGTGGGTCGCGCGCCTGCGCGACCAGGACAGGAGCACCTACCATCACTGCCTGAAGGTCGGGATCTACCTGATCGCGCTCGGACGCCACATGGGCTTTCCACGCCACGAGCTGGTGCGCCTCGGGCAGATCGGAATGCTCGCCGACGTCGGCAAGATCCGCCTGCCGCGCGCGCTGCTCGAGAAGCCGGGGATGCTCACGCCCGCCGAACACGCCGTCGTCAGACGCCACGTGCAGTTCGGCATCGAGGCGCTGCGAAAGAGCATGACGCTCGACCGCATCGTCGAGCAGGGCATCATGCAGCACCACGAGCGGATCGACGGCTCCGGATATCCGCAGCGGCTCAAGGGCAAGGACATCTCGATCTTCGGGCGCATGGCCGCGATCGCCGACTGCTTCGCGGCGCTGATCTCCGACCGGCCGTACGCGAAAGCCGTGTCGCCGCAGGAAGCGCTGATGCAGATGTACCAGTGGTGCGGCACCTCGTTCCACGAGCCGCTGCTCGAGCAGTTCGTTCAGGCGATCGGCGTGTTCCCGGTAGGCAGCCTGGTCGAGCTGTCCAACGCAGAGGCGGCGATCGTGCTGGCGCACAACCGTGTGCGTCGCCTCGAGCCGCGCGTACTGGTGCTGGCCGGCGCAGACGGCGCGCTGCTGGACAAGCCCTTCGAGCGCGACCTGCTGAATGGACCGGCCGACGACGCCGGCCGCCCGATCCGGATCGCCCGCGGGCTTCCTGCCGGGGCTCGCGGGCTTCGGCCCCGCGAATACTATGCGGACGAGAGCGCCTCGCCGGAGGACGGCGTCCTTGCACCGGCCTGAGCGCGACTCGCCGCGGCTGCAGCCGGCCGAACTGCTGCAACTCCTCGGCGAGCGGATGGCACGCGCAGACGGCGCCCGGACCGCGCTGCTGGCGATCGAACTGAGCCCCTCGGACCGGCTGCTGGCAATCGGTCACGGTCGCGCCGAGCGCGCCGTTCTCGCAGAGGTGGGACGCCGGGTGGAAGGCGTGCTGCGTGCCGCCGATCGCTACGCGTTCGCGTCGCGCGAGGAGCTCTGGGTGCTGCTCGCCGACCTCCCGAGCGAGTCGCTGGCCGAGCTTGCCGGCCGCACGCTGCTCGAGCGGCTGCGCAAGCCGATCTCCGCGCCTCGTGCGCAGGATCCGCACGCGTCGATCCGCCTCCAGCCTTCGGTCGGCATCGCCTGGACCGCTGCAAAGGGCGAGATCGACGCGCTTTCGGTGCTCGCGGTCGCCACCGAGGCGGCCGCGGCGCGCTACGGCCCGGGCGGACACGGAATCCAGCTGCGCCGGGTGCGCGCGACACGCGACAACGTACCGATGCAGAGGCAGGTCGAGCACGACCTCACGCGCGCCCTCGAAGGCAACGAGCTCGAGGTGCACTTCCAGCCGCAGATCGACCTGCGCAGCGGTCAATGCCGATCGGCCGAGGCCCTGATCCGCTGGCGGCATCCGGACGGACGCACGGTCAACCCGGAAGCGATCGTCGCGATCTGCGAGAAACGCGACCTCATCCTTCAACTGACCCGCTTCACGCTGAACACCACGCTGCGACAGGTATCGGGGTGGGACACGCTGGGACTCGGCGTCTCGGTGGCGGTCAACCTCTCCGCGGTCACGCTGTCGGACCCGAGCCTGCCGCTGATGGTGTCGCAGGCGCTCGACACGTGGGAACTCCCGGCCGACCGACTCACGCTGGAACTGACCGAGAGCGCACTGATCCGCAACCAGCGGGTCGCCCGCGAGACGATGAGGCAGCTCAAGCGGCTCGGTTGCCGGCTTTCGATCGACGACTTCGGTACCGGATACTCGCCGTACACCTACCTGCGCCAGTTTTCGTTCGACGAACTGAAGATCGACCAGTCGTTCGTGCGACGCGTGAACTCGGAGGCGGCCGACCTGCGCATCGTGCAGTCGCTGATCGACCTCGCGCACGCCTTCGGGATGCACGCCGTCGCCGAGGGCGTCGAGGACGAGCAATCGGAGCGCGCACTGCGCGCGCTGGGGTGCGACCTCGCGCAGGGCTGGTTCGTCTCGGCGGCGCTGCCCGCCGACGACTTCGCGACCTGGTGCCTCGCGCGCGGCTCCAGGGCTTCAGGGCGGCATCGCGAGACGGTCGATCGCTGATCGCGGCGCCGCGAGCGGCGGCTAGCGGGCGGCCCGCTTCGGCGGGCGCGCCAGCCCGATCTGGTAGATGCCGTGGCAGGCGTTGCACTTGCCGAGCATCTCGCCGACCTGTCCCATCGTGTGCTTCGGGTCACCGAGCGACTCGGCGTCCAGCGCGATCGCATCGAAGCTGCCGTGGACCGCGCCGGCCAGCTGCTTGAACGTGTCGGGCAGCTTGGCGACCGTCTCCGGTGGAATCTCGTTCGCCGCGCCGCTGCCCATCTTGCGCGCAGCGACCGCCACGGCCTTCATGTCCTCGCCGGGCAAGGCCTCGCTGATCGTCTGCAGCACGGCCAGGAAGTTGCGCATCTCCTCGAGGACCAGGTGGCGCTCGGGGTCGGTGAGCACCAGCACGGCCCGGCGGTCGGCCCCGACGCCGGGCGCCGACGGGTGGGTGGGCCCCGCCGCGGGAGCGACCGCCGCAGCGAGCAGGCCGCCGAACACGATCAGCAGCAGCGAACGAACGGATTGCTTCACGTGGGTCCTTTCCCGGTTCAGGCGATCGTCGCCTCGGCGCGGTCCTTCTCGCCCTTGTTGTCCTCCCACGCAACCACCAGCGTGTCGCCGGCCTTCGCACCGCGCACGCGGAACGCGAGCAGCGGGTTCTTCGAGATCGCGGGGCCCCACTGCGCCGACACCACCTGCCTGTCGTTGATCGTCGCCGTGACGGTGTGGATGAAATGCGCGGGATAGGCCTGGCCGGTGGCCGGGTCCTTGCGCTGGCCCGTTTCCATCGGGTGCATGATCAGCACCGCGACGTGCGCCGACCCGTCGACGATCCGCGCACGGATCTTCATGCTCGCTGCCATGGGATGCTCCTTGCTGCCGTGGATCCGCTCAGCCGCCGCAGCCGCCGATCGTGACCTTGACCTCGCGGCTGGCGAACCAGGTCTTGCCGCCCGCCCTGACGACCGCCCTCACGGTCGAGCTCTGCCCGGCCTTGAATCGCGTGTTGACGTATGCCTCGGCGCCGTTGGACAGGTCGAAGTGGGCCAACAGCGGAAAGGGGTTCTTCTCGACCAGCAGCGAGATCGACTCGGCGCCCGCGATGCGGGTGCTGACCTCGATCGGAATCAGCACGCCGTTCTCCGCGATGTCCGGCGTGGCGATCACGATGTCGGGACTCTGGATCGCATCGGTCGCGCCGAGGCTCGCCAACGCCTCGGCGAGCGTCCTCGCGGCAAACCCCTGCGCGTTGCGCGGCGCGGCCGCTGCGCGCGGCGCATGCAGCAGGCCGGCGGCGGCGGCGAGCGCCAATGCGCCGCCGGCGCCGCATTCCTTCAGTATCGATCTGCGAATCTGGTCCACTCGGTTCGACTCCTGCGAAAGACCGACCCGCGCTAGCGGGCCGAGGGCACCGACACCGGATACCCGTTGGACAGCACGGTCATGAACACTTCGAGGTCGACGTAGGCCGGATCGCCGGGGGCGAGCGCCTGCGTGCGCATCTGTCCGTGGCAGCGCGCGAAGCGCTGCTGGATCGACTCGAGCATGCCGATGGGCGTGCGATAGGTCGGGTAGTGCGCCGCGTCGCCGAAGGGCGTCGTCGGCGTCTCGCCGCGCAACTTGTGCCCCATGATGCTGCCGGGCACATGGCACGACGCGCAGGCGAAGTTGAGCTGCCCGGTCTTCGCATGGAACAGTTCCTCGCCGCGGCGATACGCCTGCATCAGGCGCGCATCGCCGATGTCGACCCGGATCGGCACGCCGGCCGATCGCGACTTGAACCAGACCGACAACTCGTTGTTCGGCACAGAGCCCTGTGCGATCCGTTCCCCGAGCACGCTGGTGGCGCAGTGCTCGATGCGATCCTCTACCGTCACCACGCGGCCGAGCGCGGCATCGTATTTCGGATATGCCGCCGCGAGACCGGCCAGGTCGGCGCGGCCCTCCCCAAGGCAAGTCGCGAAGCGCCGGTCGCGCGCCGCGAGCGCGTTGAAGCGTGCCTCGCCCGCGTCGACCGCGAAGTGTCCCGGGTGCAGGTCGATGCGATCGAGGTCCATGAACTTCCAGTTGAGCTTCCACTGCTGCTGCGCATCGCCGACCCATCCGGCGTGGCGCGCGAGCGCCTTTGGCGTTCTCCAGTAGCCGATCGTGTCGCTGAAGCCGATGTCGCCTTCGACGCCACGCGCAGGATCGATCTGCGCGCGCGGGTACGTCTCGCGATACGGCTCGCCGGCCGCAGCGACCCCGATGGCCGCGACGCCGGCCACCAGCGCGAGGCCGGCCGCAGCGAGGGCGATGCGCCGATGCCTCGTCATCGCGAAGCCTGCAGGTAGGCGACCACGTCGCGGATCTCCTGGTCGCGCAGGATCGCGTTGGTGCCGAACGGCGGCATCAGGGTGTCGGCGTGGCGCGTGCGCATGTCGTAGACCGCCGCATAGGTGTCTGCGTCGCTGCGCCCCGTGCTGCCGTAATGGGTCAGGTCGGGTCCGCGCGTGCCCGGCTGCGTGCCGCCCCTCATCGCGTGGCAAGCCAGGCAGTTGCCCTTGTCGCGCGCGTGCGCGATCCGCCTGCCCCGGTCGGCGTCGCCGGCCAGGGGACCGTCGAGCACCTTCGCCACCGGCCTTCGCGTCGCGATGCTGCCGCAAGGCAGCGTGCGGCCCAGGCAGGGGAATGCGGCGTGGCCGCCCGGCGGCGGGGCGAGCTTCGGCGCCGGCGCCGGCGCCGGCGCCGGTGCGGGCCCGGGCGCCGGCACCTGCGCGCACGCGGCGAGCGCGGCTAGCGCGACCGCCGCAATGCAACCGGTTCCCGCGAACCTCACTGGCGCCCCGCTAGAACGTGTACGTCAGCTGCACGCCGAAGCGGGCGCCGACCGAGTCCGACACGATGCGGGCGTTGCTGGTCTGGATGTCGCGCAGCGCCGCGGTGCCGCCGAGGTAGACCGCGTTCGGCGACTGGACGTCGCGCAACTCGAGGTTCACCGTCAGGCGGGTCCGCGGATTGAAGCGGTAGTTCACGCCGAAGGTCAGGCTCTGGATCTTCCGGTAGTCGGCGCGGTTCCAGGTGGGCGTGCCCAGCGTCCGGTAGAGCTCGTCGTTGAGCGCGTAGCGGACGTCGAACTGCCAGTGGGTGTCGAGGTAGTAGCCGTAGTCGAGCGTGAAGCCGCGTGCCTTGTTGCCCTTCTCGGCGGCGATCTGCAGCTGGCCGCCGAAGGCTTCGTCGATCACGTTGCCGGTGGGCGTGTAGAAGATCATGCCGTCGGCGTACATCAGCTCGGCGCCCAGCCGGTGCCGGCCGCGGCCCGCGCCGAAGATCTCGCCGAGCGCCTTGAACCCGAAGCCGTGGCGGGTGAAGCCGAAGTCCTCGCTCAGGTCGCCGGCCGGGGTGACCTCGAAGTTGCGCGTGCCCTTCTGGCGATACGCGTAGAACTTCACGCCGTGCTTGTTCGGCCCCATGCCACCCGGCAGGTCGTACTCGGACGAGAAGTACAGGTTCAGGTCCTTCGCACTGTTGTAGTCGCGCAGGTCGTGCACGCCGCTGCCCTGCCCGACCATCACGGCGTACGTGTGGGTCCACTTGCCCGTCTTGAAGGCGTCGAAGAACTGCACGCCCCAGTCGCGCCCGAGATCGCTGTCGTAGCCGGTGAACGACGCGGTACCGTCGCTCTGGCCGGGGATCGGCCGCGTGCCCTTGGCGTTGGTGCGCACGAAGCGCTCGAGCTGCACGCGCGCGATGTAGTCGGTGGGCCAGATGTAGTTGACCGCGTCGAGGCCCTGGTAGATCTCCTCGGGGCCCGGCTTCTTCATCAGGCCGACGCGCACCCGCACGCCGGGCACGTAGCTGAAGGTCATCGTCGCGTCGGTGAGGCCGATCAGCCGGGCCCGCTTCGTGTCCAGCGGATCGTAGGTCGCGCCGTTCATGCCGGCGTTGGCCATCACGAAGTAGTTGATGCGCGACGGGATCAGGTTGCCGCGCAAGCCGACGCCGAGGTTGTCCAGGTTGAAGTCGGACTGGCGGTCGTGCAGCTCCGGGCCGACGCGGCAGTTGCCGTTGTAGCTGCCGTTGAGCAGCGAGAACTGGTTCGTGCCGACGTCGCGCAGCCCCGCGAGCTTGTCGCAGCCGTAGAAGTTCGTGTACGAGGCCTGCACGACGCCGAACACCTTGTGCGTCGTCGTCGGCGGCTCCATCGCCTGCAGCATCACCCAGTCGGCGGCCGCGGCCGCCCCGGCGGCCGACAGCGCGGCCACGGCAGCCGCGCGGCAGGCCGCCTTCGTCCATTCGACGCTCATCTGTCTCCCCCTCGCGCGATCGTCGTCGCGCTTCGTTGACCAGGCGCGTTTGCGCCGCTTTATGGAGCCGGCGCGATTGCGCCTTCTCGGTGAGCCGGCGCGTTCGCGCCTACGGCGCCCGCAACCGCGGCGACATGCCCGGCTGCCCCCTGAAGTGCGCGTGGCAGGCCACGCAGCCCGACGTGACGGTGCCGAAGTGCTGCGCGGCGGCGACCATGTCTCCCTTCTCGGCCGCCGCGGCCAGCTGCCGTGCGCCGCCCTCGACCGCGTCCTCCATCGCCGGGAGCACGGAGAGCGCCTGCGTCGTCACCATCTCGATCGGCAGGTAGGGCAGCATCCCGCCGCGCGGCAGCCGGTGATTGGCGATCCGGCGCGCGGCATCCGCGGCGAGCTCGCCGTTGTCGACCGCGATCGCCGCGCCGACCGCCTGGTAGTCGGCGAGGATCTCCTGCATGACCTGCCTGAGCGTCAGCCGATCGCTCTGGCGCGGATGCTTCAGCGCCACCTTCATCAGGAACTGCTTGATCTGCGGCGACAGCGCGTTGGCCTTCTCGACCAGGTCGGGCGTCATCAGCGCCATCTGCTTCTGCATCAGTTCCATGCCGCGCCGCATCTCGGCCATGTCCGCCGCCGGTGCGCTCGCCTGCGCGCGGGCCGGGGCGGCCGATCCCGGCGCCAGGCCGGCCAGCACCGCGGTCGCGCACGCGGCGACCGTGGACAGGAGGAAGAGGCGTTGTCTCATCGTCGTGTTTCCTTCGCGAGGGGTGGTCAGTCGTCGACCGCGACCGTGACGCTCATCAGCCCGATCAGGTCGCCGGCCTCGAGGCCGTCGCGGGCATAGCCGAGCATGTCCGGCTCGCCCTTGGGCTTGCCGTGGCAGGACAGGCACGCATCCATCAGGCGGATGGGCTCCATGTGGCGGTAGACCGCCTGCTTGCCCATCGTGGCGAACGCCGTCTGCGGGCGGTTCTCGTCGCGGCCCGCGTTCACGTAGTGCTGCATCGCGCTGCGCTCGACCTCGTCGGGCACGTTCACCGGGCTGCGGTAGTTGCGGCCGGGCTGCTTGATGATGATGCCGGTGCGCGCGGTGAACACCTGCCCCATCTCGCGCTCCCACTTGGCCGGCAGGAAGTTCTTCCAGGCGATGCCCTTGACGTTCAGGCGGTCCTGGTTGTTGTCGATCACCTGGCGGCCGGCCCAGAAGAGCTTCTCCAGCATCCGCCGCTGGCTCGGCGTCGCGTCGATCAACTCGCCCTCGAGGGCGGCGCGCCACTGCCCCTCGAAGAATTCCCCGGTGAAGCCCTTGTCGCCGAGCGCGGGGTCGGTGAGCTTCCGGCTGTACGCGAAGATGATCATGCGGCCGGCGATCACCGCGCGCGCCAGCTTCTGCGCGGTGGCCGGCGCCTCGGACCTGGGTGCCTTCTCGAGGAACAGGTACTCGGGGTAGCCGCCCTTCGCGCGCGCGCCGATCGGGTCGGCCGCGGCGGACATCGCTGCCGAAATGATCGAGATCATGACAATCGCATGCCGGATCATCCGTCCCTCCGTGGCTGTGCTAGTTTCGAGACAGGCTAGGCCGCGGTCGTTTCCGGGGTGTTGCCGCAAGCCGGTGTTTGTTACGAGTTGTTTCGAGAGGCTGGGCGAGACGATGGCCGGCGAGCGCGGTCGGATCCTGGTGGTGGACGACGACGACGGACTGCGCGAGTTGCTGGTGCGCTACCTGTCGGAGAACGGCTACGAGGCGACCGGCGTGCCCGACGGCGCGGCGATGAAGCGCCACCTCGCCACCGAGCACGTCGACCTGCTGCTGCTCGACGTGATGCTGCCTGGCGAGGACGGCCTCACCCTCGCTCGCGCGCTGAGCGCGCAGGGGGCACCGCCGATCATCATGCTGTCGGCGCGCGGCGAGGAGATCGATCGCATCGTGGGCCTCGAGGTCGGCGCCGACGACTACCTCCCGAAGCCGTTCAGCCATCGCGAGTTGCTCGCGCGGGTGGCAGCCGTGCTGCGTCGACGCGGCGCGGCCCCCGCGACCGGGCGGCTGCGCCGCTTCGGGCCCTTCGAGGTCGACCTCGAGTCGCGACGACTCACCCGCAACGGCGAGGAGATCGAGATCTCGGGCGCGGAGTTCAAGCTGCTCGAGGTGCTGCTCGAGCATCCCGACCGCGTGCTCAGCCGCGATGCGCTGGTCGACCTGCTGAAGGGATACGAGCGCGCGCCGTTCGACCGGATGGTCGACGTGCGCGTGACCCGCCTGCGACGGCGGATCGAGCCCGATCCCGCACGCCCGGTCTACCTGCGCACCGTCTGGGGCGAGGGCTACCTGTTCTCGCCGGGGGCGACACGCGCTCGCGCATGATGCTGCCGCGCACGTTGTTCGGCCGCACGGCGCTGGTGATCGCGTCGGCCTCGTTTGCGTTCCAGCTCTTCACCATCGGCGTGGTCACCTGGTTCGCGCTGATGCCGCTCGGCCAGCGCGCGACGAGCGACTTCGCCGCGCTGATGGTCGACACGGCGCGATCGTGGGCCGCCGAGCCCGCCGCCGAGCGGCCGTGGATCCAGGAGCGCATCCACCGCGAACACCGGCTGCAGGTCCAGGATCCCCCCGGCAACGTGCAGGGGTTCACGCGCCGCCTGCCGTACTTCGGCCTGCTCGAGGCGGCGCTGGGCGCGCGCATCGGCCAACGCGTCGAATTGCGCGCGAGCCATTCGGACGACGGCGAGCAGTGGTACTGGGCCGACGTGCCCGCCGACGGCCAGACGGTCCGCATCGGCTTCCCGGCCAGCCGCGTCGACGTCCAGCCGTGGCTGGCGATGCTGCTCATCCTGTCGGTGGGCACGGTGGTGGCACTGGTCACGTCCGCGTGGCTCGCGCACCGGCTCATCGGCCCGCTGACGCGAATGGCCGGCGCGGCACAGGGGATCGGCCAGGGGCGCCGCCCGGACCCGCTCCCCGAGACCGGCCCGACCGAGATCGCCACGCTCGCCCGCGAATTCAACCGGATGGGCGAACAGGTGCAGGAGCTGCTCGCCAACCGCACGACGCTGCTCGCGGGGATCTCGCACGACCTGCGCACGCCGCTGGCCCGCATCTCGCTGGCCCTCGGCATGCTGTCGGAGAAGCCCGAGCGCGAACTTTTCGAGCGCGTGATGCGCGACGTCGACGGCATGAACGAGCTGATCGCGCGCTGCCTCGAAGTCGGGCGGGACTTCGCCGAGCGCGACACCGTGGACTTCGACCTGTGCGACCTGCTCGCCGAGGTCGCGGGCGAGCACGCGCACGCCGGCGCGGCGATCCACGGCCGCAAGGGGCCGCAGTGCCGGGTGCGCGCACGACCGCTCGCACTCAAGCGCATCCTGTCGAACCTGGTCGACAACGCGCTGCGCTACGGCGGCGGCGAGCCGGTCGAGCTCGAGTACCGGCTCGTCGACGGCCGCGTCGACATCTGCGTGCTCGACCGCGGCCCGGGGCTGCCCGACGAGGAGCGCGAAGCCGTGTTCCGGCCCTTCTACCGGCTCGAACCGTCGCGCAGCAGCAGCACCGGGGGCAGCGGCCTGGGCCTGGCGATCGTGCGCCAGCTGGCCAACGCCAATGGCTGGAGCGTCGACCTCGCGCCGCGCGAAGGCGGCGGGACGGCGGCCTGCGTGCGCGTGCCGCTCGCCGATCGGATCTCCGAATCGTGTGGCCTCGCGCACTTCACACCCGCCGACGCATCCACTACCATGCACTCAAACGATCGCCCCTCCCGATGACTGCGCATGCGCCGATCCGGGGGCGCCACGACAACCAGGAGGGGACCATGGCCGGCAGCGCGCCCGGCGTGCCCGTCGTCGCCGATCTCGGCGCGATCATCAAGACGCTCGACCGGCGTGGGCGGCTGGTGCGCGTGCGCTCCGAGGTCGACCCCGCCTGGCAGCTCGCGTCGATTGCCGCGCATTTCGAGGGCCGGCCGCAGGCAGTGCTGTTCGAGAAGGTCAAGGGCAGCCGTTACCCGGTCTTCACCGGGCTGTACTGGTCGCGCGAGCTGCTCGCCGATCTCTTCGGGCGCCCCGAGCACGCGCTGCCGCAGCACGTCTCGCAGTGCATCCGCAACTGGCAGCAGCGCCCGGTCGACCCGGTCGTCGTCGACACCGGGCCGGTGATGCAGGTCACCGAGCGCGAGGTCGACCTCTCGAAGCTGCCGGTGCCGATCCACGCCGAGCACGACGGGGGGCCGTATTTCGATGCGGCGGTGGTCATCGCGCGCGATCCCGAGACCGGCGTGCGCAACGCGTCGATCCAGCGCTTCATGGTCGTCGGCAAGGACCGGCTGGCCGTCAACATCGACGCCGGCCGGCATCTCGAAACCTACCTCGAGAAGGCGGCGCGGCTCGGGCAGTCGCTGCCGTTCACGCTGAACGTCGGGGTCGGCCCGGGGCTGCACTTCTCGGCCGCCACGCCGGCCGAAGCCGCGCCGATCGACACCGACGAGCTGGGCATCGCCAGCGAGTTCCACGGCCAGCCGCTGCAGCTGGTGCGCGGCACCACGTCGCCGGTCGAGATGGTGGCGCACGCGATGTTCGCGCTCGAGTGCGAGATGGTGCCGGGCGAAGTGCACGACGAAGGGCCGTTCGCCGAGGTCACCGGCTATTACGCCACGGTCGCCCCGAGGCCGCTGGTGCGCGTGCACCGTATCCACCGGCGCCGCCAGCCGGTGTTCCAGACCATCCTGTCCGGCGTCGAAGTCTTCAACTCGGTCGGGCTGCTCGGCGAGGCGAACGTGCTCGCGCTGCTGCAGAAGCAGGTGCCGGGCGTGAAGGACGTCTACTTCTCGCACGGCGGCTGCGGCTTCTACCACGCGGTGGTGCAGATCGCGCAGAAGCGCGCCGGCTGGGCGAAGCAGGCGCTGATGGCGGCGTTCGCTGCGTTTCCGCCGCTGAAGATGGTCACCGTCGTCGACGACGACGTCGACATCCGCGATCCGGCCGACATCGAGTGGGCGATGGCGACCCGGCTCGACCCGGCCAAGGGCATCATGGTGATCGACAACGTGTTCGGGCACGGGCTGAACCCGTCGTTCCCGAACTACCTGGGCGCCAAGGTCGGCTTCGACGCCACGCGCCCGTTCCCGCACACGCCCAACTACGACCGCGCGAAAGTGCGGCCGACGAGCCTCGATGGGCTCGACCTGGTGATCCCGCCAACCGCTTCGACCCGACAACAGTGAGGTGAAACCATGACCCGAATGCTTTCGCTGCCGTTTCCCGCGCCCGGCTCGCTGGCCCGGCGCCTTGCCGCCTCGCTGATCGCGGGCGCCGCGGCGCTGGCCGCGCCGCTGGCGGCCGGAGCCGCCGAGATCAACCTCACCTATGCGTTCTTCGCGCCGGCCGGCACCTTCCCCGGCAAGCAGATGGCACACTGGGCCGAAGAGATTGCCAAGCGCACCAACGGCAAGGTCGCGGTGAAGACCTTCCCCGCCGGCACGCTGCTCGGCGCGCGCGAGATGTACGACGGCGTCACCAAGGGCGTCGCCGACATCGGCCTGGGCGCGCCGTCGTACGACCCGGGTCGCTTCCCGCTGACCTCCGGCGTCTCGCTGCCGGTCGGCTTCCCGAACGCGACGGTGGCCAGCCGCGTGCTGTGGGAGATCACGAAGGAGTTCCAGCCCAAGGAGTTCGAGAACTTCAAGGTGATCGCGATGTTCACCACCGAGCCGGGCTACATCCAGTCGCGCAAGCCGGCAGGCACCGCGGCCGAGCTGGCCGGCATGAAGTTGCGCGCCGCCGGCACCGGCGTGCCGGTGCTCAAGGCGCTCGGCGCGGCGCCGGTCGGCATGCCGATGCCCGAGGTGCCGCAGTCGGTGCAGACCGGCGTCATCGACGGCACGATGACCTCGCGCGAAGTGCTGCAGGACTTCAAGCTCGCCGAGACGCTGAAGTACGTGACCGACTACCCGACGGTGGTCGTCACATTCGCCGCGGTGATGGACCGCAAGCGCTTCGACGCGCTGCCGGCCGACGTGAAGAAGGTGATCGACGAGCTCGGCCCCGAGATGGCGGTCTGGACCGGCCAGTACCACGACAAGCAGAACGTCGGCGGCGCGCTCGAGTGGGCGAAGAAGACGCACAACCTGCAGATCGTTCCGGTGTCGGCGCAGGAGCGCGCGGCCTGGGACGCCAAGCTCAAGCCGATGGAAGACGAGTGGGTCAAGGAGATGACCGCCAAGGGCCTGCCCGCGGCGAAGTACCTCGCGCGGATGCGCGAGTTGCGCGACCAGTACATGAAGCAGTGAGCGGGCGCGCCCGCAGATGTCCTGGCTCGAAAGGTTCGACGCGTTCGTGAACCGGGCGCTGGCCTGGGCGGCCGGCCTCGCGCTGATCGCGATGATGGTGTTCACCGTCGCCGACATGGTGCTGCGCGCGCTCGGGCGACCGGTGGCCGGATCCTACGAGATCATCGGCTGGCTGTCGGCGGCGGCGATGGCGCTGGCGCTCGGCTACACCCAGCAGCACCGCGGGCACGTGGCGATCGACCTGCTGACCACCCGCCTGCAGGGCCGCGCGCGCGCGGCCGTCGAGCTGCTGATGAGCCTGCTCGCGCTGCTGCTGTTCGCGGCACTCGCCTGGTACCTCGCGCGATACGGCCGGGTGCTGCACGAGACCGGCTCGCTGTCCGAGACGCTGAAGGCGGTCGTCTATCCGTGGGTCTACGTCGTGGCCGCCGGCGCCGCCGGGCTCGCGCTCGCGCTGCTCGTCGACTTCCTGCGCTCGGCGGCACGGCTGCGAGCGGCGCAGCGACAGGGCTGGTAGGCGGCATCGGGGCCGCGACGAGGAGAACGATGGACCCGGTCACGATCGCCGTCATCGGCCTGGTGGTGATGTTCGCGCTGATGCTGTTCGGAATGCCGATCGGCTTCGCGATGCTGCTGGCCGGCGTGCTCGGCAACGCCTACCTGCTGTCGGTACCGGCCGCGACGCACCTGCTGTCGACCAACGTCTGGGAGCAGTTCTCGTCGTACGGGCTCAGCGTCGTGCCGCTGTTCGTGCTGATGGGCCAGTTCGCCTATCGTGCCGGCATCACCGAGCGGCTCTACGACGCGGCCTACAAGTGGTTCGGGCGCATGCCCGGCGGGCTCGCCTGCACGACGATCACCGCCTGTGCCGGGTTCTCGGCGATCTGCGGCTCGAATTCGGCCACCGCGGCCACGATGGGCACGATCGCGCTGCCGTCGATGCGTCGCTACGGCTACGACCGCGCGCTGGCCACGGGCGCAGTCGCGGTCGGCGGCACGCTCGGCGTCGTGATCCCGCCCAGCGTCGTGATGATCGTGATCGCGGTGCAGACCGAACAGTCGCTGCTGAAGCTGTTCCTCGCGGGCATCGTCCCCGGCCTGATCCTCACCGCTCTGTTCCTCGCGACCGTGCTGTGGATGTGCGTGCGCCGCCCCGAGCTCGGCCCGCCGGGACCAGCGACGTCGATGCGCGAGAAGCTTGCCTCGCTGTCCGGTGTCGTCGAGACGCTGATCCTGTTCGTGCTGGTGATCGGCGGGCTGTACGTCGGGTGGTTCACGCCGACCGAGGCCGGCGCCGCCGGCGCCTTCGGCGCGCTGGTGATCGGCGTGGCGCGGCGCCGGCTGTCGCTGAGGGAGATCGTGCTGTCGGCGTCGGAGACGCTGCGCATCTCGTCGATGGTGGTGCTGATGATCACCGGAGCGGTGCTGTTCGGCCGCTTCCTGACCGTCTCGCGATTGCCGTTCGAACTGGCCGACTGGGCGGCGGCGCTGCCGGTGCCGCCGCTGGCGATCATGATGGTGGTCGTGGCGATCTACCTGGTCGGCGGCTGCCTGATGGACGCGCTCGGGTTCCTCGTCGTGACCGTGCCGATCTTCTTCCCGATGGCCGCGGCGCTCGGCTACGACCCGACCTGGTTCACGATCGTGCTCACCGTGGTCACGACGATGGGCGCGGTCACGCCGCCGGTCGGGGTCAACGTGTTCATCGTCAACGGCCTGGCGCCCGACGTGCCGATCCACACGATCTTCCTCGGGGTCGCCTACTTCATGCTGGCCTACGTCGCGTGCCTGGCGATGATGTGGGTCTTTCCCGAGACGGTGCTGTTCCTGCCGAAGGCCCTGCTGTAGCGGCGGTCCGCGCGCTTCGGCGCCCGATCACACGCGCCGGTGGCGCGCCACCTTCTGCAGCAGCTCGACCAGGATGCCGCGCTCGGCCTCGGTGAGGTGGCGCAGCACGTCGAGCTCCATCGTGCGCGACACCTCGATCGCCTTGCGCGCCAGCGCGCTGCCCTTGCGCGTGAGGTGGATCTCCTGGGCGCGCCGATCGGTTTCGCTACGCACGCGCGTCAGCAACTCGCGCTGCTCGAGCCGGTCGAGCAGCGTCGTGATGTTCGGCGCCGACACCGCGAGCGCCTGCGACAGCTGCTTCGGCGTGACGCCGCTGTTGTGCGCGACCAGCGACAACACGGTGAACTCGACGGTGCTCAGCTGCAGCGGCTCGCCGATGTGCTTGAGGAACACCTTGCGGATCGGGACGTTCGCCTGCGCGAGCTGATAACCCAGCACATGCTCCAGGCACGACTGGTCGAGTCCCTGCTTCGCGTCGGGCGACTCGGCAGCGCCGGCGCGGCGGGCGGTCATGCCGGCCCCCAGGGCAGCGGCGCGTCGGCGGCCTGCACGCGCTGCAGGCGCCAGTCGATTTCGGGCAGCAGCCAGCGCAAGCCGAAGCGCGCCGCGTCGAGCCGCGCGGCGTACCAGGCGTCGCCGGCGCGCGGCGCCGCGACACGCGCCGTCCGCGCCCAGGCCCAGCCCATCAGCAGCAGGCCGGTGGCGCGCAGGTAGTCGTCGGCGACGCGGTACGGCCACTCGGGATCGGCCTCCCGGCCGGTCTCGAGCTCGACCGTCGCCGCGGCCAGGGCGTCGGCGTGCTCGCGCAGCGCGCGGCCGAACTCGGCGACCGCGGGATCGGCCTCGCATCGGGCCGCCTCGTCCTCGAGCTCGTCCATCAGCAGCGCGAGGCGCTGCCCGCCGCCGTCGAGCACCTTGCGCAGCAGCAGGTCGATCGCCTGGATCTCGTTCGTGCCCTCGTAGATCATCGCCACGCGGCTGTCGCGCACCGATTGCTCGATGCCGTATTCGCGGATGAAGCCGTGGCCGCCCCAGACCTGCAGCGCAGCGTCGGCGCCGTGGTGGCCGGTGTCGGTGCAGAACGCCTTGAGCACCGGCGTGAGCAGCGCGACGAGGTCCTGCGCGCGCCCGCGCTGCCCCGCGTCGGGATGATGCTCGGCCTCGTCGAGGAGCTGCGCGGTGCGGTAGGCGATCACGCGCTCGCCCTCGGCGAGCGCCTGCAGCGTCCACAGCGTGCGCCGCACCGCCGGATGCAGCGCGATCGGATCGGCGCGGCCCGGAGCCTGTCCGGGCGGCCGCTGCGGCGCGCGCGACTGCGTCCGCTCGTGCGCGTAGCGCCGCGCGTTCTGGCTGGCCATCTCGAGGTGGCCGAGTCCCTGCATGCCCACCAGCAGCCGCGCGGCATTCATCATCACGAACATCGCCGGCAGCCCGCGATGCGGCTCGCCGACCAGCCAGCCGGTCGCGCCGTCGAAACGCAGCACGCAGGTCGCGCTGCCGGCCAGGCCCATCTTCTTCTCGATGCCGTCGCAGTGCACGCGGTTGATGGTGCCGTCGGGAAGCACCTTGGGCACGAGCACCAGCGACAGGCCCTTGCTGCCGGGCGGCCCGTCGGGCAGCCGCGCGAGCACGAGGTGCACGATGTTGTCGGTCAGGTCGTGCTCGCCGCCCGAGATGAAGATCTTCGTGCCGCTGACGCGCACTTCGCTGCCCGAAGCCGGCTCGCCGCCGACCGGGTCGGCGCGCGTGCGCAGCAGGCCCAGGTCGGTGCCGGCGTGCGACTCGGTCAGGCACATCGTGGCCAGCCACTCGCCGCTCACGATCTTCGGCAGGTAGCGCTGCTGCAGCGGGGTCGTCGCGTGCGCGCGCAGCGTCTCGTAGGCGCCATGCGTGAGCCCCGCGTACATGTTCCACGCGTGATTGGCGCTGTTGAGCATCTCGGTCAGCGCGACGTGCACGAGCAGCGGCAGCCCCTGGCCGCCCCAGTCCGGATCGCAGGCGAGCGCCGGCCATCCGCCGTCGCAATACGCGCGGTAGGCCTCGCGAAAGCCCGGCGGCGTGGCGACCCGGCCCTCGTCGAAGCTGCAGCCGTGGCGGTCGCCGTCGGCATTGGTCGGCGCGAGCACTTCGGCGGCGAAGCGGCCGGCCTCGGCCAGCACGCTGCGCGCAGTGTCGGCGTCCAGGCCGGCGAAGCCCGGAACCTGCGCCCACTGCGCCGGGGCCTCGAGCAGTTCCTCGATGACGAACTGCATCTCGCGCAGCGGCGGTTCGTAGCGCCACATCGGCTCGTCACCCGGCGCGCGCGGCGCCGGCCCCCAGGTAGGTTTCGACGATTCGCGGGTCGCGTGCCAGGTCGGTCGCGGGACCCTCGAGCACGATCTCGCCGGTTTCGAGCACGTAGCCGTGGTCGGCCACCTCGAGCGCGGCGCGCGCGTTCTGCTCGACCATCAGGATCGTCACGCCGGTCTCGCGCAACCGGCCGATCGCCTCGAAGATGTCGCGCACGACCAGCGGCGCGAGCCCCAGGCTCGGCTCGTCGAGCATCAGCAGACGCGGCTCGCCGATCAGCGCGCGCGCGATCGCCAGCATCTGGCGCTCGCCGCCCGACAGCGTGCCGGCCAGCTGCGCACGCCGCTCCTTCAGGCGCGGGAACAATTCGTAGGCGCGCGCGAGGCCTTCGTCCGGGCGGCGCCGGCTCCCGCGCAGCCGCCAGCCGCCGAGCAGCAGGTTGTCCTCGACCGGCATCGAGCCGAACAGCGCGCGCGTCTCGGGCACCAGCGCCATCCCGAGCGCCACCCGCTCCTCGAGCGAAGCGTCGCCGAGATCGCGCCCGTCGTACTCGACGCGCCCGCGCGAGGGCAGCACGCCCATCATCGCGTTGAGCAGCGTCGACTTGCCGGCACCATTGGGACCGATCACCGTGACGACGCTGCCCGGCGCCGCGCGCAACGACAGCCCGAGCAGCACCTCGGCCTTGCCATAGCCGGCATGCAGGGCTTCGACGCACAGCAGGTCGTGGCTCATCGCGCGCTCTCAGTGCTCGGTGCCGAGATAGGCGGCACGCACCGCGGGGCTGGCCTGCACCTCGGCGGGCGTTCCCTCCATCAGCTTCGTGCCGAACTCCATCACGACGATCCGGTCGGTCAGGTTCATCACGAAGTCCATGTCGTGCTCGACCAGCAGCAGGCTCACGCCTTCGGCCCTGAGTTGCCGCAGCACGTCGGCGAGCGCCTGCTTCTCGAGGTGCCGCAGGCCGGCGGCCGGCTCGTCGAGCAGCAGCAGCACCGGGTCGGTACACAGCGCGCGCGCGATCTCCATCAGCCGCTGCCGGCCGAGCGCGAGATTGCCGGCCAGCTCGTGCATCTGCCCGGCCATGCCGATGCGGGCGAGCTGGCGCTCGGCTTCGCGAAACAGCCGCCGCTCCTCGGCGCGATCGAGGCGCAGCATCGCGCGGATCGCGCCGCTGCGGCCCCGCTGGTGCCCGCCGAGCGCGACGTTCTCGAGCACCGTCATGCCGGGCATCATCCTCACGTGCTGGAACGTGCGCGACAGGCCGCGCCGCGCGATCTCGCGCGAACGCAGCGCGGAGATGTCCTCGCCGCGGAAGCGCACCGCGCCGCCGGTCTTGGCGAGCACCCCGGTGACCAGGTTGAAGGTCGTCGACTTGCCGGCCCCGTTGGGCCCGATCAGCCCGACGATCTCGCCGGCGCGGATCGCGAAGCTCACGTCGTTGACCGCGACCAGCCCGCCGAACTGCTTGCGCACCGCGTCGACCTCGAGCAAGGCCTCGCCCGGTGCCGGCCTTGCGCGCTCGGCCAGAAGCGGCGCCTCGGCCCAGTCGCGCACGCGACTCGGCGCCGGCACCCACCCCGACACGTACGGCCACAGGCCTTGCGGCGCGTACTTCAGCACCAGCACGAGCGCGATGCCGAAGACGACGATCTCGAAGTTTCCTGCGGTGCCGATCAGGCTGGGCAGCAACACCTGCAGCTGGTCCTCGATCAGCTTGACCACTGCCGCGCCGGCGAATGCGCCCCAGACGTTGCCCACGCCGCCGATCACGGCCATGATCAGGTACTCGATCCCCCACTTGATGCCGTACGGCGACGGGTTCACGGTGCGCTGGAAGTGCGCGAACAGCCAGCCAGAGACGGCCGCCAGCAGCGCGGCGATCACGAAGATCTGCACCTTGTAGCGGAACGTCGAGACGCCCATCGCCTCGGCCATCACGACGCCGCCGTTGAGCGCGCGGATCGCGCGCCCGGCGCGCGAGTCGAGCAGGTTCACCAGCGCCACCGCCGCAGCGAGCGCCGCGCCCCAGATCAGGTAGAAGATGTTGCGGCCCTCGGTGAAGTCGAGCGCGCCCAGCGTGATCGGCGGCACGCCCAGGATGCCGTCGAACTTGCCCAGCCACTCCATGTTGGCCATCGTGTAGTTCAGCGCGAGGCACCAGGCGATCGTCGCCAGCGGCAGGTAGTGGCCGCTCATGCGCAGCGTGATCCAGCCCAGCACCAGCGCGCTCAGGCAGGTCAGCGCCAGGCCGACGAACAGGTTCAGCCAAGGCGACAGTCCTAGCGACGTCGACAGGTACGCGGTCGCGTAGGAGCCGATGCCGACGAAGGCGGCCTGCCCGAACGAGGTCAGGCCGGCCACGCCGGTGAGCAGCACCAGCCCCATCGCGACCAGCGCATACAGGCCGATGTAGTTCGCCTGCGTGATCCAGAAGTCGGGCACCGGCAGTTGCGGCAGCGCGATCGCCAGCGCGACGAAGGCGCCGAAGATCGCGGTGCGCAGCGGCAGCCGTGCCGCCCGCGCGGCGCCGGGCGCCGGCGCTGCCGGGTCCACGCCGTCACTCCTCATCGGCGTGCGGGTCGCGCAGCGAGCGCCACAACAGCACCGGCACGATGAAGGTGAAGACGATCACTTCCTTGAACGCGCTGGCCCAGAACGAGCTGAATGCCTCGAGGATGCCGACCAGCAGCGCGCCGGCCATCGCGGCCGGATAGCTGGCCAGCCCGGCGAACACCGCGGCGACGAAGCCCTTCAGGCCGATCAGGAAGCCGCTGTCGTAGAAGATCGTCGTGGTGGGCCCGATCAGCAGGCCCGACAGCGCGCCGATGAAGGCGGCCATCGTGAACGACAGCCGCCCCGCTGTCTCGGTCGAGATGCCCATCAGGCGCGCGCCGAGCTGGTTCACCGCCGTTGCGCGCAGCGCCTTGCCATGCAGCGTGCGCTCGAAGAACAGCCACAGCATCACGATCAGCGCGGCCGTCGCGGCGAAGATGATCAGCGCCTGCCCCGACACCGACAGCGCGCCCAGCGCGAAGCGCGCGTCCCAGAAGCTCGGATTGCGGAACCCCTCGGCGCCGAAGAAGAACAGCCCCAGGCCGGTGAGCGCGAAGTGCACGCCGACCGAAACGATCAGCAGCACCAGCACGCTGGCCTCGGCCAGCGACCGGTACGCGAGCCGGTACACCAGCGGCCCGAACGGCGTGACCAGTGCGAGCGTGAGCAGGGCCTGCACCAGCAGTGGCGGCTTCTGCGGCGCCAGCCAGATCGCCAGCGCCGACGCCGCCACCGGCAGCGCCAGCGTGCGCAACGCGCGGATCGCCATGCGCGCGGCCGAGCGGCGCGCCCGCAGGTCGGCGACCAGGTCGAGCAGCGCCGCGACGCCGGCCATGCACAGCAGGAACCAGACCGTGCCCGGCACCTGCCCGGCCTGGAACAACCCGACGGTGAGCGCCCCGAACGCGACGTACTCGCCCTGCGGGATGAAGATCACCCGCGTGACCGCGAACAGCAGCACGATCGCCATGGCCAACAGCGCGTAGATCGCGCCGTTGGTCACGCCGTCGAGCAACAGGATGCTGGCGATCGAGAGGTCCATGCTTCGGGCCGCTCGCGGGACCGGGGCGTCCGCCGCCCTACTGCTGGACCTCCCAATCGCCGTTGACCACCTTCAGCACCACGGCACTGTCCTTGGTGTAGCCCCAGTGATCGGTCTTCGTGAAGTTCATCACGCCCTGCGAGATCGGCAGCGGGCCGAAGTTCTCCATCGCATCGCGCAGCGCGGCGCGGAACTCCTTCGTGCCGGGCTTGGCCTTCTGCAGCGCCATCGGCACGACCTTCTGCAGCACCAGCAGCGTGTCGTACGAATGCGCCGCGAACTGGTTGCGCATGCCGGCGCCGTAGACCTTGTCGTACTTCTGCACGTAGTCGAGCGCCGCCTTCTTCGACGGGTTGCTGTCGGGCAACTGCTCGGCCACCGTCGCCGGGCCCGAGACGACGTAGCCACCTTCGACGTCCTTGCCGCCGACCCGCATCAGGTCGCGCGAGGCGGCCGCGTGCGTCTGGTAGATCTTGCCCTTGTAGCCACGCTCGACCAGCGCGCGGTGCGGCATCGCGGCGCCCGAGCCCGAGGCCACGACCAGGATCGCGTCGGGGTTCGCCGCGACGAGCTTCAGCGCCTGGCCGGTCACGCTGGTGTCGGTGCGCTGGAAGCGCTCGACCGTCGTCACCTTCAGGCCGGCCGCTTCGGCGACTGCGCCGAACTCCTTCAGCCAGCTCTCGCCATAGGCGTCGATGTAGCCGAGGAAGCCGACGGTCTTCACGCCCTGCTTCTTCATGTGCGCGACCATCGGGTATGCGATCACGGTGGCCGAGTGCGCCATCCGGAAGGTCCAGGTGTCCTTGCCGGGCGGCAGCGGCGGCGGCGAGAGCGCGATCTGCAGCGTGCCCGACTCGGCGGCCACCTCGGCCATCGCGACCGAGATCGGCGTCGTCGACGAGCCGAGGATCACGTCGACCTTTTCTTCGGTGACCAGGCGGCGCGCGTTCTTCACGCCGGTGGACGGGTCGGTGGCGTCGTCGAGGACGATCATCTTCACCTTTTCCCCGCCGATCGTGTCGGGCCACAGCTTGAACCCGTTGTTGACCGGAATGCCGAGCCCGGATGCCGGGCCGGTCAGCGACACGACGACGCCGATCGTGAGCTCGGCGCGCGCGCTCATCGCGACGCTGGCCACCAGGCCGGCGGCGAGCAGCTTCAGTGCGGTTTTCATGCCTCGTCTACCTCCGTGTTGCGGGTCTCGCGACCCTTCGTGATTCATCCGGTCCGCGGCAGCAGGATGCCGTCGTCGGTTCCGGCGTCGCGGTACAGCGCCTCGACCAGCGCGGCGCGTTGGCGCAGCACCGCCTGCTGGTTGATCGAGCCCTTGTCGGTGACCTCGTCGCGGTCGATCGAAGGCGGCACCGACATGACGTGCGCCCGGGCGACGCGGCTCGCGCTGCCCGTCCCCTCGCGCCACATCCGGTCGACCAGCGACTGGAAGTGCGCGCGCACGGCCGGGTTGCGCAGCACCTCGTCGGCACCGACGTCGTCGCCGAGCCCGGCGAGCTTGCGGCACTCGTCGAGGCGCGGGAACACCAGCATGCCGACGTCGTCGCGATCGATGCCGGTGATCACCGCGTCCTGCACGCAGGGGGCGCCGGCGGCGATGATGCGCGCGCGCAGCGGCCCGACGCTGACGAAGGTGCCGGTGGAGAGCTTGAAGTCTTCCGCGATGCGCCCGTCGAACATCAGGCCCTTGCGCGGATCGGCCGGATCGATCCACTTCACCGCGTCGCCGGTGCGATAGAAGCCCTCTTCGTCGAACGCGTGCGCGGTAGCCTCGGGCAGCCGCCAGTAGCCGGGCATCACGTTCGGGCCGCGGAAGCGGATCTCGGTCTTGCCGCCCGCGGGAACGAGCTTCACCTCGACGCCCGGGCACGGCAGGCCGATGTGGCCCGAGCGCACGTCGCCCGCGCGCAGCGCGAACGTGCACGACGGCGCGGTCTCGGTCATGCCCAGCCCGGTGATCATCGGGACGCGCTCGCCGATCGTCTGCTCGGCGATGCGATCGAGTTCGTCCCAGACCGGCTGCGACAGGCCGGCGCCGGCGAACATGAACGCCTTCACCCGCGCGAACAGCGACTGGCGCAGCACGTCGTCGCTGCGCATCGCCGCGACGATCTCCTCGAAGCCCTTGGGCACGTTGAAGTAGACGGTCGGCGAGATCTCGCGCAGGTTGCGCAGCGTCTCGCCGATGCCCTGCGCGGTCGGCTTGCCGTCGTCGATGTAGAGCGTGCCGCCGTTGTAGATCGTGATGCCGGTGTTGTGGTTGCCGCCGAACGTGTGGTTCCACGGCAGCCAGTCGACCAGCACCGGCGGCTCGTCGGCGAGGAACGCCATCGCCTGGCACAGCATCTGCTGGTTCGAGCAGAGCATCCGGTGCGTGTTGATCACGCCCTTGGGCACCCGCGTCGACCCCGAGGTGAACAGGAACTTCGCGATCGTGTCGGGACCCACTTGCGCGTGCGCGGCGTCGACCGCGGCGCCCGGTGCGGTGCCGAGCAGTGCGTCGAACGGGGTGACCGCGCGGCCCTCGACACGGCCGTCGGTCATCACCAGCTCGATGTCCGGATCGGCCACCGCGCGGATCGCCTTCGCGTATTCGGGGCCCGATGCGAACAGCAGGCCCGGCGTGATCGAGTTCAGGACGTGGCGCAGCTTGCCGTGGTCCTGCGAGAGCAGCGAATACGCGGGCGACACCGGCGCATACGGCACGCCGGCCCACATCGCGCCGAGCGCGAGCGAAAGGTGTTCGAGGTCGTTGCCGGAGAGGATCGCGACGGGCCGCTCAGGGCCGAGGCCGCGCTCGACCAGCGCCTGCCCGATCGCGCGCGCGCGCTCGAGCATCTGCGCGTAGCCGATTCGCCGCCAGTGGCCGCCGCGCTCGCGCCGCGCGACCAGCGTGCGATCGGGCGCCAGGCGGGCCCAGTGCTCGAGCCGGTCGGTGAGCCGGTCGGGGTAAGGCCCGAGCGCGACGGTCGAGCGCAGCCGCTCGATGCCGTCGGCGCCGCGCCGGTACTCGGCGTCGAGGCAGGCCGCGACCCGCGCGTCGCGATAGGCGCTCATGCCTTGCGCACCTTGCGCGCCCGGCCTTCGAGGAACGCGCGCATGCGGTCCTTGGCGGCAGGCTCGGCCTGCGCGATCGCCGCCATCAGCGACTCGACGAACAGGCCGTCGGACTGCGACATGTCGGCAATGCGCGGCAGCGCGTGCATCACGGCGAAATTGGACATCGGCGCGTTCTCGGCGATGCGGCGCGCGAGCTCCATCGCCTTCGACAGGCCCTGCCCTTCGGCGACCCGGTACTGCGAGAGCCCCGCCTGCTGCCCCTCGTCGGCGTCGAGCACGCGTCCGGTGAGCATCATGTCGGCCATCCGCGAGAAGCCGATCAGCCGCGGCACGCGCGCCGAGCCGCCGCCGCCGACGAACAGACCGCGCTGGCCCTCGGGCAGCGCGTAGATCGCGCTGTCCTCGGCGACGCGGATGTGCGCGGCGCTGGCCAGCTCGAGGCCGCCGCCCACCACTGCGCCGCGCAGCACCGCGACGACCGGCGCGCGCCCGAACTGCACCTGGTCGAACGCGGCGTGCCAGAAGCGCGAATGCGCGATGCCGCCGGCCACGCTGTGCTCGGAGAGCTCGGACAGGTCGAGGCCGGCGCAGAAGTGCTCGCCCTCGCCGCTGAGCACGACCGCGCGGACGCTGTCGGGCAGGTTGACGAAGCAGGTGTGCAGCTGCGCGATCATCGGATCGCTGAGCGCGTTGCGCTTGGCCGGCCGGTTCAGCCGCACCGACGCGATCGCGCCGTCGATCTCCACCCTCAGCAGGTCGAGTCGCTGCAGCAGGTCTGGGGAACCGGGTCTCGAGGCATGCATGATGGGCGCGCGGCGGCAGCGGGTCGGCGATTCGGGGGGTCGCGATTCAGTTATGAGTATTAACTATTTCCGCCGAATCAGAACTGGGGTTTTCCCGAATCCGGGCCGACGGCGGGGCGCAAATTCTTCCAGTGCGGTGCATCATCGGGGCGTGACCGGGCGAGCCGGTGGTCCGTCTCGCCGATGCTTATTGTTTGTAACCATTGAAGCGCCGCTCGAGCGGCGGCCGGGAGCCTGCCTTGAACACCGCCGAGCTGGTCGCGATCGACATCCACACGCATGCCGAGGTGTCGTGCTGGAACCCGTTCGACGCCTACGGCGAGGAGTACGACCGCGCGGCCGACAAGTACTTCCGTTCGAACCGCCGCCCGACCATCGCCGAGACGGTCGCGTACTACCGCGAGCACAAGGTCGGGCTGGTCATGTTCACCGTCGACGCGGAATCGCACCTGGGCCGGCGGCGAATCCCGAACGAGGAGATCGCCGAGGCCGCCAGGCAGAACGCCGACATGATGATCGCGTTCGCCAGCATCGATCCGCACAAGGGGAAGATGGGCGCCCGAGAGGCTCGCCGGCTGATCGCCGAGCACGGCGTGCGCGGCTTCAAGTTCCATCCGACCGTGCAGGGCTTCCACCCCAACGACCGGATGGCGTGGCCGATCTACGAGGTCGTCGCCGAGCACCGGATGCCGGCGATCTTCCACAGCGGCCATTCGGGGATCGGCTCGGGGATGCGCTGCGGCGGCGGGCTGCGCCTGGAGTACTCCAACCCGATGCACCTGGACGACGTGGCGATCGCGTTCCCCGACATGCAGATCGTCATCGCCCACCCGTCGTGGCCGTGGCAGGACGAAGCGCTGTCGGTGGCGATGCACAAGCCGAACGTGTGGATCGACCTGTCCGGCTGGAGCCCGAAGTACTTTCCCCCGCAGCTGGTGCAGTACGCCAACACGTTGCTGCGCGACCGGATGCTGTTCGGCTCGGACTTTCCTCTGATCACGCCGGAGCGCTGGATGAAGGACTTCGACGAAGCGGGCTTTCGCGACGAGGTGAAACCGCTGATTCTCAAGCGCAACGCGATGCGCCTGCTGGGGCTCGAGGCCTAGCGCTGGCCGGCGCCCGTCGAGGGCCGACCGCGCAGCAGCAGCACCAGCGGCAGCGCGGCGAGCGTCACCCAGGTCATCATCCGGAAGTCCTGCAGGTAGGCGAGCGTGGCAGCCTGCCGCGTGACCTCGGCGTCGAGCAGCGACAGGCCCAGCGGCGTGCCGGGATCGACCACGCCACTCGCGGCGGCCTGCCGCAGCGCGAAACTGAACGGCTCGATGAACTGCGCGAGGCCGGCGTGGTTGGCCTGCACGTTGCTCGACAGCTTCGTGATCACGATCGAGACGCCGATGCTCATGCCGATGTTGCGCACCAGGCTGAACAGCGCGGTGCCCTCGGTGCGCAGCCGCGGCGCCAGCGTCGAGAACGCGATCGTCGACAGCGGCACGAACAGGAAGCCGAGCCCCAGGCCCTGGACGATGCCGGTGCGCACGACGTCCCAGCCGGTGATGTCGAGGTCGAACTGCGTCATCTCCCATTGCGAGAACGAGGCGAGCAGCAGCCCGAGCACCAGTTGCAGGCGCGCATCGACGCGCCCCGAAAGACGGCCGACGATGAACATCGAGATCATCGTCCCGATGCCGCGCGGCGCGAGAAGCAGCCCGACGTCGACCACCGGGTAGCCCAGCAGGCTCTGCAGGAACGGCGGCAGCAGCGTCATCGTGGTGAGCAGGATCATCCCGACCACGAAGATGAACAGCAGGCCGACGCTGAAGTTGCGGTCGCGAAACAGCGCCGGCTCGATGAACGGATGCTCGTGCGTGAAGATGTGCGCGACGAACAGGTAGAGCCCGAGCCCCGCGAGCATCGCCTCGACGACGATCTCGGTGCTCGCGAACCAGTCGAGCGTGCCGCCGCGGTCGAGCATCATCTGCAGCGCGCCGATGCCGAGGCTCAGCATCGCGAATCCCATGAGGTCGAAGCGCCGCGTCGCGTCGATGTCGGTCTCGCGGACGTACAGCCCGAGCCCGAACCACGCGAGCAGCCCGAACGGCAGGTTGATGTAGAAGACCCAGCGCCAGTCGTAGTACTCGGTGAGCCAGCCGCCGAGCGTCGGGCCGAGGATCGGTCCGACCATCACGCCGAGCCCCCACAGCGCCATCGCGGGGCCGTGCCGCTCGCGCGGATAGGTGTCGAGCAGCACCGCCTGCGACAGCGGCACCAGGCTCGCGCCGAAGACGCCCTGCAACAGCCGGAACAGCACGATCTGCGTGAGGTTCATCGCCGCGCCGCACAGCATCGAGGTGATCGTGAAGCCGACGATCGACGCCATGAAGACGCGCTTGCGGCCGAAGCGCGCCGACAGGAACCCGGTGAGGGGCATGACGATCGCCGCGGCGACGATGTACGAGGTCAGCACCCACGAGATCTGGTCGTAGGTGGCGCCCAGCGAGCCCTGCATGTGCGGCAGCGCGACGTTGGCGATCGTGGTGTCGAGCGCCTGCATGATCGTGGCCAGCATCACCGAGACGGTGATCGGGCCGCGATGGACCGGCGCGTGCGACGCGGCGCCCGCCGATGCGACGGCGCTCATGCGGCTTCCCTCATCCGGCTTCCCTCAGCCGGCGGAGAAGCCGAACAGCGTCCGGCGGTGGCCGGTGTCGATGCGCACGATCGCGCTCAGGCCGGCGCGCAGCCGCGGCATGTCGGGCTGCGGGTCGAGCCGGATCCGCAGCGGCAGGCGCTGCGTGATCTTGACCCAGTTGCCGGTGGCGTTCTGCGCCGGGATCAGCGAGAACTCGGCCCCGGTGGCCGGGCTCAGGCTCTGGACTTCGCCGTGCCAGACTCGCCCCGGATAGGTGTCGATGCGCACCTCGGCGCGCTGCCCCGGATGCACCCAGGTGAGGTCGGTCTCGGGGAAGTTGGCCTCGATCCACGGCGCTTCGTCGGCGACCAGCGCGGCCGCCGTGGCCCCGGCCGCCACGTACTGGCCGGGCTTGGGAAGGCGGCTCACGGTGCCCGCCAGCGACGCCCGGACTTCGATGCGCGACAGGTCGAGTTCGGCCTGGCGCAGCTCGGCCAGCGCGCCGAGATACGCCGGGTGGCGCTCGACCGGCACGCTGGGCCCTCCGCCCAGCGCAGTCGCGATGCGCGCGAGGTCCTGCTCGTCGGCCACGACCTGCTCGGCTGCGAGCTGGCTGCTCTGTCGCGCATCGTCGAGCTTCGAAGCCGAGATGAAGTTGCGCGACGCCAGGTCGGCCTGCCGATTCTGCTCCTTCTGGGCGAACGCCAGCTTCGTGCGCGCCAGCGCGATCTGCGCCTGCCGCTCGCGGTAGCTCGCCTTCATCGCCGCGACGTCGGTGCGCGCCTGCGCGAGCTTCGCTTCGGCCTTGGCGACGGCGACGCGAAACGGCGCCGGATCGAGCCGGAACAGCGGCTGGCCAGCGGTCACCGCCTGGTTCTCCTGGACGAGGACCTCGGCGATCGCGCCGGACACTTCGGCGCTCACCGGGACCTTGTCCGCCTTCACGTACGCGTTGTCGGTCTCGACGTAGCGCCCGCCCTGGAGCCAGACGATCGCGACGACCAGCGCGGCGATCGCGGGAACGACGACGAGCAGCAGGATGCGCAGCGCGCGGCGCCGGCCGTTTGGACCGCCTGGGCCGTCCGGGCTGTCCAGGCCGACCGGACCGCGCGGTGCCGGAGTCGGCGCGGGCGCCGACGACTGGCCGGGCGAGACCGCGAGATCGGGCACCTCGCTCATCGCGCGTCGGCGCGCACGGCGTCGCCTCCATTGATCGCGAGGTTCCCGCGGATCCGCGCGAGCGTGGCAGACAGTGCTGCGGCCTGCGCGGCATCGATGCCCCGAAGCGCGTCGACGCGCACGGACGCCGCGACCTCCCGGATTGCGTCCAGGTGCGGTCGCGCCGCCGGCGTCAGGAAGAGCCGGTGCGCGCGGCGGTCGTCGGGATCGGCGCGTCGCTCGACGAGCCCGCGGGCGTCGAGCTGGTCGATCAGGCGCGCCAGCGTGATCGGCTGCACCTCGAGCAGGTTCGCCAGTTCGACCTGGCGCAGGCCCTCGCTGCGCGCAAGGTGCACGAGCGCGCGCGCCTGCGCGAATGTGAGGATCGAGAGCCTGCCGTCCATGCGTCGAGCGAACTCGCGCCGCATCAGGCGCGAGACGTCGGCAAGGAGGAAGCCGAGTCCGTCGCGTAGGGATTGCATCGTCGGAGAATGCCGGATTTAGTAAGCAATGCTTATTATAGTCCCGCACCCGCAGGGGGCCGACCTGCGGCACGGGGCCCGTCGGCGTGGGCGCGGCCGGGACGGTCGAGGCACGCCCGGCGGCGCGGGCCGACCGTTCGGCGTGCCGCGCCAACCCCGGTCATCCGCGCGCGCCGCGCGGCGTTCGACAATGGACGTCATCCACACGGACGGAGCACGCCCGCATGAAACGAATGCTGTTCGCCTCGGCGCTGTTCGCGCTGGCGGCCCCGACGCTTGCCGCCGATGTCGGCGTGTCGGTGTCGATCGGGCAGCCCGGCTTCTACGGCCAGATCGACATCGGAAACTACCCGCGCCCGCAGGTGATCTACGCGGAGCCGGTGATCATCCAGCGAGTGCCGGTCGGCGTCGTTCGCCAGCCCGTCTACCTGCACGTCCCTCCGGGCCACGCGAAGAACTGGAGCAAGCACTGCCACCGCTACGACGCCTGCGGACGCCCGGTGTATTTCGTCCAGGATCGCTGGTACAACGAGGTGTACGTGCCACGCTACCGCGGCAGCCGGGTCGTGTACCGCGACGATGACCACCGCGGCGACTGGGACGACGACCGCGGCGGGCGCCGCGGCGACGACCACGGTCGCGGCAGGGGCCACGGCAAGGGCAAGCACCGCGACTGAGCGCAGTTCGCTCAGCGCGGGCCGTCGGCAGGTTCGTCCGCTCGCGGCAGCGCGGCCGCCCGCCGGTGAAGGCGCCGCGCTCGCCACAGCAGCGCGGCGGCGCTCCAGCCCGCCAGCACCGCGATCGGCCACGACAGGATCCTCGGCCACAGCGCGGCGATCACCGCGACCACGGCCAGGCCGATCGCGGCGAGCGCCATCGTCTTCGCTTCCGCGGCGCCGAGGACACGCCGGTTGGCGATCGCCGCACCGAACGTGTTGCCGACGCGAATCGCCCCCGCCGCCAGTTGCCCGGCGCTGCCGCGCGCGCCTCGCGCGCCCGATGCGCGATCCGGCCCGCCGCGACGCCTGCGAACGGGCGCACCGTCCGGCCCCACGCAGCGCACGCGATTGCGTTCGACGAGCACGATCTCGGTCGACCGTTCCAGGTCCGCCAGATAGGCGTCCTGCATCCGCGCGGCGAACGCCGCGTCTTCGGTGGCGACGTCGAGCTCCCAGTTGCCGAGCCAGCTCGCCACGTTCAGGTTGCTCGACCCGACCCGCGCCCAGCGGCCGTCGGCCACCGCCGTCTTCGCGTGCAGCATCGGGCCGTTCCATTCGAACACGCGCACGCCGGCCTCGAGCAGCGGGCGGTAGCCGCTGCGCGTGATCGGCGACACGATCGGCACGTCGCTCGCGCCGGGAACGAGCAGGCGCACGTCCACGCCGTCCATCGCAGCCTCGCGCAGCGCCTGCACGTAACTCGCGGTGCCGACGAAGTAGGCGTCGGTCAGCCACAGGCTCTCGCGCGCGAGCGCCGCGATCAACTGGTCGAGCCGGTACAGGCCGGCGACCGCGGGCATCGTCGCGAGCACGCGCAACTCCGCCCCGCCTGCTGCCGGGATCGCCGCCGCGTCGGGCAGTTCGACGGTGGGGATCGTCGCGCCCGTCTCGGCCCACGCACGCGCGAACGCCTGCGCGACGTCGGCCACTGCGGGGCCGCGCACCTCGACGCCGGTGTCGCGCCACGGCGCGATGCCGCGTTGCGGGTCGCCGACCCAGCGCTGCCCGACGCACAGGCCGCTGACGAATGCGACGCGATCGTCGACGCACAGCGACTTTCGGTGATTGCGGCTGAGCCAGCCGAGCGGGGCGTCGAAGCGTGGGGAATTGAAGCTGCGCACCTCGGCGCCGGCGTCGCGCAGCCGATCCCAGAAGGCGCGCGAGGCGGTGCCCAGGCAGCCGAACCAGTCGTAGATCACCCGCACGCGCACGCCCTCGCGCGCTTTCGCCGCCAACGCGTCGGCGAAACGACGACCCACGGCGTCGTCGTGCACGATGTAGTTCTCGAACAGCACGGATCGTCGCGCCGAGCCGATCGCATCGAGCCAGGCCGGGTAGTTCTCGCCCGCATCCCTGAGGAGGCGAATCGCGTTGCCGGACACCAGGGGCGCGCCGGCCGTGCGCGAGAAGGCCTGTTCGGCGATCACGCGCAACGCCGGAGCGTCGGGTCGGACCATGGTCATGGGATCGGCCTGGGGACGGACGGAAGCGTCGCTGACCGGGACGATAGCCCAAAGCCGCGCGCCCCGGGCCGGCGATCCGGTATCCTGCGGCGCCGATCGCCACCGGGAAGCCTTCGTTGACCTATCTCGCCCGACTGCTGACTCGTAGCCGCCGCCTGTTCGTCGCGCTGGTCAAGGTCATGCTACCCGTCATGGTCGCGGTGGAGATCGGCAGGCAGCTCGGCTGGATCGATGCACTGGGGCGCACGATCGCGCCGGCCATGGCCTGGATCGGGTTGCCGCCCGAGGCCGGGATCATCTGGATCACGGGCGTGTTCGTGGGCGTCTACGGCGCAATCGCGGCGCTGATCGGGCTGGCGCCCGGGCTCGAGATCAGCGTCGGCCAGTTCAGCGCGCTGTGCGCGATGATCCTGTTCGCGCACGCGCTTCCGGTCGAGCAGGCGATCGTGCGCCGCGCCGGCAGCAGCTTCTGGGCGACTGCCGCGCTGCGGATCGGCGTCGCGCTCGCTTACGGCGCCGCGGTCGCCTGGGGCTGCAGGCTGACGGGCACCCTGGCCGAGCCGCTCGCGCTCGACTGGCTGCAGGGTTCTGCGTTTGCCGACGACGGCGGCAGCGCGGGGATCGCAGGGTGGGTCGAGAGCACCGCGTTCTCGCTCGCCGTCACCTTCGCGATCATCGTCGGCCTGCTGGTGCTGCTCGACGCGCTGGAGCGCAGCGGCGCCACGCGGCGAATCACCGCGGCGCTCGCGCCGCTGCTGCGCGTCTCGGGCCTCGACGCGAGCGCGGCGCCGGTCACCACGGTCGGGGTGCTGCTCGGGCTCACGTACGGCGGCGCGCTGATCATCGAGGAGGCCGAGCGCCAGCGGTTTGCGGCGCGAACGCGCTTCCTCGCGCTGGCGTGGCTGTCGCTGTCGCATGCGCTGATCGAGGACACGGCGCTGATCGTCGCGCTCGGCGCGAACGTCTGGATCGTGCTGGTGGGGCGCGTCGCGATCACGCTCGCGGTCATCGCGGTGCTGGCGCGCCTGCTCGATCGCGACGATCGGCGCGATGCGGCGCTCGGACCGAACGCCGGCTGAAACGCGCGAGGCGAAACCCGCTCAGCCCTTCGGCGCCTCGCCGCCGATGTGCGCGACCAGCGCACTGGTATCCATCGCGCCGAAACCGGCGCGGCGCGCGGCCTGGAACTGGCTGCGCACCAGCGAAGCCATCGGCGCCGGCCGGTCGACCTGCTGGGCCAGCGCCAGGAAGTAGCGCAGGTCTTTCTCCATCAGCGCCAGCTGGAACTGCGCGGAAAAGTCGTGCCCGAGCATCTTCGGCAGCTTGGTGCGCAGCAGCCTCGACGCGACCGGCCCTTCGGCGAGGACCGCCTGCGTCGCCTCCGGATCGACGCCGGCCGCCTGCGCGATCGACACCGCCTCGGCCATCGCCGCCGTCATCGTGCCCGACAGCATGTTGTTCACCAGCTTGATCGTCGCGCCCGCGCCGCTCGCGCCGACGTGCACCGTCATCCGCCCCATCGCGTCGAACAACGGGCGCGCCGATTCGATCGCGGCCGCGTCGCCGCCCACCATGAACACCAGCTCTCGATTGCGCGCCTGCGGCACACTGCCGGACACCGGCGCGTCGAGGTAGACGAGGCCGCGCGCCGCTGCAGCCTGCGCGACCTCGCGGGCCATTGCCGGCGTGTTGGTGCTGCAATCGACGATCGACGTTCCGGGCGCGGCGCTGGCCACGACGCCGCGCTCGCCCAGCATCACCGCGCGCGTCGCCTCGTCGTCGGCGACGATCGAGACGACGAATCGCGCGCCCTGCACCGCCTCGGCGATCGACGCGCAGGCGGTCGCGCCACGCTCGGCAAGCGGACGCGCGCGCTCCGGGCTACGGTTCCAGGCGCGCAGCGCGAAGCCTGCCGCCTGCAGGTTGGACGCCATCGGCGCGCCCATCGCGCCCAGGCCTATGAAGGCGACGGTGTCGGGCATCGGAATCTCCGCTCCTGATCGGGAACGCCGATTCTAAGCGCGGAGCGGCATGCCCACGCACCGTGCGCGGCCGTGCCGCTCGCAGGGCCGCGACGTCGTCGTCACGGCGTCAGTTGCGCGCGCACTTCCCCGCCCGGGTGCTGCGCGCTGTGCACGTTCACGTACAGCTTTCCGGCCTTGAACGCCGCGTATTGCGCGTCGTTGAGCTTCGCTCCGGCCGGCACGGCCCACTTGCCGTCGCCGTCATGGACCAGCGCAATGGCCACCGGGCCGTTCGCGCCCGCCGCGCCCTCGTGGATGTGCGCCATCGTGCCCTTCATGCCGGTCGTGGTCACGGAGCCGCTGATCGACTTGTCGGCGCCAACGGTGATGGTTCCGGAGCCGGCGGCGGCAGTCGTGACCGGCGGCACTTCGGCGGCGCCGCCGAGCTTCAGGTTCATCTGCTGCGCCAGCGCGCCGGTCGACAGTGCGAGCGCGGCGGCCGCGGCGATGATCGGGAATCCGGACCTGCGGAGTATCGCGAGTGTGCTCATGGCGAATCCCTCAACTGATCGAGGTTGATCGAACGACCGCCGGCGCAGGCGACGCCGCACGAGCGGCCGGACTCATTTTGCGCCGGTTTGCGCGGCCGGGTCGGCGCAAGATCGGTTCGCGCATGCTGGACCGCCGGGGCGACAAGCGCTCGCACAGTTGCAGGCCGACGCCTGGAGCCGCGGCGCGCGCACACCGAGCGGCGTCAATGCGCGCCCCCTTCAATTCGGTCCGTGCGCTGCCTTCAGCGCAGCGGCCGGCGCGAAGATGCCCGCGCAGCGGCCCCGCGCTTCGACGAGCCGGCCGGCCTGACCGGCACACCTGATTCGTGCTTCGTGGAGTTCGGCCCTCGCTTGACGGCTGGGGCCGGGCGCCCGGGGGGCTCGGAAGGCGGTGGGGTCATGGTCGCGGCGATCCGGGCTGCCGCCTTCCGCAATGCCGGGAGATACCGCATGCAACTCTCGATGCTCTCGCGCGACGACGGCGCGTGGACCGCGACGGCGGCATAGATGTAGCCCGCCGCGTCGGCAATCGGAACCGCGATCGCCACCGAATCGTCGAACAGCTCGCAGTCGTGCGTCCCGACCTGCGTCCCCAGCACTCGCGCGAGGTCCTCGAACAAGTCGGCGTAGCGGGTAATCGTCTTGTCGGTGTGGGACTCGAGCGGCTCGGCACCCAGGAGCCTGCGGATCTGCTCGCGGCTCATCTGGCAGAGGAACAGCTTGCCGCTGGCCGTGCAATGCAGCGGTACACGCGTCCCGGGTTCCAGATGCAGCCGAAGCGGGCGGCGCGTCTCGACCCGGTCGAGATAGAGCACCTTGTCGCCCTCGAGGATCGTGAGGTTGCAGCTCTCGCCGATTTCTTCGACCGCTTCCTCGAGCGCGCGGTGCCACTGGACCCGCAGAGTCGACTGACGCCAGAGATCGAGCGCGAAGGCCGTCAGGCGCGGGCCGACCGTATAGCGCTTGGTCAGCGGTTCGCGCCGCAGCAGATCGGCCGACTGAAGCAGGCTGAGAATGCGGAACGTGGTCGGCTTGGGAAGCCCGCGCGCATGCGTCACTTCGTCGAGCGACATCGGTGCCGCAGCGCGCACCACCTCCTCGAGCACCGCGAACGCTCGCAGGGCGATCGACTCGGTGGGAGCATCGTGGCGCCGCTTGACCATCTATCGTGGACGGGCGCCGACGGCGCGCCAACGAAATCGCGATGCGTTCATTGTACGTCAGGCCAACAGGACGAACGTCGACACGAGAAGCATGAATACCATCGTAAACCGGCGGAAGCGCTGGTCGCTCAGGTAGGCGAAGAAGCGCGAACCGGCGATCACTCCGACCACGAAGAGCGGCGCCATCGCCGCTGTGAACAGCATCACGCGCTGGTCGATCACGCCCCGGTATGCGAGGGACAGAAGTCCCACCGCGGAGATCACGACGACGTAGAGCGTGAGGTTCGCCCGGGTGACGTGAACCGGCTCGGGACCCGCGAGCAGGTAGAGGATCACCGGGGGCGCTCCGATGCTGGTGGCTCCCAACATGGTTCCGCTGAGGCTGCCGAGTCCGACCGAGGTCGACAGGCGCTGCCGACCATGATATCGAGCACCGCTGAGCAGCAGCAGCGCGAAAACGATGACGATCAATGCGATGGCACGCCGCAGCGGATCCGGCTCCGCTGTCGCGAGCACATAGGCCCCGACAGGCACGAACGCCACGGCCGCCACGGAGATCGGCGCGAGAACTCTCCACTGCGCGATCCGCGCAGCCGCAGGCAGCATCGGCGCTGCCGCGAATGTCTCGAGCATCAGGGTGACAGGCACCGCGAGTTGCGGACCCAACATGAGGCTGAGCGGCGGCGTCATCACCATCGCCGCTCCGAAGCCCGTCACGCCACGAATCCATCCCGCCACGGCGCCGATCGCCACGGCCGCCAACATCTGCACACTCAAGAGCTCGTCCAACATGATGCCCCCCGCATCGTTGCAGCCTCGCTCAGGTCACTCGCTCCGACGGCACTGTGGTGCGTGCCGCTCGCATGCCGGGCAAGTGCGCGCTCAGGCTCGCATATGCGCCGATCGCGACTCGGCGTAGAGCTCTTCGTGGATCAATTGTCGGATGTGCCGTCGCAACTCGACGAACCCCGGCTGGTCCTCGTCGCGCGGCCTCGGCAGGTCGACACGGATGTTCTCCTTGACGCGCCCCGGGCGACTCGACAGTACGATGATCCGGTCGGACAGCAGGATCGCCTCCTCGATGCTGTGCGTGACCAGGACCATGGTCTTGCGCGCAGCCGCGTCGGCCTCGGCCAGGATTCGCCCCATTTCCTCCTGCATCATCGCGCGGTTCTGGGCGTCGAGCGCTGCAAACGGTTCGTCCATGAGCAGGACCTCGGGATCGACGGCCAGCGCGCGCGCGATGGACACCCGCTGCTTCATTCCGCCGGAGAGCTGGTGCGGGTAGCGCTTTTCGAAGCCGTCGAGGCCGACCAGACGGAGATTGCGCTCGACGATCGCGCTTCGCTGCGCCGACGGGACCTTCTTCATCTCGAGGCCGAAGGCGACGTTGCGCTCGACGGTCAGCCACGGAAACAGCGCGTAGTCCTGGAAGACCACCGAGCGGGTCCATGACGGGCGGCCGACGGGCCGGCAGTCGACGAGAACGCGACCTTCGGTCGGTCGCTCGAATCCCGCAAGCATGGTCAGAAGCGTGGTCTTTCCGCAGCCGCTGTGGCCGAGGATCGAGCAGAACTCCTGATCCTGGATCTCGAAACTGACGTCGTCCAGCGCCAGCACCGGCTCGTCCCTGGCGCCGTGGCCCGGGAAGATCTTCGTGACGTGCTCGACGCTGACGTTGCTCATGGCGAACCCCTCACTGTTGCATCGCGCGCGACCACGGGAGGACCCGGCGCATCACTTCGCGGATGGCGGCGTCGATCAGAAGCCCGACGACCCCGATCGTCGCCATCCCGACGATGATGTAATCGGTACGCAGGATCGTTCGGGCATCGTTGATCAGGAAGCCGAGGCCGGAACTCGCGCCGACCAGTTCAGCCGCGACCAGCGCCATCCAGCCGACACCGAGACCGATGCGGATCCCCGTGATGATCTGGGGCAATGCAGCGCGCAGCACGACGCGCCGCAGGATCGCCCACTCGTTCGCGCCGAGGCAGCGTGCGGCCCGGACCAGATTCGGCTCCACGCCGCGCACGCCCGTGATCGTGTTCAGCAGGATCGGAAAGAAGATGCCGAGGAAGATGATGAATTGATTCTGCGTGTCGCCGATGCCGAACCAGAGGATCGAAAGCGGAATCCAGGCGAGCGGCGGAATGGGGCGCAAGACCTCCATCAGCGGATCGAACTGCTCGTCGACCGCCTTCCACCACCCCATCGCGATGCCGAGCGGGATGGCGATCGTGGCCCAGAGGAAGGCTACCGCTTCCCGCTTGAGCGAGTCGCCCAGGTGTCGCCAGAGATCGCCCGACACCATCAATTCCCACGCCGCGGAGAAGATGGCCATCGGTGGCGGCAGCAGTACGCGCGCCGTCTCGTCCAGCACCGAGGTGCTGACGTACTGCCAGACGAGCAGCAGCAAAGCGACGAGCCCGAGCCGCCTGACCCTCCCCAGAAGCCTGGCAGCAAGGCCCGGTGGCCGCGGAAGGGCGGCACCGAGCGCTTCGGCGGACCGCCGCGTCGTCGACGCGGTGGTCCGGGCAACAGGCTTGGCGGCCGCGCCCTTGCCGGCCATGACGTCATTCATGAGCGAACCTCCACCGGCGCCGGCAGACGTTCGCCGCCGGGTACGGATTCACGGTTGGAAACTGCGACCCGCGAAACTCCACGGCTTCGTCAGGTCGCCCGCCTCGGGAAACGGCTGCGGCTGCTTGCTGTTTAGCGCGTGCATGTACTCGGGATACGGAGGCTTGTTCGCCTGCCCCTTCCAGTCGGCCGGCAGGAACGGCGGCTGCTTCGGCACGGCCCACCCGAGCTTGCCGAAGGTCGTCCGCATGAACCGCTCGTCGACGGCATCGGCGAAGTCACCCGCCTTCAACGGTCGCGTGATGCGCTTCTGCGCGAACAACCAGTCGAAGATCGGCTCGTTGGCCTGCCCCCAGAACTGCGCATGCGGGTACAGGTAGGTCGGCTTGTACAGGTTGTTGTAGGCCTGGATCTGCTGCAGAAGGATGGCCTTCGAGAAGTGGCGAAGGTTCGGATCCTCGGCCATCAGTTCCGCGGTCTTCTCCGGATTGCGGCGCGTCCAGAGGGTCGCCTCGGCGAGTGCATCGGCAAACGCCTGGGCGACGTCGGGGACGTTCTCGATGATCTCGCTTCGGAGGTAGAACTGGCCCTCGTACATGTTGTACGGGAAGATCGTGTCGACGATCCGGCCGGTCTTGCGCTCGGACACGATCAGCTCGGGCGTGGGATCCCACGAGACCACTCCGGCCACGCCCTTGGGCATCGCGATCTGTTCGCCCGGCGGCATGTTCTTCAGGATGATGTCCTTGCCCACCTGCAGGTCGTTGAGCTGGATCGCCATCTGGAAATAGAACTCCGCCGACGACCCGGTGACCAGTCCGATCGTGGCGGGCGGGTTCGAGCCCTTGAGGTCCTTGATGCTCTTCAGCGGCGAATCGCTCGGAACGACCAGCGCGTGCAGCAGGTTCGGACTGACGATGCCGATCGCCTTGACCGGGATCTTCCTGTCGAGCAGCGAGGTGAAGGGGAAGTTGCCTCCGTTTCCAACCTGGTAGCGGCCCGAGATGAGCACCTCGTTGATGGCCGGACCCGACGGGAACGCGGTCCACTTGGCGTCGATCCCGCGCGCCTTGAGCAGCCCCATCCGGTCCATCACGATGTTCACCGTGTTCTGGCCCGACCACGGCGCCTGGAACGCGACCTGGATCGGCCACCAGCCCTTGTCCTTCAGCCACTGGACCGACTTCTCCGAGACCTTTTCGTAAGGCTGCGGCCAGCCCCAGTCGTTGAACTTGTCCTGCGCGAAAGACGCGGCCGGCAGCAGTAGCGCTGCGGCGCTCGCCATCGCTGCCAGAACGCGGCGACGGGGCCGCGCGATCGTTCGTGTTTCCATGCGAGAGTCTCCTCGGTGGGTTTCTGGCGTTCAGGGCCGTGGATCCGGCTCTTGTTGGGATTCGTGCCGGCGCACCGCGTGCGGCGACCGGCTCAGCTCGACAAGGTCATCTCCGTTTCGCCGAAGCGGATTCGGGTCATCCGCAGGTCCTTCAACGATCCGACGTACCGGATCAGCTCCATCAGCGGTGTCGTCCTGAACTGGTACGCCGGCTGCGGCTTGCGCAGCGGAGCAAGCAGCTCCGGCGCATAGAACGCGGCCAGCAGAAGGTCTTCGTCGGATGCTCCGGAGCCGAGCTGCGCCCGAAGCGCCGGCAGCGCCGGCGCGAGATGCGCGGCCGGCGGCTCGTCGGAGATCTGATCCGGCCGGATGCCGGCCCGCTCCAGGAACTCGTCCGAAGGCGCCGCGGCCAGCCTGCCGTAGTGTCCCATCGCGTACTTGCGCACCTCGTCGGGGATCGTCTTGTAGCGCTCGCCCTGGACGACGTTGAGCACGGACTGCGTGATGATGTATTGCGCGAACGGGCTCACGAGGATTGGATAGCCCAGGTCGCGCCGCACCCTGGCGGCCTCCTCGAGAATCTCGGGAAGCCGGTGCTCCATGCCCATCGTCGCGAGCTGCGAGCGCAGGTTCGAGATCATCCCGCCGGGCACCTGATGCTCGTAGAGCGCCGGGTCGTATTCCGCGACCCGGCCCCTCGGCTTGCCCTCGCGTTCCGCCAGGCAGGCGAAGTAGCCCGATACCTCCGCGAGGGCCGACCTGTCGATTCCGGTGGTGGCCCCGAGAGCGCGCGCGCGCTCGTCGATCTCCTCGGTCGAAGGCAGCGAGGCGCCGTTTGCCAGCGGCTCCGACGCGGTATAGCCGTACCGGAAGCCGGATTCGACCGCGATGCCGTAGACCTGCGGCGCGAGGCCGGACTGGCAATGCGAGTGCAGCTGCACCGGCGTGCCGGCGGCCGCCTGGACGACGGCCGGGAAGAGGGTGCGCGCCCGCTCGGGCGTCAGCAGACCGGTCGGATCCTTGATCGAGATGAAGTCGGCCTTCAGCGCGACCAGTTCCTTCGCGCGCTCCACGTAGTACGCGTCCGTGTGCACGGGCGAGAGCGTGTAGGTCATCATCGCGTTGACCTGCATTCCCGCCTCGTGCGCCGAGACGACCGACGACACGATGTTCCGGTTGTCGTTCAGCGCGTCGTAGACGGTCAGCACCTTCACGCCGAGCCGTGCCAGCACGTACGAGTTCAGCGCCACCACGTCGTCCGGAAACAGTTCGAACGTGTACAGGCTCTGCCCGCGCGTGAGCCCGTCGCACGGCGTTTGCAGCCGATCACAGAGCAAGGCCACGCGTTCCCACGGGTTCTCGTGCAGGTAGCGCACGCAGACGTCGAAGACGGCGCCGCCGAGGATGTTGATGTACGAGTAGCCGACGCGATCGATCGCCTCCAGGATCGGCGTCATCATGGCGGTGGTCATCCGGGTCGACCACAGGCACTGGTGTCCGTCGCGAAGCGTGACGTCGATCAGGCCGAACGGCCGCGACGCCGCCGCCCCCGGCTTCTTCCTGCTCATCGTGACTCCCTCAGGAATTGCTCGACGAAGCGCGTGTGGACGTCGCCGCGTCGAAAGTCATCGGTTCGCAACAGCCGCTGATGGAACGACGCGGTCGTCTTGACGCCGTCGACGCGAAGCTCGGACAGCGCGCGCGCCATCCGCGCCATGGCCTCGGCGCGATCCTTCCCCCAGGCGACGAGCTTGGCGAGCAGCGAGTCGTAGTAGGGCGGAACCCGATAGCCGGGATAGACGTGCGAGTCGACCCGGATGCCCGGCCCGCCGGGCCAGTGCACGTCGGAGATCAGGCCGGGTGCAGGCGCGAAGTCGGCATCGGCATCTTCGGCGTTGATCCGGCACTCGATCGCATGGCCGGCCAGCCGGACGTCCGCCTGGCCGAGGCGAAGCTTCTCACCCTGGGCGATGCGGATCTGCTCCTTGACGATGTCGATGCCGGTGATCATCTCGGTCACGGGGTGCTCGACCTGGATCCGCGTGTTCATCTCCATGAAGTAGAACTGGCCGGTCTGCGGGTCGAGGATGCACTCGATCGTGCCGGCGCTGCGGTACCCCGCGTGCCGGCACAGGCGCACGGCCGCTTCGACGATCTGTTCGCGCAGGGCGGGATCGAGCACCGGCGAAGGCCCCTCCTCGAGCAACTTCTGGTTTCGCCGCTGCACCGAGCAGTCGCGCTCGCCGAGATGAAGGACGTTCTCGCCGTCCGAGAGGATCTGGATCTCGATGTGCCGGATCCGCGTGAGGAACTTCTCGACGTAGATCGCGTCGTCGCCGAACGCCGCTTTGGCCTCGCGGGCCGCGTTCTCGTATTGCGAGGCCAGGTCCTCGCTGCGGTGGACCTCGCGCATTCCGCGGCCGCCGCCGCCCGCAGCGGCCTTCAGGATCACCGGATAGCCGAGCGAGTCGGCAATCGCCCGCGCCTGGACCGGGTCGCTGACCGTGCCGCGCGAGCCCGGCGTCGTCGGCACTTCGGCTTCCTCGGCCACTGCACGCGCGCGCGCCTTGTCTCCCATCATCGCGATGACGTCGGCCGATGGCCCGATGAACGCGATGCCCTCCTGCTCGCAGGCCCTCGCGAAGCCGGCGTTCTCGGAGAGGAAACCGTAGCCGGGGTGGATCGCATCGGCCTTGAACATCGACGCAGCGGACAGGATGAACTGGCCGTTCAGGTAACTCTGCGCCGAACGCGCGGGGCCGATGCAGACGGCGTGATCCGCGAGGCGCACCGGCAGGCTGTCGCGGTCGGCCTCGGAATAGACCTGGACCGTCTCGAGACCCAGTTCGTGGCACGCGCGATGGATCCGCACGGCGATCTCGCCGCGATTGGCGATCAACACACGCCTGAACGGCCGGACTGCGTGATCGTCGTGTTTCATCGGGGCCGGACCGCCGGGTGCTCGCGGTTCATGCGTTCAGACCGGGGTGATGACGATCAGCGGCTGGCCGTATTCGACGGCCTCGCCGTCACCGACCAGGATCTCGGCGACCGTTCCGCTGCACTGCGCCGGAATCGAGTTCATCAGCTTCATGACCTCGATGATGCAGACCGTGGTGTCGGGAGCGACGGCGGCGCCCGCCTCGACGAACGGCCTGGCGCCGGGCTCGGGCGCGCGGTAGAAGGTGCCGACCATCGGGGACTTGATCACGGTCGCGCCTTCGGGAAGTTCACGGACCCCCTTCGCTGGCGCAGGCGCCGAGGGGCGTGCCGGGACGGGCGCCGGCTGGCTAACCGCCGGCGCGGCGTCCGCAGCCGGGGCGGGCGCGGCAGGCGCGGAATGGGCGTTGAGCGGCGCATCCGCACGCGCGGCGGGCGCGACCGGCGCATCGGGACCGCCACGGCGCAGCTCGAGCTCGAGGTCGCCCGAGCGCAAGCGGAACTCGCGGAACTGGGACGACGACTTGATCAGCTCGACGAGCTGCAGCAATTCCTGGTAGCTCAGGCCCTGCATGCCCACGTTGTCTCCTTTCGAAATCTCGTTTCTTTGAACGAGACAGATTGTTTCATCGGTAGAAATGATTGCACGGCCGCGATAGAATGGCAATGATGAAATTCATCATTTCGACCATCGAAATTTCTGCCCGAGGCGCGCGCCGAGAGAGGACACCATGACGACACCCACCATCATCACCGTGGCGATCACCGGCGCGTTGCCGCGCAAGAAGGACAACCCCGCCGTGCCGGTGACCCCGGCGGAACAGATCGAGTCGACGCACGAGGCCTTCGAGGCGGGCGCCTCGCTGGTGCACGTTCACGTGCGCGCGCCCGACGAGTCGCCGAGCTCGGACCCGGAGCTCTTCGCCCGCGTCCAGGAGGGGGTGAGGAAGTATTGCCCGGGCATGATCATCCAGTTCTCGACCGGCGGGCGCGGGCGCGAACAGTCGGCGCGCGGCGCGATGCTGGGGCTTCGACCGGACATGGCGTCGCTGGCGACGGGTTCGGTCAACTTCCCCGCGAGCATCTACGAGAACCCGCCCGACTTCGTCGAGGGACTGGCGAAGACGATGCTCGAGCTCGACATCAAGCCCGAGATCGAGGTTTTCGACGTCGCGATGCTCTACAACGCGGTCCAGCTGGCAAGGAAGGGGCTGCTCAAGACGCCGCTCCACGTCCAGTTCGTTCTGGGCATCCAGAACGCGTTGCCGGCCCGTCGATCCGTCTTCGATTTCCTTCGCAGCGAGCTGCGCGAGCTGATGCCCGACGCAACATGGGTCGCCGCAGGGACCGGCCGTTTCCAGTGGGAAGTCAACCAGTGGTGCCTGGAGGCCGGCGGCCACTGCCGCACCGGGCTCGAGGACAACGTCAAGTTCGATCCGACGAGGCTGGCTGCCAGCAATGCGGAGCTCGTCAAGAAGATCGCCGACGTCTGCGGGCAGTACGGACGACACGTCGCGAGCCCCGCGGAGGCGCGCCAATTGCTCGGCCTTGCGCCCGTGGCCGCAATCCACTGACGGCAAGACAGCCGCCTCCCCGCTGAACCCCCTCTGCGAGACGCAACCCATGTCGGCAAACCCTGTCCAGGATCCCCGCGCCGCGGAGGCGAGCGAGGTGATCGCAGCATTGATCGCCAAGGCGCGCACCGCCCAGCGCGAGTACGAGCGTTGCAACCAGCAGCAGGTCGACGAGGCGGTGCTGGCCGCCGGATGGGCGATCATCGAGCCCTCGCGCAACCGGGAACTTGCCGAGATGGCAGTCCGCGAGACGGGGCTCGGGAACGTCGAAGACAAGGTCCTCAAGAACCACCGCAAGACGCTGGGACTGCTGCGCGACCTGCAGGGCGTCCGGACCGTCGGCGTGATCTCCGAAGACCCGGCGCGGGGGCTGCTCGAGATCGCGCGGCCGGCCGGGGTGGTGGCGGCGATCACGCCATCGACGAATCCGGCCGCCACGCCGGCGAACAAGATCATCAACGCGCTGAAGGGCCGCAACGCGATCATCCTCGCGCCATCGCCGAAAGGGCTGGGCACCTGCATGGCGCTCGTGGGCTACGTCCGGTCGGCGCTGAAGCAACTCGGGCTGCCGCCCGACCTGGTGCAACATCTGCCGGCCCCGGTGACGAAGGCGACGACCCACGAACTGATGCGCCAGGCCGACCTGATCGTCGCCACCGGCTCGCAGAGCAACGTCCGGGCGGCCTATTCGAGCGGCACGCCAGCCTTCGGCGTGGGCGCGGGCAATGCTGCCTCGATCATCGACGTCTCGGCGAACCTTCGCGACGCCGGGCAGGCCATCGCCGCATCGAAGTGCTTCGACAACGCGACCAGCTGCTCGTCGGAGAACAGCGTCGTCGTCCTGGACGCGGTCTACGGGCAGGCGCTGGCCGCGCTCGAGGCGGCCGGGGGCGTGATGCTCGACGCCGACGAGAAGCGCCGCCTGCAGACGACCATGTGGCCGCAGGGCAAGCTGTCCTCGACGATCATCGCCCAGTCCGCACCGCGCATCGCCGAACTCGCGCGGCTGTCGCGCCCGCAACTCGCGGGCGCGCGCTTCCTGATGGTCGAAGAGTCCGGCATGGGGCCCGACTGTCCGTTCTCCGGAGAAAAGCTGTCGCCGGTGCTGGCGGTCTACCGTGCGCGCGACTTCGACGACGCGTGCCGCATCGTCGGCGAGATCTATTCATACCAGGGCGCAGGCCACTCGGTGGGCATTCACTCGGCAAGCGAAGAGAACATCCTTCGGCTCGGCCTCGAGCTGCCGGTGTGCCGGGTGATCGTCAACCAGGCCCATTGTTTCGCGACCGGCGGCAGCTTCGACAACGGCTTGCCGTTCTCGCTGTCGATGGGCTGCGGCACCTGGGGCGGCAACAGCTTCTCCGAGAACCTCGACTACCGCCACTACCTGAACATCACCCGGATCGCGCGGCGAATCGCCCCGCGCGAGCCGAGTGTCGACGAGATCTTCGGCGACTACCTGGCCAGGCACGGCCGGTGAGGCGCGCCGTCGCGGCGCGGCGCGCCCGGCCTCGGCGCCGCCTCAGAGGCCCATCGCCTTGCCGATGATCTGCCGCTGGATCTGCGAGGTGCCCGCGCCGATTGTCGCGAACTGGCAGTCGCGCAGGAAGCGCTGCGCGTGGTATTCCATCGCGTACGAGTAGCCGCCCAGCACCTGCATCATGTTCCGGGTGAGGCGCACCACCAGCTCCGAGGCGAACAGCTTGGCCATCGAGGCTTCCTTGCGGCACTCCTTGCCGGCGTCGAACATCTGGGCGGCGCGATACGTCAGCAGCCTGGCCGCGTCCAGCTCGGTCTGCATCTGGGCGAAGATCTCGCGGATCTCGGCGAACCGGCCGATCGACCTGCCGAACTGCCTGCGATCGCTCGCGTAGGCGAGCCCGTAGTCGAGCGCCTCCTGCCCGACGCCGACCCAGCGGGCGGCAGCGCCGATGCGATCGAGCTCGAGGCTGTGGCTCACGACCCCCCAGCCCCGGTCGACCTCGCCGACGACGCGTTCCATCGGCACGCGCACGTCGTCGAAGAAGACCGCGCAGTAGGAACTGGCCTTGACGCCGAGCTTCGGGATCGGCCGCACCTCGACGCCCTTCGCCTTCGCATCCACGATGAACGCGGTGATGCCCTCGCGGTCCGGCACGTCGCGGTTGCTGCGCGTCGACACGAGCATGTGGTCGGCGATGTCGGCGCCGGTGATGAAGATCTTCTGTCCGTCGATCCGGAAGCCGTCGCCGACGCGCGTCGCGGTCGTGCGGATCGACGCGGCGTCGCTGCCCGCCTCCGGCTCGGTGTATGCGATCGAGAACCGCGTCTCGCCGCGCGCGAGCGGGGGCAGGAATTCCTGTTTCTGCGCCTCCGACCCGAGGTCGAGAATCGCGACGCCGGCGGCAAGGATCGAGACCTGGAAGCTCATCTGTAGCGGCAGCAGCCGCTTGCTCAGCTCCTCCTGGAAGAGCGCCGATTCGACGCAGCCGAGCCCGGCGCCGCCATAGCGCTCGGGCAGCGGGATTCCGATGAACCCGAGCTCGCCCATCCTGCGATAGAGGTCGTGCGGGTAATACGCCTCTTCGTCCATGCGCCGGAACAGTTCTTCGGTGCATTCGGCGCGCGCGAACCGCGCGACCGAATCGCGCAGCATCTCCTGTTCGGCCGTCAACGAGAAATCCATCGGCAAAGCGCTCCCTGGTGTTCGGGCCGGACCCGCCCGGCCCCCGATTCCTCTAGCCCGCGTGCTCCCGTCGCCGCAGGATGCCGCCGGGATCGACCCGCCCGCGCAGCAGCCGCAATTCCTCCTCGGTGGGCGGTTCGGTCTGCGGAACGTGCGCGGGAACGATCGGCTCGAACCCGGTGTTGCGCAGCACGTCGTCGACGCTGACGCCGGGGTGCAGCGAGTGCAGCCGCATCCGCTTGCTCTGCTCCTCGAAATCGAAGATGCACAGCGGGGTGATGCAGAAGCGCGGCCCGCCGCCGGGGAAGCCAAGCCGCTTGCGGTGGTCGCCGCCCTCGCCCCAGCCGAAGGTCGAAACGAAGTCGCATCGCTCGACGAAGATGCGCCGGTCGTGCGACGCGACGTAGAGGTAGTAGCGGCCGATCGAGGTCGCCGCGCTCGGCGTTCCCACCGCGCCCGGGCCGCGGAACTTCAGCCGCCGGTAGTCGTCGCCGACACCGATCAGGTTGGCGTTGCCGTGCGGATCGATCTGCAGCGCGCCGACGGCGAACAGGTCGGTGATCTTGTCGAACGCGTCGAAGACCTCGTAGTGAATGTACTGCGACTCCGCCCAGCGCGACTGTCGCCAGTCCGTCAGCGAGGCGAAGTCGGGCAGGACCGGTTCGTCGTAGAGATTCGTGCGCGTGTGCGCGAGCATCACGATCATGTTCGGACCGTGGTGCAGGTGCGCCAGCAGGACACCGGCGCGCGGCACCGGTACGTTGGCGCCGACGAGTGCGCGCTCGCCGTCGGCGATCTGCCTCGACAGGAAGACCGCGTTCAGCTCGTCGATCGTGCAGGGGCGCTCGGTGGCATTCATCGCGTTCGCGCAGGCGTGGGGGTCAATACTCGGAGAGCGACAGCAGGCGCCGCAGGCCGACCACCTCGAGGTAGTCGACGTGATCCGCCGGTCGGTGGACATAGCGCTCGAGGTACGCCTGCAGGGGGCCGTCGTCGCCCGAGCGGACCAGCGCATGGCAGGCCGCGAGGTACTCGCCGCGCAGGTGCGCGTCGTCGCTGAGGTAGAAGCCGGGGCTCGCAAACGGGTGAGAGCCGAACGGCGCGCGCACCACGGCGTCGGCACCGGGAATCGAGGTGCGCGCGGGGTCGCGCCGGATCTCTTCGTTCGAGACGATCTTTTCGACGAAGACCACCGTGCGCTCGGAAGCCCGGTACAGGGCGCGGTCGCCGTAGCTGGTTCCGACGTGCTGGACGTTTCCGAACACGTCGGAGAAGCCCGCATGGAGGAACGCCACGTCGGGGCGAATCGCCGGAATCGCGAGCAGCGGCTCGCCTGCGATCGGATCGCGAAATTCCTTCAGCGCGGGATTGACGACGGGAAAGCTCGTGCCGACGCCGGCACGCGTCGGCAGGAACGGCAGGCGCTGCGCACCGGCGTGCAGGGCCGCGTAATACATCCCCTCGTCGCATTCGAAGATCTCGAGCTCGCCGCGCTCGGCTGCCCGCTTGATCATCGGCGAGATCGGCGCGAGCGTCTCGGCACCGAAGTAGCAGCTCACGAGCTTGCGCACGCAACCGCCGGCGACCAGCAGGTCGAGGTCGAGTCCGCCCGACGCGGGGCCGACGACGGTGAGGTTCCGGCGCTTGCGCCGGATCAGCTCGCGCACCAGCGGCATCGGGTGGCCGCTGTTGATGAAGCCACCGAGCGCGATCGTCATTCCGTCGCGCACGAGGTCAGCGGCCTGCGCCATTGAGACGAGCTTCTCCTTCCTCTTCGGCGCCTGCGTCATCCGCGGCCCCCATTGCCGAGACGGAGCAGATACGGGCCTCGAGGAAGCGGCTCGTCGCCGCTCATCCGCAGCGCATTGTTCTCGGCGATCGAAGCCTTCGAGATGACTCCGGTCTGGAGATCCGCGACCAGCACGCTGGCGTCCGGCCGCGCGAGCCCCGCAGGCAGGCCAGTGACAGCCCAGGCAGCCTGCGGGTCCTCGGGCAGGACGAGCGCGACCGGCTCGCCGTCGACACGCGCCAGCCGCAGCGACGAGGCGGCCGCGTCATGACCGGCCAGTGCCTCGATCCGACGCCCCGCGAGCGCCGCGTGCAGGTTCGCGTAAACGCGGCTCGCCGGGCGAGGGTCGTAGCGCCGATCGATGAAGCCGTTTCGCGGAAAGTAGCCGCGGTCGACGTCCATGAACGTGTCGAAGAACGTGCTGATCGACGGCTGAAGCAGGTTCGCCAGCACGGTATCGGCTACGCGGCAGGCATTGGCGTGATCGTCGGTGTACGCGTCGGCAGGGCTTTCGCCGGCGAGGCGCACGTGCGCGAGGACACCGAGATCGAGTTCGGCGCCGAGCCTTGCGAGCGCCGACAGCGCCTGCGAAGGGCTCTCGCGGCGCGGCACGCGGAACGCGAACCCGTCGACGGCGCCGCGCAGCCCTTTCGCATCGAGCAGTTCGACCATCTGCTCGCGCTCGGCTGCGACGAAGCCGTGGTTGATGAAGTGGCTGAACTTCGAGCCATCGAACTTCGCGTCTTCGTGCATCCGCAGCTTGGACAGGTACACCTGCGAACCCGATCGCTCGCGCAGGCGCGCGAGACCCGCCGCCGCCGCCGGCATGTGGGCGCGCGCCAGCACGATCTCGAAAGCGCTGACGAGGTCGGTCGCCACGTCGAGCAGTCGCAACGCCTCATCGGTCGGAAGTCCATAGCTGTAGACGAGGAACTCGTGTCCCATGTCTCGCAACAGCCGCATGCGCGCGCGCACCCGGTCGTCGAGCCAGTCCTGGATCGGCACGCGCAACCGGCGCGCGCCCATCTCCCAGAGCGCAAGCAGCGGATAGTCGTTGCGGGCGAGCTTGCGCTCGAACTCCTGCACGCCGCCGGTGGCGGCGATTTCGACCAGTTCGGCCCATGGGTGGCGCAGGTCGACGCCGACCGTCGCGCACGCGTTGGTCCGCGTATGCACCGCAGGCAGGCGCTCGCGCGGCGCCTCCAGCGTCTCGCCGGCAGCGAGCTCGGCGCCCTGCGTGCGCACGCAATGCGCGATATGGCCGTTCTCGTGCACGTCGACGAGGAAATATCCGAACTTGCCGGCGTCTCCACGCCCGTACTCGCGGGCCGGCGCGACACGGTAGAACTCGGTGTAGTCGTGCCGCAGGAATGACGTCGCGGGCAGCAGATACATCGACGTGCCGCCGATCGCGTCGTACCAGAAGTTGTGGACGTGGCCAGCAAAGAGTGCCTCGGGGCGGTGCTTTGCGACCAGGTCCAGCAGCCACGACCGCCCGGGCTCGTCGATGTTGTCGTAGGTGCCGCGCTCGTTGCGGTCGGTGACGTACGGCGGGTAGTGAAGACACACGAAGCTGCGCTGCCCGGCGGACGACGACAACTCGCGCTCGAACCACTCACGCTGCTCGCGCTCGGCCGGCAAACCCGAGTTGATCAGCTGCGCGTCGAGCGCGAAGAACCGGCAGCCGTGCGACTCGAACGCGTAGTAGTCGGGGCCGAAATGCTCCCGGTACTGCTCGACGTGCTCGCTGGTGACCGTTCCGGCCGGCATCCAGTCGACCCGCTTGTCCCCGACGTCGTGGTTGCCGGGCAGCACGTGCAGCGGACATCGGGTGACGGCCGACAACGCCTTGAACTGCTCGACCGCGGGCACGAAGCCGGGCAGCTCGGGGACCGGGTGAACGATGTCGCCCAGGTGCATCACGAAGGCCGGCTGCGGCTCGAGCTGCGCGATCGACGCGAAGACGTGCCGCGCGCGGGCATTGGCGCGCGCGTTGGCTTCGTAGGGTGACGACGAGTGCCCGTCACGCTCGTTGACGTGCGTGTCGGCCACGAGCGCGAACTGGAACAGCCGTGGCCCGAGCCCGGCTCGACTCTGTGCGGGCACCGCCGGCGGTCTCGCCATCGGATCCTCCTCGGTCAGGTGAACACGGGCGCCGGCTAGCTTTCGCGGACGACCATCAGCGCGTCGAGCGGAATCGCACCGCGGCCGCGCTCGAACACGCGAAGCGGGTTGATCTCGATTTCCGAGACCTCCGGATGCTCGAGCATCAAAGTTGCGACCGCCTCGACGCAATCGGCCAGCGCGTCGATGTCGGCCGGCGGCTTGCCGCGCGCACCGGCCAGCAGCGGATGGATCCGCAGCGAGCGAATCAGCGCTTGCGCCTCGCCGGGCGCGAGCGGCAGCACGCCGATTGCCGCGTCGTGCAGCAGCTCGGTGTAGATGCCGCCCGAACCGACCATGACGACCGGTCCGAAGACCGGATCGCGGCGCGCGCCGACGATCACCTCGATTCCGTCCCCCGCCATCGGCGAGACGAGGACACCTTCGACGGCCAGGCCCGGCGAGTACCTGAGTGCGCCTTCCAGGATATGGCGGGAGGCGACGCGAACCGCCCCCTCCGCGCCCAGGTTCAAAGCCCCCCCCCCCCCCTCGGTCTTGTGCGTCAGGTCGGCCGCGCCGACCTTCAGAACGACCGGGAAGCCGATGGCGCGCGCCCGCTCGACCGCCTCGTCCTCGGAGCCGACCAGTGCCTCGTCGAGGCGTCGCATCCCATAGTGCTGCAGCAACGTCTTGGTCTGGGCCTCGGAACACCGCCCGGCACCGCCCGAGGCAACGATCGGGGTCGCCGACGGCGCGGCCAGGGAGAACGAGCGCGTCGGCCTCGCGCAGGCCTCGCCGAAGCGAGCCAGCGCGCCCAGCGCACGGACGGTGCGCGTCGCGCTCGGCAGCACGGGAACACCCTCGCTGCGCAGCTGCGCGATGATCGGCGCAGGTCCCGCGATCCACGCCACCAGCAGCGGCTTGCTCGCCGTCGCGGCGACCTCGCGCAGTGTCTGCGCGATCTGCTCGCCATAGCGTCGGCCCAGACCGAGAAAAAACACGACCGCGTCGACGTTGGCATCGTTCAGCAGGCAGCCGAGCGCAGATCTCAGCATCCCCGGCTCGCTCAGGAACTGGCCCGTCAGATCCACCGGATTGCGCGTCGAGCCGAACTCGGGGACGATCCGCGCGAGTTCGGCCTCGGTCCGGGGGTCCAGCCGCGCGAGCTCGAGACCGTTCCGATCGAGCGCGTCGGCGATCAGGACGCCGGCGCCGCCGGACATGGTCAGCACGCCGACGCGGCGCCCGCCCATCGTCTTGTGCGAGCGCATCAGGCCGACGATGTCGAGCATCTCCTCCTCGTCGTCGACGCGGATCGCACCGGTCTGGCGGAACACGGCCTGGTAGACCTCGTCGGCGCCCGCGATCGCCGCGGTGTGCGACATCGCTGCGGCGCTGCCCCCCGGCGTGCGGCCGGTCTTGATCAGCAGGACGGGCTTGCCGGCGGCGCGGGCCTTCTCGCAGGCGTCGAGGAACCGCCTGCCGTCGCGAACACCCTCGACGTAGCCGGCGACCAGGTCGATCTCGTCGTCGTCGACCATCGCGGCGATCAGTTCGCTCACCGTGATGTCGGCCTCGTTGCCGGTGACGGCGAAATACTTGAAACCCAGGCCCTGCTCGGCACTCAGCGTGAAGATGAACGTGCCGAAGGCCCCGCTCTGCGACACGAACCCGGCGCGCCCCGAGCGCAGCACGCCGCGCGGCAACTCGAACGCCTGGCCGAAGTTGGCGATGAACCCCGACGCGAGATTGGCGATGCCCAGCGAGTTGGGGCCGAGCAGCCGCGTACCGCTGCCTTTGATCGAGCGCATCAGCGTCTGCTGGCGGTCGGCGCCGTCGGCTCCGGTTTCGGCGTATCCCGAGCTGAACATCACGATCTGGCGCACGCCCTTGCGCACGCACTGCTCGACGACCGGCTGCGCATGCTGGTACGGGACCGCGACGATCGCGACGTCGACGGGGCCCTCGATCGACTCGAGGTCGCGGTAACAGCGGTGTCCGCCGATCTCCTCGTAGCGCGGGTTGACCGGGTAGATCCGGCCGCCGAAGCCGAACTCGCGCAGGAAGCGCATCGGCTTGCCGCCGATCTTGTTGTCGTCGGGCGATGCGCCGACGACCGCCACGGTCCGGGCATCGAGCAGGATGGGCCCCTTGCGGGTGCCCGAAGTCAGGTCGTCCATTCCAGTCACGTTACGAAGGTCGGTGCGCGGACCCCGCGATCTCAGGCGGTGAACGCCTGGATTCCGGTCTGGGCGCGACCGAGGACCAGCGCGTGGATGTCACGGGTTCCCTCGAGGGTGTTGACCACCTCGAGGTTCATCATGTGGCGAACGACGTGGAACTCGTCCGAGATCCCGTTGCCGCCGAGCATGTCGCGCGCTTCGCGCGCGACCTCGAGCGCCCTCGCGGCCGAGTGGCGCTTCACCAGCGAGATCATCTCGGGCGCCGCCCTGCCCTCCTCGCGCAGGCGGCTGATTCGCAGGGCAGCCTGCAGGCCGACCGCGATCTCGGTCTGCATGTCGGCGAGCTTCTTCTGGATCAGCTGGCTCGCGGCGAGCGGGCGACCGAACTGCTTGCGCTCGAGCACGTACTGGCGCGCCGTGTGCCAGCAGTACTCGGCTGCGCCCCAGACGCCCCAGCAGATGCTGAAGCGTGCGTTGTTCAGGCCGGCAAACGGACCCTTGAGCCCGACGACGCCCGGCAGTACATGATCCTCCGGCACGAACACCTCGTCCATGACGATCTGCCCGGTCGGCGATGCGCGCATCGCGAACTTCCCCTCGATCTTCGGGGTCGACAGCCCCTTGGCGCCGCGCTCGAGAATGTGCCCGCGCACCGCGCCCTCTTCGTTCTTGGCCCAGACGACGAACACGTCGGCGACCGGCGCGTGCGTGATCCAGGTCTTGGTGCCGCTGAGCAGATAGCCCCCATCGGTCTTGCGGGCGCGGCTACCCATGCCGGCCGGATCCGAGCCGTGGTCGGGCTCCGTGAGACCGAAGGCGCCGATCCACTCGCCGGTGGCCATGCGGGGCAGGTATCGCGCGCGGTGCTCGTCGCTGCCGAAGTTGTAGATGACGTCCATGACCATGGTCTGGATGTTGGCCGACGAACGATAGGCGGTATCCACGCGCTCGAACTCCCGCATGATCAGGCCGCTCGCCACGAAGCCGATGCCGGGGCAGCCGTAGCCGTCGATGAAGGCGCCGAGAAAGCCCAGCTCGCCCATCTCGTTCAGCACCGCCCGATCGAATTCCTCGTGCCGGTTCTGCATCAGGATCCGCGGCATCAGGCGCTCCTGCGCATAGCGGCGTGCGGCGTCCCGGATCATCCGTTCGTCGTCGGTGAGCTGGTCCTCGAGGAGCAGCGGGTCCGCCCAGTCGAAGCGACCCGAGACGAGGCGCGAAGGTCGTGCTTGCGAAGAGGCGCCTGTGGCCGGACCGTTCATGCGAGGTTCTCCAAATTCGATTGCAATGATTTCCCGGGCTGGCGCCTGCCCGCGCTAGGCGGTCAGCGACGATCGGCCCGCGCCGACCGATCCGGCGGCGGAGCCGCCCGCAGCAGCCCCGGCGCGCCGGGCGCGCAGCTGCATCCTGAGCAGGATCACGAAGGACACGCAGCCCAGCGCGAGCATCGGGTACTCCAGCGGAATGTGGTCGATGTGCCGGAACATCGAGTAGCCGAACATCATCGCCGCCGTGAAGTACGCGAGCGCGCGCTCGAGGCGCGTGAACACGGTGAGCCCGCACCCGTAGAGGGCGGCCGTGAACGCGGTCATGCCCAACGGGACAGCGATCATCGATCCGACTGCCCACAGCCAGTCGTCCGGGCGCAGCACCACGACCGGGTTGAAGATGATGACGAACGGAATGATGAAGCCGGAGATCGCGAGCTTGAACGCGCTCATCGACGTCTTGAAGTAGTTCGCGCCCGCGATCCCCGCCCCGGCCAGTGCGGCGAGCGCGACCGGCGGCGTCAGTGCCGAGATCACCGCAAAGTAGAACGCGAAGAAGTGGGCCGACAGCGGTTCGACGCCCATCTTGATGATGATCGGCACCACCACGATCGCGACGAGGCTGTATGCGGCAGTGGTCGGGACACCGCAACCCAGCACGATCGAGACGAGCATCGTGACGATCAGCGCGATGACCAGGTTGCCCGCACTCAGCAGCTCGACCAGGCCCGCGATCTTCGTGCCGAGGCCGGTGGTGATCAGCGTTTGCGCGATCAGGCCGACGATGGCCAGCGAGACACCGATCTGCGCACCGACCAGCGCCCCACCCGCCAGGCACTTCAGCAGGTCCATCAGCCTGGGCCGGGTCTCGCGCCCGACGTAGCTCAACGCGATCGACAGCAGGATCGCCCAGAAGGCCGCGTTGGCGGGACTGTATTGCATCAGCAGCATGGCCACCAGCACGCCGAGCGGCAGGACGAACAGCGGCAGGCGCCTGGCGATCAGCCCGTAGTCGATCGACTCGGACGGCGGACGGATGCCCTGGCGGACCGCGAGGAACTGGACACCGAGCATCACGCCCCAGAAGTAGAGGATGGCCGGAATGATCCCGGCGACCATGACCTCGGCGTACGGAACGCCGAGGAACGAGGCCATCATGAATGCGGCGGCACCCATCACCGGCGGCATCAGCTGTCCGCCGGTGGAGGCGGTGGCCTCGATCGCACCCGCATGCTCCGGCGTGAACCCCACCTTCTTCATGAACGGAATCGTGAACGCGCCGGTGATGGCGACGTTGGCGACCGCGGCGCCCGAAACCATGCCGACCAGCGCGCTCGAGACGACGGCGGTCTGGCCTGGGCCGCCTTGCATGACACGGCCGGGGATCTTCCCCGCTTCGAAGAAGAAATCGTTGACCCTGATGACACCGAGAAGCGCGCCGAACACGACGAACAGGAATACCTGGTTCGCCGAAATCGACAGGAAGGTGCCGTAGATTCCGGAGAGTCCGATGCTGAGGTAGGAAACGATGTACTCGATCGTGAACGGCTTGTGGTAGAGCTGCCCGGGCAGCAGGTGCCCGAACACGAAGTACGCGACGAAGAGCGCGGCGACGATCGGAAGCGTGATGCCCCATGCCTGGCGGGTCGCCTCGACGACCAGTACGATCAGCAGAATCCCGACGATCAGGTCGGTACGCTCCGGGTAGCCGATGACCTCCTCGAGGTGACCGATGTTCAGGTAGACGTAGGCTGTCCCGATCACGCTGAGCACGGCGAGCACCGCCCGCACCGCTGCGCCCCAGCTGGTCTTTGCGGTCCTCATGCCGTTCAGGAACAGCAGAACCAACGTGAATGCCAGGTGCACGTTCTGGTGCTCGTAGGCCCCGAAGAAGAGGTACTGCGTCGACACCATGTGGTAGGCCAGCATGCCGAGTCCGAGGACCAGGAGTAGCCATTCAACGCTCTTGTCGTACCGCTCATTCATGAACGCGTCTCCTCATTTGGCCCGCCAGCTGCTACGGCCCGCCGGGGCTCGTGCTGCCGTTGTTCTGGTATCCCGCCCTGCCTGCCGGCGATGCCCGATGCGCCAGCTGCACCGGACACTGCGAGGGTAGGGGCAGCGAACAATGTCGGCCCCCGCCCCGCTTCGGTGCATCGGCGACACCGACGCCGCCGGCCGCAACCGGCCCGAGACCGGCTGCGGCGCGCCGGCCTTACTTGATGATTCCGGCTTCCCGATACGCGCGCAGCGCGCCCGGATGAATGTCCTTCGGGTCGGCTCCGTAGGGCATCGCAGTGGTCGACATCAGCTTGCCGAGCGCGTGAACCTCGGCGAAGGCCTTGATGTTGTTGATGATCAGCTTGGTCGTCTCGTAGGCGAGCTCGTCGGGGAACTCGGGCGCGACCATCCACGCCGCGGTGTCGGCGAAGATCTCCATCGGGGCACTGACGCCGGGGAGCGTGTTCGCCGGAATGGTCACCGGCACCATGTTCATCCCCTTGGCAATGGTCTTCTTGACCGCGTCGACGCCCCAGGCAAGGTGGTAAACCTTACGCCCGGACGCCAGGAACTCGACCGTCTGCGGGCTGAGCTCGAGCTTGTTCGTCAACGGGTCGAAGTAGCCACCGACGACTGCCGCATCCACGGTGCCGTCGAGAAGCGCGTCGACGGCCTCCTTCGTGCCGACGTATTGCACCTTCACCTGATCAGCCGGGATCCCCCAGCCGTAGCGAATCGTCCATTCCGGCTGAACGGCCCAGTTGATCTGCGGTGCGCGGCCGAGCGCGATCTTCTTGCCCGCGAGGTCCTTGATCGACTTGATGTTCGGGTTGAGCGTCGCGAGCCAGACAGCCGTCAGGTTGTAGTTCGCCAGCAGCTTCAGCGGCGGGTACTTCTTGTCGAACGGCTTCTCCCCGACGGCGGCCAAGCCGGCGACGCCGGCGCCTGAACCGACGATCATGGTCTTCTTCAACTCGGGCTCGCGATCGAGCTTCTTGATGTTGAAGACGAAGCCGGGACTCTCGGCGTGGCTCACGCGCAGCCACGGATGGTGCTTCTTCGAGATCTCCTCGAGCGCCGATCCGAGGACATACGAGCCGGTGCCGAACGGCGCGCTGATCAGGCTCACGGTGACCGGCGGGTGATCGGCAGCGACCGCGTTGCCTGCGCTCGCGGCAGCGAGCGCCGCGGCGAAGGCAAGACCGATCGTCGCCGTGCGACGCGAGTGCGAGATGCTGTGCTTCATGGTGTCGTCCTCCTGTCGATGGGCTGATCGCCCTTTCTGGTTTTCCGGTCGGAACGCGTGCTTCCGTCAGGCGGGCCGGAACACCGGAACGCCGGCCTCGTCGCTGATCCGTTCGAAATAGGCCTGCACGCGCATGCCGATCTTCACCTCCTCGGGTTTGCAATGAGTCAGGTGCGCGTACATCCGCGGTCCATCGTCGAGATCGACCAGGCACAGGATGACCGGCAGGTCGTCCTTCCACCCTGGCAGGTTCATCATGACCGTGGTGGCCGTGGTATGCGAATAGACGGTACCCGTCGGCCGCACCTCGGTCCACTCGAGGCGACGGTCGCCGCACTCGATGCACCATGGTTTCGGATGGAAGTTCATCGTCCCGCAGCCGGCGCATTTCTGCATGACCAGCTTCGAGTCGCGCGCGGCCGTCCAGAACGGACGGGTGAGATCGGTGATCTCGGGCAACGGCTTGCCCTGTGCCGATTGACGCATGCTCGTTATACCTCCGTGCCGAAGATCATCGTGACGCAACTTCTACCGGGGCGGCCGTAGGGGATTCCCCCGAAGCCCAGCGCGACCGCCTTCGTCGCGTCCCTGACCTGCCGTTCGCCGGCTTCACCGCGCAGCTGCGTGGTCGCCTCGACGATCGGCGCGAATCCGCCGATCGCGCCCCCTGGCTGCCCACCCGAGAGCTGCCCGCCGTCGACTGACAGCGGGAAATCTCCGTCGAACCTCAGGTTGCGCTCTTCGACGAACTTGCCGCCCTGCCCCTTCTTGCAGAAGCCGCAATCCTCGAGTTGCATCACGACCACGAAGGGATAGTCGTCGTACGGCTGGAACAGGTCGACGTCGTCGTGCCGGACGCCGGCCATCCGGAACGCCTCCGGCGCGCACTGCGCGAACCCGGTGTACGTCACGTCGGGCCGCGAGCGCGACCCGCGGTAGTAATTGTTGGCCTCGCCGAAACCGAGCAGGTAGACAGGACGATCGGTCAGCTTGCGTGCGGTTGCCGCCGAGGTCACGACGTAGGCCATTCCGCCGTTGACGATCGGCACGCAGTCGAGCAGGCGCAGCGGCGACGACAGCACGCGCGAGTTCAGGTAGTCGTCGACCGTGATCGGCGTGCGGTAGATCGCGCCGGGGTGCAGCGACGCGTGGAACCGAGTCGTGACCGCCACTTTTGCGAGTTGCTCGTCGGTGAGCTCGTGCTCGTGGCGGTAGCGGGTCTGGATCAGGCCGAACTGGCCGGTTGCCCCCATCACGCCGAACGGACCCTGGAAGTCCCAGAACACGCCGCGCGATCGCTCCGGAGAAAGCGGCAGGCCGGGTGCGACCGAAGGGATGTTCAGCGGCGTGTCGGCGCCGATGACCAGCACCCGGTCGACGATTCCCGCGTGAATCATCGCGGCGGCCCGGATCAGCAGCGAGCCGGCGGAGGCACCGCCCTGGTCGCCCCGCAGCAGGACCTTCGGCGAGATGCCGAGGTTCTCGGCGACCGCGGCACTCCAGTTGACCGTGTGCGCGACCTCGGCATGCGATACCGCCAGGCCCTGGCCGTCGAAGTCGTTCTTGGTCATGCCGGCCCGCTGCAGCGCAAGGTCGGCGGCCCAGGCCAGGTACTCGTCGACCGTGACTACGGGCTCGCCGGGCTTGGCCCGGCTGTAAGGGGTCCGGCCGTAGCCGACGATCGCGACTTCTCCGCGCATGCATTCACCTCCCTGGGTTTGGAATCGCCTGGGCGCCCGCGAATTTCGGTCGCCGCTTCTCGAGGAAGGCGGCCACGCCCTCCTGCTTGTCGGGGCTGGCGAGGCAGATCTGGAACCAACGGTGCTCGTTCTCGATCGCCTGGTCGACCGTCATGTCCTCGCCGCGCGTCACGCAATCGATGACGGCGCGGGTCGCCACCGGCGGCAGTTGTGAAAGCCGATCGGCGAGCGCGTCGACGCGCTGGTCGAATTCCTGTGCGGGCACCACCCAGTTGACGAGGCCGAGCCGCTCGGCCTGCGCGGCGTCGACCTGCTCTCCGAGAAGGATCAGCTGCAGGGCGCGCGCCCGGCCTACCAGTCGCGCCAGCCGCGCCGTCCCGCCGTTGCCGGGAATGATGCCGAGCCGTGTCTCGGGAAGCCCGACCTTCGCGGTGTCGCTCGCGATGCGCAGGTGACACGCCAGGGCGAGCTCGAAGCCGCCGCCCAGCGCGAAACCGTTGATCGCCGCGACGGTCGGAAACGGCGCGCTCTCGATCCGTCGCGCGAGTTCACGGCGCGGGCCGAAGTCGAGGTCGGTCCACAGCGTGCGCTCGCGCATCTCGGCGATGTCGGCGCCAGCCGCGAACGCCTTTTCGCCGGCCCCGCGAAGCACCAGCACGCGGGTGTCGGCAGCGAGCCGGTCGAACGCATCGAGCGCCTCGTCGATCAGCTGGCGGTTCAGCGCGTTGAGGACGTCGGGACGGGCGAAGGTCAGGATCGCCTTCGGGCCATGCTGCACGAACGAAATGCAGCGGTAGTCGACGCCGGCCATGTGTCTCCCACTCGTTTCTTCTGGTCGGGCGATCGTAGATGCCGTATGCTCTTCGGTCCAATGGATTATGGTGAAGACCTTTATTGATGGCATGAATCTTCGCAGTATCGACCTCAACCTGCTGACGGTGTTCGACGCGATCATGGCCGAGGGCAATCAGTCGCGCGCCGCGAACCGGCTCGGCATGAGCCAGCCCGCGATGAGCAATGCCCTGGCGCGCCTGCGCGCCGCGCTCGACGACCCGCTGTTCGTCCGTACCGCGCAGGGCATGACACCAACCCCACGAGGCCGCGCGCTGGCCGAGCCCATCCGACAGGCCCTGGATCTGGTGCAGACGGGGCTTGAACGCAGCAGGCGCGACGACGACTTCGACTACCGATCTTCCACGCGCCCGGCGGTAGTCGTCGTCGACGATTACGGCGATACCGTCATCATGCCGCGCTTCATGAACTGGCTGATGCAGACCGCGCCCGGCGTTCGCGTGCGGATTCGGCGCGATCCGCTCGGCGCTGCGCTCTCCAAGAAGTTGAGCGACGGCAGCGTCGACCTGGCGATTCGGTACTTCCGGCAACGCGACGGCGAACTGCAGGCGAAGATGCTCATCGAGGAGGAATTCGTCTCGATGGTCAGGCAGGACCATCCGGCGATCGGCGACAGCATGAGCCTTGCGCAGTACCTCGCGCTACCTCATGTCGTATTCGGGCGCCTGGGTCGACAGGGAATCCGGAACTCGATCGTCGATCGCGAACTCAGGCGACTCGGGCTGACGAGGCACATCGCGTTACAGGTTCCCGGATTCCAGTCGATGCCGATCATCGTGCAGAACACCGACTTCGTCTGCACACTGCCGCGACGCATGGCGCAGGCCTATGCCCACCAGTTGCGCCTGAAAACGCTCAAGACGCCCCTGGACCTGCCGTCGCTGCCACTGTACATGGTGTGGAGCAAGTCGATGGACCGCGATCCGGCCCACCAGTGGCTGCGCAATTCGATCTACGAACTGTGTCGCAGGCTCTAGCGGCGCGTCATCGGACTTAGCCTGCGGCGGCGATCCACAGAGGCAGTGTGACCATCGCGAGCAGCGTGCTGGCCGAGATCAACCGGGCAGTGGTCGGGCCATCGCCGCCCATGCGCACTGCGAGAATGTAGGCCGACGGCGCGATCGGCAGCGCTGCGACGAGCAGCGCCGCCGCGAAGTAGACGCCGTGCAGCCCGAGCGCCGTCGCCGTGATCCACGCCACCGCTGGCACGGCGAGCAGCTTCACCGCAAGAAACCAGGCGGCGGCGGCGGCGTGGCCGCCGGAGGCGCCGCGCAGTTCGAGGGCGGCGCCGACGGCGAGCAGGCCGAGCGGGATCGATGCCTCGCTCAACCTGCCGAGCACCTGCTGCGGCAATGCCGGCAGGGTCAGGCCGGCGAGATTGAAGGCAAGTCCTGCCACCGTCGACAGGACCAGCGGGTTGCGCACCAGCTCACGCAATACCCCCAGATTGCCGTGTCGAGCGAGCATCCACACCGAAGCCAGGTTCGCGTAGGGAATGACCGCACCCATCACGATGCCCATCGTCGCGATACCAGGCTGGCCATACAGCTTCCCGATCGCGGCCAGGCCGATGTACGAATTGAAGCGAAACGCACACTGGAACTGCGAAGCGAAGACCAGTGCGGGCTGGCGGAACAGCGGACGCGCGAGCAGGCCGAGCGCGATACCCGCGCTGATCGCGATCACACCCGTCGCAACCAGGGGAGCGGCCGCGCCGACGTCGATCGGCGCGCGGGTCAGCGCGTGGAAGAGAAGCGCCGGGAACAGGACGTAGTAGACGAGTCGCTCGAGACCGGCCCAGAAACGGTCCTCGAAACCGAAGCGGCTGCGCAGCAACAGGCCGAGCAGGATCATCGCAAAATCGGGGACCAGCAGCAGGGCGCCGTTCGTGTCCATTCGACAGGGAATGCCGGGGGCGAGAGACGATCAGGACCAGTCTAGCGCCTGGGCCCGATGCCCGGTGTCGTCGGACGCATGCTCCGGAACAGCGTCACCGCACCACGGCCGTCACGCCGTGGCGGCCGCGCCGCTACGGCGCGAAAAACGAAACACCCGCACAAGGCGGGTGGTTCGTGATCCGTCCGGTCCGACCGCGAGCGGGGCCGGAATCCAGCCGCTACTTCCGCTGCCTGAACTTCCTCAAAGCCGCGATCTGCGCGATCGCCGCCGC
>OEIU01000192.1_pt1 | contig 62797 bp, 58 predicted proteins | sample 1539221 | NCBI WGS metagenome assembly OEIU01 (sample SAMN03792071, study PRJEB22550) | activated sludge metagenome | feature: wastewater treatment plant; material: activated sludge; isolation source: Wastewater treatment plant of a petroleum refinery complex | place: Argentina: Zarate | collected...
GCGACAAGTTCGACGAGGCGATCATCAACTACATCCGCCGCAACTACGGCATGCTGATCGGCGAGCCGACTGCCGAACTCATCAAGAAGAGCATCGGCTCGGCCTTCCCCGGCTCCGAGGTGCGCGAGATCGAGGTCAAGGGCCGCAACCTCAGCGAAGGCGTGCCGCGCAGCTTCACGATCAGCAGCAACGAGATCCTCGAAGCGCTGACCGACCCGCTGAACCAGATGGTCTCGCAGGTGAAGAACGCGCTGGAGCAGACGCCGCCGGAGCTCGGCGCCGACATCGCCGAGCGCGGCATGATGCTCACCGGCGGCGGCGCGCTGCTGCGCGACCTGGACCGGCTGCTGGCCGAAGAAACCGGCCTGCCGGTGCTGGTGGCCGAAGATCCGCTGACCTGCGTGGTGCGCGGCTGCGGCATGGCGCTGGAGCGCATGGACCGCCTGGGCGGCATCTTCACCTCCGAGTGAGGCGAAGTGCATTGCGCCGCGTGAACAGGTCCTGGGCATAGGCATCAGCCCGAGACACGCGCGGCCGCCATGTCGCTGGGCAGCTTCGAGCGCACGCCGCCGCCGTTCTTCCACCAGGGACCGTCGGCGCTGACCAAGCTGGCGTTCTTCTCGGCGCTGGCGCTGTTCCTGATGGTCGCCGACACGCGCTTCGAGTTCGCCAAGCCGCTGCGCGCGGCCATCGCCACCGCGCTGCTGCCGGTGCAGGAGGCGCTGAACGTACCGGTGCAGTTGTGGCACACCGGCGCCGACTACCTGCGCGGCCTGAGCGGCGCGCTGGCCAGCGAGAAGGCGGCCGAGCAGAAGATGGCGCTGCAGGCCGAAAAGGCGGCACGCGCCGAACGGCTGGAGCATGAGAACGAGCGGCTGCGCCAGCTGCTCGAGCTGCGCCCGTCGCTGCAGGTGCGCAGCCTTGCCGCCGAGGTGCTGTACGAGGCCGCCGATCCGTTCTCGCGCAAGCTGTTCATCGACCGCGGCGCGACGCAGGGCGTGGTGCTGGGCGCGCCGGTGATCGGCCCCGACGGCGTGCTCGGCCAGGTGACGCGGGTCTTTCCGCTGAGCTCGCAAGTGACGCTGCTGATCGACAAGGACGCGGCGATTCCCGTGCTCAACACGCGCACGCTGGCGCGCAGCGCGGCCTTCGGCGGCGCCGGCGGCGGCGCGATGGAGCTGCGCTTCATGGCCGCCAATGCCGACGTGCGCGTCGGCGACGAGCTCGCCACCAGCGGCGTCGACGGCGTCTATCCGCCGGGGTTGCCGGTGGCCAAGGTCACGGCCGTCGAGCGGCGCGCCGAATCCGGCTTCGCGCGCATCCTGCTCGCGCCCGACGCTTCGGCCGACGGTGTGCGCCACGTACTGGTGCTGGAGCCGGTGGGGCTGCAGCAGCCGCCGCGCGAGGAGCCGGCGGCCGAGCCTGCGCGCGCGGCGCAGCAGCCCGCAGACCGCCCGGCGGATCGTCCGGGCAGGGGGCCGCGCCGATGATCCTGCCGCGCGGCTCGAACCAGCTGCTGCTGCCGGTCAACCCGCTGTTCATCGGCCTGACGCTGCTGCTGGCGCTGGCCGTCAACCTGCTGCCGCTGGGCCGCCACGCGGCGCAGCCGGACATGCTGGCGCTGGTGCTGGTGTTCTGGAACGTGCACCAGCCGCGCCGCGTCGGCGTCGGCGTGGCCTTCGTCTTCGGCCTGCTGATGGACGTGCACGAAGGCGCGCTGCTCGGCCAGCATGCGCTGGCCTACACGCTGCTGAGCTTCGGCGCGATCAGCGCGCACCGCCGGCTGCTGTGGTTCGGCCTGGCCGAGCAGGCGGTGCAGGTGCTGCCGCTGTTCCTGGCCGCGCATCTGGTGTCGTTGATCGTGCGCATGTTGGCCGGCGGCATGTTCCCCGGCTGGGAACTGCTGTTCGCGCCGCTGTTCGAAGCGTTGTTGTGGCCGGTGATCACCGCGCTGTTGCTGGCGCCGCAGCGCCGCCCGCCCGATCCGGACCAGAATCGTCCGCTGTAGCGCCGCAGACATGGCCGAGCTGAAGAACCTCGAGAACGAGCTGGACCGCTTCCGGCTGCGGCTGATCGCCGCCGGCGCCTTCGTGCTGCTCGGCTTCGGGCTGCTGGGCGCGCGCCTGAGCTACCTGCAGGTGACGCGCTACGAAGACCTGGCGGCGCAGGCCGAGACCAACCGCACCGCGGTGCTGCCGATCGTGCCCAACCGCGGACGCATCCTCGACCGCCACGGCGAGGTGCTGGCCACCAACTATTCGGCCTACACGCTGGAGATCACGCCGTCGAAGGTCGAGGACCTGGAAGCCACGATCGACGCGCTGGGCGAGATGATGGAGATCGGCGTGCGCGACCGGCGCCGCTTCAGGCGGCTGCTCGACGAAGGCAAGAGCTTCGATTCGCTGCCGATCCGCACCAAGTTGAGCGACGAGGAAGTGGCGCGCTTCATGGCGCAGCGCTTCCGCTTTCCCGGCGTGGACGTGAAGGCGCGGCTGTTCCGCAACTACCCGCTGGGCGAGACCGGCAGCCACCTGCTCGGCTACATCGGCCGCATCAACCAGGCCGAGAAGGCGAAGATGGAGGACTGGCCCGACGAGCAGCTGGCCAACTACAAGGGCACCGAATATATCGGCAAGCTCGGCCTCGAGCAGAGCTACGAAGCCGAGCTGCACGGGCTGACCGGCTTCGAGCGCGTCGAGACCAGTGCCGGCGGCCGCGCCATCCGGCGCCTGAGCAGCCAGGCGCCGACGCCGGGCAACACGCTGGTGCTGTCGGTCGACATCCGGCTGCAGGCGCTGGTCGAGGAACTGTTCGGCGACCGCCGCGGCGCGCTGGTGGCCATCGATCCCCGCTCCGGCGAGGTGCTGGCCTTCGTCAGCAAGCCGACCTTCGACCCGAACCTGTTCGTCGACGGCATCGACGTCGACAGCTGGCGCGAGCTGAACGAATCGATCGACAAGCCGCTGCTGAACCGGGCGCTGCGCGGCACCTACCCGCCGGGCTCGACCTACAAGCCCTTCATGGCGCTGGCCGCGCTGAACACCGGCAAGCGCGCGCCGTCGACGATCATCCAGGACAACGCCACCTTCGCCTTCGGCAACCATGTGTTCCGCAGCCACGGCGACAGGGGCCTGGGGCCGGTGGACATGTACCGCTCGATCGTCAAGTCGAGCAACGTCTACTACTACTCGCTGGCCAACGAGCTGGGCGTGGACCTGATGGCCGAGCAGATGGCGCCGCTGGGCTTCGGGCGCAAGACCGGCATCGACGTCGAGGGCGAGTCCACCGGCATCCTGCCCTCCACCGACTGGAAGCGCCGCTACTACAAGCGCCCCGAGCAGCAGAAGTGGTACGCCGGCGAGACCATCTCGCTGGGCATCGGCCAGGGCTACAACGCCTTCACGCCGCTGCAGCTGGCCAGCGCCACGGCCACGCTGGTGGCCGGCGGGCAGCGCTTCAAGCCGCGGCTGGTGCGCCAGATCGAGGACGTGGTCACGCACGAGCAGCGCCTGGTGGCCAGCGACGCGCTCGAGCCGCTGAACTTCAAGCCCGAGCACATCGAGCTGATCCTGCGCGCGATGCACGGCGTGACGCAGGAAGGCACGTCCACCCGGGTCTTCGCAGGTGCGCCGTACAAGTCGATAGGCAAGACCGGCACCGCGCAGGCGGTGGGCGTCAAGGCCAACCAGAAGTACGACGCCTCGAAGCTGGAAGAGCACAAGCGCGACCATGCGCTGTACATCGCCGCCGCGCCGCTGCCCGACCCGACGGTGGCGCTGGCGGTGATCGTCGAGAACGCCGGCTTCGGCGCCGCCGCCGCCGCGCCGATCGCGCGCCGCGTCTTCGACTACCTGCTGCTCGGCCAATACCCGAGCGAGGAGGACATGGCCGCGACGCGCAAGGGCCAGTCGGCGGCGCCGATCGGCACGCCGCGGCGCGCGGCCGACATGCCGCTGCCGGGCCAGGCCGCTGCCGCGTTGGCGCCATGAACGCCGCGGTCATCGAACGGCCGACGCCGTGGCAGCGCATCAAGCCGCTGTTCACCGGCTATGACCCGTGGCTGGCGCTGGCCATCGGCTGCCTGGCGGCGATGGGGCTGGTGACCATGTATTCGGCCGGCTTCGACCACGGCACGCGCTTCGTCGACCACGGCCGCAACATGCTGCTGGCGCTGGGCGTGCTACTGCTGGCGGCGCAGGTGCCGCCGCAGCGGCTGCTGCAGCTGGCGGTGCCGCTGTACCTGCTGGGGCTGGCGCTGCTGATCGTCACCGCGCTGCCGGGCGTGGGCATCACCAAGAAGGGCGCGACGCGCTGGCTCTACGTCGGCACGGTGATCCAGCCCAGCGAGATCATGAAGATCGCCATGCCGCTGATGCTGGCCTGGTGGTTCCAGCGCCGCGAGGGCCAGCTGCGCGTGCTCGACTTCCTGGTGGCCGGCGCGCTGCTGATGGTGCCGGTCGGGCTGATCATGAAGCAGCCCGACCTCGGCACCTCGCTGCTGGTGCTGGCCGCCGGGCTGTACGTGATCTTCTTCGCCGGGCTGTCGTGGAAGCTGATCGCGCCGGTGCTGGTGGCCGGTGCGCTGGCGATCGGTGCGATCGTGCTCAGCGCCGACGCGATCTGCGCCGAGGGCGTGCGCTGGCCGGTGCTGCGCGAATACCAGCAGCACCGCGTGTGCACGCTGCTCGACCCGACGCGCGACCCGCTGGGCAAGGGCTTCCACATCATCCAGGGCATGATCGCCATCGGCTCCGGCGGCCTCACCGGCAAGGGCTTCATGCAGGGCACGCAGACGCACCTGGAGTTCATCCCCGAGCGCACCACCGACTTCATCTTCGCCGCCTTCGCCGAGGAGTTCGGCTTGGCCGGCGTGGCCGCGCTGCTGCTGGGCTTCACCTTCCTGATCTTCCGCGGGCTGTGGATCGCGTCGGAGGCGCCGACGGTGTTCACGCGGCTGCTGGCCGGCGCGATCACGCTGAGCTTCTTCACCTATGCCTTCGTCAACATGGGCATGGTCAGCGGCATCCTGCCGGTGGTCGGCGTGCCGCTGCCCTTCATCAGCTACGGCGGCACGGCGATGGTCACGCTCGGCCTCGGCCTGGGGCTGCTGATGTCGGTGGCCAAGAGCCGGCGGTTGATGCAGAGCTGAGGTGCGGGGGCGGCCGCTAGCCGACTTCTCCGGTATCGGCCACATGGGTCTGGGTATGGCGCTGCGCCTGCTCGTGCGTGGACGCTTACGCAGGACCCCTCTCTGTCCACCAGCGCAACGCGATTTCATAGAACGCTGCGGTCTGCCGGCCGACGCGCTCACGTCCGGGGCCAGCAGTCTCGGAGACTCGAAACTCGTGATCCCGTTCGGACCAGGCGGCTGGATGGGGCCGGCTTCACGTACGCCGGGATCTCAGTCTGCCCCGCGACCCTTGGTCAGACTCAGGGTCAACGCGATTTCCTGCTCGACGGCGATGGCGGGATGGATCGTCTCGATCGTGACGAGGGGTTCTCGGATGATGCGGTCAGCATAGAACCATCCGTGCTCGCGTGCATCCTCCAACAGTAGCCGAGCCGCACTGGGCTTCAACGCGTACGCATAGTTGCAGCTCATCGTGACCCAACCCGGCCAGTCATATGGTTCGAAACCATGGCGATAAACGCTGTCATCTTGGCATGGTGCATACGCATCCCCGAGGCGGTCGAAGCCCTTTGTGTGACGCACGCTCGATCCTTCCCAATTCAGGTGCAACACGTCCTGCCATGACGGGTTCGGCCACGAGCGCACGAAGAGCGCGTCGTGCTCGGCGATCACGATCGGTGTGTCCAACGAGGCACACATTCGCCACAAGCGATGGTGCGACGCGAAGCATCCTGTCGAGCCCAGCGAATGCGGTTTCTGTCCTTCGCGAAGCTTCAACCGCTGCGACTCAAGATACCGGCGTCCGTTGTGTCCGGTGTAGGCGTTGAAGATCTCGGCCTCGTAGCCGTAGGCATGGGCTGACGCAAGTGCGGCGTGTCCAGCGCGCAAGGACAGTTCATGCCTCTGGATGGCGATGATGTAGACCTTCACGCCGATCGAGGTTCGCTGCTCTTCAAACCTCCGGCGATAGGGGCCCCCTCAAGGCATAGAGGGGGCATAGAGGTCGCGCAAGAGGGCGGCCACTTCGGGACGAAATGTCGAGAAGTTGTCTTTCAGATGGGCGTCGAGCTTCTTCTTGATCCAGCACATCAGCGCAATCCGGCGCCCCGTACGCCACGGCCTGCCGTTGACAAGGGCGATTTGCGATAGACCAGCGTCACCCACCACCGGGTGCAGCGCGTCTGCAGCCTCGAGGTTGAAGATGAATCGCCGATCGTCGCTGATCCAGTTGACCGGCAAGCCCGACCGAGCCACCAGATGATTCAACGCGAGTTGGTCGGCCATATTCTTGAGCGGGCCGCCACCGTCGTCCCAGCCGGGCAAGTCAGCGAGAGTACGGTCGAGATGGTCGAGTGCAGGCCCCGGAGGCAACGAGAACATGCCGCCGATGGCGTATCGGTTGCCCGACACGATGAGACCGCCCCCGCAATCCAGAACTTGGTCGTCGCGTCGGCCGTGAGCCATCACGTTCAATTGCCCGGGCACCAAGTGTTGGCCGATGTCTCCGAACACGAGCATGTCGGCATCGATCCAACACAGGTCGTCGTCGGGAAACTGCTCTCGCAGGCGCCGAAGCAGCAGGAACCGAAAGACGTTCTGGAATTGCCCGAGCGGATTCTGATAGAAGGAATCGAGCCCCGCAATTAGATCGGCATAGCGCATAGCGACAACATCACCGAAGGCGAACCCGCCTGGCAGGTCGGTGAACACTGTCAGGCTGGCTTCCGGCGAGAACCGGTGAAAGCTGCGAGTCAACCCGTGCGCGGCAACCAAGTAGGATTTGCCGAAGGCTGCCGTCAAGAACCGCATCATGAGTGTTGTGTCAGCTACATCACCGTCTGCAGGAATGAACCGCACAGGGTTCGAGGAGGCTCGTTGGTTCGAACTCAAGTCAGACCCAGTGGGTCTGATGCTTGAGTCGGCTGCTTGGACCCTCGAATTCCCTCTCTCCAAGCTACGGGGGCCGCCGGAGGCACGACCCACCGAACTCAAGCCGTTTCAAGCCCTTGTAGGCGCAGCGTGCGCGAGGCTTGCCATCGGCGCTGCCGTTCACCTTGCAGATCATAACTCCGCCGCTTCCTGCAGGACTCCTGGCCCGCGTGCGCGCTTGGGTTGCTCGGAGGCTTCCCAATCGGACAACTCCTCAGCCGCCGGCGCGCCGCTGGCTCCAGCGTACCGGAAAACGCACGGTGATCAGCGTGCCCGGCCCGCAGTGCTGCGCCGCGGCCAGCGCGCGCGGCTGGGCGTCGGCCACCGAGATCTCGGCGCCATGCTGCTCGGCCACCTCGCGCACGATGGCCAGCCCGAGGCCGCTGCCTTCGATGACCGTGTCCGCCGGCCGGTAGAAGGGCTGGAACACCAGCTCGCGCTCGGCCTCGGCGATGCCCGGGCCGTTGTCCTCGACCTGCAGCACCACCACCTGGCCGAAGGGATCGGCGACGACGCGCGCCGTCACCGTGCCGCCCGGCGGCGTGTACTGCAGCGCGTTGTCGACCAGGTTGCGCACCATCTCGCGCACCAGCACCGGCTGGCCGTGCAGCAGCACGTCGGGCGCGGCGGCATGGTCGTCCGGGCCTTCGTAGCCGAGGTCGATGCGCTTGTCCATGGCCTTGGGCACGAAGTCGCGCACCGTCTCCATGACGATCGCCGCCAGGTTCAGATCCTGCTTGCGCAGCGCCTGCTCGCGGTCGTCGGCGCGCGCCATCGCCAGCAGCTGGTTGACCATGTGCGCGGCGCGCTGGCTCGAACGCGCGATCTGCTGCAGCGATGACTTCAGCGACTCGGCATCGCTGGCGCCGGCGTCGATCTCGCGCCCGGCCAGCTCGGCCTGCATGCGCAGCCCGGCCAGCGGCGTCTTCAGCTGGTGCGCGGCGTCGGCGAGAAACTGCTTCTGCGTGCGGATCGACTGGTCGAGCCGGGCGAGCAGCTCGTTGATGGCGCGCACCAGCGGCGCCACCTCGTCGGGCACGTCGCGTTCGTCGATGGCGCTCAGGTCGGAGCTGTCGCGGCGGCGGATGCGCTGCTGCAGCCGGCTCAGCGGCTTGATGCCGCGCGCCAGCGCGAACCACACCAGCACCACTGCCAGCGGCAGGATCACGAACTGCGGCAGGATCACGCCCTTGATGATCTCGTTGGCCAGCCGCGCGCGCTTTTGCAGCGTCTCGGCCACCTGCACCAGCATCGCGCCGTCGTCCGGCGCGCCCGGCACCTTCAGCCACATGTAGGCCACGCGCACCGGCTCGTCGTGCATCGTCTCGTCGCGAAAGCGCAGCTCGCCGAGCGGGTGCGCCGCCGCCTCCGGCACCGGCAGCGCATCGTCGCCGGCGACGAACTCGCCGCGCACGCCCAGCACCTGGAAGAACACGCTGTCGGCGTCGTCGGCGCGCAACAGCTCGGTGGCCAGCGACGGGATCTGCAGCCGCAGTGTCGGCAGCGCCTCGGCGCCCGCCGGCTCGATGCTCGCCTGCTGCGCGATGGCACGCACCACCACGCCCAGTTCCCGGTCATAGGGACGGTTGGCGATGTTCTGCGCCACCAGGTAGGTCAGGAAGATGCTCATCGGCCACAGCAGCAGCAGCGGCGCGAGCATCCAGTCGAGGATCTCGCCGAACAGCGAATGCTGCCGGCTGGGGCCTGTTGACACTACCGGAAGGGTCGCGAAGGCCCGCCGCAACGGGCCGATCCAGGCGCAGCGCGCTGCCCGCACCGGCGTGCGGGCGAGCGATGCAACGGCGAGTGGCCCGTTGCGGCGGGCCTTCCCGCAGGGTCGTGCTCAGAAATGCCGCATGCTGCGTTGCGCATCCTCGCCGGCTGTCCAACCCGGCGGCGGTTTGCGCCTTGCCTGCGGCATTTCTGACCCACAACGCGATCCCTTCCGGTAGTGTCAACAGGCCCCATCGCGGGCATCGGGGCGCGTGGCCGCGGCGGGCGCGGCGCGTCTCAAGCGGCGATCTTTTCCAGGCAGTAGCCGAGGCCGCGCACGGTGGCGATGCGGATCGGCCCCTGCTCGATCTTCTTGCGCAGGCGGTGGATGTAGACCTCGATGGCGTTGTTGCTGACCTCCTCGCCCCACTCGCACAGCCGCTCGACCAGCTGGTCCTTGCTCACCAGGCGGCCGGCGCGCTGCAGCAGCACCTCCAGCAGCGACAGCTCGCGTGCCGACAGCTCGACCATCTGGTCGTTGATGTAGGCCACGCGGCCGGTGGCGTCGAAGCTCAGGGGCCCGTGCTTGATGATCGTCGCCGCGCTGCCCAGCCCGCGGCGCGTCAGCGCGCGCACGCGCGCCTCCAGCTCCTGCAGCGAGAAGGGCTTGGCCATGTAGTCGTCGGCGCCCAGATCCAGCCCCTTGACGCGCTGCTCGATGCTGTCGGCCGCGGTCAGGATCAGCACCGGCACCGACGAGCCGCGCGCGCGCACGCGGCGCAGCACGTCCAGCCCGTGCATCTTGGGCAGGCCCAGGTCGAGGATCACGCAGTCGAACTCATGGTCGGCCAGCGCGGCGTCGGCTTCGGTGCCGCTGCTCACCTGGTCGGTGGCATAGCCCGCCGCGCGCAGCGAGCGCAGCAGACCGTCGGCCAGCACCTGGTCGTCTTCGGCAATGAGAATGCGCATTTCAAGTCTCCTGGCGCGCCGGGGAGCCGGTCGATTCTAGGAGCCTGCCGGGCTTGGGATCGGCCCCGCGCCGGGGAGAGTTTCGGTGCCAGGCTGGGCGAGGCGAGGCGAGGGGCCCTCCCGCGAGCCGGCAACGACGCATGGCGCCACCTGATCAGCCGGACTCCCCGGCAGTCCTCAGGGCGCGCTCACCGGACGATGGCGCCGCGACGTGAGCAGTGGGCAGGCGAGGCAGGATGATGTTCATGTCAAAGCGATGGTTGAAGCGGAACTGGAACTCGGCGAGGCAGCCAGGGTAAGTTTGTTCTCGCCGATTTAGGCAGCGGCGCCATGGCCGGTGGAGTTTTTGGTCATGAGCAGGCAGCCGAACAGCGGGCGGGTGTTGGCGGCGAGCCTGCGCGTCATGGAGGCGATCGAGTCGCCGGGTTTGGCGTGCAGGTCGAGCACACTGATGGCGAAGCGGCGCAGTCGGGAAGTGGGCTGGTTGCCCTTGGGCGATGAAGTGAAGGTGCGCCCCGCGCCCCCGCCACGCAGGCGGCCAGATCGCGCTGGGTCAGCAGCGCATCGGCGGTGATGTTGCGCCCGGCGGCGTCGATGGCATCGAGCAGCGGTGCAGCCGTGTTGAGCCGTGTCGATCTCGTTGGTGCGCTTGACCTCGCCGCTGTAGTCGGCACTCAGGCCGCAGACCATTCTTCGGGTGTAGGCAGCCTTGGACTGATGCCCCGCGGCGCTCATCACATGCAGCTGGTTGCCCTGCTCGCCGGTGGCGCTGCGCAAGGTCTTGCCGTCGATGGACAGGCTGCGGTCGCGCTGTGCCCACAGGGCATTTCAGCCGCTCAGGGTCTGGTCGAGTTGCGCGGGATCGACCCGCATGAGCATGCCGCGGATCACGCTCACGCTGGGGATCGGCGATGGCGCTGAAGCTGTCGGGCAGCGCGCGCACGAACACTTGCTTGGGTGTCTGGGGCGCAGCGCCGCAGCCGGCTGCAGTGCGCCGAAAGCCTTGGCTCAGGCCCACGCAGCTCCAGTTCGCGGCGTGGTACACCGTGCCGTGAAAGCGCTGCGGATCGGCGAAGGTCTCCAGCAGCAGCGAATGACCGAAGCGCTCCAGCCGGTCGCCCGGCAGCCTCCGCTCGATCGGCCGCCACTGCGCGCCAGCGGCTTCAACTGCCGCCGAGCAGCCTGGCTTCGGCCAGCGCCAGCGGCTCGGGCAGGCCCGACAGCACCAGCGTATCGCCGGCGCCCAGCGGCAGCGCGTCGTCGGCGTCGCGCACCTGCCCCGCGGCCAGCCGCACCGACACGACGCGCACGCCCATGGCCTGCAGCGCCAGGTGGCCCAGACTGCGGCCGACGCCGGCCGCGGTCGCCGGCAGCGTCACGCTGAGCAGCCGCTCCTGCTGCAGCTCCTCGACGGTGTCGTCGTCGGCGCCGTGGAAGTAGCCGCGCAGCAGGCCGTAGCGTGCGTCGCGCGCGTCGCGCGTCATGCGGATGACGCGGCGCATCGGCACGCCGACCAGCGCCAGCGCGTGGCTGGCGAGCATCAGCGAGCCTTCGATGGCTTCGGGCACCACGGCCGCGGCGCCGCTTTCGCGCAGCCGCTCCAGGTCGGCATCGTCGATGGTGCGCACCACCACCGGCACCTCCGGCGCATGCTCGCGCACCAGGTGCAGGATCTTCAGCGCGGAATGCGTGTCCGGGTAGCTGATGACCACGGCGACGGCGCGCGCCAGCCCGGCGGCCATCAGGCTCTGCAGCCGCGCGGCGTCGCCGAAGACCACGCTCTGGCCGGCCGCCGCCGCCTGGCGCACGCGGTCGGGGTCGAGGTCCAGCGCCATGTACGGGATGTGCTCCTGCTCCAGCATGCGCGCCAGGTTCTGGCCGCTGCGGCCGTAGCCGCAGATGATGACGTGGCCCTGCGTGGCGATCGAGCGCTTGGCGATGCTCGTCAGCTGCACCGACTGCAGCAGCCAGTCGCTGGACGACAGGCGCATGACGATGCGGTTGCTGTAGGCGATCAGGAACGGCGCGATCAGCATCGACAGCACCATGCTCGCCAGTACCGGGCTGACCCACTGCGGCGCCACCAGGTGGTTCAACGCGCCCAGCGCCAGCAGCACGAAGCCGAACTCGCCGGCCTGCCCCAGGTACAGGCCGGCGCGCAGCGCCACGCCCGGCGGCGCGCCGAACAGCCGCACCAGCGCCGCGACGAGCACGAACTTGGCCAGCACCGGCACGCTGGTCAGCGTCAGCACCAGCAGCCAGTGGTCGGCCAGCGCGTGCCAGTCCAGCTTCATGCCGACGGTGATGAAGAACAGCCCGAGCAGCACGTCGTGGAAGGGCCGGATGTCGGTTTCCACCTGGTGCTTGTATTCGGTCTCGGCCACCAGCATGCCGGCGACGAAGGCACCCAGCGCCAGCGACAGGCCGGCATGCTCGGTCAGCCACGCCAGGCCGAGCGTGATCAGCAGCAGGTTCAGCATGAACAGCTCCTGGCTCTTGCGCCGCGCCACCAGCGTCAGCCACCAGCGCATCACGCGCTTGCCGCCGACCATCAGCAGCGTCAGCAGCAGCGCGGCCTTCAGCGTCGCGAAACCCAGCGCCACGGCCAGGTCGTGGCCGCTGCCGCGCAGCGCCGGGATCATCACCAGCAGCGGCACCACCGCCAGGTCCTGGAACAGCAGCACGCCGATGACGCGGCGGCCGTGTTCGCTCTCGAGCTCGAGCCGCTCGGCCATCAGCTTCATGACGATCGCGGTGCTGGACATGGCCATCGCGGCGCCCAGTACCAGCGAGCCCTGCCAGCCCATCTGCCACGGCGTGGCGGTGAACGAAAACAGCCACACCAGCAGCCCGTGGCCGAGCGCCGCGCCGAGCATCGTCAGCACCACCTGCGACAGCCCGAGCCCGAACACCAGCGAGCGCATGCTGCGCAGCTTGGGCAGGTTGAACTCCAGGCCGATGACGAACATCAGGAAGACCACGCCGAATTCGGCCAGGTACTGGATGCCGGCGGTGTCGCGCGCCAGCGCCAGCGCGTTCGGCCCGATCAGCACGCCCACCACCAGGTAGCCGAGCATCGGCGGCAGCTTCAGCGAGCGGCACACGACCACGCCGAGCACCGCGGCGATCAGGTACAGCAGCGCAAGGTCGAGGGTGGTGGCCATTCGGGCCGGGCCGCGGCGGGCTCCTAGAATGCCGCGATGCTATCGGAGCCACCGACGTGAATGCCGAGCGCCGCTTCGACCCGCAACGCGCATTGCGTCTCGCGGCCCGCACCTTCGACATCGAGGCGCAGGCGCTGCAGGCGCTGGCCGCGCGCCAGGGCGACGGCTTCACGCGCAGCGTCGAGGCGGTGCTGCAGTGCCGCGGCCGGGTCATCGTCATGGGCATGGGCAAGAGCGGCCATGTCGGGCGCAAGATCGCCGCCACGCTGGCCTCCACCGGCACGCCGGCCTTCTTCGTGCATCCGGCCGAGGCCAGCCACGGCGACCTGGGCATGGTCGCGCCCGGCGACGTGGTGCTGGCCATCTCCAACAGCGGCGAAAGCGACGAGCTCGCGGCGCTGCTGCCGGCGCTGCGGCGCATCGGCGTGACGCTGCTGGTGATGACCGGCAAGCCGGGCTCGACGCTGGCGCGGCACGCCGACCAGGTGCTCGACAGCGGCGTCGATCAGGAAGCCTGCCCGATGAACCTCGCACCCACCGCCAGCACCACCGCGCAGATGGCGCTGGGCGATGCGCTGGCCGTGGCGCTGCTCGACGCGCGCGGCTTCCGCGAGCAGGACTTCGCGCGCTCGCACCCCGGCGGCAGCCTGGGCCGCAAGCTGCTGATGCACGTGCACGACCTGATGCGCTCGGGCAATGCGCTGCCGCGCGTCGGCCCCCGCGCCAGCTTCATCGAGATGCTCGGCGAGATGACCGGCAAGGGCCTGGGCTTCACCGCCATCGTCGGCGACGACGGCCGCGCCGTCGGCATCTTCACCGACGGCGACCTGCGCCGGCTGATCGAGCGCGGCGCCGACCTGCGCGCGCTGCACGCCGAGGACGTGATGCACCGCCAGCCGCGCTGCGTGGCCGCCGACGCGCTGGCGGTCGACGCGGCCGAGTTGATGGAGCGGCACCGCATCACCAGCGTGCTGGCGGTCGATGCCGGCGGTCGGCTGGTCGGCGCGCTGAACACCAACGACCTGATGCGCGCCAAGGTGATCTGATGACGCGCCCGTTGCCGGCCCCGGCGCTGAGCTTCCCGGCCGAAGTGCTGCTCAAGGCCCAGGGCCGGTCCTTGAGCATGCGTTGCGCGATCTTCGACGTCGACGGCGTGCTCACCGACGGGCGGCTGTACATCGGCGAACACGGCGAGACGGTCAAGGCCTTCAACACGCTCGACGGGCACGGCCTGAAGCTGCTGCAGCGCGCCGGCATCGTGCCGCTGATCATCACCGGGCGCGACTCGGCGGCGGTGCGGCGGCGCGTCGCCGACCTGGGGCTGATGCATGCGGTCTACGGCGCGCAGGACAAGCTCGCCGCCGCCGAAGCCCAATTGAAGGCGCTGGGCGTGGATTGGGCCGACACCGCGGCCATCGGCGACGACTGGCCCGACCTGCCGCTGCTGCATCGCGCCGGCTTCGCCTGCGCCAGCGCCAACGCGCATGCCGAGGTGCGCGCGGTGGCCGACCATGTGACGGCGCGGCGCGGCGGCCACGGCGCGGCGCGCGAGTTCTGCGACCTGCTGCTCATCGCCAGCGGCCGTTATGCGGCGCTGTTGCGCAGCGAATCGCGCACGCTGGATGGGCGCTAGCGGCGATGGCGCTCGAGCTGCATCTGCCGGACCTGACGGAGGGCTCGATCGCGCTCGGCCCGGCGCCGGCGCGCGGCCTGCCGCCGCGGCCGCCGCTGCCCTGGCACCAGCGGCTGCGCGAGCTGCTGGCGACCTACCTGCCGCTGCTGCTGATGCTGCTGCTGGCGCTGGGCACCTGGTGGCTGGTGAAGAACACGCCGCCGGCCGACGAGCCGCGCGAAGCCGCCGCGCCGCGCCAGGAGCCCGACTACACGATGCACGACTTCGTCGTCGAGCGCTTCGACAAGAACGGGCGCCTGAAGGCGCGGCTGCAGGGCGAGCAGCTGCGCCACTACGCCGACCGCGACCTGATCGAAGTCGACCGCGCGCGGCTGCGCGCGGTCTCCGCCGAAGGCCGCGTGCTGCTGGCGCAGGCGCAGCGCGCGCTGGTCAATGGCGACGGCAGCGAGGTGCAGCTGATCGGCGATTCGCGCGTCGACAGCAGCGGTCCGAAGGGCGAGCCGGTGGCCTTTCGCGGCGAATTCCTGCACGTCTTCGTCAACACCGAGCGCGTGCGCTCGCACCTGCCGGTGGTGGTGACGAGCGACGGCAGCGAGTTCCGCGCCGCCGGCATGGACTACGACCACCTGAGCGGGCTGTTGCAGCTGCAGGGCAAGATGCGCGCGCAACTGCTGCCGAACGCGGCGCGCAAGCCGCAGGCCGCGGACAACGCCGAGCGCGGCGCCAACAAGGATCCACGATGAACGACCGCCGCTGCGCTTTCGCGCTCCGTTGCCGCCGTGCGGCCGGGGGCCGGCGCAGGTGACCGCGCCGCTGATTTTCATCACCGGCGCGTCCAGCGGCCTCGGCCAGGCGCTGGCGCTGCGTTTCGCCCAAGCCGGCTGGCGCTTGGGCCTGGTGGCGCGGCGCGGCGCCGAACTGCAGGCCTGGGCCGACGCACAGGGCTGGGCCGACGAGCGCGTGCGCGTCTACGCCGCCGACGTGCGCGATGTGCGCGCCATCGTCGAGGCCGGCCGCCGCTGCCTGGCCGAGCAGGGACTGCCCGAGGCGGTAGTGGCCAACGCCGGCATCAGCATCGGCATGGACACCGCTGACATCGACGACCTGGAAGTCATGCGCGCCACCTTCGAGACCAACAACCTCGGCATGGCGGCGACCTTTCATCCCTTCGTCGAGCCGATGCGCCAGCGCGGCAGCGGCCGGCTGGTCGGCATCGCCAGCGTCGCCGGCATCCGCGGCCTGCCCGGCCACGGCGCCTACAGCGCCAGCAAGGCGGCGGCGATCAGCTATTGCGAGAGCCTGCGCGGCGAATGCGCGCCGTCGGGCGTCAAGGTGGTGACGATCCTGCCCGGCTACATCGACACGCCGCTGACGCGCGGCAACCGCTATGCGATGCCCTTCCTGATGTCGGCCGAGGCTTTTGCCGAGCGCGCCTTCGCGGCCATCGTTGCCGGCGAAAGCTATCGCGTCATCCCGTGGCAGATGGGCGTGGTGGCCAAGCTGCTGCGGCTGCTGCCGAACGCCTTGTTCGACCGCGCGCTGGCCAAACGGCCGCGCAAGCAACGCCAGCGCCGCTGAGCGAGGTGGGCGGGTCGGGTAGGCCCGACCCTGGGGGCGCTTCAGTAGCCGCCGCGCCCGCCGCCGCCACCGCCGTAGCCGCCGCGCCCGCCACCGCCACCGCCACCACCGTAGGGGCTGCGCCCGCCGCCGCCGCCGTAGGGGCTGCGACCGCCGCCCCCGCCGCCACCACCGCCGTAGCTGCCGCCGCCGCCGCGGCTGCCAAAGCCGCCCGGCCGTTCTTCGCGCGGACGCGCTTCGTTGACGACAATGGCGCGGCCTTCGAGGGCCTGGCCGTTCATGCCGTTGATGGCGGCTTGCGCTTCGGCGTCCGAGCCCATCTCGACGAAGCCGAAGCCCTTCGAGCGGCCGGTGTCACGGTCCATCATCACCTTGGCGGACGTGACGCTGCCGAACTGCGAAAAGGCCTGGTGCAGTGAATCGTCACGCACCGAGTAGGCAAGATTGCCGACGTAAAGTTTGTTTCCCACGGGGGAGCCCTCTGACTTAGACCAAAGAAACCATGTGGAGCTTCAACCCAGCGAGAACCATTCAGGCGCAGGCGCTGCATCCGACATACGCGTAGCCATTATCCGGGTATGCCGCAAGGGGGCGCAAAGGCCCAGCATGGTTTTTGTTGTTTTGTCGCCTACTGGCTAACCCGTAGTCGGCCGGGAAAACACGGTTGCCCCGACCCGGCGGTACCCCTAGAGTGCGCGTACTCGGCGCTGCCGCCCGGCGGGCACAGGCGCCGGACCTCGGGTGCGAGGAGACAAGAAGCAAGAAGAACGAAGTAGAAGAGTGCGAAAAAGGGCGTGCGTCCCGCAACGCCCTTTTTCGTTTTGCGCGCCGTTTGCCGAAGCAGCGGCTTAGCATCCACGTCGCCACTCCGACATTCGCGCCCGCCATGCCCGTCGACCCCGAACTGCGCACGCTGCAAATCGACATCCCGGCACGCCCCGAATCGCTGGTGCAGCTGTCGCTGCTGATGGCCGACGACGAGATGAACCTGCAGGCCGCGTCCACGCTGATCGAGGCCGACATGGCGCTGGCCGCGGCGGTGATGAAGGCGGTGAACTCGTCGCTGTACGGGCTCAAGGGGCGCGTGCAGAGCGTGCAGCAGGCGATCACCTACCTGGGGCTGCGCGAAGTCGCGGCGATCACCTTCGAGATGGGCCTGCGCGCCGCGTTCCCGCCGGCCGCCGAACTGGAGCCGATCTGGAAGCGCGCCGCGCAGCGCGGGCTGATCATGGGCCGGCTGGCCGCGGCCATCGGCCAGGACGCCTGGGCCGCGCATTCGGCCGGGCTGTTCGAGGAATGCGGCAAGGCGGTGCTGTTCCGCCATGCGCCTGACCACTACCCGGCGATGCTGCGCGCGGCCCGCGACGACGCCGAGCTGGTGTCGCTGGAGACGGCCGGCTTCGGCGTCAGCCACGACGCGCTGGGCGCAGCGCTGTGCGAAAGCTGGGGCCTCGGTGCCGCGGCGGTGGCCAGCGTGCGCCACCATGTGCAGGCGCAGTGCGGCGGCGAGCTGCCCGACGCCCCGGCGCGCCGCGCGATCGTTGCGCTGTCGGTGATCGCGCACGCGCTGATGCGCTCGCCTGACGATGGCAACGCGCTCGACCAGGTGGTCGCGCGCGTCGCGCCGTTGGCCGGCATCGACACCACGCTCGCGCTGCGTTCGGCGCGGCGCGTGCTCGAGCAAGTGCAGGACGCCGCCGCCCGCGCGCGCTGAGTGTCGAGCAGGGTGCGGACAGCGGCCGCGTCCCGCGCGCGCCGGGCGGTGTGCGGGTAGTCCTGATGCACGCCGCGCCGCGCTTTGACCAGCCTCGCCGTCTGCCTTCGGGGCGCCCTTCGCGCCCCCTTCGCGCCCCGCGCGCAGACCCACAGGAACTGAGTTCATGGCCTCGACCGCTTTGCCGGACGCCCTCGCGCTGCAGCGCCTGTACCACTGGGAGAAGGCGGCGCCCGACAAGACCGTGTTCACGCAGCCGCTGGGCGGCGGCGTGGTCAAGGACTACACCTGGAAGCAGGCGCTGGACGAAGTACGGCGCACGGCCGCGTACCTGAACAGCCTGCCGCTCGAGCCGGGCACGAAGATCGCGATGCTGGCCAAGAACACCGCGCACTGGATGATGGCCGACTGGGTCATCTGGATGGCCGGCCACGTGTCGGTGCCGCTGTGCCCGACGCTGGCCGCGGGCACCGTGCGGCAGATCCTCGAGCACAGCGAATCGAGGCTGCTGTTCGTCGGCAAGCTCGACGGCTGGGACGACATGAAGGCCGGCGTGCCCGCCGGACTGCCGATGGTCACGCTGCCGCTGGCGCCCAAGGTCGCGGGCGCGAAGACCCGGGACCAGATCATCGCCAAGACCGCGCCGCTGAGCGGCACCCGGTGCGCGGCGCCGACGAGCTGCTGCAAGCAGCGCGAAGCCACCCAAGCCGCCTTCACCGAGGACGGCTGGCTGAAGACCGGCGACAAGGGCAGCATCGACGCCGAAGGCAACTCGACAATCACCGGCCGCGTCAAGAACCTGTTCAAGACCGGCAAGGGCAAGTACGTGGCGCCGCCCCGATCGAGGACAAGCTCGCCACGCATGCGGCCATCGAGGCCTGCTGCGCCACCGGCGCCAACCTCGGTCAGCCGCTGGGGCTGCTGATGCTCAACGTCGACGCCATGGCGAAGGCCCGCGACGGCGCCGGCCGGGCGGCGCTCGAAGGCCCGCTGGCCGAGCACCTGAACAAGGTCAACGCGCAGCTCGACCCGCACGAGCAGCTCGATTGCCGGGTGGTCGCGGCCGAGGCCTGGGGCGTCGAGAACGACATCCTGACGCCGACCATGAAGGTCAAGCGCAACAGGATCGAGGACGTGTTCGCAGCGAACTGCGAAGCCTGGGTCGGCGCGCGCAAGAAGGTGGTCTGGGCCTGAAGTGATTCGGGCCTGATCAGCGCCCGCGCGGCTGCAGGTCCAGGCACAGCTGCTGCGGCACGCGCGTGTGCAGCACCGGGCGTGCGAGCACGCCATGTCGGGGCTGCGGGGGCGGCAGCACGCGCGGCGGCAGCACACCGGCCGCGGCTGCGCGCACAAGGGTCGGCAGCGGGGCGGCGGTCGTCATCATGCGTTCACCCCGCGCACGGCGTGGCGCGGCGGCGCTTCGCCGCGCCATGGTGCTTCAGGCCGGGCCGGCGTGTGCGTGCCGACCATCATCGGCGTCAGGTCGAGCATCGCCGCCGCGCGTTCGGCCCAGCCGGACAGCGCCGCGCTCGAAGGCAGACGGGTCTCGCCGCCGCGCGCCAGGCGCAGCAGCGACGAAGCGCCGCCGTGCAGCGCTGGCGAGGCGGCGCGCAGCCGGCGCGCGGCCGGTGCATTTGGCGCGAACATGCTTGAGGTGTTTGACATCGGGCGGCCCTCGATCGGTTTGGTTGTCCTGTCGGCCCGCAGGCCGCAGGCTTGAGCGCGCAGCTTCCGTGCCAACCCTGGATGGCCGCCGCGGGCCGGCGCGGCGTGCGCTTGTTCACGCGCCGCGCGGCCCCGCCCGGCGCAATTGGTCGCCCCGCTGCCGCGACGATTGACACATGTGACCAGGCCTGTCACCTGCCGGCGATTCGCGGTGCGCCGGGGCGGGAATCAGGCGGCGGCAGCGCCCTGCCAGCCGCGCGGCACGGCGGCCAGCAGCCGGCGCGTGTAGTCCTGCGCCGGCGCCTGCAACAGCTGCGCCGCGCCGGCTTGCTCGACCACGGCGCCGTCCTGCATCACCAGCACCTCGTCGCTGATGAAGCGCACCACGCCGAGGTCGTGGCTGATGAACACATAGGCCAGGCCGAGCTCGTCCTGCAGGTCGCGCAGCAGGTTCAGCACCTGCGCCTGCACCGACACGTCCAGCGCCGATACCGCCTCGTCCAGCACCAGCACCTCGGGTTCCAGCGTCAGGCAGCGCGCGATGGCCACGCGCTGGCGCTGGCCGCCGGAGAACTCGTGCGGATAGCGGCCGAAGGCGCCGGCGTCCAGGCCCACGCGCTGCAGCAGTGCGTGCGCGCGCCGTTCGCGCGCTGCGGCATCGGCGCCGATGCGGTGGATGCGCATCGGCTCGAGCAGCGTCTGGCCGACGGTGAAACGCGGGTTCAGCGACGCATAGGGGTTCTGGAAGACGATCTGCAGCCGGCGGCGCAGCGCGCGGCGCTCGCGCTCGCCCACGCGCAGCAGGTCGCGGCCGTCGAACCAGACCTCGCCGCGCGTCGGCTCCAGCAGCCGCAACAACGTCAGCCCCAGCGTCGTCTTGCCCGAGCCCGATTCGCCGACCACCCCCAGCGTGTGGCCGCGCTTGAGCGTGAAGCTGAGCTCGCGCAGCGCCGGCAATTCGCGCCGGCGGAACAAGCCGTCGCGCTGCCAGTAGGACTTGGCCAGCCCGCGCACCTGCAGGATCAGCGGCGCGTCGGGATCCTTGGGCTGCGCCGGCCGGGCAGGTGCGGCCGGCGCCTGAGCCGTGTCGAGCGCCTCCGCGACCGTCGGCAGCCGTGCCGGCAGCGCGCCCTGCAGCGTCGGCCGGCAGGCCAGCAGCGCGCGCGTGTAGGCATCGCGCGGCGCGCCGAAGATCTGCGCCGCCGGCCCCTGCTCGCGCACCTGGCCGGCGCGCATCACCACCACGTCGTCGGCGATCTCGCCGACCACGCCCAGGTCGTGGCTGATGAACAGCAGGCTCATGCGGTGGCGCGCGCGCAGCGTGGCCAGCAGCTCCAGGATCTGCCGCTGGATGCTCACGTCCAGCGCGGTCGTCGGCTCGTCGGCGATCAGCAGCCGCGGCTCGCAGGCCAGCGCCATGGCGATCATCACGCGCTGCTGCTGGCCGCCGGACAGCTGGTGCGCATAGGCATCGAGCCGGCGCCGCGGCTCGGGCAGGCCGACTTCGGCCAGCAGCTCGGCCGCGCGCTCGCGTGCCTGCCTCGCGCTCAGGCGCAGATGCGTGCGCAGCGGCTCGCACAACTGGCGGCCCACCGTCAGCACCGGGTTCAGCGAGCTCATCGGGTCCTGGAACACGCAAGCGATGTCGCGCCCGCGCAGCGCGCGCATCTGGTCGGCGCTCGCCCCGAGCAGATCGCGCCCGCGATAGAGGATGCGCCCGCGGCGCTCGGCGTTGTCGGGCAGCAGGCCGACGATGGACATGGCGGTGACGCTCTTGCCCGAGCCCGATTCGCCGACCAGCGCCAGGCAGCGGTTCGCGCCGATGTCGAAGCCGATGCCGCGCACCGCCGGCACGCGCTGCACCGCGCCGCCGGCCTGGCCGATGCGGAAGGCCACCTGCAGCTCGCGCACGCTGAGCAGCATCAGCCTTCCAGCCCGCGCAGCTTCGGGTCGAGCGCGTCGCGCAGCGCGTCGGTGAGCAGCGAGAACGCGGTCACGAAGACGGCCATGAACAGCGTCGCCACCGCCAGTTGCCACCAGTGGCCGAGCAGCAGCTCGCTCTGCGCTTCGGCCAGCATCGTGCCCCAGCTGACCTGGTCCACCGGCACGCCCAGCCCCAGGTACGACAGGATCACCTCGGCCTTGATGAAGCCCACCACCAGCAGCGACAACTGCACCAGGATCACGTGGCTGACGTTGGGCAGGATGTGGCGGAACATGCGGCTCAGCGCGCCCGCGCCGATGGCCTGCGCGGCGCGCACGTAGTCGCGCACCGCATGCTTGATGAACTCGGCGCGCACCAGCCGGTACACGCCGGTCCAGCCGGTGAAGCCGAGGATCAGCGCCACCGTGGCGAGGCCGCGGCCGAACACCGCGGCGAAGGCGAAGATCAGCAGGATGCCGGGGATCGAGGTGAAGACGTTGTACAGCCACTCCAGCGCGTCGCCGGCACGCCCGCCGAAGAAGCCGGCAAGCGCGCCGAGCAGCGTGCCCAGCGCGGTGGCCAGCAGCGCGGCAGCGACGCCGACGAAGATCGACACCTCGCTGCCCTTGACGGCCTTGGCCAGCACGTCGCGGCCCAGCCGGTCGGCGCCCAGCGGCAGCGTCTGCAGCTTGTGCACTTCGACGCTGCGAAAGCGCGCTGCGCGCGCATCCCATTCGGCATAACGCGGCGCCAGCGGGTCGACGTCGGACAGGTCGGCCAAGGGCCCCGCCGGAACTTCGCTCGCGGCCACATCGGCGGCCGGCCGCGCGCCCACGAAGGTGGGCGGCGCGCTGGGCACGCCGATCTCTTGCTGCCAGTCGCCTGCCACCCAGCCCAGCGCCGACGCGGCGATCAGCAGCACGAAGGCCGCGACCACGCCCAGGCTCGCCATGCCGACGCGGTCGGCGCGCAGCCGCCGCCACGCGGCGTGCCACACGCCCTGCGACGGCGCGCCGGCCGCCCCTGTGCCGGCCAGCGCCGCGGCGCTCATCTGAATTCCACCCGCGGATCGGCCCACTTGTAGAGCAGGTCGGTCAGCAGGTTGATGGCCATCGTCAGCACGGCGACGTAGATCGTCACCGCCTGGATCACCGGATAGTCGCTGCGGTTCACCGCCAGCAGCACCTCGCGGCCGAGCCCGGGGATCGAGAAGAAGACCTCGATCAGGAACGAACCGACGAAGACCCCCGGCAGCGCCAGCGCGACGTTGGTCAGGATCGGGATCAGCGCGTTGCGCAGCACGTGGCGGCGCAGGATCGTGCCTTCGCCCAGGCCCTTGGCGCGTGCGGTGCGCACGTAGTCCTGGCCGATCTCGTCGAGCAGGAAGCTGCGGTACAGCCGCGTCTGCGGCGCCAGCCCGACCAGCAGCGCCAGCAGCACCGGCAGCGGCGCATACACCGTCAGGTTGGTCCACAGGCTGTCGCTCCAGCCCTGCACCGGAAACCAGCCCAGGCGGAAGCCGAAGACGTACTGGCCGACGATGATGTAGACGAGGAAGCTGATCGACAGCGCCACGGTGGTGGCGATCATGATCACGCGGTCGGTCAGCGAGCCGCGCGCACGCGAGACGGCCATGGCGATCGGGATCGCCAGCAGCGTGTCGAGCAGCAGGATCGGCAGCATCACCGTCAGCGTCGCCGGCAAGCGCGTGGCGAACAGCTGCGCCACCGGTTCGTTGGTCGCCCAGCTGCTGCCCCAGTCGAAGGCGGCGATCTGCTTCAGGAAGATGCCGAACTGCACGAACCACGGCCGGTCCAGCCCGAGCTGTCGGCGGATGGCGGCGATCTGCTCGGCGCTGGCGTTGAGCCCGCCGAGGATCTCGGCCGGGTCGCCGCCGACCCACTTGAAGAGCACGAACACCAGCAGCACCACGCCGGCGAGCGTGGGCACCATCTGCCACAGTCGCCGAAGCAGGTACGCGGCCATGCGGGCAGTGTAGGCTGCGCATCATGATCCGAGCCCTGTGCAGCTTGCTGCTCGCCGCTGTGCTGATGGCCAGCGCCGCGGCGCAGACCAAGACGCTGCGCTACGCCTTTCCGATCGCCGAAACCAGCTTCGACCCGGCGCAGATCAGCGACCTGTATTCGCGCACCGTGGCCGCCGGCATCTTCGACGCACTGCTGGAGTTCGAGTTCATGGCGCGGCCGTTCAGGCTGCGGCCCAACACCGCGGCGGCGATGCCCGAGGTGTCGGCCGACTTTCGTACGTTCACGATCCGCCTGAAGCCCGGCATCCTGTTCGATGACGACCCGGCCTTCGGCGGCAAGAAGCGCGAGCTGACCGCCGCCGACTACGTGTATTCGATCAAGCGCCACTACGACCCGCGCTGGAAGAGCGGCCAGCTCTACACGCTGGAGAACGCCCGGATCCTGGGACTGAACGAACTGCGCAAGAAGGCGCTCGACGAGAACAAGCCTTTCGACTACGACACGCCCGTCGATGGCCTGCGCGCGCTGGACCGCTACACCTTGCGCATCGTGCTCGCCGAGCCGAGCCCGCGCTTCCTCTACAACCTGGCCGATGGCTCCTTTACCGGCGCGCTGGCGCGCGAGGTGGTCGAAGCCTGGGGCGACAAGGTCGGCGAACATCCCGTAGGCACCGGTCCGTTCCGGCTGGCGCAGTGGAAGCGCAGCTCGCGCATGACGCTGCAGAAGAACCCCAACTTCCGCGAGCTGCGCTACGACGAGCATCCGCCGGCCGACGACGCGCGGCTGGTGGCCATCGCGCAGAAGTTCAAGGGCCGGCGCCTGCCGATGATCGACGAGGTGCAGATCGCGGTGATCGAGGAGGCGCAGCCGCGCTGGCTGTCCTTCCTGAATGCCGAGCAGGACCTGCTGGAAGGCGTGCCCGGCGAGTTCGCCGACATCGCCATCCCCAACCACCAGCTCGCGCCGAATCTCGCCAAGCGCGGCATCGGCATGCAACGCGTGCCGCGCGCCGACGTGTCCGTCACCTACTTCGGCATGGAGCATCCGCTGGTCGGCGGCAATGCGCCTGAGAAAGTGGCGTTGCGCCGTGCCATCGCACTGGCGGTGGACGTGTCGCGCGAGATCGCGCTGGTGCGCCGCGGCCAGGCGGTGCCGGCGCAGTCGGTGGTCGCTCCCGGCGTCTGGGGCTACAACCCGGCCTTGCGCAGCGAGATGGGCCAGCACGACCTGGCGCGCGCCAAGGCGCTGCTCGACCTGTACGGCTACGTCGACCGCGACGGCGACGGCTGGCGCGAACAGCCCGACGGCCGGCCGCTGAAGCTGGAATACGCCACCTCGCCCGACCAGACCTCGCGCCAGCTGGCCGAGCTGTGGCAGAAGAACATGGACGCGTTGGGCCTGCGCATCGAGTTCAAGGTCGCCAAGTGGCCCGAGCAGTTGAAGGCCAGCCGCGCCGGCAGGCTGATGATGTGGGGCGTAGGCTGGAGCGCCGGCCAGCCCGACGCCGACACCTTCCTGGCGCTGGGCTACGGGCCGAACAAGGGCCAGGCCAACCACGCGCGCTTCGACCTGCAGGCCTTCAACGAGCTGTACGAACGCCAGCGCACGCTGCCCGACGGCCCCGAGCGTCAGGCGCTGCTCGACCAGGCGAAGAAGATCCTGATCGCCTACATGCCCTACAAGGTGCACGTGCACCGCATCACCACCGACCTGTGGCACCCGTGGGTACTGGGCTTCGACCGCAACATCTTCGTGCGCGACTTCTGGAAGTACCTGGACATCGACAGCGCAATGCAGGCGCCAAGTCTCGACAGGTGATCACCGCCCCGGCGGCACGCACCGCCGCCGGACCTTCGGCCGGCGACGGGCCGCTCGGGGCGCGGCGGCCGCGCTCGGCTTTCGCCCTCTCGCCCTCGTGCCGTCGGGGCCGGCTCAGCGGTGCAGCGCGCCCGCCCGCTCAGGCTGGTAGGTGACCTCCTGGACGCGCACCTTCATGAGCCCGCCCCCGGGCTTGGGCCACTCGATCGAGTCGCCCTGCGAAAGCCCGAGCAGCGCACTGCCTACCGGCGCCAGGATCGAAATCGTCTTGCCGCTGGCGTCCGCGTCCTTCGGGTACACCAGCGTCAGCTCGAAGTCGTCGCCGGACGAGTCGGCACTGAACTTCACCGTCGAATTCATCGTCACCACCGTGGGCGGTACGTCCTTGGGCTCGACGATCGTGGCCCGCGCCAGTTCCGCCTCGAGTGCGGCGCGTCCGGGAAACTGCGCCCGGGGCAGCGATGCCAGCAGCTTGTCCAGCCGGTCGGCGTCGGTGGTCGAGATGATGATTTCGGGCCTCTTGCTCATGGCGTTCCTCATGTCTCTTGAAAGCGCAGCGCGTGTCAGTCGTTCAGGGCGCACTCGGCGGGCGCCGTGCGCAGGTCTCGGGCAGAGTTTGCCCGAGCATCATGCCGATCCTACCGCTCGAGCGCGCCAAGGCCATGCAGACCCAGGCGATTCAGCGGCCGGCGGGCACCGACCCATGCGGGCTTGCTCATAAGGCAACCTTCGCGCTCGAGCGCTCCGGTGTGAGCGCTTTGGGCGGCCATGCGCGCTCATAAGGCAACCTCCGCGCTGATCGCGCTCCGGTGTGAGCGCTTTGGAGCGGCCACGCGCGCTCACGGGCTTGCTAACACCGGCTTAACTGCCTGCGCCTAGACTGCAGCCCGCGTTCCATCCACCCGAGCTGCCGCCCATGCTGAAGTTGCTGCGCCGTCTGGCGCCGTGTCTGGCCCTGCTGGCCTTCGTCGCGCCGTCATGGGCGCAGCTGGCGCTGCCGCCAGGCGTCACCCAGGTGCGTTCGGTCGAAGGCATCGACGAGTACCGCCTTGCCAACGGGCTGCAGATCCTGCTGGTGCCCGACGACTCCAAGCCGACGACCACCGTCAACCTGACCTACCGCGTCGGCTCGAAGCACGAGAACACCGGCGAGACCGGTATGGCGCACCTGCTCGAGCACATGCTGTTCAAGGGCTCGCCCGAGCATCCGAAGGTGTGGGCCGAATTCACCAAGCGCGGCCTGGCCGCCAACGGCAGCACCAGCTTCGACCGCACCAACTACACCGCCAGCTTCTCGGCCAATGACGACAACCTGCGCTGGTACCTGGGTTGGCTGGCCGATTCGATGGTCAACAGCTTCGTCGCGCGCGAGGATCTGGACACCGAAATGACGGTGGTGCGCAACGAGATGGAAAGCGGCGAGAACAGCCCGAGCCGCATCCTGATGCAGCGCACGATGGCGGTGATGTACGACTGGCATCCCTACGGCCGCGCGGTGATCGGCGCGCGCAGCGATGTCGAGAACGTCGACATCCCGCGGCTGCAGGCTTTCTACCGCCTGTACTACCAGCCGGACAACGCCACGCTGATCGTCTCCGGCAAGTTCGAGCCGGCGCAGGTGCTGCAGTGGGTGGCGCAGAGCTTCGGCGTCATCCCGAAGCCCACGCGCGTGCTGCCGGCGATGTACACGCTCGACCCGGCGCAGGACGGCGAGCGCCAGGTCACGCTGCGGCGCAGCGGCGGCGCGCCGCTGCTGATGGCGGCCTACCACGTGCCGGCCGGCTCGGCCGCCGATTTCGCGGCGGTGGAGATGCTGGCGCAGATCCTCGGCGACGTGCCTTCGGGCCGCCTGCACAAGCAGCTCACCGAGAAGCAGCTCGCCGCCAGCACCTTTGCCTTCGCCTGGTCGCTGGCCGACCCGGCGCTGCTGATGCTCGGCGCGCAGCTCGCGCCCGGGCAGGACGCGGAGCCGGCGCGCGCCGCGCTGCTGCAGGTCAGCGAATCGCTGGCGCGCCAACCGATCACCGCCGAAGAACTGCAGCGCGCGCGCACGCAGTGGCTCAACGGCTGGGAGCAGAACTTCAGCGACCCCGAGAACGTCGGCATGTCGTTGTCCGAGGCCATTGCGCTGGGCGACTGGCGGCTGTTCTTCCTCGGCCGCGACCAGGTGCGCGAGGTCACGCTGGCCGACGTGCAGCGCGTCGCCGAGGCTTATCTGCGCCCGTCCAACCGCACGCTCGGCACTTATCTGCCCACCGAGCAGCCTCAGCGCGCGCCCGCGCCCGTCAAGGTCGACGTGGCGCAAGCCATGCAGGCCTTCAAGCCGCAGGCCGCCGCCGCGCAGGTGGAGGCCTTCGAGGCCACGCCGGCCAACATCGACGCGCGCACGCAGCGCTTCGAGTTCGGCGGCTTGAAGGCCGCGGTTTTACCGAAGCCGACGCGCGGCGGCGCGGTGCAGGCGGTGCTGACGCTGCGCTTCGGCGACGAGAAGAACCTGTTCGGCCAGGTGGCCGTGGCCGACGCGGTGGCGCGGCTGCTCGACAAGGGCACGGCGGCGCTGTCGCGCCAGCAGGTGCAGGACCGGCTGGACGCGCTGAAGACGCAGATGTCGATCCAGGGCGGCGCCGGCGCGGTCAGCGTCTCGCTCACCTCGCGCCGCGAGCATCTGGCCGAGGCCGTGGCGCTGGTGGCCGAGCTGCTGCGCCGGCCGAGCTTCCCGGCCGAGGCCTTCGACGAATACCGGCGCCAGTCGCTGACGCGCATCGAGGCCGCGCGCAAGGAGCCGGGCGCCGTCGCCGGCAACGCGCTGGCGCGGCTGAACAACCCCTACCCGCGCGGCGACCTGCGCTACGCACGCACGTTCGACGAGCAGACGCAGGACCTGACCGCGCTGACGCTGGAGCAGCTGCGCGCCTTTCACGCGCGCTTCTACGGCGCGCGCTTCGCGCAGTTCGGCGCGGCCGGCGACATCGACGTGCCGGCGTTGCAGCGCGCGCTGCAGGCCGGCTTCGGCGACTGGAACGCCGGCGAACCCTTCACGCGCGTGCCGCAGCCGCTGGTCGCTACCCGCGGCGAGACGCTGCGTCTGCCGACGCCGGACAAGCAGAACGCCGATCTGCGTGCGCGCCTGCCGCTGCCGCTGACCGACCTGGACGCCGACTATCCGGCGCTGTCGATGGCCAACTACCTGCTTGGCGGCGGCGGCAGCTCGCGGCTGTGGAAGCGCATCCGCGAGGGGGAAGGCCTGTCGTACAGCGTCGGCAGCCACATCGCCTGGAACAACTTCGAGCCCAATTCCACCTGGCTGGCCAGCGCCATCTTCGCGCCGCAGAACCGCGCCAAGGTCGAAGCGGCGCTGCGCGAGGAGATCGCGCGGGCGCTGAAGGACGGCTTCGATGCCAAGGAGCTGGACGAAGGCCGCAGCGGGCTGCTGAACTTCCGCCGCCTGTCGCGCGCGCAGGACGACGTGCTGGCCTCGGCGCTGGCCTCGAACCTGTACCTGGAGCGCACTTTCGAGATCTCGGCACGCGTCGATGCGGCGCTGGCGGCGCTGACGCTGGAGCAGACCAACGCCGCGCTGCGCAAGTACCTGAAGCCCGAGAGCATCGACCTGGTGTTTGCCGGCGACTTCAAGCCCGACTGAGGTGCGATGAACGAGCCGGTGCGGCGCGCCGGGTTCAGGACAAGACTGGACTGGGACTTGCGAGCCCGGTCGGCTCTGGCATCATCTTCGCGCCCCAACTGCGCGAGCCCGCCATGCCTGCGACCGAGCCCCACATCACCCGCTACCAGCGCTGGCTCAGCGACACGCGCGGGCTGTCCTTCGACAGCTGGGATGCGTTGTGGCGCTGGTCGGTCAGCGACCTCGAAGGCTTCTGGGCTTCGATCTGGGACTACTTCAAGATCCAGTCGCCCACCCCCTACCAGGCGGTGCTCGAGCAGCCGGTGATGCCCGGCGCGAGCTGGTTCCCAGGCGCGCAGGTGAACTACGTGCAGCACCTGCTGAGTCATGCGGATGCCGCGCATGCGGCCGGCCATCCGGCGATGATCTTCGCCGACGAGGCGATGCTGGCGCGCGGCGAGCTGAGCGAAACCTCGTGGCCCGAGCTGCGCCGCCAGGTGGGCGCGCTGGCCGCGGCGCTGCAGGGCATGGGCGTGCAGCGCGGCGACCGCGTCTGCGCGGTGCTGCCCAACGTGCCGCAGACCATCGTCGTCTTCCTGGCCGTGGCCAGCCTGGGCGCGATCTGGTCGGTGTGTTCACCCGACATGGGCCCGGTGGCGGTGCTCGACCGCTTCCGCCAGATCGAGCCCAAGGTGCTGGTGGTCTGCGACGGCTACCGCTATGGCGGACAGACGCACGACCGGCGCGAGCTGCTGCAGCAGGTGCTGGCCGAGCTGCCCAGCGTGCGCCACGCGGTCCTGTGGCGCAGCCTGGGCCTGGACGCCGATCTGGCGGCGCGGGGCCGCGAGGCGCACGACCTGGCGGCGCTGCTGGCGCAGGACGCGGCGTTCGCGCCGGTGCCGCTGCCCTTCGACCATCCGCTGTGGGTCGTGTATTCGAGCGGCACTACCGGCCTGCCCAAGCCGATCGTGCACGGCCACGGCGGCATCATGATCGAGGCGTTGAAGATGGGCGCGCTGCACAACGACGTCGGCGCCAGCGTCGACGGCGGCGACCGCTTCCACTGGTATTCGAGCACCGGCTGGATCATGTGGAACAGCCAGGTCGGTGCGCTGCTCGGCGGCGCGACGATCTGCATCTTCGACGGCAGCCCCGCCGGTCCGCACGGCGCGCACGACTGGAGCACCTTGTGGCGCTTCGCCGGGCTGGCGCGCTGCAGCTTCTTCGGTGCCGGCGCGGCCTTCTATGCGTCGTGCCTGAAGGCCGGCGTCGAGCCGCAGGCGGTGGCTGACTTGTCGGCGCTGCGCGCGGTCGGCTCCACCGGCTCGCCGCTGTCCGAGGATTGCTACCGCTGGATCTGGGACAAGCTGCCGAAGGTGGACGGCAAGGACATCTGGCTCGCGCCGATCAGCGGCGGCACCGACTTTGCCGGCGCCTTCGTCGGCGGGCTGCCGACGCTGCCGGTGATCGAAGGCGAGATGCAGTGCCGCTGCCTGGGCGCCAGCGTCGAGGCCTGGTCCGAGCCCGACGCCAACGGCGTCGGCCAGCCGCTGATCGACGAGGTCGGCGAGCTGGTGTGCACCAAGCCGATGCCGTCGATGCCGTTGTTCTTGTGGGGCGACATGGACGGCAAGCGCTACCACGACAGCTACTTCGACATGTACCCGGGCATCTGGCGCCACGGCGACTGGATCAAGATCACCTCGCATCCGGAATCCGGATCCCACGGCGCCATCATCTACGGCCGCAGCGACGCCACCATCAACCGCCACGGCATCCGCATGGGCACGGCCGAGCTGTACCGCGCGGTGGAGGCGCTGCCCGAGGTGCTGGACAGCCTGGTCGTCGACCTGGAATACCTGGGCCGCGAAAGCTGGATGCCGCTGTTCGTGGTGCTGCGCGACGGCGTCACGCTGGACGATGCCTTGACCAAGCGCATCAAGCAGGTGATCCGCGAGGCGCTGTCGGCGCGCCACGTGCCCAACGACGTCTACCAGGTGAGCGCGATCCCGCGCACGCTGTCGGGCAAGAAGATGGAGCTGCCGGTGAAGAAGCTGCTGATGGGCGCGGCCGCCGACAGCGTGCTCAAGCGCGACGCCATGGCCAATGCCGACAGCGTGGACTGGTTCGTCGAGCTGGCAAAGAGCCGCGCGCAGGCCTGATCAACCTCCGGCGAACTGCACGATCTGCCCGGCCGGCCGCGCGCCGGCGACGCGGCTCACTTCCTGGCCGCGCTGCAGTTTGACCAGCGTCGGAATGCTGCGGATGCCGAAGCGCGACGCGGTCTGCGGGTTGTCGTCGCTGTTCACCTTGACCAGCAGCGCGCGGCCCTTCAGCGTGCGCGCCGCCTGCTCGAACTGCGGCGCCATCTGCCGGCACGGCCCGCACCATGGCGCCCAGAAGTCGACCACCACCGGCAAGTCGCTGGCGGCGACGACGCGGTCGAAGTCGGCATCGCTCAGTTCGACCGGCCGGCCGTCGAGCAGCGGCTGGCCGCAGCGGCCGCAGGTCGGGTCGTCGCCGAGCCGCGCGGCGGGGATGCGGTTGGTGGCGCCGCAATGGGCGCAGGCGACATGCGTGGTGGGCTGGTCCATGCCCGGCACATGGGTGCGGCCCGATGCATCTCAAGGGGCGGCGGAATAATCGCCGCACCCCGCCCGTAGACGCCCCAGGTGAACCCCGCCCCCAGCGCATTCCGCCAACAACTGCTGGCCGCCGTGCCGCGGCTGCGGCGCTATGCGCGCTCGCTGGCGTTCGAGGAGTCGCAGGCCGACGACCTGGTGCAGAGCACGCTGGAGCGCGCGCTGACGCACTGGCACCAGTTCGACCAGAGCCGCGACATGCTGGTGTGGCTGCTGTCGATCGCGCACAACGCGCACCAGGACACGCGGCGCAAGCAGGCGCGCCTGCAGACCTTCGACCCGGCGCAGCTGCAGACCGTGCAGGACGGCCGGGGCGGCGACCCCGGCACCGACGTCGGCCTGCGCCTGGACCTGTTGGCGGCGCTGGCGCGGCTGTCGCCGGAGCAGCGCGAGCCGCTGCTGCTGGTGTGCGTCGAGCAGTTCAGCTATGCCGAGGCGGCCGAGGTGATGCATATCCCGGTGGGTACGGTGATGTCGCGCGTGTGCCGCGCGCGCGCGACGCTGCGCGGCCTGCTCGACGGCCAGGCCAAGCCGGCCGGCGCGGCGCTGCGGCGCGTGGTGTGACGACGATGGACACGCACGCCATCGACGAGCAACTGCTCAGCGCCTGGGTTGACGGCGAACTCGACGCGCGCCCCGACGAGCGCGAGCGGGTCGAGGCCTGGCTGCGCGAGCACCCGCAGGACGCCGCGCGCGTGCGGCTGTGGGCGGCGGACCGCGACGCGCTGCGCGCGCGGCTGGCGCCGATGCTCGACGAGCCGGTGCCGGCGCGGCTGCGCGCGCTGGTGCGCGCGGGCCCGGTCGCGGCGGCGCCTTGGCGCCGCGCGGCCATCGCCGCCGGGCTGCTGCTGGCCGGCGGCGTGGCCGGCGCGTTGATCGGCCGGCACTACGGCCCGGCGCCGGCCGGGACGCCGGTGCTGGCGAGCGCGCCCGCCGCGCCCGCCGCGGGCTGGGTGCAGCGCGCGGCCTACGCGCACGAGGTCTACGTGCCCGAGCCGCGTCATGCGGTCGAGGTGCGCGCGCAGGAAGAGCACCTGGCGCGCTGGCTGACGCGGCGCATCGACGCGCCGGTCAAGCTCTTCGACCTGCACGAGCAGGGCTTCGAGCTGGTCGGCGGGCGGCTGCTGCCCGACGGCGCGGGCAAGAGCGCACAGCTGATGTACCAGGACGCGCAGGGCCTGCGCATCACCGTCTACCTGCGCAAGCCCGACGCGCCCACCGACGCCGCCTTCCGCTACGAGCGCCAGGGCGACGCGGGCGTGTTCTACTGGGTCGAATCGGGCGCCGGCTATGCCGTGGTCGGCACGCTGCCGAAGGAGCAGCTGCTGGCGATCGCCGAATCGATCCATAGGCAGCATCCGGGGGTGGGGGCGGGGGCGAGCGCGCCGAAGTAGACGCAGCGCCGGCGCGGGCCGCCGCGCGCCGTCGCCATAATCGCCCGCATGCAAGTGTCTGCGCAGCAGCAACGCACGATCGACGATCGCTGTCGCCGCTGTCGCGTACGCACGCTGCGCATGCTCGGCTCGGCTGCCGTGGGGCGCGAGACGCCGGCGAGCGACGTGGACCTGGCCTTCGCCGGCATGCTCGACAACCCGTATCGGCGGCGGGCGATCGAAGCGCAACGGCGGCCCCTGTTCCCTGCCGCAGCCGGCGCATGACGCTGGACCGCGCACCGGCTCACCTGGCCGACATGCCGGGCTTCGTGCGAGAGTCGGGCGCCGAGCGCGCCGCCATCGGCGGTGTGCCATGGCGGCAGATCATCGGGTTGCGCAACATCGCCGCTCATGGCTGCGGGCGCATCGGCCAGGAGACGCTCTACCGCACGGCAGCCACGGACTTGGCAACGGTTGAGCAATCGCGCTGACCACGGTCCTTGCCGCGCGTGAGCAGCCTTAAGCCTCTACAGCGCCTTGCCGCTTGGCACCGCCTCGCCGTGGTGCTGCTGCTCGGCTTCGCCTCCGGCCTGCCGCTGGCGCTCACCGGCCAGGCGATGCAGGCCTGGCTCAGCATGGAAGGGCTGGACGTGGCCACCATCGGCTTCCTCAGCCTGGTCGGCCTGCCCTACACCTTCAAGTTCCTGTGGGCGCCGCTGATGGACCGCTTCGACCTGCCCTGGCTCGGCCGGCGGCGCGGCTGGCTGGTGCTGACGCAGGCCGCGCTCGGCGGCGCGCTGCTGCTGCTGGCCGGCACCTCGCCCAGCAGCGCGACGCGCGCCTTCGCGCTGCTGGCGGTGGCGGTGGCCTTCATCTCGGCGTCGCAGGACGTGGTCATCGACGCCTACCGCACCGACCTGCTGCCGGCGCGCGAGCGCGGCCTGGGCTCGTCGCTGAACGTCATGGGCTACCGGCTGGCGATGATCCTGTCCGGCGGCATCGCGCTGATCTGGACCGACCCCGCGCAAGGCGGCGGCTGGGACTGGCCGATGGTCTACCGCTTCATGGCCGCGCTGATGTTCGGCGCTGCCGTGCTGTCGGCGCTGCTGCTGCCGAAGGTGCCGATGCCCGACCTCGAGCCCACCGCGGCGCGCCACGACGTGTTCGGCTTCGTCGCGGTGCTCGCCGCGGTGGCGCTGGGCTATGCGCTCAGCGACCGTTTCGCGCCGCCGATCGCGCATCTGCTGCTCGGCCCGCTGCTCGAAGGCACGGCGCTGAACGACACGCTGAAGACCCGCTGGGAGAACCTGCTCGCGCTGCTGCTGGGCATCGTCTTCACGCTGCCGCTGGCCGCGTGGGCGGCACGCAAGGCGCGCTTCGAGACGCTGCTCGGCGGCCTGCGCAGCTACTTCAACCAGCGCGGCGCCGGGGCGTTCCTGGCCTTCATCGTGCTGTACAAGCTGGGCGACGCCTTCGCCGGCTCGCTGATGACGCCCTTCCTGCTGAAGAGCATGGCCTTCAGCCCGGCCGAGGTGGGCGTGGTCAACAAGATCATCGGCCTGTGGTTGACCATCGGCGGCGCGCTGCTCGGCGGGCTGTTGATGTTGAAGCTCGGCCTGTGGCGCGCGCTGCTGCTGTTCGGCATCCTGCAGATGGCCAGCAACCTCGGTTTCTGGTGGCTGGCGGTCGAGGGCAAGGGGCTGCTGCCGGGGCTGGTGCTGCCGGCCTTCGACTGGGGCTTCGTGCAGCTGGCGCATCCCACGCCGGTGGACGGCGGGCTGCTGATGGTCATCGCCTTCGAGAACCTGTCCGGCGGCATGGGTACGGCGGCCTTCGTCGCCTTCCTGATGAGCCTGTGCAACCAGCGCTTCACCGCCACGCAGTACGCGCTGCTCAGCGCCTTCGCGTCGGTGGGGCGGGTGTGGGTCGGGCCGCTGGCCGGCGTGCTCGCCGAATCCATCGGCTGGCCGGCATTTTTCATCGTCAGCACGCTGGCGGCGCTGCCGGCCTTGTGGATGCTGTGGTGGATGCGCGAGAGCGTGCGCTCACTCGAAGTGGATCCAGCCACGGCCGGCGCGAGCGACGACTAGGCAACGACTAGGCAGCATGGCCGCGGAACTGGCATGCTGGCGGCTGATCGCAACGCGCATGGACACGCTTTTCGTCACCGACGCCGACTTGCCTGAAGCGCCGCACGGACCGGGTTGCAGCTGCCGCGGGCACGGCCGGCGGCGCCTGGGGCTGGGGCTGGCGGGCCTGGCCGCGTTGAGTGCGGCGGCGCAAGCCGGGGCACAGACGCGCGAAGGCGTGGACGTCGGCAAGAACTCCAGCTTCGCCAAGCTGGTGCCGGCCGACCAGATCGAGCAGGCCGCGGCGCAGCAATACCTGCAGATGCAGCGCCAGGCGGCGTCCAAGCAGGCGCTGGCGCCCGACAACCACCCGCAACTGCAGCGGCTGCGCTACATCGCCAAGCGCATCATTCCCTACACCAGCCAGTGGAACCGCCGCGCGGCGCAGTGGAAGTGGGAGGTCAGCCTGATCGGCAGCCCGCAGATCAACGCCTTCTGCATGCCCGGCGGCAAGATCGCCTTCTACTGGGGCATCCTGCAGAAGCTGCAGCTCAACGACGACGAGGTGGCCATGATCATGGGCCACGAGATGGCGCACGCGCTGCGCGAGCACGCGCGCGAGCGCATGGGCAAGAGCTATGCCACGCGCGGGGCGGTCGAACTCGGCTCGGCGCTGCTCGGCCTGGGCAACACCGGCCGCATGGTCGCCGGCATGGGCGAACAGTTGCTGACGCTGACCTTCAGCCGCGCCGACGAATCCGAGGCCGACCTGGTGGGCATGGAGCTGGCCGCGCGCGCCGGCTACGACCCGGCCGCCGGCATCACGCTGTGGCAGAAGATGGGCGCGGCCAGCCAGGGCGCGCCGCCGGAGTTCCTGTCGACGCACCCGTCGGGGCCGACGCGCATCAAGGACATCCAGGCCAACCTGCCGAAGGTGCAGGGGCTGTACGCCCGCGCGGCCAAGCCGCAGCGGCGCTTCGCGCCGCCGCCGCGCTGACGCGGCGGCAGCGGCGCTCGCTCGCATACCATTCACACCCGCCGGTGAGCGCTCCTAGCCAGACTGGGGGCAGCCCGGCGTTGCCTCGAGGGGACGAGATTGAGTACCGACAACGCTTACGCCGAACTGGGCCTGCGGCCCGGCGCCAGCGAGGCCGAGGTCAAGGCGGCTTGGCGGCGGCTGGCGTCGCTGTGGCACCCGGACCGCAATGCCAGCGCCGCCGCGGTCGAGAAGATGCAACGCCTGAACCAGGCGTTCGAGCAGATCAGCGTGGCCGGCTTCGCCGCCGGCGCGAGGCCGACGCGCCCCGATCCGGCACACCCCGAGCCGCCGCCGCCGGCGCGCACGATCCACCGCAAGGTCGATCTGAGCCTCGCAGAGGCGGCGCTCGGCTGCACCCGCACGATCAGCGGACGCTACGGCGAGCGCTGCGCGAGCTGCACCGGGCTCGGCTGGCAGGTGCTGGGCGGGCGCTGCCGCGCCTGCGCCGGTTCGGGCGCGGTGCGGCGTGCGTCGCTGTACAGCTGGTTCGGTACTTCGGTGGAATGCGAGGCCTGCCGCGGCGGCGGCATCGCGCGCCGGCCCTGCGCCGGCTGCGGCGGCACCGGCAAAGCCGAGGCGCGCTTCCGCGTCGGCGTGCGCATCCCGCCGGGCGTGCGCGACGGCGACCTGCTGCAGGCCGCGGCGCAGAGCTCGGGCGGCGAGCGGCTGGCGATCGACCTGCGCGTCGCCGTGCAACCGCACGAGTTGCTGGAACTGCTCGACGACGGCACGCTGCGTTGCGAAGTGCCGGTCGACGGCTTCGCGTGGATCGCCGGACACGAGGTCGAGATCCCGACGCTGTCCGGGCCGCGCCCGCTGAAGCTCGAACGCTCGCGGCTCGTGCACCGGTTCGCCGGCGAGGGTTTCCCGAGCGTGCGGCGCGGGCCGCGCGGCGACCTGTGCATCACCGTCGTGCCGGTCTTTCCCGACCCGCTCGGCGCCGAGCAGCGGGTGCTGCTCGAGCGGCTGATCGCCAGCAACCTCGGGCGCGACGGCCGGCCGCTGCAGCCGAGGCTGCGCGACTGGCAGCGCCGCCTGCGCGGCGCGCGCCGCGCCGGGCCGCGCCGTGCCGCGGGGGCGGGAGCGCCGGCGGCCTGATCAGACCCCGGCGGCGGCGATCTCCGCGTAAGCGTGGTTCAACCACAGCTTCAGCCGCTGCCGCTCCATCAGGCCGAGCTTGCCGGCACCGTCGGCGGCGTTCTTCGCCGCCCAGAAGCTGCTGTTCGAGGCGTCGATCTTCTGCACCACCGCGTCGTGCAGGCGCTTGATGTTCAGCACCTTGGCCCCCAGGCCGAGCGCGCGTTCCAGCTCGCCCGACCTTTCCAGCTGGCCGAAGTCGTCGCCGCGCAGCTGGTTGCGCACCAGCACGTAGCGCAGCCGGTGGCCGAAGCGGTCGAGCAGCTTCTTCAGCAGGTCCACCGAATCGCGGCCCGAGTCCATCACGTGCCAGTAGTGCAGCGCCAGCCCCGAGACGTCGGCCAGGTCGAGCACGCCGGACTCGTCCATCCACCGGGTCAGCGGCTCGTGCGTCTGCGCCGCCAGGTCCACCAGCACGCGGCGGCCGGGCTGGTCGATGCTCGATTCGATGATCGTGTCGAGCGCCTCGTAGCGGTCGACCAGCACCGGCGACGCATAACCGGCGTAGAAGCGCATCAGCGAGCCGTGCGAGCGGTCGGTGTCGAAGCCGAGGAACGGCATGTCGTGGTCGATGAAGTACTGCGCCAGCAGCCGCGACACCAGCGACTTGCCGACGCCGCCCTTCTCGCCGCCGATCAAGTGCACGTGCGCCTGCGGCGGCGCGGCTTCGAGGGTGGGAATCTGCTCCATGGCGTCTTCGGCCTTTGCGGCGTCGGGTGCGTCGTTCATTGTCCACCGCCCAGCACGCGCAGCAGCCAGCGGTTCAGGTCGGCGATCTCGTCCATGCACACCGAATGCGGCATCGCGTAGTCGTGCCATTCGACCTCGTGGCCGAGCGCGCGCAGCGCGTCGCGCGAGGCCTCGGCGCGGCTGATATCGATCATCGGGTCGTCGCGGCCGTGCGCCATGAAGATCGGCACGCCGGTGTTGGCCGGCGCGCGTTCGGCCGCCGTCATCGCGGCCAGCGGCAGGTAGCCCGACAGGCCGACCAGCCCGGCCAGCCGCTCGCCGTGGCGCAGCCCGGTCAGCAGCGTCATCGCGCAGCCTTGCGAAAAGCCCATCAGCACGATGCGCGCGGCGGGCATGCCGCGCTCGCGCTCGCGCGCGATCAGCGCCTCGATCAGCTGCTGCGAGGCGCGCAGCCCGGCTCCGTCCTCGCGCCGCGCGTGCGCGGGGCCGGCGATGTCGTACCAGGCGCGCATGACCATACCGTCGTTCAGCGTCACCGGGCGCAGCGGCGCGTGCGGGAAGACGAAGCGCGCACCGCCGGCGGCAGCCAGGTCCAGCTCGCGCGCCACCGGCACGAAGTCGTGGCCGTCGGCGCCCAGGCCGTGCAGCACGATGATGCTGGCCGCGGGCGCGTCGTTGGAGTTCAGTTCAATGCATTCGAGCGACATCGGTATCTTGCCTCCGGGTTCAGTACATGTCCGCCGAGCCGGCCGCTTGCGGTGCAGCCGGCGGTTGATGTTCAGCACCGCGTCGCCGGCGTAGGTGAAGACCACCGGGATCATCAGCAGGCCCAGGAGGGTCGAGGTGATCAGCCCGCCGATGACGACGACGCTCATCGGCGAACGGAAGCTCGGATCCACGCCGAGGCCGAGCGCGATCGGCATCATGCCCGAGTCAGCGGCGAGGGCGGTCATGATGATCGGCCGCGCGCGTTTGCGGCAGGCGTCGCGGCGCCCGGCAGCGCCGGCAGGTTGCATCACGCGCTGGCGCTGGACACCCAAGGCGCCGCCTTCGCCACCGCCGACGAACGCTGCGCGCGGGCCGCGTGGTCCTGCTGCGCGACTTCGTGCTGCCGCCCTGAGCGGCGCGCCTCAGTTCAGGTACATGCCCAGGTAGCGCCGGCCGCGGCTCACCGCCTCGGCGTCGGTGCACAGCGCGAACCATTCCACCAGCTGCAGCCGCGCCTTCTCGCGCCATTCGGCCTTGTCGCGCATGACCACTTCGAGCAGCTGGTCGAAGGCGGGGTTGAAGTCGCCGGCATGCGCCTGCAGCGCCGCCAGTGCGAAGCGCGCCTCGAAATCCTTGGCGTTGGCGGCGATGCGCGCGGCCAGCGCCGCGGGGTCGCCCTCGGGCTTGTTCCGCGCCAGTTCGATGCGCTTGAGCAGCGCCGCGCGGCGCTCGCCGCCGGCGTCGGCGCTCAGGCGCTGGAGCAGCTTCTCGGCGCCGTCGAACTCGCCGCGGTCGATCCAGCGGGTCGCCAGGTCGAGCGCCACGGCAGCATTGGCCGGCTCCAGGCGCAGCGCTTCGCTGAGCAGCATCTCGGCGTGCTGTGCATCCGGCGCTTCGGCGGCCTCGGCGCGCAGCGCTTCGGCCTCCGACACCTGTTCACCCAGGTGCTTGTCTAGGAAGGCGCGCACCTGGCCTTCGGGCAGCGCGCCCATGAACTGGTCCACCGGCCGGCCGCCGACGAACAGCACCACCATCGGGATGCTGCGGATCTGCAGCGCGGCCGAGATCTGCGGTGCCTCGTCGGTGTTGAGCTTGGCGAGCACGAAGCGGCCGCCGTATTCCTGCGCCAGCTTCTCCAGGATCGGTTTGAGGTTGCGGCAGGGCCCGCACCAGGGCGCCCAGCAGTCCAGCAGCACCGGCACGTCGAGCGAGCGCTCGAGCACGGTCTGGCGGAAATCGGCTTCGGTGACGTCGAAGGAAAGGCCGGGGTCGGCGGAAGGAGCGTTCATGGTCTGCAGATCGGGTTGGAGCCGGCCGTTGCAAGGCGGCAGCGGCGAAGGCGCGCATCTTAATCACCTCTGCCGCTGGCTACACTGCGGCGCATGGGGCAAGCTTCTTTGATTGTTTTCGTCGGCGGCGGCAACATGGCCTCGGCGCTGATCGGCGGCCTGCTGCGCAGCGGCCATGCGGCGCAGTCGATCATGGTCGTCGAACCGCTGGCCGAACAGCGCGCGCGCCTCGAGCAGCAGTTCGGCGTGCGCACGCTGGCCGCGGCCGATGCATCGGTGGCCGGCGCGGCGCAACTGGTGTGGGCGGTCAAGCCGCAGGTCTTTGCCGAGGCGGCCGCGGCCTGCGGCGGCCGGGTTGCCGGCGCGCTGCACCTGAGCGTGATGGCCGGCATCCGCTGCGAGGCCATCGCGCGCGCGACCGGCGCGGGGGGCGCCGGGGGCGCGGCGCGTATCGTACGCAGCATGCCCAACACGCCGGCGCTGATCGGCCAGGGTATCGCGGGGCTGTACGCGACGCCGGCCGTCAGCGCGGCCGAGCGTGGGCAGGTCGAGGCGCTGCTCGCGCCCACCGGGCGCACGCTGTGGGTGGCGCAGGAAGCCGACCTGGACGCGGTGACGGCGCTGTCCGGCTCGGGTCCGGCCTACGTGTTCTATTTCATCGAGGCCATGCTGCAGGCGGCGCAGGACATGGGCCTGAGCGCGAGCCAAGGCCGCGCGCTGGCGCTGGCCACCTTTGCCGGCGCCACCGAGCTGGCGCGCCGGTCGGACGAGCCGGTGCCGCTGCTGCGCGAGCGCGTCACTTCGAAGGGCGGCACCACCTTCGCGGCGCTCGCGTCGATGGAAGCCGACGGCGTGAAGGCGGCGCTGGTCAAGGCGATGCGCGCGGCGCAACGGCGCGCCAAGGAGCTGGGCGAGGCCGGCTGATCAGCGCAGCGCCAGGTCCAGCGCGACGCCGGCGAAGACGCTGAAACCCAGCCAGTGGTTCAGGCGAAAGGCGCGGAAGCAGCCTTCGCGCGTGCGCCCGCGGATCAGCGTCCAGTGCCACAGCGCCTGAGCGGCGGTTGCGAGCAGCCCCAGGCCGAACACAGCGCCCAGGCCCAGCAGCCGGCCGAGCAGCGCCCAGCCGGCCAGGTGCAGCGTGTAGAAGGCCATCACCGCCGCCACGTCATGACGGCCGAGCGTGATCGCCGAGGTCTTCATGCCGATGCGAAGATCGTCGTCGCGGTCGACCATCGCGTATTCGGTGTCGTAGGCCAGCACCCAGAACAGGTTGGTCACCAGCAGCGCCCAGGCGTGCCAGGGCGCTGCTGCGGCGATCGCGCCGAAGCTCCAGTCATGGCCGCCCAGCGCGGCGGCGAAGGCCATCGGTATGCCGAAGCTGAAGGCGACCCCCAGCACCGCCTGCGGCATCGACACCACGCGCTTCGCATACGGATAGAGCAGCGTGATCGCCAGCCCGGCGAAGGACAGCAGAATCGTCGGCGCATTGGTCGTCAACACCAGGCCGAAGGCCAGCAGCGCCAGCACCGCGCCCAGCCCCAGCGCTTCGCGCACCGTGACCGCGCCGCGGGTCACCGGCCGCTGCGCGGTGCGCTTGACGTGGCGGTCGAAGTCGCGGTCGGCGACGTCGTTGACGCAGCAACCGGCGCTGCGCATCAGCACGGTGCCGAACACGAACACCGCCAGCAGATGCCAGCCCGGCCAGCCGCCGGCGGCGATCCACAGTGCCGACAGCGTCGGCCAAAGCAGCAGCAGCCAGCCGGCCGGGCGGTTCCAGCGGATCAGGTCCAGGTACAGCGCCAGGCGCGACGGTGCGGGGGCGGCGAGGCCGGTCATGGCGTTATTGTCCTGCGGCAGCCGTTTCAAAGGGGCGCTTCAAAGCGCCAGCAGGTTCAGCAGCGGCCGGCCGGCGCGGTCGCGGTAGACCTCGAAGTCGGCGTCGATCGACAGCAGGTGGCGGATCTTCAGCCGCGCCGCGGCCTCGGCGATCGACGCGTCGGCCAGGTCGAAAGGCAGGCTGGCGAAGCGTTCGCTGAGGCGCAGCACCTCGGTCAGGCTGCCGTCCGCGGCGCGGTCCAGCGCCAGGCCGCCGCGCTGCACCCAGCGCAAGAAGTCCAGCGCCGCGCCGTTGTGGATGCGCCGCGCCAGCAGCGCACAGACTTCGGTGGCCACGCACCAGGTGCTGAGCAGCGCGGCCGCCGGGTTGGCCTGCAGCCAGCCGCGCACCGGCGCGTGCCAGCGGTCTGCGCCGTTGAACAGCGCGATCAGCGGCCCGCTGTCGACCAGCACCGGGCCGGCGTGCGCGCTCAGCCAGCGCGCTGAAGGTTCATGCGCCGCGCTTGGCATGGCGCTCGGCCCAGGCATCGGCCGCCGCCTGCTTGCGGCGCTGCGCCAGATCGGCCGCGCCGTGGCGGCGGCCGAACAGCTCGGCGCCCAGCTCGAAGGCCGAACGCGGTGCGGCGCGCTCGGGCTGGTCCAGATAGGCCTGCAGCGCGGCGCGGATCACGTCGCTGGTGCTGCGGCCCGTGCCGGCCGCGCGCTGGCGCAGCCGCTCTTCGAGCTGGGTATCGAGCTTGACGGTGACGGTCATGGCAGTCCCGATGGGAGAATAATACGCATCGTATTACGCAGCGAGCTGACCGTCAACCGTCGAGCTGCTTATGGAACACCAGCCCGGCGTGCTCGCGCAGCGCGTGGAACCTGATCTTCGGCCAGTTCTGCTGCATCGCGCGCAGCTCGCCCTCGTATTCGAGCAGCACGCAAGGCGCGTCGACGGCGTCGAGCGCGACGCGGTGCGCATTGCCGTCGATGAAGCGCTTCAGCTCGCGCTCGCCGGCGGCGGCGCCTTCTTCGAGTTCGCAGGTCACCCAGCGCGCGACGTTGTAGCGCGCCGGCAGGATGCGCGCCTTGCAGCCGTATTCGTGCTCCAGCCGGTGCGCGACCACCTCGAACTGCAGCTGCCCCACCGCGCCGAGCAGCAGCATGCCGCCGGCCACCGGGCGGAAGACCTGGATCGCGCCTTCCTCGCCGAGTTGCGTCAGGCCGGCGCGCAACTGCTTGGTGCGCAGCGGGTCGGCCACCTCGACCGAGCGGAACATCTCCGGCGCGAAGAAGGGCAACCCGGTGAACTGCAGCGCCTCGCCCTCGCTGAGCGTGTCGCCCAGCTGCAGCACGCCGTGGTTCGGGATGCCGATGATGTCGCCGGCGAAGGCTTCCTCCAGCAGCTCGCGGCGCTGGCTGAGGAAGGACACCACCGAGTTCGGCCGCAGCTCCTTGCCCGAACGCGCCACCTTCAGCCGCATGCCGCGCTCGAAATGGCCGCTGGCCACGCGCAGGAAGGCGATGCGGTCGCGGTGCGCCGGGTCCATGTTGGCCTGGATCTTGAAGACCACGCCGCTGAACTTGGGCTCGGTGGGTTGCACCGTGCGCTGCAGCGCAGCCTTCGGCCCCGGCGGCGGCGCCAGGTCGACCAGCGCGTCGAGCACTTCGCGCACGCCGAAGTTGTTGATCGCCGAGCCGAAGAACATCGGCGTTTGCCGTCCGGCCAGGAACTGCGCCTCGTCGAAGCCGGGCGCGGCCTCCTGCACCAGCTCCACCTCGCCGGCGGCCTGGGCATAGGCGCCGCCGAAGCGCTGCTGCAGCGCCGCGGTGTCGGCTGCGTCGATCACCTCCTCGCCGCCGCCGGCGCGGTCCTCGCCCGGCGAGAACACGCGCATCTGCTGCTTGCGCAGGTCGAGCACGCCGCCGAAGAACTTGGCCATGCCCACCGGCCAGGTGAAGGGCACGACGCCCATGCCGAGCTCGCGCTCGATCTCGTCGAACAGGTCCAGCGGCGCCTTGACCTCGCGGTCCATCTTGTTGACGAAGGTCAGGATCGGCGTATTGCGCGCGCGGCACACCTGCAGCAGACGGCGCGTCTGCGGCTCCACGCCGTTGGCCGCGTCGATGACCATCAGCGCCGCGTCCACGGCGGTCAGCACACGGTAGGTGTCTTCGCTGAAGTCCTGGTGGCCGGGCGTGTCGAGCAGGTTGATGACGCAGTCGCGGTATTCCATCTGCATCACCGAGCTGGCTACCGAGATGCCGCGCTGCTTCTCGATCTCCATCCAGTCGCTGGTGGCGTGGCGGCTGGCCTTGCGTGCCTTGACCGAGCCGGCGATCTGGATCGCGCCGCTGAACAGCAGCAGCTTCTCGGTCAGCGTGGTCTTGCCGGCATCGGGGTGGGAAATGATGGCAAACGTGCGTCTGCGCTTGACTTCATTGACGATTTGCTCGTTCGACATCACCCAAGAACCCCGTTATGTACGCAGCTATGTACGCATTCGTGAAGGTGCCCATAGCGGCGGCACACCGGCCCTCTCTTCTGAGGCTGGGAAACTCCTGGTCTTGAGGTCTCCCAACGGGAAAGATTCTAGCACGCGCCTGCGGTGTATCGCTCTCAAGAGCTGTTTATATGCTTTAAAATGCTCTTAAGAGCGTTTTCTTTGAACTCTGCCTCCCGTCATGGTACTGGTAGAGGAGACAGGAACGCTCAAGAAGAGGTGCTTCGATGACTGCCCGCAACAAGTTGCTCACCGCACCGCCCTATGCCGTCGAGAAGACGCTCAAAGGGCTGGGCGCGAACCTGCGCACGGCGCGGCTGCGGCGCAACCTCACCATCGGCGAGATGGCGGAGAAGATCGGCACCGGCGAGCGTGCTGTCGCTGACGCCGAGAAGGGAAAGCCCTCGACCGGCATCGCCGTCTATGCGGCGCTCCTCTGGGCGCTCGACCTGCTTGATCAGCTTGATCTTGTCGCCACGCCTGAACGGGATCAGGAAGGACAGACCCTGGCGCTTTCGCGCGAGCGGGGCCGCGCCCGTCCAAAGACGGAGCTGAGCAATGACTTCTGAAGCGCCGGGCGAATGCTTCGTCTACATCACGCTGCCCGGAGAGACCGAGCCTGTCACGGCGGGGCGCTTTGCGCACTCTGTTGACCGGCGGGGTGTGCCCGAGGGGCGCTTCGTCTACGGGCGCAGCTACCTCGAGCGGCCCAACGCCGTGGCGCTTGACCCTGTCGAGCTGAAGCTGGCCCCGCGCACCTATGCAACCGCGTCGATGGGCGGCGTCTTCGGCGCGCTGCGCGATGCGAGTCCGGACTACTGGGGCCGCCGGATCATCCAGCGGCATCTCGGCAAGGCGCAGCCCAGTGAGATGGACTACCTGCTGTACTCGCCCGATGACCGGGCGGGCGCGCTCGGCTTCGGGCTCAACCAGATGCCCCCTGCCCCCAAGCGCAGCTTCAACCGGACGCTCGATCTGGCAACGGTGCAGGCGATAGCCGATGCCATCGTGGCCGATGAGGATCAACCCGCCGCCGGTGGTGCTGGCGGCGGCGATGGCGTTGCCGATGCCGATCATGATCAGGTCGAGAAGCTGATGGTGATCGGCACGTCGATGGGCGGCGCGCGCCCCAAGGCCGTGGTCGAAGACCATGACGGCCTCTGGCTTGCGAAGTTCAACAGGCCGGACGATCCCTGGAACAACGCGCGGGTCGAGCACGCCATGCTGACCCTTGCACGGGCCTGTGGTCTCGTCACGGCGGAAAGCCGGGTTGTCGAAGTCGCCGGGCGCGACGTGTTGCTGGTCAAGCGCTTCGACCGCGAGAAGACCGATGCAGGCTACCGGCGCGCCCGCATGGTGAGCGCCCTGACGCTGTTGCGCGCGGAGGACACCTACCAGTCCCGCGACAAGTGGTCCTACGTCTTGCTGGCGGAAGAGCTGCGGCGCGTGTGTGCGGAGCCCCGGCAAAGCACCTCCGAGCTGTTTCGCCGGATGTGCTTCAACGCGCTGATCTCCAACGTCGATGATCACCCGCGCAACCATGCAGTCCTCGCGCGTGCCACCGACTGGAGCCTTTCGCCTGCCTATGACCTGACGCCCGCCGTGCCGGTCAGCCTGGAGCGGCGCGACCTGGCGATGGAGTGCGGTGACGCAGGCCGGTATGCGAATGCTGAAAACCTGCTCTCGCAAAGCGCCCGCTTCCTGCTCGACGCAGGCGAAGCACTGGCTCTCGTCGATGCAATGGAAGCCCGAGTGCGTGGCTCCTGGTACGCGGTAGCGCGCGCGGTGGGCGTGAGCGAGCGGGACGGCGAGAAGATTGCCTCCGCTTTCGCCTATCCCGGCTTCCGCCAAAGCCAGACCTGATCCAGCCCTCGAGGGAATGCGACCGCTTTCTATGCGCTCTTGAGGGCATCCGGCGGCAGGCGCACCTATCCCGCGACCTTGAAGGCCTCCCGGTCGCGCCCCTTGATCCAGGCCGGTTCCGTTCCGCGCCCGGCCCATGTGGCACCCGTCGCGGGTCGCGGTAGGGCGGTGCAATCGTGGGCTTGCTGCTCGTGCTCTTGCCCGAGCGCGCGCTGGTCAGCTCGGAAGGCATGAAGCCATGCTGGGACAGCAGCTCCTTCATCGCGCCCAGCACGTCGGCCCTGTGCTGACGTTCCTGCGCACGCTGTTCCGCTTCCGTAAGCGTTCCGGCAACCCATCTATCCCGGAACGGTTGCCCCGCGCGAGCGGGGATAGGCCCGGTCGGATGTTGCGGACGGCAATAGGTGGTTCCTGAAGGGCGCTCGCGGCGCCGCACCGGCTCTGACGCGCGACGGCGCGGGCAGCGGTGGTGATGGTGCAAGAGGGCCGCATTATCCGGCGGCGCGGACGCGCCTGTTCAGTCGCCGCCCGGCCGGCTGCCGTCCCGGTCGCTGACGAAGATGCCCCAGGAAGCGATGAACATCGCCGCGATCAGCGGCCCGATGACGAAGCCGTTCAAGCCGAACAACGACATGCCGCCCAGCGTGGAGATCAGCACCACGTAGTCGGGCATGCGCGTGTCCTTGCCGACCAGTATCGGCCGCAGCACGTTGTCGACCAGGCCGATCACCAGCACGCCGTAGGCGATCAGCCCCAGCCCCTGCAATGCCGAGCCGGTGACCAGCAGGTACACGGCTGCGGGCGCCCAGACCAGGCCGGCGCCGACGGCGGGCAGCAGAGACAGGAAGGCCATCAGCACGCCCCACAGCAGCGCGCCGCGCAGGTCCAGCACCCAGAACGCCAGGCCGCCGAGCGCGCCCTGGGTCGCGGCGACGACGATGTTGCCTTTGACGGTGGCGCGGATCACGGTCGCGAACTTGGCCAGCAGCCGCGTCTTGTGGTCCTCGTCCAGCGGGATCGCCGCGCGCACGCGCCGCGCCAGCACCGGCCCGTCGCGCAGCAGGAAGAAAGCCAGGTACAAGGCGACGAAGAAGCTGACCACCACGTGCAGCGTGTTCTGGCCGATGGCGACGGCGCGCGTAGCAATCAGCTGCGCGACCTGCGTCGCCAGCGCGCTCAGCTGGCGCTGCAGCTCGCCGGTGTCGCCGATGCCGAAGCGGTCCAGCAAGGCCTTGGCCCAGGACGGCAGCGCGTCGACCATCTGCCGGAACATGCGGCCGAAGTTCAGTTCGCCCGACTGGATGCTGGCGTAGATGGCCGCGCCCTCGCGCGCCAGCGCCATGACGATCATGGCCAGCAGCGGCAGCACGATGACGATGCTCACCGACAGCGTCAGCAGCGCCGCCAGCGTCTGCCGGTTGCCCAGGCGCTGCACCAGCCGGCGCTGCAGCGGAGCGAAGAGGATGGCCAGGATCACGCCCCAGAACACCGCGCTGTACAGCGGCAGCAGCACCCAGACGAAAGCCAGCGAGACCGCGGCCAGCAGCAGCACGAAGCTGCGCCGCTCGAAGCTGGCGCGCGCGGCGCCGGGCGCCCCGGGCGCTGCGTGCGCGGGCGGCGGTGCGCCGGCCGTCTCGGCCGGCTTCGCTTCGGCGGGTTCCATGCGGACGCGGGCCACGGCGCGGCGCGCCGTGCTTGCTACGCCTCGAGCAGCGAGCGCAGCATCCAGGCGGTCTTTTCGTGCACGTCCAGCCGCTGCGTCAGCAGGTCGGCGGTGGGCTGGTCGTTGGCCTCGTCGGCCAGCACGAAGACCTCGCGCGCGGTGCGCGCCACCGCCTCGTGGCCTTCGACCAGCACGCGCACCATGTCCATCGCCGCGGGCGGCGCGTCCGGCGCATCCGGCAGCGAGCTGAGCTTGCTGAACTGCTGGTACGAACCCGGCGCCGCATGGCCCAACGCGCGGATGCGCTCAGCCACCGGATCGACCGCATTCCACAGCTCGGTGTACTGCGCCATGAACATGGTGTGCAGCGTGTTGAACATCGGCCCGGTGACGTTCCAGTGGAAGTTGTGCGTCGTCAGGTACAGCGTGTAGGTGTCGGCCAGCAGGTGCGACAGCCCCGCCGCGATCGTGGCCCGGTCCTTGCCGCCGATGCCGATGTTGATCGCCGGCACGCCGGCGGACTTCTTCTTGGCCATGCTTCCTCCTCGGGGGTTTGATTGGGATCCGGCCGATCGTAGCGGCTCAGGACAGGCGGGTCACGCCGTCGAGCTTGCAGGCGTAGACCGCGTTGCGCAGCGCGGCGATGGCTTCGTAGCGCGTGAAGCTGCGCCGCCAGGCGAGCACCACGCGGCGCGACGGCGCGGGCGCCGTGAACGGGATGTAGCACACGTGCGGCTGCGCCTGCGGGTCCACGCTGAGCCGCGGCACCACGGTCACGCCCATGCCCGAGGCCACCATGTGCTTGATGGTTTCCAGCGAGCTGCCCTCGAAGCTCTTGCGGATGCCTTCGGCGTCGCTGGAGAAACGCGCGAACTCCGGACACACCTCGAGCACGTGGTCGCGGAAGCAGTGGCCGGTGCCCAGCAGCAGCATGGTCTGCTGCTTCAGCTCCTGCGCGCTGACCGACTTGCGCTTGGCCAGCGGATGCGCGCGCGGCACCGCGGCCATGAAGGGCTCGTCGTACAACGGCGCGATCGCCAGCCCGGTGTCGGGGAAGGGCTCGGCCAGGATCGCGCAGTCGAGTTCGCCGGTGCGCAGCATCTCCAGCAGCTTGACGGTGAAGTTCTCCTGCAGCATCAGCGGCATCTGCGGGCTGCGCTCGATCACCTGGCGCACCAGCTCGGGCAGCAGGTACGGGCCGATGGTGTAGATGATGCCCAGGCGCAGCGGGCCGGCCAGCGGGTCCTTGCCGCGCTGGGCGATCTGCTTGATCGCCGCCGCCTGCTCGATCACCGCCTGCGCCTGGCGCACGATCTCCTCGCCCAGCGGCGTGACCGTGACTTCGTTGCCGCCGCGCTCGAAGAGCTTGACCTCGAGCTCCTCTTCCAGCTTCTTGATGGCCACGCTGAGGGTCGGCTGCGACACGAAGCAGGCTTCGGCGGCGCGGCCGAAATGGCGCTCGCGGGCCACGGCGACGATGTAGCGCAGTTCGGTCAGCGTCATGCGTGCATTGTGCTGAACTTCGGGTCAAGCCTTGAGGAACTCGATGCCCGCCCCGCGCCAGCGCTGCACGTGCCGCATCGCCGCCTGCGGGTCGCGTTGCAGCAGCAGCGCTGCCGTCTGGCGCGCCTGCTGCAGCAGCCGGCTGTCCTCGGCCAGGTCGGCGAAGCGCAGCAGCGCATCGCCCGACTGGCGCTCGCCCATGAATTCGCCGGGGCCGCGGATCTGCAGGTCGCGCCGCGCGATCTCGAAGCCGTCCTGCGTGTCGAGCAGCGCCTTCAGCCGCGCCTTGCCGCCTTCGCCCAGCGGCGCCGCATACAGCAGCACGCACACGCTGGCCGCGCTGCCGCGGCCGACGCGGCCGCGCAACTGGTGCAGCTGGCTCAGGCCGAAGCGCTCGGCGTGCTCGATGACCATCAGGCTGGCATTGGGCACGTCGACGCCGACCTCGATGACGGTGGTGGCCACCAGCAGCTGCAGCCGCCCGGCGCTGAACTGCGCCATCACTTCGGCCTTGTCGGCGGCCTTCATGCGCCCGTGCAGCAGGCCGACCGTGTGCCCGGGAAGCGCGGCGCCGAGCTCCTCGAAGGTCTGCACGGCGTTGCGCAGTTCGAGCGCCTCGCTGCGGCTTCGGCCCGCGCTTTGCCGCTGCACGCCGGCTGCGCCGGCATGAGCCGGCGCCGCAGCGGCTTCGGTGCTGTCCTCGATCAGCGGGCACACCCAATAGGCCTGACGTCCCTGCAGCAGTTCGTCGCGCACGCGCGCCACCACCTCGGCGCGGCGTGCGTCGGCGAAAACCTTGGTCAGCACCGGCGTGCGTCCGGGCGGCAGCTCGTCGATGGTGCTCACGTCCAGGTCGGCGAAGTAGGCCATCGCCAAGGTGCGCGGGATCGGCGTCGCGCTCATCATCAGCAGGTGCGGCTCGAGCTCGACGCCTTGGTGGCGCGCCACCAGCTTGCGGCGCAGCGCCAGCCGCTGCTGCACGCCGAAGCGGTGCTGCTCGTCGATGACCGCCAGCCCGAGCCGCGCGAAGTGCACGTCGTCCTGGATCACCGCATGCGTGCCCACCACCAGCGCCGCTTCGCCGCTGGCGACGCGCTCGACCATCTGCGCGCGCGCCTTGCCCTTGCGGCTGCCGCTGAGCCAGGCCACGCCCACGCCCAGCGGCTGCAGCCACTGCACCAGCTTGCGGAAGTGCTGCTCGGCCAGGATCTCGGTCGGCGCCATCAGCGCGCACTGCCAGCCCGAATCGATGGCCAGCGCCGCGGCCAGCGCCGCGACCACGGTCTTGCCCGAGCCGACGTCGCCCTGCAGCAGCCGGTGCATCGGCCGCTCGGCGCCCAGGTCGGCGGCGATCTCGGCGCCCACGCGCAGCTGCGCCGCGGTCAGGCGAAAGGGCAGCGCGGCCCGCAGCCGCGCCTGCAGCCCGTCATCGGCAGCGCCCTGCAGCGCCGGTGCGCGCAGGCGCAGCCGCTCCTGCCGCGCCTGGGTCTGCGACAGCTGCTGCGCCAGCAGTTCCTCGAACTTCAAGCGCTGCCACGCCGGGTGCCGGTGTTCGGACAGCGCCTGCAGGCTGGCGTCGGGCGGCGGGTGGTGCAGAACCTGCAGCGCCTCGCGCAGGCTCGGCAGGCCGGCGGGCAGCAGATCGGCGGGCAGCAGCTCGTGCAGCGGCGCGCGCGCCAGCGCCGTCGCGATGGCCTTGCGCAGGTAGGCCTGCGGCAGTTGCGCGCTGGCCGGATACACCGGCGTCAGGCTGGTCGGCAGCGGGCTGTCCTCGGCCACCACCTTGACGGCGGGGTGCACCATCTCGCGGCCGAAGAAGCCGGCGCGCACCTCGCCGCGCACGCGCACGCGGGCGCCGGGCGCCAGACTCTTCTGCTGCGACGGATAGAAGTGCAGGAAGCGCAGCAGCAGTTCGCCATCGCCATCGCCATCGCCATCGGCGCCGCGCAAGCGCACGATCAGCTGCCGGCGCGGGCTCGGCTGCACGCGGCTGTCGCTGACCACGCCCTCGACCTGCGCCGTCATGCCGTCCTGCAATTCGCCCAGCGGCGTCAGCCGGGTTTCGTCCTCGTAGCGCAGCGGCAGGTGCAGCGCGAGGTCGATGTCGCGCTGCAGGCCGAGCTTCTGCATGGCCCGCGCCGGCCCGCCGGGGCGGGCCGTGCCTGCGGCCTTGGACAGCGGTGCCGATCCCGCCAAACGCCACCCCCGACTAGAGTTCCACGCCGGGATACTCTACAGGGCGCTGTCCGCACGGAGCGGTCGCACGGAGCGGTCGCACGGACCAGCGGCATGGACCGACCCCACGGAACGTTTCGCGCGGCGCCGACTCCAGCACGCGCACCGCCCTGCCGAGCTGATGACCGAGCCGAACTACACCGTCGCCGACTTCGATTTCGAGCTGCCCGCCGAGCTGATCGCCCAGCATCCGGCGGCCGAGCGCAGCGGCTCGCGGCTGCTCGACGGCCGCGGGCGCGTGCCGGCCGACCGCGTGTTCCGCGAGCTGCCGTCGCTGTTGCAGCCCGGCGACCTGCTGGTGTTCAACGACACGCGCGTCATCAAGGCGCGGCTGTTCGGCGAGAAGATGCCCAGCGGCGGCGCGGTGCAGGCGCTGGTCGAGCGCGTGCTGCCCGGCTTCGAGGTGCTGGCGCATCTGCGTGCCAGCAAGTCGCCCAAGCCCGGCAGCCGCGTGCGCTTCGCCGACGCGTTCGACGCCGAGGTGCTGGGCCGCGCCGGCGTCGGCGAGGCGCTGTTCCACCTGCGCTTCCCGGCCGACCCGCTCGCGCTGCTGCAGGCGCACGGCCACGTGCCGCTGCCGCCGTACATCACGCACGCCGATGCGCCCGAGGACGAGGCGCGCTACCAGACGGTGTTCGCCGCGCGCCCCGGCGCGGTGGCCGCGCCGACGGCGGCGCTGCATTTCGACGACGCCTTGCTGCAGGCGCTGCAGGCGCGGGGTGTGGCGCGGGCGGCGGTGACGCTGCACGTCGGCGCCGGCACCTTCCAGCCGGTGCGCAGCGACAAGCTGGTCGAGCACCGCATGCACCGCGAGTGGTACGAGGTCGGCGCCGACACGGTGCGCGCCATCGCCGCCACGCGCGCGGCCGGCGGGCGCATCGTCGCGGTGGGCACGACCACGCTGCGCGCGCTGGAAGCGGCGGCGCGCGGCGGCGCGCTGCAGCCCGGCGCGGCCGAGACCGAGCTGTTCATCACGCCGGGTTTCGAGTTCCGCGTCGCCGACCTGCTGATCACCAACTTCCACCTGCCCAGGAGCACGCTGCTGATGCTGGTCAGCGCCTTCGCCGGCTACGCGCAGGTGCGTGCGCTGTACCGCCACGCGATCGAGGCGCGCTACCGCTTCTTCAGCTACGGCGACGCGATGCTGCTGCAGCGCTGAGGGCGGCGCCGTGAGCCGGGCACGGCGGCGACAATCGCCGCCATGCTGAAGTTCGAGCTGCTGAAGACCGAAGGCGCGGCGCGGCGCGGCCGTCTGACGCTGAACCACGGCGTGGTCGAGACGCCGATGTTCATGCCGGTAGGCACCTACGGCACCGTCAAGGGCGTGCTGCCGCAGTCGCTGCTGGACATGGGCGCGCAGATCATCCTCGGCAACACCTTCCACCTGTGGCTGCGCCCGGGGCTGGAGGTGCTGCGCCAGTTCGGCGGGCTGCACCGCTTCGAAGGCTGGCCCAGGCCGATACTCACCGACAGCGGCGGCTTCCAGGTGTGGAGCCTGGGCGGCGCCGACGGCAAGGGGCGCAAGATCAGCGAAGAGGGCGTTCGCTTCGCGTCGCCGGTCAACGGCGACAAGCTGTTCCTGACGCCCGAGCTGAGCATGCAGATCCAGCAGGTGCTGGGCAGCGACATCGTCATGCAGCTCGACGAATGCACGCCGTACCAGACGGCGGGGCGGCTGACCAGCGAGCCCGAAGCGCGCCGCTCGATGGAGCTGAGCCTGCGCTGGGCGCAGCGCAGCCGCGACGAGTTCCAGCGCCTGGGCAATCCGAACGCGCTGTTCGGCATCGTGCAGGGCGGCATGTACGAGGCTCTGCGCGAGGCTTCTGCGGCGGCGCTGGCCGACATGGACCTGCCCGGCTACGCCATCGGCGGCGTCAGCGTCGGCGAGCCGAAGCAGGAGATGCTGCGCATCATGGCGCACACGCCGCCGCACCTGCCGGCGCACAAGCCGCGCTACCTGATGGGCGTGGGCACGCCGGAAGACCTGGTCGAAGGCGTCGGCCGCGGCATCGACCTGTTCGACTGCGTGATGCCCACGCGCAATGCGCGCAACGGCCATCTGTTCACGCGCTTCGGCGATCTGCGCATCCGCAATGCGCGCTGCAAGTCCGATCAACGGCCGATCGAAGAGAGCTGTGCGTGCAGCGCCTGCCGCGGCTTCTCGCGCGCCTACCTGCATCATCTGGACCGCTGCGGCGAGATGCTCGGCCCGATGCTGGCCAGCATCCACAACCTGCACTACTACCTGAACCTGATGCGGGAAGTGCGCGAGGCGCTGGATGCCGGCCGCTTCGCCGCCTTTGCCGCGCAGTTCAAGGCCGAACGCGCCACCGGCGTCGGCTGAAGCCGGCTCAAGGCGCGTGCTGCTCCAGCAAGTGGCTCGCGCCGGGGTACTGGCCGAGTTCGCGCACCAGCCACGGCAGCGCCGGCTGCAGCGCCGCGTGCAGCGTGTGCGGCGGGTTGATGACCACGACGCTGCTGCCGGCCAGGCCGAAGCCCAGTGCGTCGGGCTGCTGCAGCGTCAGCCGCGCATGCAGCCAGCCGCGCGGCGCCAGCGCCATCAGCGTGCGCGGCAGCGCAGCGGCACCGGGCTTGGCCACCTGCGGCATCCACACCATGTAGACGCCTTCGGCGAAGCGGCGCAAGGCATCGCGCAGCGTGGCCGTGACCTGCGCATAGTCGCCATGGCCCTCGTAGCTGGGGTCGATCAGCACCAGCGCGCGCCGCGTCGGCGGCGGCAGCTGGCTCTTCAGCCGCGCAAAGCCGTCGGCCTGCTGCACGTCGACGCCGCGCGCGCCGCCCAGCAGCGCCTGCAGCGCCTGGTGGTCCGCCGGATGCAGCTCGAACAGCCGCAACTGATCCTGCGGGCGCAGCAGCGCCTGAGCCAGCAGCGGCGAGCCGGGATACTGGCGCAGCACGCCGCCGGCATTGAAGCGGCGCAGCAGCTGCAGGTAGTCGGCCACGGCGGCGGGCGTGTCGTGCGCGTCCCGGATCCTGGCGACGCCCTGCAGGTACTCGCCCTTCTTCTGCGCCTCGGGCGAATCCAGCGCGTACAGCCCGGCGCCGGCATGCGTGTCGACGATGCGCAGGCCCTTGTCCTTGAGCCTCAGGTACTGCAGCAGCTGCACCAGCACCAGGTGCTTGAGCACGTCGGCGTGGTTGCCGGCGTGGAAGGCGTGGCGGTAGGCGAGCATGCGCGGCGTCAGCGCGCCGAGCGGCGCGCGATGAACAGCTCGCGCAGGTTGACTTCGCGCGGGCCGGGCACCAGCGTGGCTTCGTCGCCGCAGCGCACGCTGCCGGTGTCGATGACGCTCAGGTAGCTGCCGCAGTAGCCCGACTGCTGCATCAGCTTGGCCGCTTGGCCGAAGCCGATCGCGTGGTTGAGCTTGAAGCACGGCTGGCGCGGCTCGCTGATGGCCAGCGTGCAGTGCGGCAGCCGCAGGTAGTCGCCGATCCACATGTCGCCTTCGAGCAGCCCCTGCAGCGTCAGGTTCTCGCCCATCGTGCCCGGCGGCAGCACCTCGTCCCAGGCCGCGACCCGCGCCTGCGCGCGCACCACCTGCCAGAACGCATAGTGCTCGTACGGGTAGGCGTAGACCGATTTGGCGAGGCCGCCATGCACGCTCAGGTCGGCCTGCTCGTCGCCGGCCAGGCCGAGCGCGCGCACCGCCACCGGCCCGGCCACCGGCTTCTTGTCGATGGCCGTCAGCACCTGGCTGCCTTCGATCCGGCGCAGGCTGGCGCGGGCGACGTTGACGCTCACCACTCGAATCATGATTTCCTGTGTCGACGGTTCGGATGCTGCGGTGCAGCATAACCGCCCTCGCGCCCTTTAGTGCGACATCGGTCAAAACTGCTTTGCGTCGCGGGACTGACTTTGCGCAGCCCCCTGCGCGTGGGTGGTTTCCGGGGGCTTTGCATTGTGGCGACAATCTATCCCCCCGCGCGGGCGCCGCCGCCAGCCAATCGCCACCCCGCCGCGTCCCAGATTGCAGTTGTTCGACGATTGGAGTTCAGATGAATCACCCCTCGATGGAAGGCCAGCGCCTGAACGTGCCGGCGCACGTCAAACACGCCCGGCTGATCGCCTGGGTCGCGGAAATCGCCGCGCTCACCGAGGCTGCGGACGTCTACTGGTGCGACGGCTCACAGCAGGAATACGACCGGCTGTGCGCCGAGCTGGTGGACAAGGGCGTGTTCAAGAAGCTGAACCCGGCCAAGCGCCCCAACAGCTACCTGGCGTGGAGCGACCCGGGCGACGTGGCCCGCGTCGAGGACCGCACCTTCATCTGCAGCCGGCGCCAGGAAGACGCCGGCCCGACCAACCACTGGGTGGCCCCGGACCAGATGCGGGCGGTACTGCAGACCGGCCAGCCGGACGGCACGCCGGGGCTGTTCAAGGGCTCGATGCGCGGGCGCACGATGTACGTGGTGCCGTTTTCGATGGGCCCGCTGGGCTCGCACATCTCGCACCTCGGCGTCGAGCTGTCCGACAGCGCCTACGTAGCGGTGAACATGCGCCTCATGACGCGCATGGGCCAGGCCGTGCTCGACCTGCTCGGCAGCGACGGCCATTTCGTGCCCTGCGTGCACAGCGTCGGCGCGCCGCTGCAGCCGGGCGAGGCCGACGTGCGCTGGCCCTGCAACGCCACCAAGTACATCGTGCACTACCCCGAGACGCAGGAGATCTGGAGCTACGGCTCGGGCTACGGCGGCAACGCGCTGCTGGGCAAGAAGTGCTTCGCGCTGCGCATCGCCTCGACCATGGGCCGCACCCAGGGCTGGCTGGCCGAGCACATGCTGATCCTCGGCGTGACTTCGCCGCAGGGCAGGAAGTACCACGTCGCCGCCGCCTTCCCCAGCGCCTGCGGCAAGACCAACTTCTCGATGCTGGTGCCGCCCAAGGGTTACGAGGGTTGGAGGGTCACCACCGTCGGCGACGACATCGCCTGGATCAAGCCGGGCGCGGACGGCCGGCTGTATGCGATCAACCCCGAGGCCGGCTACTTCGGCGTGGCGCCGGGCACCAACGAGACCACCAACCCCAATTGCCTGAAGATGCTCGACAGCGACGTGATCTTCACCAACGTCGCGCTCACCGACGATGGCGACGTCTGGTGGGAAGGCCTGAGCGAGCCGCCGGCGCACCTGACCGACTGGCAGGGCAAGGACTGGACGCCGCAGATCGCCAAGGCCACCGGCGCCAAGGCCGCGCATCCGAACTCGCGCTTCACCGTCGCCGCCACCGCCAACCCGGCGCTCGACCCGGAATGGGACAGCCCGGACGGCGTGGCCATCGACGCCTTCCTGTTCGGCGGCCGCCGCTCGACCACCGTGCCGCTGGTCACCGAGGCGCGCAACTGGACCGAAGGCGTGTACATGGCCTCGACCATGGGCAGCGAAACCACCGCCGCCATCGCCGGCCAGGTGGGCGTGGTGCGCCGCGACCCCTTCGCGATGATCGCCTTCGCCGGCTACAACATGTCGGACTACTTCCAGCACTGGCTGGACCTGGGTGCCAAGCTGGCGGGCAGCGGCGCCAAGCTGCCGCTCATCTACTGCGTCAACTGGTTCCGCAAGGGGCCCGACGGCAAGTTCATCTGGCCCGGTTACGGCGAGAACATGCGTGTGCTCGAATGGATCGTCGGCCGCATCGAGGGCAAGACGCACGGCGCCGACAACGCCTTCGGCCTCAGCCCGCGCTACGAGGACCTGAACTGGACCGGGCTCGGCTTCACGAAGGAGCAGTTCGGCCGCATCATCGGCATGGACCATGCCGACTGGCAGCAGGAGCTGAAGCTGCACGAAGAGCTGTTCACCAAGCTCGCCTACCACCTGCCGGCCGAGCTGCAAGCCACCAAGGCCAGCATCGCCGACAAGCTGGCCGCCTGAACCGGCCGGGCGGCGGCGGCGACTTGAAGCTGCAGCTGTTGTCCGACCTGCACCTCGAAAGCGAGGCCTTCGAGCCGCAGCCCGCACCGGGCGCCGAACTGCTGGTGCTGGCCGGCGACATCGATTCGAGCTGGACCGGCTTCGAACGCTTTGCCGGCTGGCCGGTGCCGGTGCTGTTCGTCGCCGGCAACCACGAGTTCGACGGACGCGAGCTGGACAGCGCCTGGCCGGCCTTGCGCGAGCGTGCCGCCGGCCTGGGCTGGACGATGCTGGAAGGCGACAGCATCGTGCTGCAAGACCGTGCAGGCCAGCGCATTCGCTTCGTCGGCAGCATTCGCTGGAGCGATTTCGACTTGTTCGGCTCCGCGAAGCGTGCGGTCGCCATGAGAGCGGCTGCTTACTTCATGAAGTTGATGCAAGCCACGCGCCACGGCGCCGCCTTCGATGCCGCCGGGGTGCGCGAGGAAGCGCTGGCCTGCCGCGGCTGGCTGGCGGCGGCACTGCGGCAACCGGCCGAGGGCCGCTGGGACAAGACGGTAGTGGTCACGCACTTTGCACCCAGCCTTCGCAGCGCCGACAAGCGCTTCGGCTCCCAGCCCGGCACCGCCAGCTTCTGCAATGCCGACGACGACCTGCTGCCTTATGCCGATCTGTGGCTGCACGGCCATCTGCATTGCCGGCAAGACTACCGGGTCGAACGTGCGGCGGGGGCGCCGACGCGCGTCGTCTGCCAGGCGCGCGGGCTGGCCGACAAGGGCGAGGACCAAGGCTACGAGCCGGGCAAGCTGATCGAGATTTGAACGGCGCCTCAACGCCGGCGCTTGCGCGCGGGCGGCGCGGCAGGTGCACGCGGCCGCGTGACGTCGGCGAGCAGCATGACGCTGCGCACCAGGTCCTGCACCGCCTCGGCCAGGTCGGCCGGCGGCTCGAGCGAGTCGATCATCGCCTGCAGCGACTCGGCATCGTCCAAATCGTCGGCGTCGAAATGCAGATAGATCAGCGCCAGCGGTTCCAGCAGACCCGCGTCGTCGCTGCGCATCAGCCCGGGAAAGCGCTCCATCGCCGTCGCGAAGCCGGCGACCCAGGGCAGCACGCATTCCGATACCGAAGCCGGCGCGTCCAGCTCGAACACCCATGGGTCGAACCATCGCCGCGCCGCGATCGCGTGCTTCAGCAGCGCGTGCCGGCGCTGCAGCAGCGCATGCAGCGGCGCCGCGTCGAAACCCGGCGGCAGCGGCCGCGCGTCGACATCGGTGATGCAGGCCAGCCAGTCGCGCGCATCGACATCCTCGGGCTGAAGCAACAGCCCGCAAAGAAAACCGTCGACCGCGCTCACGTCGAGCGGCGTCAGCGGCGCCGGCACCTGATCCAGCAGCTGTTGCAGCCGCTGCACGTCGTCCGCGTCGCCGCTGTCCGAAGATTCGAAGTCCATGGTGCATTGTGGCTGCGCCGTGCGCCTACACCGACCTGGCCGCCGCTGAGCTTTCGAGTTAGGGATAGTGCGCAGCCGCGGGCCTGCGTACAGTGCCGCAAACTTGCTGTCACACGAGTACTGGCTCGCGCACATGGCGCACCGGGCACCCGCTCAGGGAACAAACAGCGGGCCCGCAACGATCCCAACGACGTCCTTTCATTAGGACTTCCATAAGCCCGCCGGCTCCGGCGGGCTTCTTTTTTGTGTTTCCCGCCGGCTCCGGCGGGCTTCTTTTTTGTGTTTCCCGCCGGCTCCGGCGGGCTTCTTTCTCTTGCGTGTCCCGCCGGCCATTTGGCGAAGAGCTGCGCCGGATCGGCGAAGGCCTTGAACTCCAGCGCATTGCCGCAGGGGTCCAGCAGGAACATCGTCGCCGGCTCGCCGACCTGAGCCTTGAAGCGCACATGCGGGTCGATGATGAAGGCCGCGCCGGCCGCGCGCAGCCGCTCGGCCGGCGCCTGCGGTGCGGCCACGCCTTGGCAGGCGCGCGATCAGGCAGTTCGAAGGCCACAGCACGGGCGTGATCCACGACAGCAGTCGGGCGAGGTGTTGGCGTCGGCCGGGCTTCAAGAGCAAGGGCTTCGGCGTGGCCGGCGCGGCGGCTGCGCATGGTAGAAGCAACGCCGTCGAATGCGCGGCAGAGGTGTGCGTTGAAGCTGAAGATGGCCGAGAACTCGTTGTTCGCGATCCTGCTGCGCTCGCCGTGGTGGATCAGCCTGCTCGTGGCCATTGCGCTGGCCGCGCTGCTGCGCCTGCTGCTGCCGCCCGAATACGCCGTGCCGGCGATGCTCGGCAGCTTTCCCTTCGTGGTCATCGCCGCCATCGCCGCCTGGAAGCAGCTGCGCGCACCGAGCGCGGCGCAACTGGCGCAGACGGTGCAGCGGCTGCAGACACTGAGCTCGCGCGATTTCGCCGCGGCGATCGAGGCCGCGTTCCGCGCGCAGGGCCACGAGGTGCGCCGTCTGCAAGTGCCCGGTGCCGACCTCGAACTGAGCAAGGGCGCGCGGCGCACCGTGGTGGCCTACAGGCGCTGGAAGGCGGCCAAGCTCGGCGTCGAACCGCTACGCGAGCTGCAGGCCGCGCAGCAGCGGCTTGAGGCCGACGCCAGCCTGTACGTGGCCGCCGGCGAGCCCAGCGAGCAGGCCGGCGACTTCGTGCGCGCGTCGAAGATCCAGTTGATCGGGCTGAGCGAGCTGGCGCAACTGCTGCGGCCGCAGCTGGGCAAGAAGGGCTGAAGGATGAACGCTCAGGCAACGAAAGTCGCGCTGGTCACCGGCGCCGCGCGCGGCATCGGGCTGGCCAGCGCGCAGTGGTTCCTGCAGCATGGCTGGGCGGTGGCGCTGCTGGACATCGACACCGCCACGCTGCATGCGGCGGCCGCCGCGCTGCCGTCCGAGCGCGTGCTGGCGCTGAACGCCGACGTGCGCGAAGCGCAGCAACTGGCGCCGGCCGTGGCCGCGATCGACGCGCGCTTCGGCCGGCTCGACGCGCTGGTCAACAACGCCGGCATCGCGGTCTTCAAGCCGCTGCTGGACACCAGCTTCGACGAATGGCGGCAGGTGCTGGCCACCAATCTGGACGGGCCCTTCCTGTGCACGCAGGTCGCCGCAAAGTTGATGCTGCGCCACGGCGGCGGCGCGGTGGTCAACATCGCGTCGATCTCCGGCCTGCGCGCGAGCACGCTGCGCGTGGCCTACGGCACCAGCAAGGCGGCGCTGATCCACCTGACCAAGCAGCAGGCGGCCGAACTGGGCGACATCGGCATCCGCGTCAACTGCATCGCGCCCGGGCCGGTGGACACGGCGATGGCCAAGCTGGTGCATTCGGCAGCCATCCGCCGCGACTATCACGACAGCATTCCGCTCGGCCGCTACGGCACGCCGGAGGAAATCGCCGCCGCCATCGGCTTCCTGTGCAGCGACGCCGCCGGCTACGTCAACGGCCAGACGCTGGCCGTCGATGGCGGCTTCGATGCCGTGGGCATCGGCCTGCCCAGCTTGCGCGCGGATCGCGCCAGGTCCTAGGCATAGACTGACCCTTCACCTCACGCACGGAGCATGACCATGGGCGCACCCGAAGCCTTCACCGCCACCGCCGACGTGGGCCACTACATCGGCGGGCGCATCGTGCCCGGTGCCGGCGGCCGGCAGCAGCCGGTGTGGAACCCGAGCACCGGCAAGGTGGCGCGCCAAGTGGCGCTGGCCTCGGTGGACGAGGTCAATGCGGCGGTGGCCAGCGCGCAGTCCGCCTTCCCGGCCTGGGCCGACACGCCGCCGATCCGCCGCGCGCGCGTGCTCAACGCCTTCCTGCAGTTGCTGCTGCAGCACCGCGACACGCTGGCGGCGATGATCACCGCCGAGCACGGCAAGGTCTTCACCGACGCGCAGGGCGAAGTCACGCGCGGCATCGACATCGTCGAATTCGCCTGCGGCATCCCGCAGCTGCTGAAGGGCGACTACACCGACCAGGTGTCCACCGGCATCGACAACTGGACCTTGCGCCAGCCGCTGGGCGTGGTGGCGGGCATCACGCCTTTCAACTTCCCGTGCATGGTGCCGATGTGGATGTTCCCGGTGGCGCTGGCCTGCGGCAACGCCTTCATCCTGAAACCCAGCGAGCGCGACCCCAGCCCCAGCCTGTTCATGGCCGAGCTGCTGCAGCAGGCCGGCCTGCCCGACGGCGTGTTCAACGTCGTGCAGGGCGACAAGGTGGCGGTGGACGCGCTGCTGACGCACCCCGACGTCAAGGCCGTCAGCTTCGTCGGCAGCACGCCGATCGCGCAATACATCTACGAGACCGGCGCGCGCCACGGCAAGCGCGTGCAGGCGCTGGGCGGCGCCAAGAACCACATGGTGGTGATGCCCGATGCCGACATCGACCAGGCGGTGGACGGGCTGATCGGCGCCGGCTACGGCAGTGCCGGCGAGCGCTGCATGGCCATCAGCGTGGCGGTGCTGGTGGGCGACATCGGCGACAAGATCGTGCCCAAGCTGGCCGAGCGTGCCAAGGCGCTGAAGATCAAGAACCCGATGGAACTCGACGCTGAGATGGGGCCGATCGTCACGCAGCAGGCGAAGGAGCGCATCGAGGGCTATATCGATGTGGGCGTCAAGGAAGGCGCCCAGCTGCTGGTCGACGGCCGCGGCCACAAGGTGCCGGGCCACGAAGGCGGCTTCTTCACCGGCGGCACGCTGTTCGACCACGTGACGCCGGGCATGCGCATCTACCAGGAAGAGATCTTCGGCCCGGTGCTGAGCTGCGTGCGCGTCAAGGATCTGGCTGCAGCCGTGCAGCTGGTCAACGCGCACGAGTTCGGCAACGGCGTGGCCTGCTACACCAGCGACGGCAACGTCGCGCGCGAATTCGCGCGGCGCGTGCAGATCGGCATGGTCGGCATCAACGTGCCGATTCCGGTGCCGATGGCCTGGCACGGCTTCGGCGGCTGGAAGAAGAGCCTGTTCGGCGACATGCACGCCTACGGCGAGGAAGGCGTGCGCTTCTACACCAAGCAGAAGAGCGTGATGCAGCGCTGGGCCAGCTCAATCGGCAAGGGCGCCGAGTTCGTCATGCCGACCGCGAAGTAGGCGACGCCGGGCTCAGCTGCCGATCACGCCGCCGTCGCGGCGGCGGATCACCACCGTGGCCGAACGCGGGCGGCCGCCGAACGGCCACTTCGAGTATTTGTTCGGCTCGGCCGGGTCGCTGCGGTCGCTCGGCGTCTCGCCCGGGTGCTGCACGTTGACGAACATCGTGCGGCCATCGGGCGTCAGCGTCGCGCCCGTGATCTCGCAGTTCACCGGGCCGGTGAGGAAGCGGCGGATCTCGCCGGTCGTGCGGTCGCAGGCCAGCATCTGGTTGTTGCCGATGCGCGCCAGCTCGCCCTGGTTCATCTGCGTGGCATGCGCGTCGGTCTGGATCCACAGCACGCCGCGCCCGTCGAGCATCAGGCCGTCGGGGCAGGCGAACAGGTCGCCCTTGATGTTGCCCTTCGCCTCGGGCCGCTCGTTGGCCGGGTCGCCGGCCAGCACGAGGTGGTTCCAGCGCATCGTCGTG